>Ga0182027_10005622_pt1 | contig 19012 bp, 17 predicted proteins | sample 712E1DmetaG_FD_121300 | JGI IMG/M metagenome (GOLD analysis project Ga0182027, IMG submission 121300) | Permafrost microbial communities from Stordalen Mire, Sweden - 712E1D metaG (Illumina Assembly) | ecosystem: Environmental > Terrestrial > Soil > Wetlands > Permafrost | place: Sweden...
ACACGTATTTCAATTACATCGCCCGGGACCTAGTGCTGTTCCTGGCGGGGGCCAAGCCCGCGTCCTATTTCATGGAGCATGAGAACGGGCCCAAATTCGCGCGCGTCTGGGAAATCATCAGATCCTGCGGTTGGGGACTGGTCGATCAGTTCCCGGCCCCCGACTACACCGAGTTCCTAGCCGCTTTGGGCATCACGCAAGACCCTTGGGCGGGCAAGGATGTGGTCTCGGAGATCATCAGCCCCGACCAGGCCCTCAACGATGAGCTCAAGCGGCTCATCACCCGCGCAGGGTTAGACGGCCATTCGGTGGCAGAAGAACGCGAAGGCGTCTTGCTGGGCCTGCCCTGGACCAGCGCCCACTGGTTCGGCTACCACCGCCTGGTGGAAGGGGCCGGCGATACGAGTAATTGGTCCGATGATGAGCTCATTTTTGGCAAGGGGATCCATCCCAAGGATCCCGTGGGATTAGAGGCGGCGCAGGCCTGGGCGCAAGGCCGCGCAAAGGTCTTCATCGACGCCTATGGTCGTGAGGCGTTGGTCAATTTCGAAGTCGACCGTCCAGATCCGAAAAAGCCCGACGAGGGCTTGACGCAAGTGTTCGGCCAGCCTGCGGGCTATATCCCCTCTTTGATTTGCCCCCGTTGCCACCCCCGCTTAGTGTGAAGGAAGCCCAAGAGATGAGTGACCAGACCCAAGACCAACTGCGTGCGACTGCCGTTGCCGCGCTCGAGGCAATCGAGGCGGCCCACTCTGGCCGCATCCGGGAAGAGACTTCTATCAATCTCTCGGAGAATGATTCTGATTCCTCGCCAGCCATCCGCATCACCAGCAGCACCGAGCGCTTCTTCGACAACGACCACCTAGTGGCGGCCCTCGTAACCGAGTCGGCGGACGAACAGGGCGGCAAAGTCATCCTGGAAGAGCGCCTCTTCGCCGCGGAAGGGCTGCTGTATCACCGCACCTTCCATGCCGCCATGCCGCCCACGGCCGCAGAATCAGAAGGCGAAGGCCCAGACCCCTCTGACGACACGGCTGACGAGTCTGCCGCCCTCTGGACGGTCATAGGCCCTGACTTGCTGGGTCATCGCGCCGTAGGGCTCTTTGGACCTCTTGATTATAGCTGGATCAAAGACACGCTCCGCGACCCCGCCGCCAACTGGCACATCGACGAGATCGATGAGTCGGTCACCCGCCTGGTCATGGCGTCGGGAGACGAGCAGGGTGAGATCGAGAGCAAGACCAGTCTCTGGCTGGAAAATGGAGTCCTCTTCCGACTGGGGACGAGCTTGATCATGAGAGGACCCGACACCCAGAATCGGACTGACACCAGCTTCTGGCGCATGGGCAAGACCGTGCTGGTCAAGCGCCCCCGAGGCGAAGAGTGCCATCTCACGATCCCGCCCCTGCGCACTTCTGTGGCCAGCTTAGACCTCGACTATTCCGCTCGTGCTCTGGTCTTCGAGCTCGACGGGATAGAGCAGGCCCCGGAGTTCACCTGGTACCCCGGAGACGAGCCATTCATCCCTCTGTCGCAAGGTGACCAGATCCGTGTCGTGGGGGAGATCTCGGGGGCAGACTTCGAGCTCTGGCGGGCGGAGACGCTCGACGGACGGCTCATCATCGATCAACATCCCGGTGAAGAGATTGCCAGCGTCGACCGGGTGGTAAAACTGCGCGAAGTGCGTTCTGTCGACGAGCCTGTAAATTTGCAGTTCAAAGATGAGGTTGAGGGCTATTGCTGGGTTCCACAGGCAAGATTGGCCCAGAACGGAGTCTTCGTCGGCACGACGGTGATTGTGCGCTCTTATCGTACCCATGAAGGCGCAGCAATCGCCCGTGTGGAGACCGAGAGCGGCGGCGTCCTCTTCGACTACCTGGTCAATACCGGCCTCTTCGTTTAGGACAGGAGCGTTATACATGAACGAAACCCAAATGCGCCAAGCCGCCCTCGCCGCCCTCGAGGCGATCGAGTCCGCCCGCAGCGGCGAGATCGTCGATGACTCCCACGGCGTCCTGCGAATGCCAACGGGCGAGTTCGCGGACTACACTCCTCGAAGGATCGTCGTCGTCCGCGACCTGGAGCGGCAAGCTTATGACCAGCGCATCGAGGATTGCAGCGTCGAGAGCCGCTCTAACATCATCTCAGAACTGCGAGTGTTTTGGGACCAAGGCGCAGCCTATCGCCGCACCTACTCCTATGGCCTCGAGGAGCAGGAGCCGCAAGGGGTGCTCTGGACCAAATTGCGCGCCGACAAGCTCGGGCTGTCCCACGAAGAGCTGTTCTCTCCCACGGCCCTGCCCTGGCTTAGAGCTAGACTGGCCGAACCCGCTCAAATCATCCGAGAGATTCCAGGACAAGAAGGCCAGATCTCCTTCGAGCTGCCGGCAGAGCTCGACCAGGTCTTCCACGATCCGGCACAGATCGAGGCCCATGGCGCGAAGGCGCCCTTGCGAGTCCAGCTCAATCTAGAGGACGGCCGATTGGAGAGCCTGAAGGTCCTCTATCCGGCAGTGGAGGGCGGCCAGATCGGGCCATTCAGTGAAACCTTTTTCGATGACATGGGCTCTCCGGTGGAGATCAAAGCTCCAGCGCCATCTGAGTGCCATCCGCCCAGATCCACAGAAGTTGAGCGCCTGGTTGACGCAGCCGTCGTCGCCCTGGCCGCAGTCGAAGAGGCGCGCAGTGGGCGAGTCCGCCGGCAAGAGACCCATGGCTCCTGCCTCCCGATACCCGAAGCGACTAACATGGGGGAGACCTCCGAATTCTCTTTCGACCAGGATGCAGAGGCCGTCAGTTTCTCACTCGAGTATTCCAACGGTATGCAAGAGAACTACCTGAGTGAGCGCCGGGGCTTTGGCGGCAAGGACAACTGGGTTATCTACCAGCGCGAATTCTGGCCGGGCCATGAATCCGACGATCACGACGCCACTGCCGCCGAGCTCTGGGATGTGCTGACGCCTGAATTGTTCGACTATACCGACCTGGGAACCCCCGTGCAGGACTACTCCGATCTGCGGGCAACCCTGGAGGATCCGGCCCAGCAAGTGAAAGCCACCTTAGCCGGGGCGAGCACGGTCCTCGAGACCGAAGTCGGCGTCGGGGTGCTTGGCGAAGGCTGGAAGATCGTTGACGCAGAGAAGGCCAATGACTACGAAAAGTTGGATCCGGATACGCGCGTCACGGTCCGTCTGACCCTCGAGGGCGAGGAGCTTTCGCGCCTGCAGATAGATTTCCCTCCGGTAGAAGACGCGCAAGCCTTCCTGTCCAGCGTCACCACGAGCTTCTGGCGCATGGGCAAGCCCGTGTCGATCGAGCGCCCGAGGCTCGAAGAATGCCGACCTGCGATTGCGCCCATAACCACGACGATCACGGAGTGCGAGCCGGCCGAGGAGGACTCTGACGCCGAAACCGCCGAGCTGTTCCGCCTTGAGCTCGCGATCGAGATCAACAACCGAGAAGCACCCCTACTGGTCCAGCGCAAGGACCTGCCGCAAGGCGGGCTCTCAGCCGGGACGCCGGTGGTGGTGCGCTGTTATCATATCGCGAGCGGCGATGCTGTCGCGCGGATCTCTTTGGCCGATGGCAGAGTCATCTACCAAGCTGAGAGGATCTAGGGCTGGCTTTAGGCCGGAAATGGCCCAGAGCCCTCCAAGCTCAAGCTAGGCGTCGGTTTAGTCGGGCTTGGCGCCAGCGGCGCCGGGGCGGGTTCGCACATCGGCGGCGATGGCCCGCCAGGCGGCGAGCGCCTCAGGGCTCGGATCGCGTTTGCCTTCGACGATGGCGGCGAACTCATCGCGGCCGATGCGCTCCTCGTCGAAGATGTGGGCGCACAGTTTCTCGAAAAGCTCGGCGTGCTCGCGCAGGATGTCCACGGCGCGCCGGTAGTCTTCGGCGAGGATGCGCCGCTGGGCGGCCATCGCCGCTTCAGCCAGAGGCCCTGCGATATTGTCCTTGACCAGCAAGCCGATGGAGTCGTCCTTGCCTAAGCCATACTCATCAACCGAAGAGGCGCCCAGGGTGTAAAGGCGGACTAGGCTGGCAGCCCAGAAGTTGGCCTTCTCCATGTCGTTCGACACGCCGGGTGTGGTCTCGCCAAAAGCCACCCACTCGCCGGCCCGTCCGCCCATGGCGCCCACAATCAGGCCATGGACCTCAGGGGCGGTCTCCAGGGCATTGTCGTTTTCGCTGAACAGATTGAAGCCCAGCATCTCGCCCTGGGAGAAGAGCGAGATCTCCTCGACGCTGATGGGCGAGTCGGCGAAGTAATTGGCAAGGGCGTGGCCGATTTCATGGGCGGCGACCAGGGCTCGGGGCCGTGGATCCTTGGAGCGGCGGGTGCTGGTGCCCATCCGGGTCTTGAGCCAGCCATCCTCGAGGTCCGCATTGGTCAGGCAGTCGCCATCGCGTCGCGCGGCCAAAATCGCGGCCTCGTTGAGGACATTGGCCAACTCGGCCCCGGAGAAGCCGCCGCATCTTTTGGCCAGGGCTTCGAGATTCACGTCTTTGCCCAAGGGTTTGTTGCGTGCATGGACCCCTAAGATCTTGAGGCGGGCCTTGAGGTCGGGCAGGGGCACTTCGATGTGGCGGGTGAAACGGCCCGGGCGCAGGACTGCCGGGTCCAGGATATCGAGGCGGTTGGTGGCGGCCATGACGATGATGTTGTCGGCGGTGCCGAAGCCATCCATCTCGACGAGCAAGGCGTTGAGCGTCTGGTCGGCCTCGCGGTCGCCGCCACTGCCGCCGCCATCGCTGCTGCGGGCCCGGGCCAGGGCGTCGATCTCGTCGATGAAGATGATCCCGACCCCGCCGCGCTTGACTTTCTTGAAGAGGTCGCGCACGTGTTTGTCGCCCTGGCCGACATAGAGTTCCACGAAATCGGAGCCGGCCACCGGATAGAAGGGGACCCCGGCTTCGTGGCTTGTCGCGCGGGCAAGGAGGGTCTTGCCGGTGCCCGGAGGGCCGTAGAGCATGACCCCGCGCGGGATGCGGGCGCCCAATTTTGTAAAGCGCTCGGGGAACTTGAGGAAGTCGATGGTCTCCTGGAGCTCGATCTTCGCCTCGTCGCAACCCTCGACGTCAGCGAAGCTCTCGGTGGCGACCACCGCCCCCGCCGGCACGGCGACCGAGGTGGCCCCGACCACGGCCGGGACCTGTTCGAACGTGCCCTTGCCGTCGGAGCCAAGCCTTATCAGCTCCTCGATGGCCACGGTGATCTTGTCGAGCGAGGCGTCGAGCTCCTCGATCACCCCGGCCGACAAGCCCACCGGATCATCCACGATGGCGAGGAGGAGGTGCTCGGTGCCGATGTAGGAGTGATTTAACCGGACCGCTTCGGAGCGCGCCTTGACCAGGGTCCGCCTCGCCGTCAGGGACAGTTTCACCTCGCCGGCCAGAGAGTCGGTGTCGATGGCCTTGGGGGTGATCCCGGTTATGCGGGCCAGGACCGCCACCATCTTGTCGTGGTCGATGCCCATCTGGGCCAGGACTCTTGCGGCATAGCCGTCGGACTCACGGGACAGCCCCAGGAGCAGATGCTCGGGGGAGACCTCGGTCTTGCCAAAGGCGGCGGCCTCCAGGGAGGCATAACCCACCACCCGCCGGGCGGCGGCGGTCAGACCGGCGAGAGGATCGTCAGGGCTCTGGTCAGGAAGAGGCATGGTCGGAGTTTGAACGACGGGGTCAGAAAGTCAAGACGGGCTCGGATTCTTCCTGGTGCGTGGTGCCGGGACAACAAAGATGAAACGGGCGCGCATTGACAACGCGAGGCGGGCGCCGAAGCTGTGGGCACACTGCCCTCTTTATCAGAGACCGCATAAGGACGCCAGGATGAACGAAACGCAGCTACGCGAGCTTGCCCTCGCCGCCATAGTCAAGACCATTGACGCTCGCACTGGGCGGATCCGGGAGGAGATTAGCATCCGCTCTATAGAAGATTCGGTGATAATTCCCGATGGTAAAACAATCGACATGACTTTCGACGGTGACCGCGGTGAGTTCGCCGTCTTGGAAGAAGAGGTCTCCAATGATGGCAAACGCCGAGATGTGACGGAGAGTCGGATTTTCTCAGCCGGAGAGGTCGAGACCCTACTTTACATGCGGTTCTTCGAGACGGGACCCAAGGAGGATGAGGAGGCGGAGCCCGACGAGGGCGACCAAGCGGATGGACCAACCGATCCTGCGGCTGCGCGTTGGTCGGTCGTGCGTCCTGAGCAAGTCGGGAGAACCGCGAGCGACTTCACCCAATTCTCCGATTATACCTGGCTTCAAACCCTTTTGAGCAACCCCGCTGTGAAAATCGAAGATCTCGGTGGCGAGGGTGGCCAGAGGGTCCTCGCGCTTGCCCCGGATATGGCGCAATTGCGGGCCCTGCCAGGCTTTGAGACGACGATGCCCAAGGAATTAGAAGGAACCGTCTCGATCCGGTTGAATTTGAACGGCGAAGAGCTGACCCACTGGAGTTGGGAGTTGCCCCAATTTGATGGCCTCGTCGGTCAATTCCGGATCTCTTATTGGCGTATGGGCAAACCCGTAGCCATCAAACGTCCGGCACCGGAGGACTGCCTCCCGCCGCTGCTGCCGGTCCACACCACCATCGCGAGGTGCGACTTGCTCGAGGTCGAGCGCTTCTTGACCTTCGAGTTGGACGGATCTCCGCGGGTGGCCCAGACTGGCTGGGACGAGAGAGACGGTGAGGACTATATCCCCTTGGTCCCGGGTGATCAGGTTAAGATTTGGGGATCAACGCGACGCTCCCACACTGACAAAGTGCAGAAGGCGACCACTTTCAATCTGTGGGCGGCGTATACGCCCGATGGACGGGCGATCGGGATCAGCCCGCTTTTCTATGATATCAGCAATCAGTCGCCTCGCGAGCGCCGATACTACCAGCGCACCATGGATGTCTTGGAGCGGACGGTTGTCATTGATGCGGTCCGAATGGACTCAGAGCGGATCGAGATTGCCTTCAACGACGAGATCGGCATCGAAGGCGATGACTTCAAGCTAAGAGACATACTCATCGATTGGACTGCCCTGCCGCCCGGCACACCAGTGGTGGTGCAAGCGGTCCAAATAGGGCGAGACTCCCTGATCGGACGTCTGGAGTTGGCGGACGGCACCTTGGCCTATGACATGCGGCAGGCCGCGGCCAAGCTACCCGGATAAGACTAATCCAAGACAGCCCCCTCAAAAAACCAGAAGGATTTCTTAGATGACCGAAACCGAGTTGCGCCAACTTATCATCGCCGCTCTCGAGAAGATCGAGGCGGCCCGGACCGGGCGGATCCGGACCGAGTTCGTGGTCCGTTCGCCCGACGGGGCGGCGGATTCCGAATACGTCATGAGCGTTCACGAGAGCCTTTTTGACTACGGCCTCCAGGCCACGACCAGCCGCGATGAAGCCTCCGATGGCCTGGACTACCACTCAGTGGTGGAGCGGCGCGCCTTCCCCGCCGAGAATATCGTCTATGCTCGGAGCTTCGCGCGGGAGGACCCCATAGACGAACTTTTGGCCGAAATGGACCCAGAATACAAGAAGTCCGACCTGGCAAACAACCGCTGGTCGATCATGACCCCGGAGCTGTTCGGACTAAGCCATGAGGAGCTCTTCCCGGTCCCAGACTATGCCTGGCTCAAAGTCGCCCTCGCCGATCCGACCAAGAAAATCACCGAGCAGGAAGAGGCCGGACGAGTGACGCTCGAGCTAGCTCTCACAGAAGCGGAAGTGACCCCAGAGTATCGAGTCGATCCGGTCGAAGGACAGCCCTACCGGGTGAGCCTCACGCTGCGCGATGGCGGCCTTGAGCAATTGCGGGTAGATTTCCCGTCGAACGGGAAGGAATACGATCCGGTGCGCTTCCGGACCCTCTTTTGGCGCATGGGCAAGCCCGTGGCCATCGAGCGACCCGATCCGGCCGAGTGCCAGTCGCCGATTCCGCCGATCGCGACTGCGCTGGCTTCGATCGCACCTTTTATCTCGGTGCGGTATCTGACCTTCGAGCTGCCTGACGGGCGCTCCTTCTCCGCCCGCCTGGTTTGGTATGACCGAACCGGATACTACGAGATCTACCCCGACGCCGAGAGGATCGCCTATGCCCCTTTGGCGGTCGGCGACAAGATCCGCATCTGGGGCTCTACCCGCGCCCCCAATCGGCACCGCAAAGTCTCATTTGATCTGTGGGCGGCCTTTGCCAGCGATGGCCAGACCATCATGGACGAACGCCCGCAGGTTGATGATGACGAGCCGCCGTCCTGGCGCGCCAAGTTCTATGAGCGCAGTGTCGATGTCCGCGACCAGTGGGTGACGCTGCGTGAGATCCATGCCGTGGTTGAGATGGCCAAGGTGCTCTTTGAAGAGCCGGCGGCCAATGAGTCGGCCGAAGGCAAGAATTTCTCACTCCAAGACCTGAAATCCGCCGGGCTGACCGTGGGGTCGCCGGTGGTAGTTCGACTCTCCGCCTTGGACGGCGAACATCCGATCATCACGCGCGTCGAACTCCCCGACGGGACAACCGCCTACAATCTGATCAAAGCCAATGCCGAGCCCCTCGAAGAGTGGGATTAGCGCTTCGTCGTCAATCAAACCAAGGTAAGGATGTACACCAATGAACGAGCCACAACTGAGGAGCCAGGCCCTCGCCGCCCTGGAAAAACTTGAGACCGCCCGCACCGGACGGGTCAGGATGGAGGTTTTGGCCCGGAGGGCGGCGGATGATCCGCAGGCTCCCGGGCTCTATCCCATGAACGTCTCGGATATGTCCTTCGACAGGGAGCATGGCAGCTCGGCGATCATCAGCGAGAGTTCGGATGGCACCGGATCTGGCTTCACGACCGAGATGCGGGCCTTCTTGCCCGAGGACACTGTCTACTCGCGCACCTTCATGACCAGTGCGGTGATCGAAGAGCTCTCGCTTGGTTCAAACCGAGAAGAAGGCGCGCCCGAAGACGCCGAAAACGCCGAAGACGCCAAGGCGGCGCTCTGGTCCGTCTTCTCCCTGGAGCAATTCGGCCAGAATGTCCAGGACCTGACCAAGCCACCCGACCAGGACTGGCTCAAGGCCCGCTTGGCGGACCCCGCTTCGCTGGTGGACTCGATCGAGACCTCAAATGAACAGACAAGCTTCGCCCTCCATCTGCGAAAAGATCAGCTTCCAGTAGCTCTGGCGACACTTACTGCCAAATACAGGGACAGTGAGCCCATTGGCCTGCGGCTAACCCTGCGAGGGGAAGATATGACCAGTCTGTCTTTAAACCTTCCGTCGAGCTCGGAAGATTTAGCCGTGGCGGAGATCCGCTACAACTATTGGCGCATGGGCTTGCCCGTGAAGATCGAAGCCCCAGCGCCGCAGGAGCGCCTGCCACGCAGCCTGCCCATCCACACTGCCATTGAGAGTCTCCATCTGGGCTCCTCAGACCGCTACCTCAGTTTTGATTGGGGCGGAGCCAAGCGGATCGACGATGTCGTCTGGACCGACACCTTCGAGGACGAGAAGCCATATGTGCCCTTGGCGGCCGGCGACCAAGTGCGAATTTGGGGTTCTACCCGGCCTCTCTACCGTAATAAGCAGGAGTTCTGGGCGCAACGGCGTGCCAAGAGCAACTGCCACCTAATTGCCGTGTTCTCCCTGGACGGCCGCAAGATCGTTGATCACCGCCTGCCTGAGGAAGCTGAAGTATCGACCTGGCGCCGGCGTCATTATGAGCGCACCACCGACATCACCGACCAGATCGTCACTCTGGCAGCGGTGCGTTCTGAGTCGGAGTACGTCGAGGTCAGATTAAAAGATGAGATTGCCGGATTAAGCGAGGGGGATTTCTCGATCCCTCGTGAGAATGTCATCGCTTCAGGCCTGGCCAAAGGCACGCCGGTGGTAGTCTATCCCTATCCGACCAGTGGTATGGTTTTTATCTCCCGTGTGGAATTGGAAGATGGGACTGTCGTTTATGACGCGGCAGCCGAAATGAACAAGCGCTCGGAGCAATCATAGCGTCGCGGATGGGTTTCATCTACCCAATCAGTCCAAAGTGAGATCTACCTACCACCAAAGTTGACCAAGACCCTTATTTGCTTAGTATGCCGCTCACTGTTTTGAGATCGAAAGGCTCCAAGGTGGATTCGGGATCTCTGGGCAGATCGGAGTGATCAAAATGACTGCTGTATTTGTCCGCCATCACGTCGCCGACTACAAGACTTGGCGCAAGATCTACGACGACAACCAGGTCATGGTCCGCAAGGCCGGGGCTCGCGATGCCACGGTCTACCAGGAAGCGGGTGATCCCAACGCCATCACGGTAATCACCAGCTTCGACTCCCTGGCCGCAGCCCAGGCCTTCGCCGGCAGCGATGAGCTCAGGGCCGCCATGAAGGCGGCCGGAGTCCAGGGCGCGCCGACGGTTTGGTTTGCCGAGCGCAAATAGCCGCCAACTCCGCGCGAGGACTAGGCCTCGGAGACCTGGCGCGGGAAGAGCTTGACCTCTTTGGTCGGCTTGCCCCGCGCATCCAGGCGGACGTAGTAGGCACTGGGGGCCTCATCTGGCCCTTCAGAGCCTGAGACCACGCCGGTCTGCCCGGCGATGAGGCGAATCTGCCGCCCCAGGTTGGCGTGCTCATAGGCCGGGGCGAAGCCAGAGGCGGCGACGGGACCATATTCCCAGGCCACCCCGCCGCCCTTGAGCACGACGCGGGTGCCAACACTTAAGCCTTTCATGGCCCTCTCCAAAATGCGAGTTCTTCTGAGCGCCAATAAGCGCCGCCTTGGCATGATGTCAATCGTACTCGGCCCCAGCGCGTCTCTGCGCCCCGAGCATCACTCGCGCTGGCTCTCGATGACCCAGGTCTTGCGGCCGGCCCGAACGATGCTTCCGATGTGGATGACACCGCCGTCCCACAGATCGAGACCCACTTCGAGGTCCGAGTCGATCTGCAGGCAAAAGGTCGCTTTGCGGGTGGGCGACTCCTCGTCGTAATCATCGCCGATGACGCTCGGCCAGCCGCCGAGCTTGGTGGCGTCCGCCGGCCGGCCCACGGCGTCATTCCAGTCGTCTTCGCCCAGGAGCTCTTCGATCGCCGCAAAATCGATTAGATCATGGGCGCCGCCTTCGCCCCACTCATCGGGCAGGTCTTCGATCCGCTCCCAGGTGATCCCCCGCGGCGCCAACCAGCCCGGATCATAAGGCGCAGGGATGGCCGCCAGGCCCTCCAGGGAGTCATAGGCGCGCAGCAACCAGCCTTCGCCGTTGCGCTTACCTTCCGGGAAGAAGTACTCGAGCCCGTCCTCGCCCTTCTGTGCCGCCAAGAAGAAAGTGAGCAACGCGACATCGGACAAATCCGGCGGGACAAAAGGGACCTCGCGCAAATTTAACTGCGCCACTCCCAGCATCGGCTGCCCCTCGAAAGTGGGCCAGACCTCATCTGGTCGGGCGACGCGGACCAATCCCAGGCAGGAGGCCCGCGGGTCACCCGACGGTTCGCCACCGATGCGGGCGGCACTGGCGGGCCGGGCGACCAGAGCGCGCAGCTCTTCGAGGCTGGCGGGGATCTTAGTGGAGCGCGAGGAGAGGTCAGACACGAGCTTACTTTCCTTTGTCCAAAACAGGGCTGAGACAGCACCTTCTGCGCAGCGGCATTTCTGTCAATTACGGGGCGGATTTGGCCATAGGCAGATCGCTGGCGGGCAAACATATTCTAGTGAAACACTTATTGATTTGACCACTTTCACATCTCGCTTAAGCTCATCTCATGATCGATCTAGTGCCCACTCCGGCCGAAAGGGACAACGTGTCCTTATCACAGACAGCATCCGCTCCCTTTGGACGCGAGATTCACCACGTGGTCGCCCGTGCGCAGCTCTCACCCAATGTCACCCGGCTCATAGTCGAGGCGCCGCGCATTGCCGCGATACGCCAACCTGGGCAGTTCGTCATCGTGCGTCGCGGTCCTGGCGCCGAGCGTATCCCCCTCACCATTGCCGACGCCGACGCGGTCGCCGGCACCATCTCCTTGGTTATCCAGGCTATCGGTGCCAGCACCTCTGAACTATGCGCCCTCGCGCTCGGCGAAGTTATCACTGACATCGCCGGGCCCTTGGGCAATCCGACCGAGTTGCTCGAGACCGGTCACGCCGTCTGTGTCGGGGGTGGGGTGGGCACCGCCGTGGTCCTGCCCATCGCCCAGGCGCTGGCCGCCCGCGGGGTCAAAGTGACCAGTGTCATCGGCGGACGGGCGCGCGAGTGGGTCATCTGCGAGCAGGAATTGGCGGTTTGCGGGCAAGTGGTCGTCTGCACCGACGACGGCAGTTATGGCCGCCATGGCTTTGTAACCGACGCGTTGCGCGACCTGTGTGAGGCCGGGGGCGTCGATGGCGTCTATGCCGTTGGCCCAGTGCCGATGATGCGGGCCTGCGCCGAGCTGACGCGGCCCTATGGGATCAAGACCACCGTGTCATTGAACTCGATCATGATCGATGGCACCGGCATGTGCGGCGGCTGCCGGGTGAGCGTTGACGGCAAGACCCAGTATGCCTGTGTGGATGGGCCCGAGTTTGACGGGCACACCGTCGATTTCAAATTACTCGCCGACCGGCTCAACACCTACCGCGAGTTCGAGCAGGCCTCTCTCGCCGCCTGGCAGGCCGCCCACGGGGAGGCCCTCTAATGGAAGATCTCACCACTCTGGCCGGACGGGCGGCTTCCGAGCGCGAGCCCATGCCCAAGAAAGAGCGTATGGGCATCGGGCGAAACGGCATGCTCGAGCAAGAGCCCCTGGTCCGCGCTCATAACTTCGCCGAGGTGAATCTCGGCTACACCGAGCAACTGGCCCTCATGGAAGCCGACCGCTGCTTGCAGTGCCCGCGCCCCTACTGCATCGAGGGCTGTCCGGTGGCGGTGAACATCCCCAACTTCATCCGGCTTCTTTCCGAAGGCAACGTCAAGGGCGCGGCCGACTCATTGCTGTCCGACAATGCCCTGCCGTGTGTGACGGGGCGGGTCTGTCCCCAGGAGAGCCAGTGCGAGCTGGTCTGCCTGCGCGGCAAGACCGGGGCACCGGTGGCCATCGGGCACCTGGAGCGGTACGTTGCCGACTGGGCCCTGAACAACCGCGGGGCTTTTAGCGCGATCAAGCCTACCCCCTCCGGCCGCTCGGTGGCCATCGTGGGCTCCGGGCCGGCCGGGTTGACCGCGGCAGGAGAGCTCATCAAGCGCGGCCACCAGGTCACCATCTTCGAGGCCTTCCATGCGCCCGGCGGAGTCCTGATCTACGGCATCCCCGAGTTCCGCCTGCCCAAGGACATCGTGCAGAAAGAAGTAGACCGCCTGGTGGCCGATGGTGTCGTGATCGAGCCCAGCACGATCATCGGCAAGACCTACACGCTGCCTGAGTTGAAATCGCACTTTGACGCGGTGTTTGTGGCCGTGGGCGCGGGGTTGCCGGTCTTCATGAATGTTCCGGGCGAGAATCTCAAGGGCGTCTATTCGGCCAACGAGTACCTGACCCGCGTCAATCTCATGGGCGCCTACCGGGCCGGAAGTGCCACCCCGGTGCTCCATGGCCAGCGGGTGGCTGTGGTGGGCGGGGGTAATGTGGCCATGGACTCGGTTCGCACCGCTTTGCGCCTGGGTGCGCAGGAGGCGATCATCGTGTACCGCCGTTCCCTCGACGAGCTCCCGGCCCGCAAAGAGGAGGTCCATCACGCCCAGGCCGAAGGCGTGCGCTTTGAGCTCCTCACGGCGCCGACCGAAGTACTCGGTGACGAGAAGGGCTGGGTTAGCGGGCTACGATGCCTGCGCATGGAGCTCGGTGAACCCGATGCGTCGGGGCGACGACGGCCGGTGGAGATCCCGGGATCGGATTTCACCTTCCCCGCCGACATGGTCGTGGCGGCCATCGGCACCAAGTCCAATCCGCTCCTCACGGCCAGCGCGCCGGGGTTGGCGGTCAACGAGTGGGGCTACATCGCCACCGATGAAAACTTGGCCACGAGCATGGATGGCGTCTTTGCCGGGGGCGACATCGTGCGCGGCGCGGCCACGGTCATCCTGGCCATGGGCGACGGCAAGAAGGCCGCCCGCAGCATCGACGCCTATCTGCGCGGCGGCTCAACGGCAGCAAGCGCTTAAAGTCTCCCTGAATGATTATGGCCTTGGTACCCGACAGACTTGTCAATTCGCTTCTTTGGTCTGATGATGACTTTGGACGACTTATCAACATCTGTGCGAGGAGGTCCCCTATGGCAAAAGCCGAGCCCACATCCGGTTGGTTTCGCATCTCTGTCCCCGACCAGCTCCAGACGAGCTGGCACTATTGCTCCGGCGATTATCGAGTGCTGCGCAAAGTCACCGCTGCGCAGAAGACCGTCTTCACGCCCAAGGCGATCTGCGGCTATATCGCCACGACCGCGGGGGCGACGGCCACCTGGTGGGCTCCGGGGAAGGGCTCGGCTGAGCCCCGTTGTGAGGATTGCCTGAGTCGCGGATAAAGTAAGGCATCGCGTTGCCTTCATCTAATCAAGGAGCTCCTTATGGCAGAGGTCAAGCCCCGCGTCGGCTGGTTCCGCGTCGAGCTCCCGGGCAAGCGCCCGACGAGCTGGCACTTCTCCCATGGTGAGGTCCAGACCTTGAGTGCAGGCTCTCTGCCAGGCCATCGCGCCGCCTTCACTCCTCTGGCTGTCTGCGGCTACGCGGCCCCGAGCGCACAGGCGCTGATAACATGGCGCCAAGTCGGACGGGACTCGTCCAAGCCCATCTGCGGGCGCTGCCTCAAGGGAGGCTAACGCGATGGCCGCCTCGACGATCAACGACAAGGGCAAGATCGGCTGGTACCGCACCTGCTGGACTGTGAACGGCGCCGCCTGGCGCTCGGACGGGCGTTCATCCGCCGGGTGGACGATCTCTTCCAATTCGGCGAGCCTGACGGGGTCCGAGAACACGAGGCGGGGCGTCTTGAGGGAAGACCACAAATCAGCCTGGCATTTCTGCGCTGGGCAGGGCGTTGTCCGTTTCTCCATCGTCTCGCCCATCCCCAAGGCGATCTGCGGCTATGCGGCGGCCCATTTCACCTCGCCTCGCGACTGGTCATCCGAGCCCGATCCCGCTAAGTTGATTGGTCCGGTGTGCGCCCGATGCCGCCGGCTGACCGGGCGTTAGAGGAGGTCGTCGATGCTTGACTCCGGACACGTTGGCTGGTTTCACCACGAATGGGTCGACCGTGAGTTTAGGCGCGTTTACAAGTCGCCTTGGCACTTCAATCCCGGAGGAAAATACACGGCCTCCGACCCTTGGGACCTGCACATCCGGGCCGTGTGCGGCTACAGGCCATCGTCCCCCGGTCAGGAGTGGTCATCGGAGCCCGATCCGGCTAAGTTGTCCGGACGAGTGTGTTCTCGTTGCCGCCGGATCCTTGGGCGCTAGAGGAGACGGTTGATGCCTGACCCCGGTCGCATCGGTTGGTTCCGCACTTGCTGGGTCCGAGCCGGGCGTCTGAGCGATCACCGCAAATCCGCCTGGCACTTCTGCGATGGCCGGGTCCATCTGCGCTTCACTATCCTTCCCGGCATCCCTAAGGCGATCTGTGGCTACGAGCCGGCTTATTTCAGCTCGCCGCGGGAGTGGTCCCTTGAGCCCGATGTGGCCAAGTTTCGGGGGCCAGTCTGTGATCGCTGCCGCCGGGCGCTCGAGCGTTGAAGACATCTCATTTTCTGGCCCAGGATACCCAAAAAGGCTATTTGAGCGTCCAGCGTCTTTGTTGACGACTTAGCACCCCCGCCCACAGTGAATTCATGACACCGATGAACCGAATCGCCAATGCGCTCCGTTCCGACCTCGACCGCGCGGCCGCGGTCGTGCTGGCGCTGGGCGTGATCATTTTCGCGTTTTCCAATGGGCTGCATTCGATCTGGGCCTTCTTCTCGCCGATCTTCGGCGCGTTCACCGGCCGCCCCGAGTACTTGGGTGGCGCAGGCTTGGGCACGCAGGCGGCCGACCTGTGCTTCTTGGCCGCCGCGGTGCTATTCTCCGTGGCGCGGCTGACCGGCTTCTGGTCGCACTACCGCACCATGCCGCTCCTCTACTGGGCCACCGGCGATGCGGCAAAGCGGCGCGCAGGGCGCCGTCCGCAGGTCGATCAGACAGGCGCTGCGCAAGAGAACTTCGACGAGGCGCCAATCTATGCTCAGAACCGGGATCATGAGCCGGCAGATGAAGAAGAGGCCGAATCTGAGCCGGCCCCATCAGCGCCAGGTCCGTCCTGGCGCGAGCGCCTGGCCTATTGGCGCTCTATCCTGGGCGAGCAGCGGGTCGGGGCCCGCCGGCCGGGCGCCAAGGGCTCTGCGCCGACTCTGTTGATCGGGCGGACGGGCCAAAGCGCTTCAAACAGCGCCCCCGAAGGGGTCGGACCAGAGGCCGAGCCCGAGAGCGAGCAGGAGCACGAAGCCGAGGAACAGGAGTTTGCCCGCTACGAGGAGGCCGAGCAGCGCCTTAGCGCGGCCAAGACTACGGCGGCGACAGCAGTTGAAACACCAGCGGCGTCCGCATCGCCCGAGCCGCAAGAGGAGGAAGCTGCCCCGTTGCCGCCGATCGTCAAGGATCCTCGCGACGAGGAACGGGACTTCGCCCAAGACCCCGATTTCGTCAGTGATGCCGCGTCGTCTGACGGGCTCGAGGACTGGCTCTCCGAGCTTGACCCGGAGGACAAGTCATGAACTTCGACCTCGAGGACAAAGAAGACCAGTACCTGGGCGCCGTTTTCCTGCTGGGCATCTCTACCGTGGTCTATTGGTGCTTGGGCAGCTACGAGTTGATCTCGAGCCACTACCACCTACTGGGCCTGATCGGGGCCATGGCCTTCCCGAGCTTCGGCATCGCCATTTCGGCCCTGTTCTGGGCCGCCTTCCAGCGCACCAACACCGGCGGCATGCCCTATTACGCCCTGGCTGGCGTCCTGACTGGCGTGGCCTTGTGGGGCAATAGCCTGCCATCGGGCGCCCCCGGTCTTGCCCTGCTGGCGGCGGGGCTGCTCTGCGGCGTGCGCGGGCTGATCGTATCATTGCGCATCCGCGGCAACGAACCCCTAACACAAGAGGAGCATGTGGGCTTCGTGCTGGTCGCGGTCTGGCTCTTTGCCACTCTGTTGTCCGCCAACACCTTAGCCGCCATCCGCATGGCCGCCCTATTACTGGTTTTCTGGCGCCTGATCCCAGGGATTGCCCGCATCTATGTTCGTTTCGCCGCCTTCATTAACAACCTGCTCACGCCACAGGTCCATGAGCCGGAAGAGGACACTAGCTCTGGCCAGATGGACGAATTCGGACTGTCGATGTCGGACCCCTACTACAACGCCAAGCGCATCATCGCCGTCTTCGTCCAGCAGAACTACAAGGAGTGGACGGAGATCAACTTCCAGCCGACCGAGGTCAGCCCCTCCTACATCACCCACGTCCTGACCCAGCCCTACACCATCAAGAAGGACGTCTTTGCCAAGCGCGACGACGACTTGAACTCGGCGTTAGGCCTCAAGAACAACAGCCTGCTCATCACCCTCGATGGCCGGCGCAACGCCTTCCTGATCCAGATCGCCCTGCCCCGCGAGAAGGTCAAGCCGACTTATTTCGAGACCATCACCGAGCCGCTGAAGCCTGGCGCCTCGGCAGAGGAAGCGCGTATCCGCGGAGTGATCCAGCGTGCCTGGCGCAAACCCTATGAGTTCACTGTGGGGCTGGACCCCTTCAACCAGCCGCTTTTCTCCAATGTCGAGGACAAGATGTTCCCGCACATGCTGATCGCCGGCGGCTCGGGCTCGGGCAAGTCGATCTTGCTGCATACCATCCTGGTCCAGCTCATGCTCAACAACAGCCCTTCGACTCTGCGCATCCTCTTCGCCGACGCGGGCTTGTCGACCCAGGGACTCTACTCCAAGGTCCCCCATCTGTGGCGCCCAGTCCTGCGCGAGCGCGGCGAGATGGTTGAGCAGCTCAAGGACCTGGTCGAGGAGATCCGCCGGCGTTCCCAGCTCTGGGATACCGCCGGCGTCCCCGATCGCAACAGCTATCTGCGCCATTATCCGCGCGACGAGATGCCCCTGATCCTGCTGGTGGTCGACGAGGGGGCCATGTTCACCACTGAAAAAGACCTCAAAGACCCCTACACCCTGCGGGTGGGCGAAGCGCTCAAACTTGGGCGCAAGTACGGCGTCCATGTCATCATCGGCCTGCAGCGGCCAATGGCCGACACCCTGGGCCAGGGCTTCAAGGATGCGCTCTCCCGGCGCGTGATCTTGCGCTTGGAAGCGGTAATCCATAGCGCCAACGTCCTCGACGGCGATGAGCGTGCCACCAAGCTACGCGGCCAGGGCGACGGCCTGTTCAAAGTCGGGGCCGAGCTTGAACGCTTCCAGAGCTTCTATTTGCCGGACTCCGATGACACGGGACACAAGTGGGTCCAGGATTATGTGGCCGACATCATCGAGCGCTGGGGCCCGAGCTCACTCGCGCCCACGGGCGCGCCAGCCCCGGCCCGGCACGACCTGCCAGGCGCGGCCTATTCACCGGCCAGCGCGCAAGCATCCTCCGACGCTTCATTGGCCATGGAGCATCAGAAGACCATCGACAATACCGGCTGGCTGGTCTTGCGCGGTCTCGAGCTCGCCTTCGACCAGGTGGCCAGCGCCTACGACAACCCGCCCGACTTCCTGCTCTCGAACGACACCATGATGCTCTTCGTCAAACGCGCCACTCCCGAGGGCTATCACCCGACTACCACAGTTACCCCGGCGTTTGTCAGCGAGACTTTGACCCGCATCAGCGGTCGCCCGGCTGCCCGGGGCGGGCGCTGGCCCGACTTCAACCGGGCCATCGTGTCGCAGAAGGTGGCGGCATACCGGCAGATCAGCGAGCGCGAGTGGTACATCCTGCGCGGGGCCCTGGCCTACCTGAACAACCGCGAGCGCCCCGACCGTCTGAATCTGGCGGCGATCATCAGTAGCGCCAACACCGCCGGCCCAGGCCCCCTATCTCCGCCC
>Ga0182027_10005623_pt1 | contig 19008 bp, 18 predicted proteins | sample 712E1DmetaG_FD_121300 | JGI IMG/M metagenome (GOLD analysis project Ga0182027, IMG submission 121300) | Permafrost microbial communities from Stordalen Mire, Sweden - 712E1D metaG (Illumina Assembly) | ecosystem: Environmental > Terrestrial > Soil > Wetlands > Permafrost | place: Sweden...
ATCCCATGCGAAGCATGGGGTTATGGGGGGGGGGGGAATATAAATGAAAATACGTATTAAGGGTATGGCAAGGAAGGCGCTATTATTTGGAACAATAGCTGTTTTCGCCGGTGCTTTTTTTGTTTCGAAGGCTCAGGACATCGGCATTTTTGGTACCGTGAGCGATGCGGCGGGTAAAGGCATTGTCGGCGCCATTGTAAGCCTCATTGCTGCACAAAAAACAGCAATAACCGATACAAACGGCGCCTACTCAATTTCGAACGGCGTTACCGGCGCCCGCATGGAGACTTTGCCATTGCCAAAGGCGCAATCTCCTTATCTCAAGGGAAATATTCTTTGTTTCAGCATCACCGAAAACAGTGCGAAAGTCAATCTTGATTTGTACAGCCTTCTTGGGACGCATGTGCGCACGATTTTACAAACAACCATGGCACGCGGCGACTACCGGATCAGTCTTTCCGCAAAAAACATTCCGTCACAATTGTATTTCCTAAAAGTCAGTATTGGGGAAACCTCGACCGTTTTAATGATGTCCCGCACAACGGGGATCGAACGTTCTGAATTGGCAATACAAAAGATTGAGGCCAAACCGCAACGGCAGTTATCGAAATCGGCCACAGTCAGCGACTCGTTTTTGGTAGGCGCGGTTGGATATTCCACGCTGTCGCAAACCACCGATACCTACACCGGGACAAAAAATTTCATCCTGCAAAGGGCCGTTTCCGCAGGATCGGTGCAGGTGATCCAAACCACCCAGGCAGGAGACCTGCTGGCCGCAAAGCCTGCTTTGGCAATGGGTAGTGACGACGGGTCTTCGCTTCCGACGCTCACGGTGGATACGTTGACAAAATATCAAACGATCGTCGGGTTCGGGGGCGCGTTTACCGAAGCGACAGCCTACAATCTCGACAAGGTTGGGCCGCAGAAAAAGGGCGAAATACTGAACGCATATTTCAACCCCTTTACCGGCTCGGGGTATACGCTCGTCCGCACGCAACTTGAAAGCTGCGATTTTTCGGTGGGGAAATATTCCTACGACGATACGGCAAACGATGTAACGCTCAAATACTTCTCCCTTCAGCATGAGACGAAATGGATGATTCCCGGGCTCAAAGCGGCCATGAGCGTGCCGGGATCGAATTTTTTACTCTTTGCATCGCCATGGTCTCCGCCGGCATGGATGAAATCGAACAATAACATGTTGAACGGCGGAACGCTGAAATCCAACTGCGCCGACGCCTGGGCCTTATGTTATGTCAAGTACATCCAGGGGATGAAGGACAATGGCATACCGATATGGGGCCTCACTATTCAAAACGAACCGGAAGCCACCCAAACGTGGGAATCGTGCATCTACACGCCGGCAACCGAAAGGGATTTTCTTAAAAACAATCTTGGTCCTACGCTGTGGAAAAACAACCTGAAAAATATTAACGTAATGATATGGGACCATAACAAAGACCATATTGTCACATGGGCAGACGGCATTTACACTGATACCGCTGCCGAGAAATATGCCTGGGGTACGGCGTTCCACTGGTATACCGGGGACCAGTTTGATAATGTCGCAACGACGCATACCAAATACCCGGCAAAACATCTGATTGCCTCGGAACAGGCAGACTACCTGCCCATGCTGAACTGGGGAACCGCAAACAAGTTCGGCCATGATATAATCGGCGATTTGAACAACTGGACCGAAGGATGGACAGAATGGAACCTGGTTCTTGACCAGAACGGCCTGCCGCGACACGACCCTAACACCGGTTGCGAGTCTTCGGTTGATATTGACTTTTCGTCAAACAATACCGTGCATTACAACCCGAGCTATTATTATGTGGCTCATTTCAGCAAGTTTATACGGCCCGGCGCAGTGAGGGTTAAAAATACCAATGCAGTTCCAAACCTTGAAGCGACGACGTTTATGAATAGCAACGGCAGAATCGTTATTGTGGCACTCAATCAAACCGGAAGTTCCATTGCATTTAAGGTCAAACTGGGGACGCAGATCTTTAAACCAACGATTCCCGCAAACGCAATCATGAGTTTTATTTATTAACCGGATCGTCCGATAGAAAAAGCTGACACATAAACGTAGGGAGGTTTTGTTATGCGGAAAAGCCCAATAGTTTTATTAGCGCTTCTTTTCATGCTTATGCCGGCAGTTCAACAGCCGATTGCCGCGACTATTATCCACGCAACCCATTTCAGCAAATACATGGGCAACAAACAGTGGGGGTTTAACATTTATTTGCCCCCAAGCTACAATAGCTCTCCAACCACACGGTTTCCCGTGATCTACTTCCTGCATGGCGGCGGCGGCGACGAAAATCAATTAACATATTATGTCAACAACTATGTCGACCCCTATATCACCCAAAAGAAAGTGCCGGAATGCATCGTGGCTTTTCCTTCGTGCGGCCCCGATGCCTTTTTCCTCGATAGCGGCCTTATCTATAATAACCAAAATATCAATCCCGATTCATACTTCATCAAGGAGTTCATTCCGCATATCGACAGCACCTATCGGACCATTAACGACCGTAAAGGCCGTGCGATATCCGGAATGTCAATGGGAGGGTATGGAACGTGGCACTTCGCCTTCAAATATCCGGCACTGTTCTGCGCCGCCGGACCGTTCTCGGCCGGCGGTCCCTATTTTAATAGCCATCCGGTTTTTTACGGCTATGGTACTTCTTACGGGTATGGCAAAGCGGATGATCCACATATGCTTTGCGTCACTAATGAGGCCGCTCTCAGCGCGGGAATGCGCGTGTATATCAGCGTTGGTGCGATCGATTTCGGCCTGGTGCCCTACAATAAAGAACTGGCCGATTCCTGCCGGAACCACCGCATTCCCTTTGTCTATACCGTCGTGCCTAGCGTGGGTCACGACCTGATGGGTGAAATGAATGTTGACGGCGTTGCGGCAGTGCAGTATATCACCAATGCTTTCTCGGATGTGCCTGTACCAGATCCGGCTCCCGACAGTGTAACCCCGCGATATCCCACGACAATCAGCGGGATAGTAACAGACACAGGCGGTACGCCAATTTCCGGCGCTGTTGTGCAGCTTGAAAAAGGTAAACAAACAGCAACCTCGGGAACCGACGGACGTTTTACGCTTGTCATAAGCAGTAGTGCCATCCTTTCCGGTAAAAACAAGCTATCGCCGCAGAATACTTTGTCTGCAACAATTCATAACGGTTTATTATTTGTGAATGGTGCGGGAAAATCGGCAATAGAGATTACTACCTTTGACATAGCCGGCAAAGCGCTTTCGACAGTGCGAAGGTCAATGGATGCAGGGATCCATGGCCTAGCGCTGCCGTATCGTGGTGCAGGGATCTATTTGTACAAGGTAAAATCTGGCGCCAGGGAATTAGTGCTCATGGGCAATTCGCTTATCGGAGTATCATCCGGAATTGCGGCGACTGCGCAAGGTCCGTCATCTTCTCCTTTGGCAAAACAAACAATGAGTGCGGCAACGACAATTGCGCCTGCAACAATCGATGTTATAGCCATAACGAAAGCTGGGTATTTGAATTATCGGGTAGCTGTAAACAATGTTGATACAAGCGGAATAGCAATAAAGATGATTGCGAGCGCGGGCACGGTAACGGATGTGGATGGGAATGTGTATCAGACGGTGAAGATAGGGAACCAGGAATGGATGGCGGAGAATTTACGGGTGACGAAGTATAACGACGGCACAGCGATCCCGTTTGATACCGCAGGCTCAACCTGGTATAGTGCGACAACGCCAAAATATTGTTATTACAACAACACGACCGATGCTGCGAGTATCAAAAAATTCGGAGCGCTTTATAACGGGTATGTTGTAAGTTCTTCAAATTCTAAAAAGATCGCGATAGCGGGCTGGCATCTGCCGACCGATGCAGAATGGGACGCATTGCAGAATTACCTGATCGCAAGCGGCTATAATTGGGACGGAACAAAAACCGGCAACAAAGCGGCAAAAGCATTAACGGCAAGCGCTGATTGGTATGTGGACACAACTACAGGAGCAATCGGCTGCAATTTGACAAAGAACAATGCAAGTGGTTTTTCGGCACTTCCAAGCGGTCAACGCGACCTCAATAGCGCATTCGGCGGCAGGGGATCCTTCGGGTACTGGTGGAGCGCGGGGAGCGACGCATCGAGCGCAAACTACCGGTACCTTTTCTTCAACTTCGGCTTCCTTGGCACGACCAGCGTGAACAGGAGCGGCGGCATAGCAGTCAGGTTGGTTAAGGGTTGACTATCACGATGGCGGCAATAAAAATCTCATAGCCTATATCAACGTGTAAGAAAAGGGTCCCGCCGGCTTAAGCCGGCGGGACATTTTCGAACTACTTAATTCACAAAGAATTTCCTCGTTATTACTCCGGACGGGATCTTGACTGATGCAAAATATACGCCCCGGGCGAACGCCCCGGGTTTGAAGTCAAAGTATGAATCGCCTTTTCCCCAAAAGCTTTTTATTGTTCTTCCGGCAGCAGTCATAATTGATACATGATAGTTGCCTTCACGGGAAACAAAAAGCCTGCCTTCGCCGTACCGAACCGTCATGAAGGCCTTGTCGGCCTGGGCTCTGCCATTTACATAGGGACTTTGGTTCCCTACAGTTAGTTTCAATACGCCGAATGAATCCATGGGGAAATTCTTGAACCCAAGCTTCAAGGCCGGCGATGTTGATTTTACCCGAAAGTCGCCATTGGCCGAATCCATGAATTGCGGATCTGCGAGAACAGAGTGCGCGTCCACCCCGCCGCCTATCCAGTTTGCCCAAGTGCAACTGGAAGGAGTATGCGCCGACCAGTCGACGAACTTCGGATTATTGCCGAAACTCCATAACGTATTGGAATCGATGATTTCACCTTTGTTTTTAAGCTGCCCCGACACGCTTCCATCAGGGACACTCCAGCAGCAAAAGGAATAGATTGCCGTTCCAACCATGATGTTATGGGCAAGAATGTAGCCGTTGTGATCCCAATTACTGTGAAATTCCACGTAGCCGCCGCCGACAAGAATATTATTTGTCAAATGACGCAACCGGCCCCACTGCAACTTGAGCCCGACCCCGAGCAAAAGATTGTTGTAGCAGGTGTAATTGGTCGATCCGTCGTCATTGTCGATGCCGTATTCGCCCGCTTTTGTCTGAAACCGGTTATTGCGGATGATGGTGGGATACATCGCGTCCAATGTCGTTTTGGTTGAATCGGCCTGAAAACTGCCTATGTAATTGCGATCCCGCCCCCACGAATTGAACGGGCCGTTATCACTTGTTTCCAAAAGAGTGTTGAAAACGTCGTTATATTCGAGAACTTGTCCGCCCCAGCAACCATCGGTAAAGTTAATGCCGGCGCGCGGACATTTGTCGATGCTGTTATGCCGCAAGGTATCGAATTGACTCATGGAAATGTCGACCCCGGCAGTCTGCTTTTCGAACACGCCGAAATTGTGCATGGTATTGTTGTCGACCTTGATATACGCAGGATAATCGTTTGTCAGCGGACCCGGCGTCAAATCGCTGCAGGAAGAGGCCCATGGTCCGGGACAACGTACCGCGCTGTTCAGACCGCAAATGGCCACACAAGTGGCCCCTGCATCAATAAACGTATTATTATAAACAAGATTGTTACGGTTGTAGGCGCTCATGAAAATTCCGTTGCCGCCGATTTGATCGAAAAAGCAGTTTTGGACGGTTATGTTTTCCGTGTTCTGCATGAAAATCGTGCCGGCCCGGGCAATGGTCCAATCGCCACTCAAAAGTCTTTCATACGGTTTGCTGAATAATGTCCGGTAGGTATGGGTAAGGGTAATGCCGTCGAAGGTAATGAACATGGCCGGGGTGGTTGTTGCAGTTCCCACAATCCGAATGAGTTCGTTCAATGACGCGAGTTCGATGGTATCGGTGGCCAGGTTGGCCCCGGCAGGCGGCCAGAAAAAGAGCTGGCCTGTTGATTTACGATAAAACCATTCGCCCGCAGTATCCAGTTCCTCAAAAATATTTTCCACCATCCGGTACGTGGCGTGCGGCGTGGTCCCGTTTGCATTATCGTTGCAACTTTTTAACGTAACGTTATTGCTGGCATCTTTACCGGTAATAATAGCAGATTCGCCGCCCCACATATTCGGGTGAAGCGCGCGAAAGAAACCCGGACCTTCGGTGCAATTTGCCCATCGGCTGGCGCGGGACGGGGCAATACAATTCGCGTTATATCCTTGAAGAATCTGGTTTTCGACATAATTGGGATATCGGGCAAGTATTTGCCGTTTTCCATTTAAAAAAAGCTGATCGACAATAAGGTTTGGCGCGATTTTCGCGACCATAATTTTGCCTGAACTTACCGACCATGTTGTTGTGTCCGGCAATCGTATTCCACCGCTAAAAACCGGTTTTTCGCCGGAATATGCGGCATACGTGATAGGCGCTTGGGCTGTGCCTGAATTTGATGATCCGAATACAACGGCAGAATCCATATAATACTTTCCCCCGCGGAAATAGACCGTGACCGGCGTATTGCCGGTTTTAAGCTGGTTGGCTTTGTCACGGGCAGCTTTAAGTGTGGCGAGCGGCGCGGTTATCGAGCCGCTTGCCGCATCATTACCGGTAGGAGAAACGTATAAATCAGCTGCACCGGCAATCAAAGCCGCAAAAGTTAGAAAGAGTCCCCATATCGACATCTTGTAAAAACTCATAAAACCCCCTTTTGTATTTAAATTTTTTTGGTCGTTGCATAATTGGAAAAAATGAGACATTTAAAGATGCATTAGATCGAATATGATATAATATAGCGCTTAATTTTGATTTTAACTTAAAAAAATTACAGGAATACACAATCTATGGAGCAATTATTATAAGGCCGGGGATGTTGTTGAAATGGGAATCATAGGTTACGAGACGAGATCCTGTTTCCAGGGATATTGCTGCTATCCAAATGTCATTGGTTGGAATCGGTGTTCCTTGCTTTCGCAGTGTTTTAAATAAAATTCCATAGCGATCGGCAATGGCTGCATCTACGTTTACAACCTCAATTGCAGGCAAATCAAGAAACTTTATGAGGGCATTTCGGTTTTCTTTTTCAAATTTTCCCAAACTAAAACCCGCATAAAGTTCTCCTAATACTATGCTGGGTACATAAACCGTTTCTGCTTCATCAATGTACTCCATCAAGGTTTCACGTTGTAGATTTAACTTTGAATAGGCACAGGTGTCCAGGCAAAGTTTCATTCTCGCCACATATCTTTGTCTATTGTTTCGAAGGCTTTAGTATTACGCGTGAAGTCTTTGTATTCCTCGTCAGACCAAGGTCGCAAAACGCTTTTTACATCTCGGTGCTTTCTTGAAGATTTCTTATCAACAGGTTCTATTCCAACTGCCTTGGAAAGAAGTTCAATGGTAGTTTTATTCAAACTTTTATGAGCGTCGCGGGAAAGTTTTCGTAGGCGCTGTTCTACCGGCAATGGAATTTGCCGAAGGGTGAATGTATTCATATGTGACTCCATTATAGATTCAGATAATGACTACATATTAATATACAATGATACTCAAATATTTGCAAAACCATCAATCTAACAACCGCGTGAACATCCGACTTTTTATAGAAAAAGAAGAATTTAATATTTTTATCCTCCAAGGTATATTTTAAGGATAGAAGGGAGAAAAAAATATGCAAAAAACTATTGAAACCGTTTATAAAGAGGCCTTAGGGCTTTCTGCAATTCAACGTGCAGCCTTAGTAGACCGTTTGCTTTCGAGCCTCGATAACCCCGATAAAGTTATTGATGAAATATGGCAAAACGAACTCAACGATCGGATGAAGGCATATAAAACCGGTAAAATGGAAACCGTATCGGTTGAGGAAGTATTGGCGAAATACAAATCAAAATGAATATTCGCTTTTTAAAAATTGCTCAAATAGAACTCGATTCAGCAATTGAATACTATAATATCGAACGTTCGGGTTTGGGGTATGAATTTTTATGGGAAGTATTTTCGGCAATTGACAAGATAAAAGAGTTTCCTGAAGCTTGGCAGATTTTTGATCCAACTACAAGAAGAATTCTTATCCGCAGGTTTCCTTATGGCCTAATATATTCAATACAAGACGATTTAATTTTAATTATGGCTGTAGCAAATCTTCATAGAGGCCCTGATTATTGGGCAAAAAGAACAAACAAAAATATCTAGTCTATTACTACCGCGTGAACATCCGACTTTTTATCGGAATTGCCAAGAGACGAGGTTTCGCCGAGGCGGGAGGTGTTTTGACCGAGGACAATGGGCACGAGCTGGCTGCTTTCAAGCTTGACCTCGATGTCGAAATCGAGCGGGTCGGATAAAAACAAAGAAATAATTTTTTTCATGTTCCCGATGTTTTGCGTGTTTGGAAGGAACGTTTCAAACAGGTCACGCTTAAGCGGCCCAACACTGACGCGGAATTTGCCCGATAAGTCCCACTTTCTGGTTCCTGCAATCGCATTAATGCCAAGCTGCGAATCCACGCCGATTTGCGGCGGATTTGCGATAGTTGTCCAGCGCCCCTGCCATTGAAGAATGTCTACAGGGACGTCGTTGAAAAAATCGCTGACCATCGAACGCAGGGCCTCCTTGCTTCTTGCTTTCCCGGCAAAGCTGCCGGTATAGGCAAGCATGCGCTGGAAAAACGGGTCTGCAAGTTTACTTTCATCAAATCCTGCAAGGCAGGCGACCCGTTTGGCAAGAACGGAGTTTGCCTTTTGCGACATGCTGACGAAGCGGTATTTCTGCCATGCGCGATAAAACAGCGAATACATGCGATGGTTGAATATGGCAAGGAAGTCTTTGAGCGCAACGCCCTGCTCCTCATGACGAGCTATATATTCTGTAAAGTATAGCGGCAGGGGCGACGACACGCCGACAAGGCCCATGAATGTGAGCACGAATTCGACGCCGCCGCTTGTTTTATTGACCCGGGAAATATCGGACGGAGGGAACACGAGCGACGGCGAGGCGGTCATGCGTATCCGGCCGGTTTCTATGGGATTTGGAACATTTTCGTTTTTTTTAAAATGCTCCTCAAGCAAGGACAATGCCTGAAAGAAATTAAAAGTATAACCCTCTTTTTGAAGGCGATCTATTAAATCAGGCATTTTTTTCCATCCATGGATTCCCAGCGGATTTTTTTGCCTGATGGCAAGAGTTCGAAGACAAGGTCCAGAAACGTATTGATCGATACATATTGGGACAAAAATTCCTTTAAGACCTGGCCGAATAAATGGATGTCGCCTGTGTCAACAAAATTCGCCTCAACAAGCGACACCGAAAATTCGACGCCGCGCAGGGCCGAACCATTGACAAGCTTTTCTATGGGTTTCGACGACACCTCGGTAATCGCATCGATGCGACGGCTACGGCCTTCGCTTCGAGACCAGTCGTACAGCCGAAGCAGTGATTTCAGCGATTCGGGCGAGGCCAAGGTTGTATAGGTGGAGCTCAAATGCGCGATGCACGACCAAAGGTATTCGTCGTTTTTGGGCGGAGGGCATGGAAGCGTTGGTCGTGTTATGTTCGAAAACTGGATATAATCGGGGAAGCCGTTTCCTGGATTGACAATCCCGTTTTCGCGGACCTCTTCACGGGGCAAAATACCGTTGGTTGCATAGATTGATACAGACAGGTTCTCTTCGCGAATTTCGCTTTTCCCAATTGACGAAAGCAAATCTCCGCCAAGGGTAATCCAAAGGTCGCGCCTGCCGTCGGGCGCGCTGCGGTATTGGGGCGAAAACGTGCGGGGACGTTTTGATTCCCCCATGGAAAACGAATACAACGGCTCGTATACGGAACGCTTGCCGGTGGCGCGCTCGATTCCCTCTATGGCGATGATACTATGCGCGAAAAACGAGGTCGGATACGAGGTGTCGGCGGCAACCCTGTATTCCGTTTCGAGCCCGTTCATGTGGATGGGTTCGGCGTCTTTCTTGAAAATGTTGGCCGCCGGCGCGCAAAAGAGCTTGAAATTTTCACGGGTAAAGGGTTTTTCCGGGGGGAAGTCCTTGTCGAATGTTATTGAATAGATGAACGTGGACGGCGATTCTTCGGAAAACGGGAGGTTCTCGAAGCCGTGTAAATCGACAAAAAGGAATTTTTCCGGGAACACGAAGTATTCGAGAAGAAGCGAGAACCCTGAAAACGATCGGTTGCTATGCGGTAAAACCGAGTCGTCGCGGGAGAGCCCGCACGGCGTGACGGCCGTTTCTGCCCCCACATTGCAGGACACGACATTGTCGCCGGCGACAATGCGCGCAGAAGCAACATTGCGCGTAAGGAACTCGTGGAGCATGAGCGCTGTGGGCATTTCGGCGTGCAGATACACACGGAGCGGCGACAGGGAAAGCTTTGACAGCACAACACCGGTGTCGAGCGAGAAATGGAACGTGAGCGTTGCCTTGTTTTTAGTGTCGACCGATTTCACGACATTGTCAAGAAAAATGGGCGAAAGCCTGAGGTCGGACATTGTCGTGAATTTGCAAATGGCAAGTTCCTTGCCGACAGGCGCCGACAAAAGTTCGGCGCCGCGGGAAAGCACGCGGGTCTCCTGTAAGGCCCCTTTACGGGATTGAAACTGCACGATGCTGACCGATGGTATTTCCTGGAGGATTCCGGGCCACATTAAATTGAAAAGCCCTTCGGTGAGCTCGGGAAAAGAATCGTCGAGCTTTTCGCGGATGCGGCCTGCAAGGAATGCAAAACCCTCGAAAAGCCGTTCCACATAGGGATCACGGTCGCCAACGGCATCGACATTGAGAAACTGCGCGCGGTCGGGGTGTGCATGGGCAAATTCCCGGCCCGATTCATAGAGATATCGCAGTTCCTCTTCATAATATTTTTCTATCATTACTTACTCCGGTTTTTTCCACGGTGCTATGGAAGAGCTTCCCAAACTTGTAAACGTTGTTTGAAACCGCACCAGCCCGCCTTCGGCAAGCTCGCCCGTTAATATAAACACAAGGCGAAAATCCTTAGGATCGGTATCAAGGGGCGTGACCTTAACTTTTTTTAATCGTGGTTCATATTTTTCAACAGTGCGTTTAATCGCTTTTTGCAACTCTTCGATGCCGTGAGGCATTTTACGGTAAATTTCGGAAATATCGGGCAGGCCATAGTCTTTTAAATGCGTCAGACTGCCATCACGGGTGTTGAACAGCCTGTTCAAATGGTCCATAATAGACATGACGCCGCGCTTTTCCGCAGCAACGCTGTCTATGGGCGTTCCATCGACAAATTGGCCGGTAAGGTTTTCGAATAATGCTTGCTTCATAATCGCTATATACAAGATAAAATATGGGCGCATGAGCCATACGCAGAAACTGAAGAGATATTCCCGTTTTCAGACAATCGCAAATATATTTTTAATCACTTGGCCCTCAATTCCCCGAAGCTTCGAGATAGTTCATGGAGGATTTTTGTGAAAGAACAAGACGCCATTGTGAAGAATGAAAACCATCAGCTGTTGCTGTATGTGGAAAAGGGCGACGGATCATATGGTCCGCTGCAGACAGGGGCGTATTTAGCGACAAATTATCTGGACGATTTCATGGAAAAAAGAAAAAACCTTGAGAAGGAATGCATTGAAAAACTGCAAAAAGGCGAGGTTTCTCCTGTGGGTTATTATTTACTTTTAAATACCATAACCGCGTCGGACTGTGCGGCGCGGGTAAGGCTATCTGTATCGAAAGTAAATAAACACGCGAAGCCCGAGGGTTTTAAAAAAGCGACCTGCGAAATGGTGGGCCGCTATGCCGAGGTCTTCGGTGTCTCGGTTTCCAATTTGTTCCAGCTTGTTATGGTTGCAGACAAAGAGATAACCATTGCCGTTAAAAAAACAGCGAGTCCGATGGTGTCTGTTTTGGAAATAGGCCGGAGAAAAGAATGAGCGAAAAACCTTTCGAACATACAATGGCGGCACATTGCGAATCGGGGATGTTGTGCGGGCTTTTGCGCCATAACGGACTTGCGATTTCGGAACCAATGGTGCTTGGCATAAGCGGCGCGGTATTTTTTGTGTTTATCAAGACGCCGAAAATGCCGTTTCCGGTGTTCGACATGCGCAACAGACCCGGCGACATGCGCGCGGCAATTGCAAAGCGCCTGGGCGTGACCTTTGAAACCAGAAAATTCAAGGATCGTGTAAAGGCCAAAGCCGCGCTATTGGCGCTTTGTGACAAAAACATACCGACCGCAGTGCAGGTCGACATGTTTTATATGGATTACATTCCCAGTTACATGCGGGTGCATTTTAACGCGCATTACATCATCGTGGTCGGGTTCGACCACGATGAGTTCACGGTTTCCGACTGCTATTACCCGAGTTTGTCGAAACTTGCCGAGGATTCTCTGGATAAAGCGCGCTTTGCAAAAAGCGATTTCGCGCCAAACGGGTTCATGTTTCACCCAACGAAAGTGCCAAGCCAAAGCGCCATTGAGTATCCTAAAATTATCATACAGGGCATCAAGCAGGCGGCATTCAACATGACCAAACTGCCGGTGCCGTTCATCGGCGTCAAAGGCATCCGCCGCTTTGCAAACAATATTCCCTTGTGGCCGAAAATCGCCCGCAATACGGACGCCTTGTCGCATGCGATTATGTCGATCCATATCGTGCTTGAAGAGCGCGGCACCGGCGGCGCGGGTTTCCGGTTCATGTATGCGACGTTTTTGCAGGAAGCGGCGAGAATGCTTAACAGACCGGAATTTTCCGAAATGTCGAAAGCAATGATGGCCAACGGGGACAAGTGGCGCGAGATTTCCCTGTTTGTGGCCCGCATCGGCAAAAACCGCGATTTGGGGCCGGAAAAAATGAACCAGATACGCGACATGCTTATGGAACGCGCCGATGAGGAACAGAAAATATTCACCGCTCTTTTAGCAATGGCAAAAGCAAAGCAATAAGAAAGGACTCGCGCTGTGTATTGGCGCCTATGGAAAACACAACAATACCAACGGCCTCGCCGGCATTGAAACTCGAGATTAAAAAGCTCATTCTAACCACGCTGAAGATATCTGATGTCACGGTGGAAGAAATTGAAGACAGCGCCTCGCTGTTCGAAAACAACCCTGTATTGCAGCTTGATTCCGTTGATGCGCTTGAAATCGTCATGGCGTTGCAACGAAATTACAAAGTCCATATCGACGACCAGAACATCGGCCGGTTCATCATCAAATCAGTTGATTCGATAGCGGAATTTATTGTCAAGGAACAGGCAAAGACCGCAGGGAATTTGCCTTCAAAATGATTGTATGCAAATGTCATGCTGAGCATTGTCGAAGCATGAATTGGTCTATGAGATGCAAACCCTTCGTCAAGCTCAGGGTGACATATTTAAGGCCAGGTTGAATGCAAATTTATACAAGAACCTCTTCAGATTAGTGAAGGGGTTCTTGTATAAATCAATCGAGATGATTGCGGACGATATTGAGAATCCTGCGGACAGGCTCGGCAGCACCCCACAACAGTTGATCGCCCACAGTAAAAGCAGTGAGATACTTCGGGCCGATGTTCATTTTACGCATGCGACCGATAGGGACCACGAGCTTGCCCGACACCGCGGTAGGCGTGAGCTCGCGGATTGAGGTTTCTTTATCATTTGGAATGACCTTGACCCATTCGTGCGCACCGGCTATGATGCTATCTATTTCGTCAAGAGGCACGTCTTTTTTCAGCTTGATGGTCAGACCCTGGCTATGGCAGCGCAATGAACTGATGCGCACGCATTCGCCGTCGACGGGAATGGTTTTTTTGGTGCCGAGGATTTTATTGGTTTCGGCAATGCCTTTCCATTCCTCCTTGGTTTGACCGTTTTCGTAGGCTTTGTCGATCCAGGGAATAAGGCTTGCCGCAAGCGGTACGCCGAAATTTTCTACAGGCATTCTGCCGCTGCGAAGTTCGGCAGTGATAAGCGCCTCGTATTCCAATGCGGTTGCCGCAGGGTTTTCGAGAAGCGCCTTGGCCGCATTTGACAAATGTGCCATCTGCCTGATGAGCTCTATCATGTTTTTAGCGCCTGCGCCCGATGCAGCCTGATAGGTCATTGACGAAATCCACTCGACTATGTTTTTCTTGAAAAGCCCCGACAAAGCCATAAGCATGAGGCTCACGGTGCAATTGCCGCCGATATAATCCTTGACGCCTGCTTTAAGCCCTTTTTTAATCACGTTCATGTTTACAGGATCCAATACGATGATGGCATCGTCTTTCATGCGAAGCGCAGATGCGGCATCGATCCAATACCCTTTGAAACCCTGGGCACGAAGCTTGGGGTAAACGTCGCTCGTGTAGTCGCCACCTTGACAGGTAACAATGATGTCCAGGGCCGCAAGCGCAGTCAGGTCTTTGGCATCCATAAGCGCAGGCGCGGGCAAGCCCACACTGGGCGCAGCGCCACCGACATTTGACGTGGTGAAAAACAGCGGTTCAAAGCCCTTGAAATCGCCTTCCGCCATCATGCGTTCCATGAGAACCGATCCGACCATGCCGCGCCATCCGACAAATCCTACTTTAAGCATAGTAACAACTCCAGGATGAAAACATATTTTCAGGTAATATTACGATAGAAATATTACGAAAGGAAAAATAATTTACGACAAAAAAATAGATGTAAGATTAAAATGCGAAAGAGTGTAGAAAAGAAAAAGATGCGAATACGCATCGCCTCACCCTGGCGGTTAATACAAAGAATGCCGATGGCACGCCTCACCCTGGCCGTTGGCCATCCCTCTCCGTAAACGGAGAGGGAAACGCCGAAGAAAGACGCAATATTATGCGACAATAGGGCCGTTGGTCCGCGCCTCAGGCATCCGCTGCGCTACGGCACCTTGTACCACTTCGTTACGCTTCGGGTTCGTTTTGCCCGGTCCTTTGGCCATACAAATTATATTGAGTGAAATGATTATGAAACAAGATCGGATAAAAGGCTACCAAAATATGAACGTAAAAAAAGAGACGCTTCAATTCCTTAAAGATATTAAAAAAAACAATAACCGCGACTGGTTCAGCTTCAACAGGGCACGATACGAATATGTGCATGAAAACTTCGTGGAGTTCGTGCAATCGCTGATTGACGAAGTAGGCTGCTTTGACGATGCAGTTGCCGGCAATGATGCAAAACATTCCGTGTTTCGCATTTACCGCGATGTCCGCTTCTCTAAAAACAAATTACCATATAAGACGAATTTCGGTGCAACCCTCATTGGTAAACACAGCAAATCCGGCGTGGCCGGGTATTATATACACGTGGAACCCGGAAATTCTTTCCTCGCCGGCGGCGCGCATATGCCCGAGCCGAAAGAGCTTCATGCCATTCGAAATAAAATCAGCTCGGACGGAAAAAGGTTTTTAAGAATTGTCAACAATAAAAACTTCAAGGCCAATTTCAGCCTTGAGGGAAACAAACTGGTCAGAGTGCCGCAAGGCTTTGGCAAAGACGACCCCATGGGTGATTTTCTGAAATATAAAGACCTGGTAATTCTTCATTATGTTGACGACAAAGATATTCTTTCGAAGGATTTTACCTCCTATTGTTCGAGCATTTTCAAGATGATGGTTCCGTTCAATACCTTTTTGAATGAATCCAGCCAAAACACAAGTACATTCTTCGATTAATTGTGCCGTTAAGGCAAAAGGAGCAGCCCCTGAACACTGAAATGCATACAACCTCCCTGAGCCTCGAGGACAGCTTGCCCCTCACCTGCACCCGGGTGGGCACCTGCTGCCATGGAAAAATGGTATGGCTTAACCCGTGGGAACTGGTACGATTGGCTGCGGCAAAGGATTTGACACCGCGAGACTTCCGAGACCAATACTGCGAATTTGGCGGTATCAAATTGCGTTTTGATCAACATATTGAGGGGAACCTCTTTGCAACATGCAGCCAGTACGTGCCTGATTTCGGCTGCAGCGTACACGAGGACCGGCCGCTCGTCTGCCGGTTGTATCCGCTTGGACGGGAACGGCGCGGCAAGGAAGTTCAGTTTGTATTTCAGGGCAGCACGTTCCCTTGCCTGGAGGGTTGCCCAAAAGTGGTGAACCTGGATTACTTGACGGTACGTGAATACCTTGACAGTCAGGACGTGGCAACAAGGTTTACCGCAGCAGACGAGTACCTGGAGCTGATGCAGCAATTGGCAGATGGGGCCTTTGCCTTGCTTCTTGAAAGCGGATTGGCTGCATCGGGCGATTTGGAAACACTTTTGTTATGGCGCCAGTTGGGCAATCATACGCCCGACCAATTGACAGAGTACATTAATCCGGAATGGATGGACATTTTAATGCTTCCCGACATCGGTGATGAACTGGACAATCCCAAAACGTTTTGTCAGCATCATCATGATATGCTCCAAGCGCAGGCACAATCCTTGTTTGGCAACCTTGGAAATGCCGCAGAAGTAAAAGAGGCGTCGGGACTGATGATGGGACTGGCATTGCATTTGGGTCGTGGGCTTGGTGCAAATCCCTCTGACCTGGCCGAGCACTGGATCAAGACGGCAAAGGACCTTGGGGCGTAAATTCTTTGCATGTAAAGGAACCTTAAATTATTAAAATGAATCATGATGTTGATGTGTGAAGCAAATTCTCAATGGAAAGGGACTGTATGATGATTAAAGGAAAAACAGTTGTCGTTACCGGGGCAAACTCCGGCATTGGTTTTGAAACTTCAATCGCGCTTGCAAAGATGGGCGCAAAAGTAATCATGATTGCAAGGGATCCAAAACTTGGCCAGGAGGCCCTTAACCAGGTCAAAGAAAAATCTTCAAATAAAGAAGTGGAGTTGTTGCTTTGCGATTTTTCATCTCTGGCAAATGTCAGAAAATTAGCAGAAGAAATTATAAAAAAATGCTCCAAACTGGATGTGCTGGTGAATAACGCCGGTAAAACCTTCGGAACAAGAGGATTGACCGCCGATGGCTTTGAATGGACTTTCGGCGTGAACCATTTAGCTTCATTTCTTTTGACAAATTTACTTCTGCCGCTTTTGAAGAAAAGTGCGCCTTCCCGGATAGTGAATACTGCGTCGGTTGCTCATACCTTTGGGCATATCAATTTTGAAGATATAATGGCTGAAAAAAAATATTCTGAAATGACCGCTTATTCCCAGTCTAAGCTTGCAAATGTGCTTTTCTCGTCTGCGCTTTCCAAAAAACTTGCCGGCACCAATGTGACTTCAAACAGTTTACATCCAGGAGTTGTCGGTACCCGTTTCGCAGTAGCAGGAGGAACATTTTCAAAAATATTTTACACCTGGTTTAAGTTTCTTATGAAAACCCCTGCAGAGGGAGCAAAGACTACCATTTATTTGGCGTCTTCACCGGAAGTAGAGGGTGTTACGGGCAAATACTTCTCCAATTGCAAAGCGGTAACACCTTCAAAAGAAGCGCAGGATGATTCCGTTGCAAAAAGGCTTTGGGAATTAAGTGAAAAGCTGACCGGGCTATAATCCTAAATTCGGTAGCAGCTCAAGTTTTTTTTGCTCAATACAGGATTGAGCGGCATTGACGTTTGTGACGTTCCAGCGCTTTTTGTTTTGCCATACCGGCATGTTAATAGGTTCCCATTTTTTGATACCATATTGAAAAAAGAGGAATTATTTGACATTGCAGGTATTGAAAGATGATATTAACAAAGGGAAGGGATTTTTATTTTATTAGATATTTATATAATCGGTTAAGTTAAGGCAATGCGGTTTTGAGGAAGCGGATTGAATTGAAATAAAGATTTATCATACTGCTTGAAGATGGTATGTATGATGCAGGTTATATGAAGCATATCAAGAGTTGGTTGACAATTAGGGCGCCAATTTAATACCAAGAACGGCTGAAACTATTTTATCTTCATGACTTTGATTGTCTGCCCTAAGGGCAAATTTTATAGAGGAGGAAAAAGTGGCAGGACGGAATTACTTTATTGATCTTTTTACCGGTTTCACTTGGGATGAATTTAAAAAAGCCGGTGGAAATATCTCAGGGTTCCGCGAATCCAGATGGAAATCTGTCCAAAGGATCAAAAAGGGTGATTATCTTCTCTCCTAGAAAATGGCCGAATTTCCTATTATTCGAAGGATAAAGATGAATAGCATTCAAACATCCAAAGAATACGCCGCTTTATTGAATGAAGTAAGAGAGCGCATTCGATCTTCTCAATATGCAGCATTCAAAGCGGTCAACAAGGAATTAATAAATTTATACTGGGATATTGGAAGAAAGATTCTTGAACGGCAAACCAAGTTTGGATGGGGAAAATCAGTTGTTCTCAATTTGTCAAAAGACCTTCAAAATGAATTCCCCGGCATGGTGGGTTTTTCCGCACAGAATTTGTGGTACATGCGCCAGTTTTTTCTTGAATATAGCCGGAACAAGAAACTCCAACCATTGGTTGGAGAAATAAGCTGGGCAAAGCATTTGGTAATTATGAGCCGATGTAAGGATGATTTGGAACGACAATTTTACATTTTAATGACGAAGAAATTCGGATGGACAAAAGACGTATTAATTCATCAAATCGACAACAAATCGTATGAGAAATATCTGTTGAACCAGACGAATTTTGACAAGGCTCTTCCTGAAAAATACAAGCACCAAGCGAAGCTGGCTTTAAAAGATGAATATTCTTTTGACTTTTTGGAGCTTAGCGAGGAACATTCAGAGCATGAGCTGGAAATCTCGCTCATTAATAATTTGCGAAATTTCCTCATAGAAATGGGCGGGTATTTTACTTTTATCGGAAATCAGTTCAAGATCGAGCTTGAAAATGAGGAATTATTTATCGACCTCCTTTTGTTTCATCGCGCATTGAAATGCCTTGTGGCGATAGAATTGAAAATCGGCGAGTTTAAACCGGAATATGTTGGAAAGATGCAGTTTTATCTTTCCGTTTTAGATGATAAAACCAGACTAAAAGATGAGAATCCATCTATCGGGATTATAATCTGTAAGGAGAAAAAGAGGACTTTTGTCGAGTATTCGTTGAA
>Ga0182027_10005626_pt1 | contig 19006 bp, 16 predicted proteins | sample 712E1DmetaG_FD_121300 | JGI IMG/M metagenome (GOLD analysis project Ga0182027, IMG submission 121300) | Permafrost microbial communities from Stordalen Mire, Sweden - 712E1D metaG (Illumina Assembly) | ecosystem: Environmental > Terrestrial > Soil > Wetlands > Permafrost | place: Sweden...
GAATCGGGCAATCCGGTAGCATAAGGTTTCCTTTTCTCGATTAGGGAGGACAAATGGCATTTCGCTTCGTTCATGCGGCCGATATTCATCTCGACAGCCCGCTTTTGTCGCTCGATGAATATCCCGGCGCGCCCGTCGAAGAAATCCGCCTGGCAACGCGCCTTCCGGGGACTTCCGATACCATGCGGTTGTTCAAGAGCCGGATAGCCGAATTGGAATTGTACCGAATCATACAGAGCACCACAAGGAGGGGCCTGCCCGGGTGGCCCGGCCTATCGTGGGTAATTCGGTAATTCGACCATTCGACCGGACAGATCGCACGTTAACGACATCGACGGCTCCACCTTTTTGTTGATGAACCCACTGGATACTCAGCACCGCACGTGTTTAGCTGCCTCGCGCATCAGCGTGAGCGCGCGAAGAATCGAGGGCACCTCTTCGAAACCGTACGATAGCCGGAGTTGCCGCCTGCCACGCTCGACGAGCTCGCCCTGGCGGTGCACACAGCACTCCCCAGGGACGTACATAACACGCGGCTCGCCGGTCGTTCGCGTCAGGAAGCGGAAAAAGGGCGAATCCAGATGTGTCTCGATGTCGCGAAACGTCAGGTAATAGAAGAATCCGGCATCACCCCCGACGCAGTCTTCGAGAATCGGCCCAAGGCTCTCCTCAATACCTGCGCGAACGGCCAGGGCCCTGTCGCGATACGCAGTTCTTACGGCGGTGAGTTGCTCTGCCATGTGGTATTCGAGCAGATAGCTCCCCATTTCCTGCAAAAATACCGACGGGCTCATCCCAAAATCGTTCGTCTTCTGCACGAAGGCGTTCATCAGCGGCCCATCCGGGCCGAGCAGATAACCGATTCGCAGTGCCGGCGCGACCACCTTTGAAAGGGTGCCAATTTCATAGGCGATGCCCAGATCGTCCTGCGGTAACACCGACCTGAGGGGCTCCGCCTTGGGATCGTGCAATAGCAGTTCATACGCCAAATCATAGAAGATCGGGATCGTGCGACCTTGTTTAGCCGACAGCGACGCCGCGACTTCGTACAGGGCGCAGCGACGGGCATTTGACAATACGGTGCATGTCGGATCGTTCACCGTCATAACATAGAAAAAAGCAATTCGGCCAACGCCGCCCTGGATCTCTCGCAACTTGCGATCGAGCAAAGCGAGGCTTATGCCCTCTAAATCCTCAGGAATCGCCAGTATTTCAAATCCCCTTCGCTCAAGCACGTCCGCATAGATGTAGCACATGGGATCTGATGTGACAACGAGGCCCGGCTCGACTAGCACTGTGAGGGCATCAAGGATGCTGGTCGCGCCAGATGCGCCAACCGCCATTCGCTTGCGCGCGATGGAATTTGCATCCAAGCCGCCAACGCGCATCCGCGTTAGAAAGCGCTGCAGCGATTCAATAAGGTTCGCCGAACCTGCCGGATCGCCGTAATTGAACGCTTGGCGGTATTTTGTCGGATCACCAGCGACCGCCCTCATGGCCTCCATCAACGACGTGATAGGAATCGTCTTCTCGTTTACGTATTCGGCGCCGAGGTTGATATCGACACCGTCACGGAAGTCCTGTTCAAAACTCCTCAACAACAGCCTGATCGGGGTCGCCTGCGAGGAAGCAACTCCGTACTGGGAGAGATGCATCTGCACAATGTTCACCACTGTATCACGACCTCATGCCACTGGAGTATGGCGCCGGCATGCGCGATAGCCAACACGCCATCGTCATTGGTTCCGGGGCCTTTCGGACGGCGACTCAACGCATGAGAGGGCGCTTTCGACGACTCCATTCCGAGTAGCGTCCCGATGAATACATCCGTTCCTTCCGTCATCATTGCCCACCGAGTTTTGTGAAATCCGCGCGTTTTCGTTTCTGCGACCGTGTGTGGCACAATACTTCAGCCATTGAAGTTCAACCATCCGTTGGACTATGTGCATCGAAGCCGCCTCCGTTGCCCACGACCACAGATGCACGGCTATGCCCAAACACCCCACAGAATCGCGAGGATTCCCTTACACTATCCAACCTCCGCAACTAGCTCAATTGTCACGGTTTGCGCGGCTGCTCCGTAACGAGATTGCTGTAGGGGCTTGTTGCACCCCTTTCCCGCTTTCGCCCTTCGGCTCGAACCATAACCCCTGCGTAATACCGAGATGATCGGACAGGCCCTCAGTCCGCGGCTCCTAGCTACCGGCGCTAGGGAGCCCGCCGAATTAGCCTGCGGTACACCACCGACAGGAACAGCCCCAGATGCAGATAGCCGGCAACAATCTCGCACAGAAGCGCTGCGTAGTACCCGAAACTGGCCCACGTGCAGCAATTGCCTTTAGGTTGTAGTGCATCAGAGGCTTGCTGCAATTCCGCAAAGGTGAAGAAAGAATGCCCCAGGGAGCTCGTTATTCGATCGCCCCAGCCGATACCTTCGGGCATTCTGCCCACCCGGCAGTAGAACGCGGTAAAAACGAAGATCCACACCAAGCTCCACAAAACGACACGCAGAGCGCTGGTGCCCCCATTCGTGGCTAGATCGAGATACCACGTCCATGCGCGATGCAGAGGGTTGTGAATGCATTTCCGGTCGTATTTGGTCAGCTTGACATGGCACTTTTCGGACGATTCGACATGGCTCGCGCCGGCAAACAACGTGCGAAGCCGGTCCACTACCCTCAACAAGAAGTTGGTACGCGAGATGTCGTTGCCGGATGCCACTTTACGCCGCCACCGCCAACTTCGAAATCGGAACAATCGCCGCGCAAGTGCGACGCGTCGTTCTTGTGATTGAATGAGCTTCGCAAACAGCCGGTTTCCAACCCACAACACGGCACGTGACTCCGCCCATTCTGGCCTGTCGAGAAGCAGGTTGCGCAGGTTGCCCGCCACACGATTCATCTCTTCCGAGTCGGACAGTTCAGCCTCCGCATCAGCGGACAGCAAGCGCTTCACGTCCCCGGATAACTCGTCCAGACGGCCTGTAACCGCGATACCGACAGAAGTGCCCAGGAAGGATAGCTCCGCCGCGACTTCGGCTTCGTGCTGGATCGCAAGACACTCATATCCCGCAGTGCGGGACAGGCTTCCAAGCAACTCGCGGCCCTCTCCGGCCAGTAGAGCCGCTTGTACCCAGGACGCCGTATCCATGCTGTCCTTATTCCGCATGAGATGGCGCGCTCGCCGCACTAAACGGTCGCTGATAGAGAGGATTGAGAAAGGGGCCGAATGCGAGGGGACTTTGGGTTTCTCGCCCCGAAGGAGCCTGTCAATAGTCGCGTTGTCATGCTGTTTCAACCGGGTAACGATCGCCTCTTCGTTGGCCTTCCAGCGTTTTCGAAGAGCATTCGGCCCCTGCCGATCATCCGGGTGATCGCGCAGATCGAAAATGCCGGCGTACGGTTTAGGCACCTTCGCGACGGATTGGTAACGAGCGCGATCCAGATGCACCGCGTGCGGCATGCCGGTTACGACGATCCAACTGCCGGTGCTTTCTTCCGGCAAAAGACGTTCGTTGCCGGACTCGAGGTTCACAGACTGCCGGTCGGGGTAAGCCAGGTCCCAATCCGTGATGATGGCTGACAACTTACCAAGCGGCGCGGCGTGCCCACGTTCACCGATCACGCTCAAGTGCTGATGCAGCGTCCAGATGGTCCATACTGCGAACCCACTGCGGTACGCCAGATAGCCGTTCAAATAAACGAACGCAGCCTCTTCGTCGGCGGCAGCGGCGTTGTAGTGGATCCGCGATTGGACCGTTGGATAGTGCAACGTCTGTCGGCCTGCCAGCCACTCTGGTGCCGATTCCATCAGCCTGGCCTTCACTGTCGATCGAAGCCGCGTAGAGTCGAACAATGGTCTGAAGCCGCCTGCGTGATCGTCCACCAGGCGCTGCAACCCGCCATCGTATACTCCCGTACGGCAGATGAAGTGCCGTTGCTGAAGAATTGCGGCAGGCGTGCCGAGCCTTGGGCGGAGATGTACCGAACTCCGGGGCAAAGGCTTCAGTCCGTCTTCTAACCGGGCAAGCTCGGGCAACTCCACATCCGCCGTGTCCTCGGCGACGAAGACGATATACAGTTCGGGAAACGACAGGATCAACTCGACTTGCGGCCCAATGCCGCCTATGTCCAAGCCACATTCCCATTCCGCGGAGTCGTATGCACCCACTTCCCAGACGAGCATAGAATCGCGCAGCCTGGCTGCGCCGGTACGCTCCAACCTCTCAATTAGTGCCGCGGCCGTCAACGTTCCCCAGTTCTGGAACTCGTGGGTTTCGGCCATAGATCTCACAGCCAGTGCCAGACTGGAGTCCGGGTTGCGAGCAGAGAAGATAAGTAGCGGCTGACTCATTTCGGCACCACGCCTACTGCTGAAGTTCGTCAATCAACTGCTTAAGCTCCGGATCTTGAAGAATCACAGGATCTCCCCAGGGGCCCGTGGTCAGACGGCGGATCAATTCCGCGAGGGCCGCGGTCGAAGACTTGCGCTGATACGGATATAGCCTCCTCATGAATTCCGCGACGCTTCGCGAGCGCCGTTTGGCCTCGGCCGCCATCCGTAACTCACAAAAGAGCCGGTAACGCGGCCATAAAACCGGATCAACCGGGAGTGCAGAGATGTCGCCGCTTGCAGTTCCGTTCGTCGTCTGCCGGTCCTTTATGTCTTCGCGGATGTGGGTCACGAACAGGTCGTCTTCCATCACGGGTCCCCGCGAAAGGATAACTGCCCTCTCCACCAGGTTCTTCAGCTCACGAACATTGCCCGGCCAACGGTAATGCTGAAGCAACTCGATAGCCGAGCCGGAAAACCGCTGGCCTCTATAAGATGCGCCGGCCGACTCGCGAAAGCGCCTCAAGAACAGGTCTGCAAGCAGGGGCACGTCATCCTGCCGCTCGCGCAGAGGCGGCACATGAATATCAAACTGTCGGATACGGTACAACAGGTCCTCGCGAAGGTGGCCCTCAGCCACTCGCTGCGCCACATCCTCGTTGGTGGCAGAGATGAGCTGAAAGTCGCTACGCAGCATCTCCCGGCCGCCGAGTCTCTCGAACTCCCGTGTTTCCAGAACGCGCAACAGCTTCGCTTGAAGCTTTGCCGAAATGCTGCCAATCTCGTCCAGAAACAGTACTCCCCCGTTTGCACGTTCGATCAAGCCTATATGCTGCCGGTCCGCGCCGGTGAATGCGCCGCGCTCATGGCCGAACAGCATGCTGTCGAGAAGCTCGGACTCCTCGTGCGCGCAGTTGGTAGCCACGAAAGAGGCCCGCCGCCGCGGCCCCTGCCGATGAATGGCGCGCGCCACGAGTTCCTTGCCCGTCCCACTCTCGCCCGTAATGAGAACCGAGGCCGTGCCTCCCGCAGCGACTCGGGCTATGAGAGCCCGTACCCGGCGAATCGGCATGGAGTTCCCCCACAGTGCCTGATCGGAAGGCGCGCCGCGCACGTATGTTTCAAGTAATCGCTCCAACTCTTCGAGTGTCGGCTTCTTGATCAAGTACTCATTGGCGCCCAACTCCATGGCGCGCTCGACCGCCTCAATCTCATCGTCCAGACTCGTCAGCATGAATATGGGCAGGAGGGGGAAGCGACTCCGGAGAGCGGCGAGGATGTCCAGACCGAAGCGGTCGCCACGATCTCCAAACATAATGTCCAGCACGACCGCGGCCAAGTTCGACATCGATGCAGCCAAAGTCAACACTGGTTCCACGGCGTAAGTACCCGGGCCCAGTTCGGCCGTGGAGTACTCGAAGACGTATGGAGGCTCGCGTCTCGTAAGAGCGCCGTATGCGGCAACGATTACGTCCCGCTCCTTGACCTGGCACCACTGGTCATCCACGAAAAGAATCTCATTTGGGTGACGCATAAGCGGAACTCTTACCTATTGAAAACAACCGCTGAAAAATAGCCCGTCTTCATCGCGGTGGGCCATCTTCCGAAAACCGCCGTCCAGTTCCCCGAGCGCAGTGACGAGACCGCGGAGCGCTTGCTCCACATCGGATATATCGGATGCGTTGCGAAGCCGATCGGGAAACGTGCGCGCGAACTCGTCAATCACAGCGACAGAGCAGCAAGGCCCCGCAAACAGTTGTGTGAAGAGTTCACTGCCCTTATCCGTCAGTTCAAACCCGTAGTCCCTTTGGGCGCGCTCGAAGAACTCCCCTAGTTGAGCTCCGATGCGCTGCTCACGCCATTGTTCCAATGCCGTCAAAACGATCCGCCGCTTCGACTCCCAACAACCGTCCGCATCGAGTTTCGCCCTCCGATGTTCATCGAAAAAACAGAGGAGAGTGCCCATCCGCTCTTCGACCGGAGAGTCCGGCGCGCCGTCCAGCACCTTGCAGGCAAACATTTTCAATAGATTGTGTCTAAGCTGACTCCGCAAAGCATCGAGGTCCTTGCAGGCTAATAGCTTCTTGTACTCGCGAAATGCCTCGCGGAACAGATTGGTGACGGCTACCTGGTTCCAACGCCCAGAGTCGTCGAGAACGATACCATCCGAATGCCCAAGGCAGTATCCCCGAACAGCATTCCAGAGCACCCTCAGACTGTTGCACCCGCTTAACACGCGTTGCTGCTCTTCGAGTTCGCTGTAACTGGCGGCATTCACAGCTTCGATGTGTGCATCGAAAAGAAACCACCCCTGGTCTTCGGCGCGGCGCGCTTCTGCCCGGCCTCGCCTGGCCCTCAGCGCCACGGGTCGGAAAATCCGCTGATTATTCGGCGATTCAAATCTACACTTGTCCCACGCCGCCTGACTGGCACGAGTCGCGTCGCGCCCCTGATTCGCGTCATGCAGTCTCAGATAAGCAGTGATGACATCCATCAACCCGGCAAACCATGTCCTCAGTTGTTTCCGCTGCGGGTCGCCGGCAAGGATAATGTCCCATGGCACAACCGCCGTCTTCCATTCGCGCCTTCGCCATTCGTGCAGAAATGCCACTAGGTACTGATACAGATCGACCGTACCAAACCCCCGCGTCAGCTTCTCATCACGCCCGCGGGCCAACTCGCGAATGGCGCTGGCATCGACACTCCGGTTGTCGGCCCAACTTCCGGAAATCAGGATGACTGGGACACTCGGTACAATGGTCGACAGGAAGTGTCCCACAGCGAGCCTCTGCTCCGGCTCCTGGGGATGAGCATGGCACAGAATTAGAAACGGAGCCTCGCGACGGCAACACTCCGGGTAACCTTGGACGTGGTCGTAATGAGTGTACCTTACATCGGCGCGAACAAGGAGATCGACGATCTCGCTGGTGCGTGCCGGGTTATCGTCGATGTAGCAGACGTCTGTCATCGCATTCACCCCGCGCCTCACTCAAACGGTTGCAGCGGCACTCGTTCCCAAGCCCACCTGACGCACTTCGAAGACCCAGGCCACTCCGCCATTCGGTTCTCCTTCCCACGTTAGATATTCCGGCATCGGCACCTCGTGCCATTTGGCTCCTTCCTGCACGGTGTAGCTGTACGCCTGGTTCCTGCGGATCGTTTGAATCAGGAGCCAACCATAGGGTTCGAACATATGGGCCACGGAAGGAATCTTGGTCCGAGAGTCGTCTTCAAACCCAGACAGTTGTATCTGTATGTCTGGGAATTCGCCCTGGCTGCAAGCGAAAACAAGCGATGTGATATCTGGACTGGGCTTCACGACCCGAATCCTCAAGCGCGGCTTACGCTCAACTGAAGCCACAGGGCAATTGTACACGTTCGCCGTAAAATTCGCCCATGCCCCGATTAAGTACTCGACGGGGAATGGAGGCAGCTCGCGTGCGAAATCCGCGGCAACAACCTCTACTTCCTTCAGACCACGTACATATTCCAGAAAACCCTCCTCAAGCAGATATTTCGCACGCAATGTGCGCCCAAGTGTTTGAAACGTTTGCCCGTTGATGGCCGACTGCACGTACCATCTTGCCCAGTCCTGGGGTGTGGCACCGGACGAAATGGAAGGTACGGCTTCCAGCAGTCGGGGTCTGAACCGATTGACCAGCTCCTGCAATTCGTCTCTCGGGGGATCGTCCTCCGGTAGCCAAAGCAGCTTTTTCTCCAGGTCGCGGAAACAGCCCTCAAGCAGAGGTCGATCATCCTGCTTCAGAAGCTCAGTCCACTGTACGGTCCCAAACGCCTGTTCGCCAGCGGTGGGCGCTATGGTGTGGATTAGTACCGTGAAACCAGATCGCCGGAGGATCTGGTTTAGTGTGGAACTCCTCGACAACTGCGTGGCGATGTTCTCCATCATCTTGCAACAGGCTGCCGCTTCGGACTCGAACTGACTTACGCCCTGCTGATGCGAGAGGGCTTCGTGACACTCGCCGTCATCCTTGCCACCCCCAAAAAGCTCTACCGAGGACACAAGTCCTAAATCATGGAGATCACGGTAGTAATCCTCGAATGTAGTCTGAAACCCTGAATCATCGGAGAAATGGAAACTGAGAATACTGCTAATGGTTCTCGACAGCTCACAGTTTCTAGCCTGATCACGAAGCTTGCGAGCCGACGCCGACTTTGTGGGTGCTCCGAGAAAGCTCTTGGTGATCGAGACGAACTCCGCGACCTTCGCCGAATCCCTCAGCACCTGGGCGGCCTTCAGGCACTTGTCCTGCAACTCGAATTTCCTGGGCAGTCGCCGGATCTTACCGGGACGGCGCTCTAGCACTCGCCGATCCCGCAAGTTATCCCGTTCTTCTAGAACATGCCGTATGCTCTGCTCCACTGTCCGAAGTGCCTCATCAGAATCTTCGCAGCACTTGTCGCCCCAGGAAGGACGCGAAATAGCGATCCCTGGCGATTCCTCTCCGGCCCCCAACGGGACCAGCGAGTATCCCTTTAAAGGCTTTGACCCAGGCTCCAAGACTCGAACAGAATTGAAATACGGCATGGAACGGAGGCAGTTCGCGATCGCCTCCGGCGCATTCTTCAAATTGTCGTTGACGAAGAGCCGCAGCAAATCATGCATTTCGAGTTCCGTGGATCGAGCCAGCACACGTTCGATCTCCCGGCCGAGCGCTGCGGCAGCACGCGTACCCTGGACGACCAGCTCGAATTGTTTGCGGCTTACGTTGAGCTGGCTGTCCGTTGTTTCGTACGGGCGGTGCTGAAACTCCATCAATCCCCACAGACGCTGCGCCACAATGATTGGGAACGCGTAATAATCGCGATATTTCGCGACATAGAAGAAGACCGACGCCAGCATGCCAGCGTCCTTGGAATCGTTGTTAAGGAGAAGCTGCTCTTGCACCTTGCTGTGTGCAACTCGGGTCAACAGCATCGTCCGAGGGTCGGCGAAAACGGCAATTCCCGAGCAAGCGTTTCTGGAATGGAACACCTGCCCCACAATGCCTTCCATCTGGTGAGGGTAGGTCTTCAGATGCTTAGCGTGAAGCCTTACTTCCTGATTATCGCCCTTCAATAGCTCTACAAGCTCTTCGACCTTATCTGTCAGCACGAGAAAATCGAACACCGCTTGTCCGTCAGTGGATACAGGCGTGGGCGCCCTTCGAACTCGCAGCAGCCAAAACTGATTCTCTTTGAGGCCGAAGCGTTCCTCGACCATCTTCTCGTTACTTCGGATCGCCCGCTCAACGCGTGTGCGCGTCGTCTCGTCACCTGAGAGAAGGTGTGCGGCCACGTCGAACGGGCCATCCTCCTCGACAGAATGCTCCCCAAACCAAGTGGATGGCATTGCGACGTTCGTATCCGGCTCACGGCGGTGTGCTGTGACGAGGTCAAAGAATCCGGAGGGGAGCTTAAAGTGATCGGACACCGCCTTCAACGTGTTCGCCCAAAGGGAATCCTGCGCCTCCCGCGCCGTGTTCTTCCAGGCGTGGCTCTGAGCATCCGGCGTCGGCCAATAGGAAGTCTGCTGATGCGAAAACTCAGCCTGGGCTGCTGGTTGGAGCAGCTTCATTTCCACGACCTGTCCTAGGACTTCGTTAAGGCCAGTCAGGTTGGGAACTAGAAATGCCGCTACGAGCCCTATCCCGGTCGAGGCTGTCTGGATAGGCACCGTGACTATAAACGCTGACTGCGTGGGAACCATCTGCATGGCCGCTAAGAAATAGACAACACTTAGCGGAAGCTTGGATAAGAGCCCCTGGTCCGGTGCCTGAGGGATCGAAAGCAATCCGTCTATTAGCGGATAAAAGCTGTCATAAGCACTCCGAATCGTCGACGGTTCACCATCGCCCAGCGCTTGAGCCACTTTATCAAGGAAGGGCAAGAGGCTATCGACGCCTTGCGTATCTTGTGGCCGGCCAAGCCGGTCCCAGAGCAAGAACTTTGCTAGGGGCGTATAGTGCGGTTGCGTGTTCCGTTCCCCGTAGTAATCCCACTCCCATTCAGCCGTTCCGGGACACAGCACCTTTGCCAGCTTATCCGCCGGCATCGGCTGTGCCCTCGGGTCACTAAGATTCCGCTCGACCTGCTGCTTCATCATTTGGATCAACCGCGGTAGCCCCTGCCCCTGGTCAGCCTCCAAACTAGGAGGTTGCCAATCTATCGATGTCCTCAGTTGCCAAGCGTCGCGGCCCCGGTGTGCGAATAGTGCACCGAAGTGCGCTACATTGCAGAGTGCTGCGTCCAGCGATCGCTGCACTAGCGCTGCAGCAGCCCAGGAGGATTGTACCCGAACCGCCTGGTATTCAGCGAACATTCCAATGCCAGCAATCTCGATTTGCTGCCGTATGCGCTCAGGGGACGGAGGCAGAGGTACATCGACCTCGAAATTACACGCGGCGCAAGGGACGATCCACCGGCCGGCACTAGCCTCCGAACCAGGGTTGTCGATCAGTGCGTGGCTGAACAGAGGCTGAGGCTGTTTCAGCAGTTTCTCCAGAAATCGTGAACGCGGGTCTGACTGTCCCTGCCGCGCCTCAGAACGCAGCGTCTGCATGGCCTCAAACCACCGATGGCGAAGCGCTTCCGGGCGAATCTTGGCTTTGTCGCGGCAGTCTTTCAAGTGGTGCACGCCTGGGCGCTCGCCTAAAAGGCCGAGCAAGGCTGTGCCCATGGCTGACGCGTAGTCGACGGCGGTCTGTAGGCGATCCATGTTCTGAGCGCTCTTTCAGAGCTGGACGTCCAACTGGCTTCTGTACAACTGCCTATATGCCGTACGAGTGCATCCGGGCCAAGTCGTCCAGCTCGCGGGTCATCACTTCCGCCCGAACCCACTTCGCTTCTCTAGGTATTTCAGGCCTAAATAGCTTTGAATATCCTACCACCGCGCAACGGCTCCGAGGAACCCTCATCGGTGCGATATAAAGAAAAGCCGTTTTAATGGCGTAAACCGTTTCCCAGGTAGCCAAAAATACAGGGGTTGTAGCGTGATCGCCGCTACGAGTATCGCTACAGTCCAGACCCAAGGCAGTCCCAGTGGCACAGCCAAGAACAGATGTGCAAATACAGCGGCGAGAACCATTACCCGATGCCCCAAGTAGCCCCATTCGTGGGCCGATTCACCAACAAACCGACGCTGCAGCAATTCGATTATAAGCCAGGTGAACACCACTACCATCCCCGCAGGCAAGCGGCCGGGCAACGGGCCCGCAAACAATAAGACCAGAGCCGCGACATTCCCAAGACGAAACACCCACGAGGCCGCGGCCGTTCCAAAGCGAACCGGCAACTCGTAAACATCTTTCTGCACGTCGCGGACGTCACCCACCAGATTCCGCCCGATATGCCAAATGGCAAGCACAAGTACTGCATATATCGCGACTTGATCCGGCGGCGCCCCCGGTGTCAAGGTCCAGACGCGCATGAACTGTGCGCCGACCGTGAGACCACGCAGCAATGGGCCCATCGGACCCAGGACTGCGTGACGTGACTTGAGGGAATACAGTGACATGAACGCGCTATTGGCCAGAACCCCTAAAATGCCCACCCATCCGTTCCACATCCATCCAACGGCTAGAGCCGTACCTAGAGGTACCAGCACGAGGAGCAGAGGCGGCCGAAGTCGTCTGGTGTCCCGCTGGATCCGATCACTCTGCCAGTTGAAGAACAGCCACATCGCGAGCGTTTGCAATGTGACTGCTCCAAGGCCCCTGGGATCGCCCCGTGTGAGTGCAAGCCAGAACACCAACGCCTGTGAGACCTCACTAGCGTAGGAATACGGCCTGGACGTCAGAAAGAACTGAACAATTGGAATGCGCCGCATCCCTGCACCATGCGAAGAATCTCTCATTAGAGGACCCTCAACGCTTCGGTCAACCGTTCCATATACCGTACCGCCCCCCCGGTGTGAATCCGCAGAACGCCGGGATAAGGCTTAGGAAATTCGTCGCCGCCCATGACATAGATGCCGCTTCGGATTAGGTGAGAGACCACGTCGTCGGTTTGGAGCCGAGATGGCAGCTGCATCAGGCAATAATTGGCCACAAAGTCCGTACAAGAAAATGCGTCGTACTTTGCACAGAACTCCGTGAGAAGCTGCTTGTTGCCGCGGATGTTTTCGACTACCCTCCGATCTGGGCGCAAGGGGCCCGAGTTTACGAGCAGGCGTGTGGCTTTAACCGCCCCCTCAACGGCCAATCCGAGCGGCAACAACGGCCGTATCTCCTCCGCCACGGCGAGTTGCGAATAGAGAGCGTAGCCGATGCGAAGGTGGGACATGCCCGCATATTTCGAGAGGGAATGAAGTACTGCCACTTGCTTGTGCTTGAATCGACTAAGGATCTCGCTGGTCTCGACCTCGGGTGTAATATTGACCAGAGTGCGGTCAATCACGGTCAAAACGTCTTCCGGAACCGCCTCGATGATCTGCACGATGACATCGTCGTCTATCGGCAGACCGGTGGGGTTGTTGGGTGTGACGAGAAAGATGACGGTGGGCTTTTCCGTCGCAAGCGCCCGCAGAAAGCGTGGTGCATCGATTTCCCAACTCCGCTCAAGCAGTGGGACAGCCACCATCCGCATCCGCTTCGAAACACAGGAGTTGTAGTTTCGGAAATATGTTGGCGTGGCCACCAGCATACCGCCTTCGTGGCGAGTGTCGACTTGGCGTTCGATCTCACGAAGCTTCATCGCCATCATGATCGTATCGATACTGCCGTTTGTGCCAAAGCTGGGGTGAGCCTGCCGCGGATCGATGCCGTACGCGTTTGCGAGCGCTCGCTTCATGCTGGCGATACACCGCAAGATCTCCGGGTAGAACTCACCCCTCTTCATGTCGATCGTATTGTCTTCTTCATGGATCTGGTCGATCAACTCCTGGAGCCGTACCTCTGAACCAAAAACGGAAGACAACTGCTCGATCCTATTTGAACCGAAGTCCGAATCGAATCCGCGGTCCACCAAATCGGCGCCTTTTTCGCTCATGATTTTTCTCCTGCGGGAACTCCCAGAAACCGCTCCATAAGAACTGGGCTGTTCACAATCTGCGACGCAACGCCCTCTATCTCGATGCTGCCGTTCTCTACATACGCCATCCGATCCGCGAGTGCGGCCGCTACGGGTAAGCTTTGCTCCACCAACAGAACGGCCCCACCACTTGCCGCGTAATTGCGCAGGCAGGATTCGAGGGCAGTCAGGACACCTTGGCCCAAGCCCAATGATGGTTCATCCAGCAGCAACACTCTGGGGCGTTGCGCGAGGGCCATCCCCACCACCAGCATCTGTTGCTGGCCTCCGCTGAGCCGCCGAGCCGCTTCTCCCGAGAGATGTTCAAGTTGAGGCAAGGTGGATAGTATCTGGCACCATCTAGCGCTGCGCTGCGCTCTGTCCAGGCTTAAACAGGACAGAACAACATCTACGTTCTCTCTAACGGTCAAATCAGGAAAGCACTCGCGGGTCTGGGCCACATAGCTGATTCCGAGCTGAATACGCTTTCGTGGCGATACTCCGTCCAGAGGCGAACCGCCTAGGCGGATGCTGCCGGATTCTGTGACAATTAAGCCAGCTATGCTGCGCAACAATGTGGTCTTGCCTGCGCCATTTCGGCCAAGAACTGCCACGATCTCGCCTCGATCCACCCTAACCGAGACAGCCTTGAGCACAGGTCGGCCACCGTACTGCACCCGAAGATCGCTGACCTCAAGGAGCGGATTCATCTTAGGTACGCCTCCTTGTACTCTTCGGACTGAGTGACCGTTACCGGTAAGCCCTGCATAATTATTCGACCGCCATCCATTAGAATGAGCTCATCCGCGATCTCCATTACGGCGGGAATATCATGCGAAACCAACAAGACCGTCGTGTCACCCCTCCGCACTTGGTCACGTATCATGGCCGTTAGCGTCTGTCGTGTAGAAGGATCCGCTCCGGCGAACGGCTCGTCAAGCAGCACCAGATGCGAGCCCAGAGCAATCAAACATAGGTAGTCCAAAATGCGGCGTTCGCCGTACGACAAATCGGCAGACCTACAGTTAGCCGAACTGGTGAGTCCTCCCGACGATAACAGCCTAGCGACCCGGTCGCGCTTCTGTCCGAGCGCGAAGGGGCGTAGGCCGCCGGCCAAAAGGTTGTCGCTTCCGGTTGGCAGCGTACACAGCAGGACGTTCTCCATGGCAGTGAATTGCGCAATTCCGCGCGGCTCCTGGAACATCCGGCCGAGACCTAGCCTCGCCCGCGCCGCAACAGGCAGACGATCGATCCGCCGCAAGCATCCCCCATTCCGCAGAAGGATCTGCCCACAGTCGGGCTGATAGAATCCGGAGATCAGGTTGAGCACCGTTGTTTTGCCGGAGCCGTTCGGTCCAACCAGACCGTAGACCCGGCCAGCCAGCAATTCCAACGACACGTCAACAACCGCGCCTACTGCGCCAAAGCGTTTGCACAGTCCCTTGATCTCAAGCACGCCTCAACCTCACGCCCGTGAATCGCTGGAGCCACGGGCCGCAAAAGATCATAACAATGATGACGCCGCCATACGCCGCCTGGCAGGCCAGGAAAGCGCGCCATTGCGGCTCGGCTCGGGCAACAAAGACGCGCTGTAGGACTTCAGGAACTAGAACGACCACCATCGCCCCGAACGCGCAGCCCCACGCTCTCTTACCGCCGCTCAAGATCGTGCCAACCAGCAGCAGCACGATCATGTCGATGGAAGCCATACGCGGTTCCACTACACCCAGCAGATGCGCCTGCATCGCCCCGGCAAGCGCCGCCAAAAAGGACGAAAACAGAAATATCTGCAGTTTCACCAGCAACGGACGGAAACCTAAAGTGGCGGCGACGTTTTCATCCACCCGGACAGCTGCGGCGATCGCACCGATGCGCTGACCTCTCAGCGCCTGCACTGCGATTATGCTCAGAATGGCCACCGCCAGGCACAAGAGCATCGTTTGAACAGGCGCAGGCACGACATCCGGTGGAACTATCGTCCCAAACGAAGGCACACCAGCCATTCCTGTTAGTCCGCCTGGTCCGACCGTACGTAGGACAACGACCGTGGCCAGTGAGAGGGCTAATGTTGCAAGGGCGAAAAAGTCGGAACGCAGGGTCCGCAACCATAAGACACCCACAAAGAGTGCGATACCGGTCACCGCCAGCGCCGCAATCAACATCGCGGCGAAGCTTGGGTAGCCGGCGTTCTTCGAGAGGACGGCGGAAAGATAAGCCCCGCAAGCAAAGAACGCAGCTCCGCCCAAGCTGAAGATACCCGTGTCGAAGAGTAGCAACTGTTGACCTACGAGCAACACCGTCATGATCGCCGCGGCAGTAACAGCATAAACAATGAAGTCCATGATGTCATCCTCAGGGCCGCGTTTCCAAGCTGCGGTCGAACACTCCGCGTGGCCGCCATGTCAGAACCAGCGCCAATACGACCATTGCGATGGCATCTTTGGAGAATGCGCCGGCATACGGTGCAAGCTTGGGAACTTGCAGGACCGCTGCAGCCACGAGATTTTCCGTGATGCCTAACAAAAAGCCGCCCGCCACAGCGCCACCGAGGCTCCGGATACCGCCGATCACAGAGGCCACAAACGCCCGTAATCCCAGACTAAAGCCCAATGTCGGCACGATCAATTGGTCGTCTAGGCCCACGGCGATGCCAGCCAATGCGGCGAAAACGCCGCTGATAAGGAAAACCACCGTGAACACCTGTTCCCGGCGGAGGCCTAAAATCTGTGCGGCCCGCGGGTTCGAGGCCGAAGCTCGTATTTCCAGACCCAACGCAGACCGATGAAAGAAGAACGCCCAAAGTAGGGCCAGCGACCCGACGCCGCCGGCAAGAGTCGCGACGTGCAGCCATTTCATCGGCAACCAGGCACTCACCGTCGTACCAAGGAATCCTCCTCCATGAAAGGGTAGGGCTTCCGACGTGAAGACAGCCGCGAGTGCGCTTTGCAGGATGACAGACACGCCGATCGCCACCAACAGAGCCGCCAAGCTCGATTTTTGTGCTGCTGGAATGAGCAGCAGCCGTCCAATTCCCGCCGCCAACAGACCTGTTATTCCCACCGCTACAGGAATTGCGATCAAGAGAGGCAGCCCCAGTCCACCTGTACTTAAGAACAGGCACAAGTACACACCTACGGCGAGTAGATCGCCATGAGCGAAATTGACAAAGCCGAGCACCGAATACACCAGCGAGTACCCCAGCGCCACGACGGCATAGATCGCCCCAACAATCAACCCATTTATGATAGCTTCGTAGAACATGGCCTGACTCGAGTCCCTCAGATCACTGCTTGTCAGACTTGCCTTGCGCCCCTGCACTCAATGGCTGGAAGCCCCCATCACGGACGGCGTAGATAGTGTACTCGCGAGCCACATTTCCACCGGCCTCGAAAGCGATCAATCCGGTCACGCCATCGTAGCCCTTTAATTCCTGGAGCGCCGTTATAAGATGTTGGCGGTCGATGCCAACAGATTTGGCGGCTAGGTGCGTCACCAGACTGACGGCATCGTAGGTATAGCAGCCATACATCCCTGGGCGCTTGCCACTCTTGGCTTCAAAAGCCTGAAGAAAACTGCTCACTCGCGCGGAGGGGTGCTCAAGATCCATGCCCGATCCCGTCAAGAAGAACTGGCCTGGATCGGCCTTGCCTAGCGCCGCCAGCAACTTGTCCGTAAATGCCGTCTCGCCAGCTAGAATCGGTTGGGAGATTCCCATCTCTCTAGCCCGGATGAGTATCCGGGCTACTGGCACATGTTGAGCGGCGGCGAGGATCACCCCCGGCTTCACGTTCGCAAGCTGGTTGAGTTGGGACCGGAACGCGGTTTCGTCCGGTTCGAACGGAGCCTCTCCAATGATCGCGCCACCTTGTTGAGTGAACGAACGCTTGAAGGCTTCCTTCAGGTCTACAGAGTAATCGTCCTGCTCGAAGATGATCGCGGCCGTTCGTACACCGAGCTTGTGCGCGTACATGGCAAGAGATGCGGCTTGCGCGCTGTTCGGTGGTATCACGCGGAACAGGGGCGCCCCGGACCCAGTCAAGTCAGAGGCCGTCGCCGTGGAAGTGAGGACCGCTATGCCGCTGCCCTTGACAGCTTCAATCAGCCCCTTGGCGACCGCGCTGGTCCCCGCAGCGATAAGGGCGATAGCGCTGGGATCCTGCACGATGGAACGGGCCACCAAGGCGGCGGATGCCGCGCTGCCCTGGTCATCTCGCGGTATTAACTCGAAATGCATGCCCGGATTGGCCGCGTTCGCCTCTCCTACCGCGAGTTGGGCAGCCGCCAACATCTCCTTTCCGAGGTCCTGGACTTCGCCTGTCAGCGGAGTTACGATCCCGATTCTGTAGACCTTGGATACCTGATTGCCTGGCCTGCCGGTGCACCCCGTGACGAGTAACGCGAGCGTACACAACACAGTCCGTGCTAAGGTTTTCGTCTTCATTCCAGTCCTCCGATCAGTGGGTGGACATAACCTAGGCCTGTTTTCTGGCCTGCGGCAAAAAGGGATGCATGTCGAGGCCCTTTTCAGGGCCCAGAAGGAACCCGTGCACTTTGGTGTTTGTTTTCAACGCAAGTTTACGGTCACGTAGCAAACCCAAGGTCCCACGCTCTTCCCGTAGCGGTAGAATGTAACCCCGGCGTATTACCCATCTGTAACGTCGGCAGCCATGTCGCGAGGGAATCTGCAAAGTTCTGGTGACGGCGAGGGGTACGATGCTTTGGAGTGGCGTCGCTGCCCAAGCACAGAATCGGGCGACGCATGATCCATCGACGTCCTGGGTATGGGCCGTGACGTCGGTGGAGCCACATCTGCGCGGGCGCGATCACAAGGGATTGAGGAACGTCAGTGCCCACGGAGACCACCAGCGTGTCCATTTCGTTTACGGACCCGTCATCCGCGATGAACTCGCCTCCCGCTCGTGGGGGTATTTCGATTCGGCGTAGCGCTTCCAACGGCCAGAGGATAAAGACATCCGGAACAAATCAATTCTAGTGTTATTGCAGCAGATGGAGCGTCCCAACCAGACCGGCCGGCCGGGAACGGGGGAGAGCCCCGCCCGCTCCGTTGAAGATTTCATGCGAATGCCCCCACGGGATTGCGCCGCTTGCTGATGCGGATGTCCGTGTCCCGATAGGCCCGCTTGCCGAACCCTTCGGACTTGCCTGCTCTCGCCTCCTCCATCTGCACGCGCAGCTCTGTCAGCCGCCGGCACAACTCTGCTGGGTTCAAGGCTTCATAGATGCTCTGCAACTACCAGTCGAGAATCGCCTGCTGGAAGACGCCGGAAACCAAGGTCTGATGCACGCCAAATGCGCCATCGCCGACCGCGAATGCCTATTCCTGACCAGTGCCAACCTGAGCGGCAACGCTATGGCCATCAATATGGAATTGGGTGTGTGCATTCATGGCGGCCCCCTCCCCGAGCAGGTCGAGCGGCACTTCGACGATCTCATCGCCAGGGGGGATCTACAGGTCTTCGAATGAGCGGGTCAGCGCGAAAGGCCGCTCCAGTAGCTGAGGTAGAGTGCCAGGTTGTACGCCGCGTGGGCGAGAGCCGCTGCCGCGGTCGATCGATATCGGAATCGGACCCAACCGTACAGACAGCCCGTAAGCACAATACAACAAAGCTGGAGCGCGGTTGTCCCGGCAGTCGTGAGATGCGCA
>Ga0182027_10005627_pt1 | contig 19004 bp, 27 predicted proteins | sample 712E1DmetaG_FD_121300 | JGI IMG/M metagenome (GOLD analysis project Ga0182027, IMG submission 121300) | Permafrost microbial communities from Stordalen Mire, Sweden - 712E1D metaG (Illumina Assembly) | ecosystem: Environmental > Terrestrial > Soil > Wetlands > Permafrost | place: Sweden...
GTGGACGTGCGCCGCTTGCGCCAGCGCTTGCGGATGTCGCAGGCGGCCTTCGCGCACAAGTACGGTTTCTCTATCGACACCTTGCAGGACTGGGAGCAAGGGCGAGTGACGCCTAGCCGCTCAGCACGGGTCCTGTTGACCGTCATCGCATACTCGCCGAGGGCAGTCGACCGCGCGCTCCGCGCCGGCCCCGGTCCCGACGTCAGCCATCGGGCCCGCACAAAGAGAGCGGCCTGATCAACGAGAACGGAGCCGACGGAATGGCTCGTATACTGGCGTGTAGTTGCGGTGGACATTTGAGACCCGCGACGCTCAGAAAGGTGGACCTCGTCCCCCTCTTCGGTCTTCGCGGTACCGCACTGTCTCGGCTACTGCCGCGCCTACCGACAGCAGACCGCAAGGAACTGGCCTCCCTCTTGGCCGACATTGCCGCGATTTTCACGGCGCCGCGCTCGACGCAGCCACCGAAACGCACCAGGCCGTACGTGATCTCGGCGGCGCACCTCATGGCCGCCTGAGGGGGGTGACATGGACGCAGTAGAGCGACGGGAGCAAGCGGAGCGAGTCGCGGCCTGGACAAAATTTGTAAAGAACGTGCCAGATTGGGACTGGACCCACTTGCTCCAGGTTATCGACTTTCAGCTCCGCCGTTTCGCAAAGGTATGCGCGTCCGGCCACCACTCAGACGGTAAGAAGTTGGCAAATCAGATGCAGGAAGTGCGCCAGTTGATCAAGCGCGTGCTCGACGACGACTATCTTCACGACGAGCGCAAAGAACATGCGAAGCGTTGGGGCCGTCTGGATATGAGAGACGGGAAGAGCGACGCGCGATCTACCGAGGTGTTCTTCTATTACCCAAAGGCGAAAACCGCTGCGGACAAGCGACGGGCCGATCGGCAGGAGGCCTCCATTCATCGGCGCTGGGCAAGGATGCGGCAGCGTGACATCGACAAGCTGTTTTCGCTCATGGCCCGCAATCTCCAGAAATGGTGGGAGTGAGCGGTTGACGAGCGCGCGTCGAGCCGCAGCTCGGCAAACGGAGAGGACATGAACCACAAACGCAAACGACCAAAATCCCGGCGGGCTGGGTGCCTCCTGTGCAAACCGCACAAAGCGAATGAGCTGAAGGACGCCGAAAAGAATCAGACGATGCAAGAACGACGAGCGCGCATCGGAGACAAGGAGCAGCGGCCTACGTCGGTCGACGCCAGCCTGCTCCCCCGACCGAGCACTCCCAAGGCCAACTGGAGCCGAAAGGAAAACCGCGATGCTTGATCACCGCTATGAAATCCGCCCAGCTCACACGGATCGGTGGCCTGGCTGGGTGCTGTATGTGATCGCAGGGACCTACAACACGGGGAGGGGGTGACAGTGAACAACGCGTGCCAATTGGCGCCTGCTCGTCGGGTCCAGAAAGGAGGAGGGTCCACGAACGGCTTTCCGGACGCCATCCAGCGCTTCCTCCGCGGGCTGCGTCGCTTTTTGCTGCGAGTGGCCGCACCCACCGCGATCCTTTTCCTCTTCGCCGTGCACTGCAGCAGCGGCGGCTGGGGGCAGGACGAGCTCGACTGCCAGCAGGCGGTCGCGCATTTGACCGACTGTTGTCCATCGTTTCCGGCCAGCTCGATCAACTGCGAGAGCGAGAACCAGGGTGAATTATGCGCCCACACAGTTCCGGCCTTCTCGGTAACGCAGAGCCAATGCATCACGAGTGAGGACTGCTCGACTTTGCGCAGCTCGGGTGTGTGCCAGCGGGCCGAGCAGGCCTTCGGCAATTCCGGCGTGGCGGTGTGCCCGTGAAGGCGGCCGCACTCTCCTTGCTCGTCGCGGCCGCGGCCGGGCAAGCGAATGCACAGTCATGTCAGGCGGATATCGAATGCTCGGGCGGGCAGCGTTGTGCCGCCGGGGTCTGTCAGGAGCCCGAGGCGAGCTTCGGGGTCGAATCGCCGCCTCACGCGCAGACTATTTTTCGGCTCGATGCCGCGGCAACCTATCGGCGAATCTACGACGTCTCGGTCTACGGCGGCGAAATCACGTTGAGCGGCGCGAGCGAGCGGGTGGCGCCAATCGCCGTCGTCTGGGGGTTGACATTTTTTTCCGGCCAGCGCCAGTTCGGTCTGTCCGCCATGAGTGTGGCCTTCTCGTGCGTGGTCGAACGGCGAATCGGCCGCTTTCGCCTGGGCGGAGGGGGGGCGCTCAGTGAGCTCTTCTATTCCCGAGCGACATCGTCCGATTATACCTATTCCCCGGCGATCGGCGCGGAAGTCCGCGCGAGCTACGATCTTTTGCAACTCGACGAGATGACCCTGGGAGCCGTGTACCTGTTAGCCAAGATGCGCGCCGACTTCGTATTCCCGTCGACGAGCGATAATACAGGAAGCAGCTTGTCTATCGTCTGGGGTCCCACGCTCGGCGCGGGCGTGCGGTTCTAGTCCGCCGGGTACCCGGGCGTAGGTTTTTACATGGCGCGGGCCGCCACGGGGCCATTGCACCGCGTGTACGCATGACAGCACGCGCGCTCGCACTGTTCTTTGTCGATGGTGCCCTCGTGTAGCTTCTTGCAGGCTCGGGCGATTTCCTTTTCGTACGCCTCCCGCTTGTCGGGCACGCTCGACCATGTCGTCGCGGGTGCGATCGGTGTCGACTTCGTCAATCTCGTTGCTGTTGGCTGGTGAGGGGGGGCGCGGATTCGATGGCCCTGCGTGGCTCACCGTCTCGATTGTGGCCTTCGGGGACCCTCTGGGCATGTTACTTTCTGAACGCATCATAAATCCGGTCCCGCTCGTCCTTCGTTAGAAGTGTCGAAAGTGGAGAGCACTCTCGGAGGCGCGCGCCCTCCTCGGACATGTCAGTCGCTCGAGCAACGCGGGGTCCTTGGCGATGTGACGCGCAACGACCACGTGGATCGCCAGGCTGCGCGCGTCTACGACCTTATGGTCGGACGAAACTTAGCCCCTGCGCGGCTCGTGGTGAGGTGTTCCTGCGGGGTCTTTGACTTTCATGGGGAATTTTTCGGTGTTGACGGTCTGCGCTCCGAATCTCAAGGCTCACCTGTTCTCGAATCCCCTTCGCCCGTCCCGGCGAGATTCGCTTTTTTTTCAAATCGGCCCAGCGTTTTGCAGAGATGCGGGTGTGGTGCTCTACGGTTCCATTGGAGCGGGTGACACGCCGCGCGATGGCACCGTCGGCCTGCTTCATGAATGTCGTCCTCCGCGCCGCCGTGGGCCGCTGGCCGGCCTCGATGCTGTCGAGAAATGCGCGCACGAGCCTTTTCGTTTCACTCACGGTTGACCTCCCTCATAAAGTAGCCGGAAAGCTGCCCAGCCACGCGAGTCGAGTATCGGCTTCCTCTGCGATGGTCTGGAGGATCTCGTCCAGCTGCGCTAGATTTGCGGGGAGCACCCTGCCTGCCGGTTCATTTCATCCCAAGAGGGCTGAAAATAGACCAGGACAGTGGTCTGCCGCGGGCGACGTAAATCGTCCGAAGGTTGGGAAACTGTCGGGGCGGGTGGACCTTCTTCGCCCTGAGCGCCGCTACTCCCTGTTCGACAACCTTCGTCACTCGGCGGCCACTGTATTTTTGCGAGCCGGTGTCGACGTTCATCGCGTTCAGCGCCTGATGCGGCACGCGAGCGTGACGACTACGACGAAGATCTACGCTCATCTTCTCACGGAAGATCTGCGTGGGCCGGTAGCGGCTGCATGGGCTCCCGCGCCAACGGAGGCACTTGCCCAGCCGGTCGCTTTGGCCGCGGAGAACGAAGTGAAACCGGAAGCAAAGCCGCTTGTTACCCGGTTGTTACCCGAGGCCGAGATCCTCGTTAGCGCATCCGCCGAGGCACCTGCGCAAGACCTGGAAAATACGGGGAAAGATAGTGGCGCGCGCCACCGGCTGGAAACTGTGCGGATTTTCGGAGGACCGGGGGTATGTTTCCGGAACGGCTCCTCGGGTTCCTCGGGCTCCTGGGGGGCGGCGAGACAGGTTGCCTACGCGCCGTATCCTTGTGCCTATCCGCCGCCTTCTGCGATCATCTTTCTCAGAGCATCGCACGCGTTCTGAATTGCTGTAAATTCACCCTGCCATTTCTGCAGCAGATCGAGATTTGACTGCATCGCCGCACGAACGTCCTTTTTTTCCTGTTCTGTCTTTGCCGCACCGTGACGTTCGTGCATTGTTGCTATTGCCTGCTGTATCGCCTGCGCTTTCTTGTCAAAGTCTTTGCGCGCTTCCGTCACTATTTGGTCCAGGGTCTTTTTCGTCCAGAACATGGGTGTATCTCCGGGGGCGGACGGGAAAGGGAGTGCGCTCGGTGTCCACGATCACTTTGGCCACTGGTTAGCGGTCAGAATCCTCATCGCATCTTTTTCTGCCGACAGTTTGCCATCACCCCGAGCCTGCAACTCCGAAGTGAACGGGCCAGCAGAGCGAGCAAGAATTGCGGGCTTGGGCTTGGCGTCCACGAGTCCGAGAAAATGACCCACGTAGTACCAATTCCCCTGCCCGTTATCGACTTCGATATGAGAAACTTCGACAACCATGTAACTGCCCTGTGATAATGCCATTTCCAGACCATACGTCGGACCCGTCTTCAGAGCAAATCACGGGGCGGAAATTTGGCTCCAGAGCTGTGACGCGCCGGGCGGCACGTCTCTTGAATCTCTTGGTACCGGAGGTGTCCGGTGCCAACCCAACCCGTTTCCTACCACGCTTACGGTCGCGTCTCGACGCACGAGCAGGCCCTCTCCGGCCTCGGCATCGAGGCCCAGACCGAGAGGATGCGCGCCTACGTTTTCGCGCACGGCGCCACTCTTGCCCAACTCCAAGTTGACGCCGGCCTGTCCGGCACTTTGCCGCCGGCAAAACGACCCGGTTTGACAGCACTTTTGCAGCGACTGGAACGAGCACCGCGCGGACAAGCTGCCGTCTTGGTTTACAGACTGGACCGACTCGGTCGTAGTGCGCGCGAAGTCCTAAACCTGGAACACGAGCTACGCCGTCGCCGCATCGGCTTGGTCTCCGTCTCCGAGTCCTTCGACTCTAGCACACCCTCGGGTCGCGCGTACCTCGCCCTGCTCGCCACGTTCAGCGAGTACGAAGCCGCGTTGGCCGCCGAGCGCACCTTTGCCGCCATGCGCGGCGCACTCTCGCCGCTAGGCGCACGGGTCGGCGGTGTCGCACCAATCGGCTACAACGCCAACGCGGCCGGCACCTACGAGGTTGTGCCGCGGGAGGCCGCGACCGTCCGCCGACTGTTCGCGCTCTTTGCTGAGACCCGGAGTTTTGCCTCAACTGGTGCCCGTCTAAACGACGCCTGCCTGCCAACGCGCGACAGCCACCGATGGTCGCATGCCACGGTAGGAAACGTTGTGCGTAACGTTGAGACCTACGCCGGTTGCCGGTTGTGGGGCCGGACCTCGCGCAAGAACGGCAGTCGCGACCAGGGCGACTGGCTCCGTGTTCCCGGCGCCCACGAGCCTATCTTGGACGCCGCGACCGTCGAACAGGTGCAGGCAATCTTGGACCGCCGCGATCGGCGCCGTGCTGCTCGCCATGCTGCAACTCTTGAACAGGAGGAAAATCTTGGACCGACAATTATTACATGAAGCTATCCCGCCGTTCATCGTCATCGGATGGCGGGTTTACGTCGTCGTGAACTGGGATCAGGAGACAGAGACAGTCCCCGACCCCAACGCGCTGATTCTGCGTCGCCTCGGACACGACGAGGAGCTTATCTATCGAGAGCTAATCGAAAATGTACTCGCCGAGGCGTTTGCTCGCACGCAAGGGGTGCGCAAATGACGCGGCTGCCGCTACCAGAGCTTGGCGGCGATTTCCCGCAGCAGGTGCACGTCCTTCGCTGGCTTGCCGGCGAGCAGCTCGCGGAACTGTCGGGCCTCACCTTCCCACGCGGCACCCTGCCAGTCGGTGTCGTCGTCAAAGTTAAACAACTCTCTGGCGGGAAAGCCCAACGTCTGGGCGATGCGGCAAACGAGGTCGAACGACGGCTTGCGCGTGCCGGTTTCGAGCTTGGCAACGTAGGTTGCGCCAACGTCGAGCAACTCGGCCAGACGTTCCTGCGTCAGGTGGCGCTGTGCGCGCAACGTGGCCAACCGATCGCCAAAGCGCTCGGCAAACTTCTGCAACTGGTCTCGTTTTTTGCCCATGCTCGTGTCCGCTCCTGGCCTGTGGGTCTAGGCGCGAACAGGTTGGACTTGTGCCACCAGAACGGTACTCGTAGTATGGTCAGTGAGTTTTGCTCAGAACATATGGGACATAACGACAAGTAAAGGGGATCTACATGTCAAAGCCGTCACGCATCCTGGTCGCGGTCCTCGCGTTCGCATGCCTGTGGAGTTGTTCGACGAAGGACTCGCGAGAGAAAGCGCGGTATGCCACCGTGCTGAAAGAGCTGGCCGATGCGCTCCGCAAAGACGACTTCTCAAAGGCGGCCGGCTACTGCACTTTGGTGCCAGAAAAGGCGGTGATTCAGAATAGCGGGCCATTCGGTTTGGCGCAGCCGGTTCAAATCGCAACGGCCGGTTACGTAGTGACTGATCCTCCTGGACAGGAAGCCGACCTCATCGAGGCTGCTGCAAGGAATGGTTGTGGACTCGACGCTGACTCCTTGAAATTCGACGACATCGTATACGTCAAGAGAAAGGGTGACCGAGTTCTTCTCAAGGCCATAGTGCGCGGCACTCGGCTGGGTGTATCCGAGTCGGCAGAAACCCACTTCGGATTTGTTGACAATGGCAAGAAAGCATCGCTGGTCGTGAAGTTGATGTCTTTGGGCGAAAAGACCTGCCTGTACGTGTTTAACGGCTTCCATGAGTCCAGCATTGGAGGCGGTCTGATTCTGAATGCGGGCGAGAGCTTTTGGGCGATCAAAGACCTCGACATTCGTGACTGGTTGGAAAACGGTTGGTCAATACCGGCTGGGGCGGAGAAGATCGACCACGAGCGGAAGCAGAAAGGCAAGGGCCACGGTCCAGCCGTCGCCGCGCTCGCGGCGGCACCTGCATACCTGACGTTCGGCGAGATCGGACAGACTGCGAGGATCCGGGTAACCGCCAAGGATGATAGCGGCAAAGCCATCCCTGCGCCGGAATTGCACTGGACCGTTGCCGATCCAGATGTTGCCGACATCCACGATGGGACCGCGACTGCCAAGAAGGCGGGTGTCACCAACATTACGATTGAGTCCGGCAGGGCGGTTGTCGAGGTGCCCGTTTCGGTAGCGCCGCAGAAATCTCGGTAGTTTAAGGAGTCAGCCGTGGCAGCAGACATCACTTCCGAGTCATGGTGCCCTCAGTGCGCTAAGAGCGTGGAGCCGGTACTGCACTGCTGGGAGATGCCGACCACCAAGACAGTCTATGACAACCAGTACGACAACAATGGGAGGCGAATCGGCTACGTCGAACATACGGTTCCCGACACCAAGTCAATGAGTATGCTTCTCTGCCCGAACTGCGGACGGAAGATCCCAGACCTCGGCGCAAGGACGGGCGAGGAATATGGGCATCGACAACGCGGACGCCAGAAGTACAAGTCCGTTGTTTTTCCGGTGTCGATTGCGGGGGTGCTTTTGGGTGGATTGGCTCCTTGCTTCGTCGGCCACCCCCGCTGGCTCTACCTCCTTACAGGCATCGGTGCCGCCTTTGCCTCGCAGTTCGTGCTGCGGGTGGCTCTGCGTCGAATGGGTCACTTCGTACCCGAGCTATCTACTGGAGAAAGCATGAAAACGGTCCTTGGTTCCGTCGTCGTAGTAATTGTGATGGTCGTGCTGGTCGCCGTGGGCCTCGCGTCGCTGCGGTGAAGAAATGACCAGTCTGGCGCCCACCGAAATCCGCAACGCAGTCCAACTCGCTCTCGACCTCGGCTGGGGATGGGCGTCCGCTCCCGCTGAAATCATCGACGCCGTCGTAGGAGAACTGCCGGACCAACCCGGCGTCGTGCAGATTGCCGACGCCATCCAGGAGTATATGCGCCAGGCAAACCGGCGGCTCAGCAAAAAGGCAGCTCGGCAGTACCATGTAAAGTCGTTGGCCCTGCTCGAGGAGTTTGCTGCCCGTCAGGCGGTGCTCAACAGGACAAGGACGCTATGAGTGCCAGCCGCAAGACCACAAAGGACCATGCGCAAGCTGAAATAGTGGCGCCCGAAACCAGCGAACCGAAACCAACTGCTGAGGCACCCGAACCTGTGCAACCAGCAAGCGCGCCAACCTCGGACACTGCCGCCAGCACCGTCACCGTTGGCGACCTTGAGCTGACTTGCACGCCACAAGGGGTTGCGGGTCGTCGTCCTGGACCACAACGCGCGCCCTTCGGTGATCCCTTGGGACGTGCTTGTGCGGCTACTCCCACCTGCCTAGCGGTTCAGGGAAACGGCCCAGACACGGGGGGGGGGCGCCCGGCGGCTCGCCGGGACCGGTGCGGGCGGGGGATTGCTACCTGGGTAGCCACCCCCGGTCGTCCGCAAACGGGCGGGGTATCGGAGACGCAGACGGACCCATCGCCGGTGCCGATTGACGGCCGGCGGTGGCGTCGCGCAGTTCCAAACGGGCGTTCAAGGATACCGCAAGATGTACGACACCCGGTGGGAGCACAGTGTCTGCGGGATCTCGGCGCTCGGGGAGGGGGCTACGTGGCCTGGCTGTTGGCTTGGTCGGGCTGGGCCTGGGTGGGGGTCGCGTCGGTTTTCGCGTTGGCGCGGGCGGCCTGCTTCTTGGACTTCTGGGCCGCCTGGTAGCACGGGCGGCAGCGCTTGGATTGGAAAACATCTTGCACGTTCACCGATCGCTCGGTGCCGCAGTCGACGCACCGGACCGTGGCCATCTTGCCCTTGGACATCACGCCGTCGACAACATCGCCCTTCGGAACGAGCCTGACAGAGCCAGAGACAACGTGCGCGTAGCGGTTCTCGAAGTCCTGGGTGGCCCTGGTCGCCTTCTCGGCCTTCTGCGCAGCCCGCGTTGCGTCTCGTTGGGCCTTTTCCTCGGCGGTTGGCTTCTTGGCGACGACCGGGACCGGTCCTGCCTCGGTAACGACCGGCGCGGTGCCTGTGGTCGTTTCCGGGGACGTGGCGCTGGCCGGCGTCTCCGTCGTTGCCGCGTTCTCGGGGTCGCTGAGGGTCGGCCGCTCGTTGTCGTTGGCGGACAAAACCCTTAGGGCGGTCTCAAATTTGCTGAGCTTCTTGCGAAACACCATGGCGATCTCCTTGTTTGGGGCGGTGCCCGTTGTGTGCCGAGGAAAATCCAAACGTCGTGCCAACCGATGCACTCGCCGCGCGCCGAGCTACAGCTCCCACACGTACCAACTGGCATGCGCGGAAAATTGATCGCAGCGCTGGCATTGCGTGATCGGCCACTGATACCGGCAAGACGGGCACCAGCCGGCGGTGTCAAACGTGTTCCAAACGAAACCGCAGGCCGGACGACAGACCCACCGGTCGACGCTGCTCGGCTCCCACTCGCAAACAGGGCAGCGGATTTTAGGCCGGGGCAGGAACAGTCGTGGCGCACGACCTACAAGGCGCAACGCATCTGCTACGGTCGCGGGCATCGGAACGCGGTCGATACTTTTGCTGGTGATCATCAGAACCACCCGATGCACGTCCTATACCGGTCGTGGCAGACCGCCGCGATCGGCTCTCCGGCAGCCGGGGCGCCCGCCGACCTTGCGATTCCGTCGTATCTGGAACCGCAGGACCCTGCACCTCCAGCCTGTGGCTGGTTTTCGGACCCCGCGACGACTACGACTGGCACGCGGCTTGTCGGCCGCGCGGTTGGTATCCTGCTTGCATCCTGTGGGTTGGACCAGTCTTTTTCCGCAACTCAAAACGCATGGTGGAGCCGAAGGCCTGATAATCAGTCCGAGATGCGCGAGCGGTATGCGGCAGATACTCGGTATTGCACGCCTGTGCATTCGCGAGCGCAGGAGGACCCGGCAGAATATCCCAGAGGACCCAACGGTGTTCTATCTGGCGTGATGGCTGATACGGTCGAGCCGCTTTTCCAGTTGAAGCACCTGGCGCCCGATGCTGGGACGGACGTAGGGCATTCGGGCAAGAAGCTCCGACAAACGCGGCACCTGCTCTTTGGCCGCTGCTGATTCCACCTGCGCAGGCGCAAGGTTGGCGACATCGTAGCTCCGTTGGCCGGTCGGCTCGCGAGGTGCCGGCAGGGGATGGACAGCCCGGTCGGCCGCGCCGCCCAACCCGAGCCGGACGCCGCCGAGCTTCGCCACGGCAGGCCAACAGTACGCGCACACGGCTGGCAAGGGCTCGCGGGGGTCGTGGTCAGGCAGCAGGACGTAGTCGCCGCAACTGGCCGAGCCGCACAGGTTGCGCTGGCACACGTGGCACTCGCGAAAGGCAACAGCGGGCGCTGGGTCCTCCCGCTGGGCGCAAACGTCGCAAAGCAGCACGCCCTGGCCCGGCGGAAAGCCCAGCGCTTCGGCCAAGTCGTGGGCCTGGTCGGCAAGGGTCGCGGCTGGCCGGGTCCTCGTCCTGGCCGCCCACCGCCACAAGACCGGCCACCAAAACAGCGCCACCCAGGCCGGCGACTGCCAGAGCCACAGGCCGCCGCGCTCAGTTGCTTCGTGCAATGCGGCCGGCACCAGACCGAGGGCCAGGCTCGCCTCGCGCTCGTTGCGCAGGTACGGGCCGAGTCGGCGGACGACTGCGTCGCCAAGAGTCGTGTCGTGGCGCTCTGCACGCTGTACCGTCGTCACCGAGACGCCGAGAATGCCAGCAAGAGTAGGCTGGGTGAGCACGAAGGCGGCACGAAGCGCGCGCAGGTCGTGGCCGGTCAGCGTTGGAAGCAGCATGCTGTGTCTCTCCTGTGGTGGGTTTGGGCCGCTTGGAAAAAGTCTGTCGCCGTCATTTGCTGGCAATAGTTGCCGTCAGGTGACGGTAAGCTCTTGCCAAAGCGGCCCGCCGATCCGCCGTTCGCAGCCGTCCTGTTTGAACTGTTCCCGAATCGTTGGTAAAGGCGAACTCCGATGCAGACACTCATTGTCATCGCGCTTCTGGTCATGATCGTGGTGGTGGTCAGCTCAAGAAACCGAGCCCAGGCAGAAAAGGAGAGGACGAGCCAGGCGGACAAGCACCGGAAGGAAGAGGAGATCTGCCGGGCGTCGACACACAAGCTGTCAGACAGGAATTTTATCTACGAAGTCGATTTTCAATCGATGCGTTGCAGCTTCATCGAGTGGATTCAGGATGTCACGGACAGTGACGGCACTTGGCGGAACAACTACAAGCTATACAGAACAATTGAGCAAGAGTGGTTTGTCCAGCTTGTGGAACGGCACAACCACAAGCCGTTCGGCGATAAAATCTACCCTCCGCGCAGCACCCCTTCGGAAAAGGAGGAGGAGTTGGCTCGGTACATTGAGGACAGGGAACTATGCGGCCTTCCTCCAATGACCCAGAATGAGATAGCGGAGTACAAGTCGTTAGTCGAAGAAATAGGCACAAAACAGCGATGGGAGAAGCTTTACCGTTGCGCTCATTTTGAAAAAGGGCGACCGCCGAAAGCAGTGTGGCTTGACGGCTGCTACCGGGGATTTACCGACTATGCAGAGAGTCACGGCGTCGATGCACCTCGCTCGACAACCGACATGGACAACGCGGTCAGGCATTCAAACCAGGAAAGGATAGACCTAAATAAGACGATGTTTGAGTTCAGAGACAAGAAGAAGCTCGCAGTCTGCGGCTGTTGCGGACTGCCTGCAGCAATCGAAACCGGAACCTTGTGTCGACACTGCCTAAAGGGTGCAGCGTAGCCGACGCTCGCAGGAGCTGCGCGCCCACGCCCTCCCGCAGGACTGGCGGGTACGTTTCCGGGCTGTCTCCTTGGCCCCTTCGGTCTCCTGGCTGCTACCGGGCGCGGACCCGAAACGGTTTGGCGACCGGGCTGTCCCCAGCCTCGCCGTTGGCTTGGACCACAACAACGCCTTCGACCTCGTAGGTGCCCCAACGCTTGCCTTCCGACAAGACCAGGTGCAGGCGCAGCGGCTCCGGGAAAAGCTTGGCCAAAACGGGGCGCGCACGCACAGGGTCGCCCTCCAACAGCGCCAACACCTCGCCGAGCCTACGCCGGACCGCGTACGAAGTTAGCAGGAGCGGATCACGCCTGGCAGATTCCAAGCGGACAATTTTCTGCGACAGCTCCGACAACTGCGCCTCGGCTTGTTCCAATCGCTCGCGGACCGTGGGTGATGCCGTGCCCTCGGCTATGTAGTCGACGAGTCGGTGTGCCTGCGTTTGTTGCTTGTCGCGCTCGTGGCGCAGGCGGTCTAGCTCCACCGATCCGCTGCCGATCTGGTTGCGCAAGAGGGCGTTGTAGCGGTCGGCCACCGCTCGGACTACCGCGTCGTCCTCGAGCACGCCGCGAACAACTTGGAGCACAGCGGCCTCGACCCGCACCCGCTGTACGGTCTGGTGGATCGGGCAAGTGCCCTTGCCGTGGCTTTGGAAGCAGCCGTAGCCGCCCCCGTGTGCGCCAGACACCAGGACGAAGTTCGAGCCGCACCCTCCGCAGCGCAGGCGACCCGACAGGATGTGGTCAGCTTCGCTTGTCTTTCGCTGGCCGAAAATCCGTGTCGAGGGATCGGTCGCGGTCACGCGCTTGCGCGTTGTCTCTTCGATTCTGCGCTGCACGACCTCCCAAGTCTGGCCGTCGACAACGCGCAGATCTTCGATAAAGCCGTTCGGCCCCATGTCGACGTGCTCGTGTTGCGGGCGGGCGCGAAACGCACGCTGGCCGGTGTCCGGGTTTGTCACCGCCTTGGTCATACGCCACCGCCAAAGACCGACGTAGCGGGCGTTTTTGAGAATGCTTGCCACCGTGCGCTGAGACCAACCACCTACGCGACCGTCCCGCAGGTGCGACTGCCCAGGACTCGGTATCCCATCCTGGTTCAGACCCTTTGCTATCCGCCCCTGGCCAAGACCGCTGGCGTACTCTGAAAAAATCCTCCGCACGATGGCGCTGCGCTCGGCGTGGATGATGATTTTGAAATGGCTAGGCACCTCGCGCCCCTTGCGAGTCTCAGTCTGTGTGGCTTCCGACGTGTAGCCGTAGGGCAGAGACCCGAGCGACAGGCCAGCCTCTGCTCTCGCTGTCATGTAGGCGACGGTTCGCTCGGCGTGCATGTCGTTCGAGGTCTCGTCGATCAGCCCCTTCATCAGCAGCATTTTTCGATGCGCCGGATTTCCGGTCGAAAGTCTGTCGAGTACAAAGCAGACCTCGCAGCCGTAGAAGTCGGCCAATTCGACCAGGCTCATCAGCGTTTTGATTCGCCTTGCTGCCCTGCTGGTGTCGAGCACGAGCAGCGCCTGGATCTCCTTGGCGCGTATAGCCCGCTTGGCGGCCTCCAACTCTGGCCGGTCCTGGCTGCGACCGCTGACAGCCTCGCCGCGCCAAACGTGCGTGTCCGAAATAACCAGGCGGTCGTTGGCGTGGGTGCAGCGATAGATGGTGTCGCGCTCGGCTTCGCTGCGAATACGAGAAAGCTGCGTGTCGCAACTCTCGGTCGACTGGTTTAGTGAGCTAAAACGCAGCAGCACGCCGCAGGAGATGACCGCGCGACCGTCAGCCGGTTGGCTACTCGGCGTCGTCTGACTGTTCAGCTTCGTCGTCTCGCCGCTCATACTCGTTCACCGCAAGGTCCCGTTCGAGAAGAAGGCGCGCAATCAGGTCTACGAGCTGGTCCACGGGCGACTCCTTGGTAGACGTGCCCGTGGACCCCAGGATGCATTCCTCGTGCTCGGATGCCATGGTCCAACCTCGACTGTGTTCGGGTTAAACCGGCTGGCCCCCACTGGTGCCCGGAACAGGCGGAGGAGTCGAGTAGCCGGACAGGCCGGACCTCTGCATGTATTCGGCGTACACCTTGATCTGGTTGGTGATGGACTCGCCCTCGGCAACAAACCGGCGGGCAAAGCGGGATCCCTTGCCGCTGAGCTGGTAGCCGTTCTTGTTGTTTTTGATCACGCCTGCGGTTTTGAGCATCTCCAGACGCGCGCTCACGGCTTTCTTGCCGGTGTCCGTGATGTTCATGATTTCGGCGTGGCGACGACAGGGGTCGGACACGAACAGGCGCACGATGTCCAGCGTCAGAGTTTTGTACGTGGCGGCACTGTCCTCTTTGACGATGGTGTCGACGATGCGCTTGTATTCTTCGTCCGAGAGCTCGCTGCCGCCGCCTTCGGACTTGGACAGCTCGTCGAGCGCGAAGTCGGGCGCACTGTAGAGCGCGGTGAGTAAGTCGGCGGCGACCTCCACGTGCGCCGGTTGGACCAACACTTTCTCGTGGGCCTCGTCAGTGTTGTGAGTCAGTGCGGCGACCGATGCGCTCAGACGCGCCAGCTTGTCCCTTTGGTCGTTGCTGACCAGCGGAACGGAACGCGCGCCGCCGAAGCGCTCGATCATGGTGTTGGCTTGCTCGTGGATGGCCGCGACGGTCTCGGGGGAAAACACGACATCATCGATCTTGCGGCTCCAGGCCCAGAGCACGCTGCTGCGCAAAGTCTCTGTAGTAAGCCAACGCTCGGGCAACTCCCGCTCGCCGAGCGACTTGTTGATCTCGGCCGGCGCAGTTGAATCCTGGCTGATGATCGCGGCACCATCGAACCGCCTGATGTCGGCCGGACGCATAAAATCCAACGCCCTCGCGCCGATGGGAAAGTCGGCCAGGGTGCGCTCTTTGGACGGGTTGGCGAGCACGATTAGGCGCACGCGGCTGGGGTGCTCGCCTTGTAATGACCGACGCACCTCGACGCGGCCTTGCTGGCGAGCGCTGGACATTTGCTCCCACTGTTCGGGCGGAACTGCCTGCCCTTCGTCGATGATCAGAAGAGTTCTGTCGCTCATAGGCAGGACCCCCCACACCAAAATCCTCTCTTCGCCTACGTGGCTGTCGAGCGAATAAAGCAGCCCAACCCGATTTGACGTAGAACCAGGGACAAGGCTGCCAAGATTCAGTTCGTCGACGATGCGCTCACACGTTTTGGTCTTGGCTACCCCAGAGTCGCCGACGATCGCTATCTCGACATAGCCTCGCAGGTCGGACATCCCATCAAAAGTGATACGCAAAGCGCTGTGCAGGCAGAGCAGGATCAATTGATGGATCTTGCGATGATGCGATCCCCAGATGCGGGTAACGTGCGCCTGAACCTGCCACGCGATCTCGTCGAGCTTTTGTTCGACGGCCTCGCGGGAAATGATCTCGGTGCGCAGAACAGCAAACTCTTTGATGACCTCGGGTGTCAACCTGAATTGGTCCACATCCTCCATCAGGGGTTCGATCTCAGATACGAGCAACGTGGCCTGCTGATTCGCCGGATGTGCCTCGACCGTGCCAGTCAGCCGCACCCTGCGCCCCTCCAACGTGCTCGCGCGTGCCGTCAAGTATGCGCCGACTCGCTTCCAGTCGTGCCCTTTTTCATCCACCAGCTCTCCACGTTCGTTTTCCCGGATCTGACGGGCGATCGGGGCAACGATCATCGGGGTCACTCCTGTGCGCTCGCCCAAATTGGACACGCGACAGTTGCCACAAGGCTTCAACTGACCGATGACGCGCTCGTCGTTGATCCCGATCATGGCGAGCAAACGACGGTCGCGGATTCCAAGATGAACACTGCGTAACCCACCGGGACATCCTGAGCAGCGGTTTTTTTCTTCTTCGTTGCAGCTTTCGTCGTAGGCGCAGGGCACGTAGTAGACACTGCCGGTGCCCGCTACCATGACATCAACGGAAACTTTGACTCCAACGAGAGCGCCGTTGCCGAGGTCGGAAATATGAATCGGGAGTGCCGGCACCTTTTGCCAAGGGAGAAGCCGAAGTGCGTGCAGACACCCCTTGGGGTCGCAGAACGCGGAGATGAACGGGGTATCGTTGCAGCGGTATGGAGAGTAGGTGTTGGCCCAAACCCGGTTGATCTTCTCTTGGATCTGCGCCTCGTCGAGCGGCGGGAGGTTACGGGTATTCCAATCGAGGATCGCAGCGAGACCAGCGTCTCGGCTCGCACCATTGCGTCGCAGGTACGCCAGCACCGTGTAGCAACACTCGTCACGGTCGCCGTCTTTGACTCCGGCCCACATGCGTTGGATGCAGGCCGGCGCCTTAAGAATGGCTGGCGGCCTTTCGCCGGGCCTAGCCGCGTCCGGCAAGACCGCGAGGGACTTTTTCTGCGCGGGTTGCCGAGCCTCGATCTCACCGGCCCAGCGGACGAGACCTGGGCCGCAGTTGGCCGCCGACGCCTCAGCGATCAAAGCAGCCTGCGACTCGTCGTGTTCGATGGGTTGCGACCCATGCCAGCCTTCGGGGCGAAACAGCACATTGCGGCGGCCAGTAACCAGATGTTTGCCGGCGGGGAGCTTGATACAGTTGCCGCGCGCCCCCGGTTCAACGCGATCCTGCTTCGGGAAGACTTCAATATCTACAACGCGCCGACTCTCTTCGCTGATGGTTCGTTTCACTGCCGATACGATTTCGTTGCCGACCATGCGCGCGTGCCGGGCCTCAACGCCGTCTGGGCAGAAGACGTAGAGATGTGCGCCCTTGTAGCCGCTGAATTCCACGAATGGCTGAATGCCCCGCCGCGACACCTCGTTGATCGCGACTTCGAGGGCGTGCGCAAGAGGTCTCGGCAACGCGGCAATCCCTCGCGTCGGGTCAAAGAACGAAAGATCCTTTGCCAAGGACTTTGCGTCGAAATCGATGCAAAGAACTTTTGTTTTGGTGCCGGCGACGAGCGGTACGGCCAACGTCATCTTGCCCTCGACGTGGAACCTGAGTAAGTCGTCCGTGAGCGGCGAATCCATGAGCTTGTATTTTCCGTCCACACCCTGCGCGTAGTAAAACGTATTGATCGAGACAAAGAGGGACCGCAGGAGCCCAATCAAGAAATTTTTGACGTCCGACATTGGCTTTTCTCCTTGCGCGAAAATCGCGCGTTGATGGGGCCAGTGTCGGCTTTTGAATATGGAACGTCAGGTACGGAGGCGTTAACCGGTCGCAAAACTGTCGTTAACGAGGTAAGCCGCTGCGCAAAAGGATCGTGATTAGGTTTCGGTCGTGCCCTGTTGGGAGGGCGGGTCCTCGTCGTTCACCACTATGGCACGCCACGGAATGACGAGACGAAGGCCTTCCTTAAGAGTTTCGCCCGCGACGACTTGATCCTTGTGGAAGCCGCAGGTCTTGAGTGTGGCCCTGAGGCCGGTCAGAGCAGTGCGGGTATCGGTATCTCTGCGAGCTTCCCCGCGCATTGTTCCCCACAGTTCGGTGAGTTCAAGTTGACGCAGCAAGGGGACTTCATCGCCAGCGTCGTCGTTCAGACGAGCGTGTTCGCGAATCGCGCAAAACAGCTCAAACACATTCTCTGAGATTCCATATGTGATCGGCTCCTGCGTGCTTCGTCGGCGGTCGCGGACCACTACCAAATCACACGATTTCTGCCCGCCGCCGCTTCGTCGGTGAAGAAGAATCTGGTATCCGAGCGCTCGTGGCGGTGCCAGCCGGCGTTGCTCCATGATGTTCGCAAGGCAGCGCGCCGCCGCCACAATTGTAGCATCGGGAACGCTCCTGCCCCGCGCGTAATATCGGGTCGCGACTACCCACCAAGACGTGACCATGAGAAAACCGTAAAGGAGATCGCCGCGCATTCGGCCAACATGCGGCGAAAGCAGTCCCGGCACGTCGTGGATGGTGGAAATAAACTGGTCTGGCCTCAACTGCTCCAATCCCATCCAGAGCTTATGGAGGGATTTTGCCGCAGCAGTTTCTAGCGCGAGACACTTCTTCTCGTCCGCGTTCTTGCTTGCCTGCAACCACGTTTCGACGGCCTGGCGGAAGTCGTAGTGGCGGTCGGTCTGTGGGTCGCCGGTCTCGGGCATCCTGGAAGGGGGCAGCGGGTCCAAGGTTTCCTCCTGGGGCGTGTCCGTGTTCGCGACAATTGTCGGGTTGCGAAGGACCGGACCGACCGGCAGAATAGCGCAGCGGGGGGTATTGTTCCAGACGGGTTCCTGCGGCTCCCAGGGCTCCTAGCCGCACCTGGCTGTTGGTCAGGGTCTGGCCGCGAGGAACCCGAAGAACCCAAGGAGCCAGCTCGGAAGTATGGTGGGGGTCTGGCGAACCGCCGTTTTTGTTGGGGTTTCGGGGCCGGTGGGGTTGGCCGCGAGGAGCCCAAAGAGCCCGAGGAACCGGTCCGGTAGTATGGCTTGGTCCGGCTACGTTTCCTCGGAGCTGGGGACGAACGCATCTATCTCGGCGAGCAGATCGTCCAGGGAGCGCCCCGATGGTGTGTCTACATAGTGTCCGACCTCGCCGGACTTCAAATGATGCAGCCAGCCGGCGAGCATCAAGCGGTAAAGCTCGTCAATATGTTTCACTGCCCGAGATGCATCCTCTCCGACGAAGTCGTTGCCTGCGATGAAGCTCTCATGTCGAACGGCAAAATCCTCTTCGACGCGGTTAAGCGTCGAGTGACTTCGCACCACAAAATTGCCATCGAGATCGATCAACAGCGAGTTGTTTTCTCGATCGTCTCCGCGCTTGATCGCAAGGATCAATTGGTCTCGTGAGGGCCTCGAGGGAACGTGCTGTCGGTGTACGGTGGGCGCAACGTGCGCCACCGGATCACCGAGTTTCATTTCGCTTGGGTTACACGGCATGGTTTGTCCGGCCACTGTGACCTGGTTTCCTAGCGCTCGAATTCGCTCGTATGCGGCGGAAAGAATTTGGGCGGTAAAGTCTGATTTTCCCGTCACGTTGGACGTACTCTCGCGGAAAGCGCCGTCCGTCTGGAGCCGAAAGTTGCCGGTGCCTAGAACGAATGCCTCGATCGTAAAGTACATTTACCCCTCCAATTGAAGTTGCGGAAATTAGGAATGACACAGACCAGACGGGGCGTCCAGGACTGGCGGTCTTGGAAGGTTCAGTCCGGCAGAAGGTGGCGCGCCCGACAGGATTCGAACCTGTTGCCCTCGGCTTAGAA
>Ga0182027_10005628_pt1 | contig 19003 bp, 14 predicted proteins | sample 712E1DmetaG_FD_121300 | JGI IMG/M metagenome (GOLD analysis project Ga0182027, IMG submission 121300) | Permafrost microbial communities from Stordalen Mire, Sweden - 712E1D metaG (Illumina Assembly) | ecosystem: Environmental > Terrestrial > Soil > Wetlands > Permafrost | place: Sweden...
ACGGCAGAGCCATTTCCGCGGTCCGCGGAGCCGGCGAGTTTCCGGCGCGCTCACCGGGGCGGCGCCTGCGGCGGCTTGTCCACGGGAAGCGCATCGAGATCGGCGGTCACTCGGGAACCGGGCGTTTCCAGCCGCCGTGCCACTACCCGATGCCTCAATTCCGCCACAGGGGCGAGCCGGCGGCGAGGGCGTCGCGGACGCCGCGGGCATCGGACGGTTCTGCGGACACACCTCCGGCCCGCGGGTCGTCACATGGGTTTTGGATTGCCGGAAAGGCGAGGCCGCGCAGAAGGCAATCGCGCGCCGCCTGGAAGAGCGCGGAGAATGTGCGGAGGCAGGGTGCCAGGATGACGCCGCTGCCGGCGCCGGTTCTTCAACGCGCCGAACTGAGACTTGAGGTCGGAAACCCGGCGGTTTCGGGATTCGAGGACTCAGTGGCGTCGATGAGAAAACCAAGGCTGCGGATCGTCCGGTCCGCGCCGCGGCCATGGCCCGTTCTCGCACCGCCGGCCTGCCGTGCGGTAGCGTGGCGGCCGGGGTGTTCGATGACCCGCTTCAGCAGATGCACGCTGGGGCTGTAATCGATTACGATCTCTTTCAGCGCCAGCACCAGCCGGCCGGCGTCGCGCGCCTCGCAGATTTCCCGCAGACAATCCAGCCAGGTCAGCATGTCGCCTTCCGGCATGCCGTTGCCCGTGTAGATACGGATTTTCTCGTGAGAGGTGGGAGCCGTGTCCTCGAACATGCCGCTTAGCTCTTCGTAGAGCTTCTCGCCAGGGCGCATGCCGGTGAATTCGATCCGGATGTCTTCCCCCGGTCTCAGCCCCGACAACAGAATCAGATTCCTTGCCAGGTCGACGATCTTCACCGGTTCGCCCATGTCCAGGACGCAGATCTGGCCGCCCTTCCCGGAAACCCCGGCTTGCAGAACGAGCTGGCAGGCCTCCGGAATCGTCATGAAAAAGCGCCGCATGTCCGGGTGCGTCACCGTCACCGGCCCCCCGCTGGCGATCTGCTTCTTGAAGATGGGAATCACGCTGCCGTTCGACCCCAGCACGTTGCCGAAGCGCACGGCGACGTACTTGGTGCGCCCGTTTTGCAGGCCCAGCAGCAGCAGTTCGGCAACGCGCTTGGTGGCGCCCATGACGTTGGTGGGACGAACGGCCTTGTCGGAGGAGATCATGACGAAGTCCTCGACTCCGTTCTCGGCGGCGGCCACGGCGAGGTTGTACGTCCCGATGACGTTGTTCTCGATGGCCTCGAAGATGTGCGTCTCCATGAGGGGGACGTGCTTGTACGCGGCGGCGTGATAAATGACCGACGGCGAGTACCGGCCCAGAACCTCGTCGAGGCGAGTGCGATTCTGGATGCTTCCGATCTCGGGGTAAAAGGGGACCGATGGGAAGTCCTGGCGGAGTTCGCGATCGATTTCGAAGAGGGGGGATTCCGCGATTTCGAATCCGACGATGCCGGCGGGGTGGAAGCGTGCGATCTGCCGGCAGAGTTCGGAGCCGATGGAGCCCGCCGCGCCGGAGACCATGACCACTTTGCCTTCGAGCGCGGCCCGAACCTGGTCCTCTTCGAGGCGCACGGGCGTGCGGCCGAGGAGGTCTTCGACGGCAACTTCGCGGATTTGGGCGGCGAGAGCGGGGCCTTCGACGATATCGGCCATCGACGGCACGGTGCGGAAGCGCACTCCGGCTTCCCGGCAGAGTTGCAGAACCCGCGTCATTTCGATGCCGCTTGCCGATGGCATCGCAATCAGAACCAGTTGGACATGGTGCTTGACGGCCAGACCGGCGAGCTCCGTTCCCGGGCCGAGGACCGGCACTCCCTGAATCCGCAAGCCCGATTTCGTAAGGTCGTCGTCGATGAACCCCACGATCGAGTAGTTGAGGCCCGGATTTGACCGGGACTCCCGCAGGAGCATGACACCGGCGGCGCCCCCACCGTAGATCAGGGTTCGTTGGGCGCCCTTGAAGTTGCCGCTGGCGGCCGCTTCGGCGAGGAGACGTACGGCCACGCGGATTCCGGTGGTAGCCATTGCGCAAAGCAGGAAGTCGATGAAGTAGAGAGAGCGCGGGAAACCGTGCGGGCCGAAGGATAGAATGACTAAACCGCCGGCTAGCGAGCCGGCGGCGTTGGCACTGGCAATGCGGAGCAGGTCGGGAGTGGAAACGAAACGCCACCATCCGCGATGGAGACCGTGGAGGTGAAAGACCAGCGACTTGATCGCAGCCCAGGTGGCGACGGCGAAGCAGAGCTGATGGAGAGACTGCGGCTGAATAACGAATTCGAAGCGAAGAAGAAACGCGCCGATCGCGGACAGGATGAAGATGACGAATTGCGCGAAGCGGGAAAGAAGCCGGGTGCGAACCACGAGGCGCCGCACCGCGTTTGCGAACCATCTCGATAATGTCATTTAAACCTCCGAGAGCACGGCCACACGGACTTCGGCTTCGGAACCGGCGCCTTCCGTGGCGGATGTATCCTGCCCGGCGTCATAGCGGAGTGCCGTGTAGGCCAGCGGAACCAGCGCCACCGCGGCGAACAGAGGACCCACCGCCGGCCAGACACACGCTCCCAGCGCAATCGGGAATAGCCAGATTATGTTGACCGCCGCAATCGTAAACGTCACCTTCGAGTGGCTGCTCCAGCGCCGGGCGGCGTGCTGATAGGCGTGGCTGCAATGCCCCTCGTACCACCGCGCCCCCGCCAGGAAGCGCCGCATCAGCGTCAGTGCCGAATCGACGATGAAGACGGAGAGCAGAATGAGCCAGGGCCAGAGAAGCCACGGCCGTTCCTTGGCGCTCGAAATAGCCAGAACGCCGAACACGAATCCCAGGAACCCACTGCCCACGTCACCCATGAAAACCTTGGCCGGCGGCCAGTTCCACACCAGAAATCCCGCGCTTGCGCCCGCCAGCGCCAGTGCGCCCGCTGCGATGCCGCCTAAGCCGGCCCCCGCCAGCAGCAGACCGCCCAACCCGCTTGCGCAGACCGCTTCCACTCCGGCTATGCCGTCTATGCCATCCATGAAGTTGTACAGGTTGATCATCCAAACCAAGCCAACCAGCGCCACAAGCTGGCCACCCCAACCCCAATCCCACGTAATCCAGCCCAACTGCAGCGGCCCCATCCCATCGATCCGCCATAAAGCCCATGTAGCGGCCGCGAAGTGGATCAGCAGGCGCAACCGGGCCGGCACGCGCGTATGGTCGTCTAAGAAACCCACTGCGGCCAGCGCCATCCCACCCCCGATAAGCGCCCAACCGAGACTGCCGGATATGGCGCCTCGCTGCACGAAGAAGAGAACCGACAGGAGAAACACGACGACAATGGCTACTCCGCCTCCCCGCGGCGTTGGCGCGGAGTGAGAACTACGCTCATTCGGGATATCCAGGACTCTCCGCCTGACGAGATAGAATCGCACCAGCAAAGTGACGAGCGCCGAAGCTGGAAACGTAATGGCAATTACGCGCATAGCGTCACCGCGGTTGTGTGGTGATTCGCGAACAAGGCTAACCCTGGTGGAAACGCCGGAGACGGCCGCGGCATCGTGACGGCCTCGTCATCGGCTACTATCCGGACAGCAGGCGGGCGACGGTTCCGAAAGAGGGGCGAACACCCGTGTCCCCGATCCCCGCCATGGCTCTTCGCACGGGTCTTTCTGGAGGGCGGAGTGCGCGCGAAACCACTCCGCGAACTGGCTCATCCCAAATGCCAGGGAACTGGCAGGCTCGTACCCAAGCATGCGCTGCGCTTTATCGATGTTGGCGTAAGTCGTGCGCACGTCGCCGGGCTGTTCGGGTTGGTGCCGGAGTAGAGCGCGCAATCCAAACGACTGTTCCAGCGTGGCCACCATCTGCAGCAGGTCTACGGTCCGCCCGCTGCCCAGGTTGAATACCTCGTACATTGAATCGGCGTATTCCAGGGCAGCGGAGATTCCTTTCACGACATCCCCCACGTAGGTGTAGTCCCGGCACGTGGTCCCACTGCCAAAAATGGTGATCGGTTCGCCGCGCACCATGCTCCCGGCGAACTTGTGGATCGCCAGGTCCGGGCGCTGACGGGGGCCGTAAACGGTAAAGAAGCGAAGCGCGAGAAACCTTATGCCGTAAAGGTGGGAGTAAACGTGCCCGAGCGACTCGGCGCTGATCTTGGTTTGAGCGTAGGGGCTGATTGGCGGAAGATCGTAGTCGGCCTCGCTCCAGGGGAGACGGGGGTTGGCGCCATAGACACTACTGCTCGATGCCAAGACGAATTGCCTGACCCCCCGTTGCCTTGCCAGTTCCAAAAGGGCCGCCGTGCCTCCGACGTTGACTCGCAGATGTCCGCCGGGATCCACGATCGACGGACGCACGCCCGCCTTAGCCGCCAGGTGGACGATCGCCTCGAAGCGCCCTTGCGCCAGCAGGCTTCCCAGATTGTCGGCGCAGACGTCGGCATAGCAAAACCGGAAGTTCGGGTGGCCAATGCTCGGCAGGATGTTCGCGAGCTTAGTCGCCCTGTCATAGAATGGGTCGAAGTTGTCGACCGCGGTGACGTGCCAGCCGTCGGCTAGCAGCCTGTCAACGACATGGCTCCCTATGAAACCGGCGCCTCCTGTGACTAGTACCTTCCGCATATGCACTTTCCCCTTCTCGGATAACCGGAACGGCGGCCCCAGGACAGCTCGGCTGGCGGACACCGCCATGGGCGGCTGGGAGCCGGGCGGAAGAGATCCGCCAAGGGAGCCAGCCATCGGTTGAAGTTCGTCGGGCTGTCGATATTTGCCATCGTGAAGCGACGGCCACCGCGCTCTACATATGAAGGGCTCAACCCGCGGCGGCGCCGAGCGCCTGCGTGTAGAATTCGAGCAGTGCGGCGGTCACCGCTTCCTTGGCGAAGTAGCGATGCGCGCGCTCGCGTGCCGCGCAGCCAAGGGATTTGCGCAGTCCTTCGTTCTCGGCGAGAATCCGCATTTTGCCGGCAAGTTCGTTTACGTCACCGGGGTTGTGGAGAAGCCCGGTGACTCCTTCATCGATGGCGTCGGTGATCCCGTAAATCCTGGAACCGATGGAGGGAAGACCGGCCGAAGCCGCCTCGATGATCGTACTGCCGAAGCCCTCGCGATAGCTGGGAAGGCAAAGCACGTCGCAGGCTGCGAGCCATGACTCGGGATGGTCTGTGTAGCCGTTGAACCGGACCCGGGAGATACAGTGTCCACACACCTGGCGGATCTGCGCTTCAAGGTTGTCCTCGTCCGGGCCGACGATGAACAGGTGAGCCCCCTCGTGAACCCGGGCGAGCTGCGAAAAGGCGCGCGCCAGGTCCAGCACGCCTTTGTCTCGTTTCAGCCGGCCCAGGTACAGGAACGCAACCGCGGAGGAGGGTGCCTTCTGACAGAACCGGACCCACGTACGGAGTTCCGCGTTCGGCCGGAAACGCTCGATGTCCACTCCGCTGATGGATCCGTGTCCCAGGACGCGCGCTTTGCCGGCGCTCAGAACACCCTCGCGCAGCAGAAACTCCCTCTGAGATTCGCTGTCCACCAAAATGTGCGTGGCCATGGCCGCGATGCAGGCATCCAGCGCCTTCAGTATCGTCCGCGCTAAGCCGGAGCGGTTAGCCCAGACCTGTCCCGTGAAGGTGTGTATTCTCACGGGAACCCTCGCGGCCAGTGCGGCGGTCATGGCCAAGAGACCCGCCTTTGGCGTGTTCGAATGCACCACATCGAATCCGCTCATCCTGAAGTGCCCCAGAAGCGCCCAAAGGGCCTGGAGGTCGCTGCGGGGGGAGGGTGGCCGCTGGATTCGGACGTTCAACAGGGGCACGAGGATTCCGCGCTGCCGCAGCCAGGCAGGGTCGCCGCAATTGGTGGCGCAAGTGAGGCGGTAAGCCCGGCTCAAAGCCGCAATCTGGTCAACGAAGAAGAACTTCAGCGTGAGCGGGCTCGCGACGACAAAACAAACCGACTTCAGCGGCCTTCCATTCTCCTTGTCCGCCGCGCGCGGCTCAGAGCGCGAGGTCATTGGTAACAACCATCCCGCCGAATGGTCGAGTCCTGGGGCGGGCAAGAGAGAATCCGGGTCAATCCATCCTCCGCGCGCTGCCGTTGTTCGGGCGTGAGGCGCCTGAACCGGCGGCCCACCACCATTTCCCCTAGGCCCATGGCGTCAAATACCGACACGCTGAACACCTTACCCAGACCCTTGGCCATGCCGGTGAAGCAGCGCCATCGCGGCTGGCAGAATCGCGTCCGCAAAAGGAAGATCAGTCCCAGTTGCGACCCGAGGTAGTTCTCGTACGAGAACACTCCAGCTTCACGATAGTAAAGGAGCGGCTCGGGGAGATTAATGAACTTGCTGTGCGGCGCGGTGCGGCACCAGAGTTCGGCATCCTGGGACCGATGAAAAATGAAAGACTCGGAATAGGGGTTTCGCCGGAACCACTCCGTCGCAGCGGCTACCGACGGGTGAATGAAGCTCAGGTGGGCGGCGAATCCGGAGAGGTTGTTTCGGCACTGCCGGAAACCGACGATGTTCGAATAGCTGTCGATCGAGTAGGCGGAGGATCCGATCACCGTGTCGTTGCCGTGGCGGAGCAACTCGGCGAGTTGCCGCTCCAGGCGTTCGGGGTGCATGATGTCGTCGGCGTCCATCCGAAAGAAATACGGCGCCCGGGCCAGAGTCACGAGTTCGTTCAGTCGCGCGTTCAGGCGCTTGGACAAACCGTCGCTGTAGACGCGCACCCGTGGATCCTTGAGGCTCCGCGCCAACGTCAATGACTCGTCGGACGAGCCGTCGTCCACCAAGATCAGTTCCCAGTCGGTGAACGTTTGCAGAAGCACGGACTTGAGCGCCGGCTCGAAGTACCTGCCCGGGTTCCGGAAGGCGATACCGACTGTGACTCTGGGTGTCATGAACCGTTGATTCCGAGGTGCCCGCGTGCCGCTGCTCGTTCAGAATTCGGCCGGCGTCGCTGCGGCCGCGGGAACGACCTTCCAGGCTGGCGGAAACAGATCCCGCGGAAAGCGCTTCTCCCCGCTGTTCCAGACCGATGGGACACAGACCGTTTTCGCTGGATTCCGCCCGAGCCAGGCGGCCCACCAGCTAAACGTGCTGTTAGCGATTATGAAGTGTTTGCACAACCTCATGAGATAAAAGCTTCGCAACGGATCCGCGTCGTCTATCACGTTCACACTGCAGTTCTCGATCTCCAGAGCACTGACGTTCTGTTGAGCCCAACGGATGTCGTCGCTAAAGACGAAGACCCGGAGAACGCCATGAAGTGTGGCGACTTCACGGATCGCGCGTCGATAGTAGGCGATGTTGCACGTGCCGTAGTAGTCAGCTACCGGCTGCGGCCTTGACCCGTCCGCTTCGTGCCCGTGCAGCCTCCGGAAATGTACGCAAACGGAGTTCGTCCGCACGATTTCTTCAACCGTCACGCCATTTAGACCGGTAGGCGCCGTCCTGAACTCCAGGTCCTTCCGCACGAGTTCTTCGATGTCGCAGAAGTAGCGAGGGCTTTGGCAGTAGGCGTCGAGGACGGTCGGACGCCTTATGCGCAAGTTGAAGATTACCGGGTCGAAGTACCGCCCAAGGACTCGCATCCTCAACAACTCCCTCCGTCCAACAAACCTCCGAAGACACTCGGCTCTGATGCCAACGGCCAGAGAGGATGTCTCCTCACTTTTTTGGCCGACTACGCCAAAAGGCCCAAGTTCGTATGACCGGCCGTAGCGGTCACCCCGGAAACCAGGAGTAGTGTCTAACCAAAGCGGGACCTGGTTTCGCAGTGCCAGGGCACGCCCAGCGGCATACTCGAACAGTTGGTTGCCAAGGCCTCCGCGAAGCCGGATCAAGAGTGCGGGTTCGCGTCTGCCGATCATGATCTTCCCCAGCACAGGTATCCGTATGCGACCGTCTGGAAGCAGGCTCCGGCCAAGCCTGCGCACATAGCGCCTCGCGCGCCCCAGCCTGGTATCAGCCATGCGCCAGCCGCCGCGGTAATCAGGAGAATCATCAGGGCCGTCACCAACTGCGACCGGAATCGCCGGGAAGCAGTCAGGCCGGCGCCCAGCAGCGACGACGTATTGCCGAGGACCCCGACCGCCACCAAGCCGGTCACGAGTTCCGCGGTTACGGCGCTTTGGCGCCCGTAGACCATGGCCACTAAGCGAACGCCCCAGAACCACGCCCCGGCCAGCATCGCCATACCCACCGCCGCGGAGAAGAGCATCATCCGGGCCATCGTGTTACGGAACAGCTCGCGGTTGCTGGCGAACATCCGCGCCAGGCGCGGCAGTGCGGTCTGTCCCAGCGCGGAGTAGAGCAAACCGATGGCGCCGGAGATCGCAGCGACGGCCGAAAACACTCCCAGAGATTGCTCGCCCGCGTGGCGCTCCAGCATCACCCGCGGCAGGCTGGTAACCGCACCCAGCAGCAGTAGCACGAACGCCAGCGGCAGGCACAGAGCCACCAACTGCCTGCACGTCACGGCTGCCGCCACCCGAACTTGCGCCGCACGCCGCCCACCCTCCATTCGTAACGCGATCGGCCGCTCATAAATCAGCAACGCCGCCAGCCAAACCACCGAAAGCGCAGCCACTGCCGCGACCGTACTATGGAACACGGCCATGCTCAGGACCAACGCAGCCAGTCCGCCGACGGCCCGGATGGACATCGCCCGCGCGACCAGGTCCAGCCGGTCGCGTAGCTGGAACAACCCGTACACTACATCGCTGAACGAGTCGACCGCCCTCGCACAGGCAACCGCCAGCACTACGAGTGCCGTATCCCGCCGCCAAGGCGTCAGCCACGCCACCGCCGCCACCGCGACCAGCGCACAAGCCGTTCCGGCCAGCCGCACGGTCAGGTAGTCCGCGAAGCGGTATGCGCCGGCGCAATCAGTGGCCTGGACGGACCGAATTTGCAACCCGGTGAACGCGAAGATCGGAATGCACACCGCCAGCCCCAGGGCATACTGCCCGACCATCGCCATACTCCCCAGCCGCGCGATCGCCACCGTAATGAGCCATTGTGACCCGGAAAAGACGAGATTGCCCGCCAGAGTGGAAGCAATGTTCCGCCGCACCGTCGATTCGCCCAGGCTCAGACTTGCGCCGGCGTTCTCAATGGTAGTAGGTGTCATGCGCGGGAAATGGGTGCTTCCGGCAGCCGGTGTGGCCACAGACCCCGATGAGTGGGGATGATGCCAACTGGGCAGCTATACGAGTCTAGCGGCGGCTTGAATCGTGAGAAACATCGAACGAATGGCTGCAACGCCTCCCGAAACCGTGCCACAAGAACGCAGCCCACACGGTCTGCATGGGCGCCGTTAGCCAGATGTCATACGGCCAGAGTCGACTTCCTCCGGAGGCGAACTACTCGCCGATAGAAAGATTCGTATCGATCCGTAATCCTATCCCAGTGGTGGGTACCCTCGACAAAGCTCCGGCCGGCCTCTCCGAGTTCGGCTCGCAGCCTAAAACTGCCTGCGAGCTTCAAAACCTCTTCGGCCATCTCTGCCTCGCTTCCCACAACGATGCCACCGGGAAGCTGGCTAACCGAGCCAGTGTCAAATGACACCCATGGCAGGCTGGACGCCATGCTCTCAAGAATGGACAGGGAGTACGCTTCCCAGGTTGACGTGGATAGATAGATGTCACTCGTCTTGAAAGCACAGATCACTTCTTGCCTCGTCAAGGCGGGATTGAGGACGAACCGGCGATCACGAAGGTACCTGGCTTGGCAACTATACCAGCAACCGCCCATAATCCCAGCTCTACCCAGTCCCATTCTGGCTGCCGGGTAGTTCCTTCCGACAACACGCAAGCGAATATTCCGAACCGCTCTAGCCGTAGATCGAAACACTCCGTAAAGTTTCGCGTGCCCCTTCATTGGATTGTGATTTGAGACGCAGAGCAGCTCAAGTGGTGACGATGGGCAACGGCGGTTCGCCGTGCCAACCGAGTCCCAGAGACCGATGTCAACTCCATTCGGAATGACCTCGGTCGGCAACCGGTGAGTGTGTCCGAAAAGCGCGGCTTCTTCAAGGTTGGGCGCAAGAACGACCATTCCATCCAGCCTCAGCACCGCACGCCGATACCATTCGAAATAGTCGCGCCAGACAGTATTCGTGAGCGCCGATAATCCGTGGCTCACGACGATCATGGGGGATCCGGCAGGATTGAATACCTCCAATGCGACGTCGGTACACCAGCATTGCCCACAGTGCAGCACAACGATGTCCCAGTTGCGAGAACCAAGGAACTCCCGATACCTCCGGGATTCCCCGCGAATTCCGACGTGTCTGTTGCCGCGGACATCGAAACGATGAATGTCGACGCCGTTATACGCATCCCGCCGCGCCACGGAGCCGAACCGACCCGAGGCGACATGAACTTCATGGCCCCTGGCAGCCAGGCGCTCCGATAGCTGCGTCACTACCTCAGCTACGCCGGACACTTCCGGCCAATAGCAATGTGCGGCGTGCAAGATCAACATAACGTATAAAACGCCCAACGCCCACGGGTTCCGCGGGCGGTCTATTTCATCTCACCACAATCCACCCGCTTGACCGGGGAAAGGGACCGCGCCGGCGGCCATCTGGAATACCCGCAAGCGGTGGCTGGCTCACTCAGGCCAACTTACTCGAAGACCCTTTGCAGCCGGCCACTGGTCCCAATAAACGGGGCGATCCGCCTTCTCCTAGTGCGGCCCTTTCTTAGCAGTTGATGGGCGCTGTAGACTCCTAATGGCCCGCAAAGATAAATCAGGCTCTGAGACAGCACCTCGATGCTTGTGTTAATGAGAACGATGGTCCATATTGCAACGTAAAGCAAAGCAAACGCGCTGAACATATCCTGTGTCTCCAAGAACGCCCGATTTAACTGGAATAGTACTCTTGCAAGTAAACCGAAACCAATGATTACCCCAAACAAATGAAAATTAAGAAACAGCTCCCCGGCAAATGAAATAATCTGGTCAGTTGGGAAAGGCGCGTTGTAAATCATCTGATTCAGCAGTGAGACGCCGCTATACTCTCTGAAAGGTCTCCCAAAGACGGGCACCGGGTACACGAGTGAAGCGAGAAGTGTCTTGCCAAAGTACAGGTGTTTCCCCCACTCCGTGCGGTCAAACAGAAACGCGGAGAACTGAGGAGCTTGAAACTGCAACTGCAAGGTCGCCGTGGCGTCGACGCGCCGCACCAGTTCCTGTCTCGCAAGGTCGTTATCTGTCAGGTCCGTAGCAGCGGCAGTGCCATTTCGATAGGCGCCCAAGGCGAGTAATGCAAGGAAACCAGCGGCCACGCTAAGAATCAGCACCCAACCGCGCAGTCTCCGTACCATTAGGCTATAGGAGCCGGCCATCGCAACAACCGGAACGACCATCGTGCCCCGATTGACAACGCCGCCTCCGGAGGCCAACAGAACGGCGAACACAATCGCGGCAGTAACGGAACCTCGTGCTAATGGACTCCGAGCGACTGTCTTGCGCTCCATTAGCAGGCACCAGAACAGAATGACGCCGAAGGTCAGGAATGGCCTGGACATCTGTGCAATTGCCATCTGGAGCGTAGCTGAACCAGGCGCCTGAAGGTGCGGCCTGAGGGATGGCCTCAAATAGTAAGTGACAAGCTCATCGAAGCCTTCGAAGGAGAGAACGAAGCCCAGTATGCCGATTGCGACAAAGGCCGCCACGAGCAGCATCTTCCAAGTGGAAGCGGTCTTATGGGGCATAACGAGGTGCTCGACCGGCGCGGTGTGTCCTTTCATCGATCGGTCGTAGACGAACGAATACGCTGCATACGCCAGCAGGTTGAGCAACATGCTCAAATTGATGGATGCGTCGCTGGGCAAGTCCGGGTAGACACTTAGCGTTGCACCCGATATCGCAACCGAACAGGGCGCGGCTACTAGGTGTATCATAAACACAAAGAGCGCCCAATTGCCAGGACATAGGAGTTGCTGTAAGGTGGGCCTGCATCTCGAGAATGCGGCGTGAATGATGCTAATTCCAATGGAATAGTAGGGCAGGGTGTACAGCGACACGAAGTGCTCGGAACCACTGCCCAAAGAGAAGAGGTATACCGTGGTGCCCAGGACTCCGGGGCCGCAGATCCAGAGCAAAGTCATCCAATTGGGGACGTCGCGGGTTAATCGAGTATTCGCCATCGTCTATGGGTCGAGAGTTCCGCGTTTAGCGGCGCGCTGAGCGGCCTGTTTGGTAGCGCGTGTAGGAGCCAAACCGGAGCGCAACACCGGTGCGTCGTGGCGCCCTATTCTGCCGGGAGTTGGCCGTGGGCCTGCCACTGTGGCTGCGACGGCTAGAGACTTCGGCGTGGATCGGCCTGCCCTCAGTCTGGACTTCCTGTCAAGCTGTGCTTGGTCTCATTGCGAGCGCTGCATTTCTGAAGCGGCCAGTTGACCACTGGTTGTTTCGTGTTCGGGCCGGACCTCACGTGCGAATTCCGGTCCATCCGGCGGCAAAGTGCCGGAACCACGAACCGGCGCGCGTCCTGGCGGCGCGATTCAGTGCGGTGAGGTTGGCGCGAAATAGGTCTCCGACCGTAAGGGCCAGATTGGAAGCTGTCAGATAGGGGTTCGAGTACTCAAACCAGGGATTCACCCAACCCTTATTCACGAGGTACAGCCACCTTTTGGCGCGCCTGTCCAGATGCGAGAGGAACTGTTGGTAGGCCGTCTCGGGAGACAGTGTCGGGATTTCGGCAATGTGGCCGAGGTCATTCCTGAGGAAGAAGGCATTGCCCGTGTAGCAGATCAGGCGATAGCCCAGGCGCAGGCCGGCGCCGGCGAAGGACTGCAGCGACTGCCCCACATTGCGCGCGGCGGTATGCCGCGGCAAGAGCGTCCCGTCCGTCGGACGGTGTCCCGCGTTCACCTCTACGCAGACGAGGCGTGGCTTGACATCGAGACCGCTAAAGACGTAATAGTCCTCACCGTCGATGTCAATACTCAGAATGTCTAGCTCTTCGCTGAACCCCGCCGATCTCAGGAGCGACCCGACGCTGTTCTGGCCGTCATCTACAAGGGACTGGACACACGCGACCTGCGGATCGGCCTTGTAGGTCTTCTGCAGAGACGCAAAGCGGTTCGGTTCGGCCTCGATCAGAACGCCGCGCCAGCCGTTCAACAGAAGGTTACGCGTGTTCGCCAGGTGCACGCCGTCCCATGCTCCAAATTCGCAGCAGACTCGGTGCGTGCAGCCGATGGCTGAAAATATCGCATTGATTATTCCGTCCTCACCATTTTGAGAGAAGACGTTTCTTGCATGAGCGAAGAGGTCGCACTCCAGGGTCTGGCTTGAGGACGCTTCGGGAGGAAGGGAGATCGTCATAAGTCATTCCTTTTGCGGGATAGCGTTTGCATTAGGCCGAATTGGAATCGCGCTCTCGCTTAGAGAGCGCTGACGGCCTGTTTGCCCGCGCGATAAGAACGAGCATTCAGTCGGGTTGCGAAATGTGCCGCAGAGACCTCGTGTGCGCTGGCGGCATCGATCAGTACGGATGGTCCTAGAAAAGCCGTGTGTGCTGCCTTCCCGAGCGCGAAGTGGGAGACGCGATTGACAAGCTGCCCATTTTGAGTTCCCAATGCCGTGTGGCCGAAAGTTGCGAACATGGCAGTCGGCACTCCTCCTTGGGAAGGCCGGGCCAGCAGGTCCCAGAACTGCCGATTGGGAAACCATGAACCTAGCGGATTCATTGTCAACGCCGCTGTCACAGGTCCGACAAGCTCGTATCTGAACCCTACTATGCCGTTGGCTTGTAATACTTGGAGTAGTACTTCCCGTAGTATCCGTAGTAATAGTAATGGTCGCTCATGTCCTCACGGACTTCGTTGAGCGCCACGCCGATCACGTTTGCTTTCAATCGTTTCAGGCTGCTCAAGACACTCCCGACGGCATTGCGGTTCGTCTGGCCGGCGAGGGTGACTACTACTACGCCTTCCGCGATGGCGGCTATCTGGAGCGGCTCTGCGAAGCCCAGCAGTGGTGGCGCGTCGATCATGATCAGGTCGTAGTCGGGTAGGGCTTCGGCCAGGAGTGTTTCCAGGACGCCGCCGACCTGATCGGCGGCATGGCGCGATGGCGGCCCGGCGGAGAGTACGTCGAGGTGGGGATGTCGCTCCGATTTCTGCAGGGCGTCGCGCCATCCGGCTTCGCCCTTGATGACGTTGGACAAGCCCCGGTCGTTCGCCATGTTCAAGCGGGTGTGGACGCCGGGCCGGCGCAGGTCTGCGTCGATCAGCAGCGTCTTTTTCCTCTGCAGGCTGTGGGCAACCGCCAGGTGGACTGCCGTGGTGGTCTTCCCCTCGCGCGGTGTCGCCGACGTGATGAGCAGGCTGCGCGGCCGGCGGCTCATGTCGGACAGAAGGATGGAATCGCGCAACGTGCGGACGGCTTCTTCGAATGCCGAGACCTGTTCGGTGCGACGGGTCGATTTGACCAACTCGCTGGAGGTCCCCTTGGCGTCACCGTTGCCATTCACAAACGCCGGCAAACGGCCGCGCCATTGCTTCACTACGGGGAGCGACCCCAGGACTTCGGTCTTTAGAATCTTCTGTATCTGCTCGGGATCGCGCACGGTGTTGTCGAGGGTGTCCGACAGGACAGCGGCTCCGACGGCCAGTAGACTGGAGAATAGGAACGCCAGGATGGCGTTCAGCGGCAAGTCCGGGAACACCGGCTTGAGTGCCGGACGCGCGGAATCGGCCAGGCGAATGGAACTGTTCTGGAAGCTGGAGTTGATGCCCGCTTCCTTGATCTTGCGCACCAGTTCTTCATAGAAACCCTTGTCGGTGTCGGCCTCCTGCTTGAGTGCCTTGTACTGGAAGGAATGGGCATTCAGGCGGTCGAACTCGGCTTTGGTCTCCGCCACCGCGGTCTTGAGCATGGACTCGCGGTTGACGGATTCCTGGTAGTCGAGGCTGACGCGCTGGCCGATGCTGGCCTTGAGGCTGTCGAGTTGGCGCTCCAGTTCGATGAGCTGCGAGTCGGCCTTCTTGTATTCGGGATGGTTGGCGCCATACTGGGCGTTGATGGTGGCGAATTTCTCGCGGGCTTCATCGATGCGGTCGGAAAGGCGGCGGAGTTGATCGCCCTGGGCGGAAGCCAGGGCGGCATCGAGCGAACCGCTCTTAACGGAGTTGAAGGCGGCCTGCTTCTTGACACGCTCCGACTGGGCGTTGGTGAATTCGGTATTGAGCTGGAGAAGACGCGCCGAGAGGATGCTGGTCTTCTCTTCGGGATTGATGACGCTGAGGTCCTTTTCGAACTGCATTAAGGCGGCGGACGAGCGCTCCATTTTGGCTCTGAGTTCTTCCATCTGCTTTTCCATGAACGCAGAAAGGCCGGCCGCGGCATTGAAGCGGATGTTGTAAGTGTGCAGGATGTAGCTGTTGGCGACGGCGTTGGCGACCTTGGCGGCCAACTCGGGATCGGGCGAGCGGTAGGAGATGAGAAGCAGGTACGTATTGGGAGGACGCGTCACCTTGAGGTTTATGAGCTTCACCGGGGCGTTTTGCGCGCGCGTTGTGGGGAGCGACGGCTCGCCGGGAAGCGGATCGGATTCGACGACCGGAAGCATGTACCGCTCGGCTACGGGGCGCAGAACGGAATCGGACTGGATGATTCTGACCTGGGTGGCAAGAAACTGGTCGGCGTCATTGGGGGCCACGCGTGCAGCGTCCTCGCCGATTACGCCCGCGGGCATCTGCCGGTCGATATCGACGGTGGCGATGGACTCGTAGATCGGTGTGAGCCGGGAGGAGACTACTACGGTGGAAACGACGCAGACCAGGACGAAGGCTATGATGCGCCATTTGTTGCGGCGGAGTATCCACAGGTAGTGGGACAAGGGGATGGTCTGGTCTTCGGGCTCCGGCTCGGGAAAGGCGTAGGACGGGTAGACGGCGTAGTGTTCCGGCACGGCAGGAACTCGGCCGTTGCCGGCGGCTTCGGCGGGCGCGGGAAGTGCTCTCAGGGTGTTTTCAGGCATGGCTTTCATGGTTGTCCTCTGCGGGGCTTCGCCGCGGGTTGATATCCAGTGGCATCCGGGAACTGCAAGATGGCCTGCCGGGCAATTTGGCGGCAGGCAAAGAACTATGACATCGATGTCGAAGCGTATCGCCGGAATCTCGGATACGGACTTGAGTCCCGAGTCCCTGAATTGCGTCTCAGGACGTTGTTCCGGCGTGCGATGAACGGGTGCTTCCCTTCCGGGCTATCGAAATGGCAGCGGCTGGCGCCGGGGCATTCCACCAGCGCGAAGACGACCCCGGCCTGGGGCTGAGCGCCGCGGACTCCATACCGGCGGATCACCGCAAGGTTCCATACACCAGTGCGGTGGCCCCGGCCCCGGTTCCGAAGCCGATGATGGCTTCAAGCGCTCTGATGCCCAGACGCTTGCCCTTGTTGTCCGGGACGTAAAGGATGTCGTTGGCGGTCAGGGGGACGTCAGGCGCTTTGCGCTGCATGATCTTGTCGAGCGGAACGACAATCTCGTTCTTTGCGCCGGTCCCTTCCCGGCGGTAGATATAGGCGTCCCTGGTGGCATAGGGCATGAGTCCTTCGGCCAGGGCCAACATCTGGAGGAGGGTGGTATCGGAACCGTCCTGCACGGGGAAGGCGCCGGGCTTCTTGACGTTGCCGACCACATAAACGCGGCCGATTTCGGGGACGCGGACTTCTTCGCCGCCGATGAGCTTGAGGTTGAGGGCGGGGTCCGCATCGTCAATCAGGCCGCGGACAAGAATACGGCGCGTGAGCATTACCGGCTTGTCATCGAGGCCCGGCTGCATCTGACTGACGAGAATCTCGCGGCCCGCGTCGTCCCGGAGTCCCTGGGCGCGGGCGATGGCTTCCAGGAGGGTGGTGGGTCCTTCGGCCTGAAAGACCAGCGGCAGTTTGACGGCGCCGGCCACGCTGATGGGACGGGAGTGATACTCGGCGATGGTCACAGTGACGAACGGATCGACGAGAATCTCCTCTTCGCGGAGAGCGGCGGCGATGGCTGTCTCCAGAGCTGCCGGCAAGAATCCCTGGGCCTGGAGAGGCTGGTGGAGCATGGGGAGGCGGATGAAGCCATCGGCGCCGACGCGGACGGTACGGGAGAGCTCGGGGGCGTCATACACCGAGACGGCAATGAGGTCGTTGGGTCCGACGGCCTGAGCGGGGAGGTTGGCCCCGAGTTCGGGGACGGCGCGCGGTGGCTGGGTCTGGGTCCAGGATGGAGCCGCAACCACGAGCGCCAGCGCGGCCGGCAGCAGACTTGTTAGCAAGGAACGCATAGATTGATACCTACTGTGCGGTGGTCTTACCGAGGGACATGGGCTTTTGGAGTTGCACGAGCTGATGGAGCCGCTCAAGCTCCTTGGCCAGCACCTGGATTCGTCTTTCAACCTGTTGCAGTTCGCCATCCAGCGGGTTGGACAAGGGCGTCTCTCCGATCCACTGCTGGAGGGCCGCGCGCGCCAGCTCGGAAATGCTCCGGACGCGGCGCGCCATGCAGGCCGCTTCGAGCGAGTGGTATTCCTTCATCGACACGCGGAAGGTCACCATCTTACTGCGGCGTGAATCGACGGCCATGTACATATCTTCTGGTGCTCCTGGAAAGCGGAGGAACGCGGACAGGCTACCGCCATTCTTTTCTTTTTGGAACGGGATGCAACTTCCTGAGTACTACCGCAACAGATCGGCTGGCATCTCGAACAACTTTAGCCCGCGTCTACGAATCCCAATACTGTGCGTCGGGAAATTCCAGGATCGCTGGTGTCTGGCTCCAAGTCCTTATGCTTGCGGGGATTGCAGAATCGATCGGAGTCCCCAGGGGGTCGAGCGGGACGGCGGCCACAGGCGGAAGCTCGAACTGGCCACTGCCTCACCCCGGCGTCACCAGCCCGCGGGGATCGCCACCTTCTCGCCCGGAAACCCCGGCGCGCGGCGAAAGACGAGTAGGTCGAGCAGCATGTTGGCGCGCGCCATCCCTTTCCGGCACTTCGTCTTGAAGCTGTCATACGCATCCACTTCAGGCGCACGGAAGCCGATGGCGTCCACGCCCCGATGCCCGGCGATGTGGATCGCGCGCTGGTTGTGGAACTCCCGCGAGATCGCCGCAATCGCCGTCTGCCCGAGAATCTCTCTCGCGCGCACGACGGAATCCAGCGTGCGGAAGCCGCCACGATCGCAGTAGATGCGCGCTGCCGGCACGCCCGCCTCCACCAGGCTGTCCTTCATTTCCCGAGGCTCCTCGTACCCGCGCACGCGATTGTCGCCGCTGACTACCGGATACTCCACTTTCCGCGCGCGAAACAGTAGCGCGGCGGCTTGAATCCGGTTCTCGAAGAATGGGTTGCGCCGCCCGTCTTCGCCAGCCTGCTAACGGGAACGGTGCGAGCTAACGCGCGCGGAGCGACAGCCATGCCGCCAGTCTACGAACTGGCGGCGTAGTGCCGGCCGACTTCGGAAGCATATCGCCTGCCCACGGTAGCGGCGTTGGCCGATATCCACTCGCTGAACCGGATGCGTCCCGCCGGCGGGCGGTCGGAAACCAGCAGGTTGGCCATCAGCCCCTCGAGTTCGTCGCGCGTCAGCATGACGTCTCCCAACGCCAACCCCAGCGCGCGTGCGGCGAGTAGCGCCAGCCACGGCGGCCCGTTCACAACGCGCGCCCCGCTCCCCACGGCTTCTCCGATCAGGCGCACCAACTGCCCGAACCCGAACGTTTCCGGGCCCACCGCGTCCGCCGTCGGATTCTCCGCCGCGCCGCCGGCCTCCACCGCCATCCGCGCCACATCCTCCGCCGCTACCGGCTGAATGCGGTATTGCCCGTCGCCCGGCACCAGGAAGACCGGGAGCCTTCGCAGCAGGAACGCGATGTTGTCGATCAGGATATCCTCGGCCCCGAAGATCACCGTGGGCCGCACGATCGCATAGCCCATCTTCGATCGCCGGACCTCCTCCTCCAGCAGCGCTTTGCCGCGGAAATAGGGAAGGCT
>Ga0182027_10005629_pt1 | contig 19001 bp, 18 predicted proteins | sample 712E1DmetaG_FD_121300 | JGI IMG/M metagenome (GOLD analysis project Ga0182027, IMG submission 121300) | Permafrost microbial communities from Stordalen Mire, Sweden - 712E1D metaG (Illumina Assembly) | ecosystem: Environmental > Terrestrial > Soil > Wetlands > Permafrost | place: Sweden...
TAACTGCATCAATTTTAAATTGCTTCGAATAACTCTTTTTCTTTGCTGTCATCTCTCACCTCCAAAAGTTTAGTCCCTATATCACTCTCTTCGAGGTGTCCGCTATACTTATACCACTTCAGTGAGCACAATACTTCTCAATTTTCTCTAACCACAAAAGTGGTGTCGATATTTGTCGTCGGGTATAAATTGTGTTTATTACGGATTGAAAGCAAGTATGTCCGTAAAATTACCTAATGCTTTGTTACAGGAAATAATACGTAACAAAAAAAGGCGGATTTTATTCCGCCTTTAGATGGTAAGGTCTTTCTATTTCTGTTGCTATCTCATTTTCTTTCTGTCTTGCATTTCCCTATATCTGAGAGCTTCTCTGAGCTGTTTGATGGCTCTCTCACAGTCTGCGATGGCTGCTGCCTTGTGACCACCAAAATCATGAGGCGCCGCTCTCAGGTAAGCTACGGCATCCTCGAGGGCATCAATGGCTTTGACCAGCCGGGGATGAGCCGCTTTTTCGCCCGCCATTGTGGGTTGTGCCTTTATAGGTGTCGATGTAGTAAGAAAGAAAGACAATGCGACGATGGCTGCACACATCATAATTGAAACATAACGCTTTTTCATACTACTACCTCCATTTCGTTTTATATTTCGACTACCAAAATAGTAGACGCCCAATGTGGGAAACCCAACAGTTTCTTCCAAGCCATATTTATGCGTGTAGGCTACCACGAATAGCGATTGAAATCTACTCTGAAGATAAAAAACATGGTTGTGAGACTTACAAGGAAGTACGGGATAAAAATTAACTCTCTGATTTTTCAAAATTACAAAACCAACAGAAACGTTGGCTTTACCTACAAGTATTTAATTCTAGTAAATGAGGAAATCATCAAATTCTGTAAGGAGAAGCAGGCGCCCTATAAGGTGCCCAAATTGGTTGAATTCCGTGATTCGATTCCCAAGTCCACCGTCGGTAAAATTATGCGCAAGGTTTTAAGGGCGAAAGAGGAAGCAAAAGCAAAACAGAAAAAGTAGTGAAGCCAAGCAATTCAGTAAATATATATTTCCTTGACATACAAGAATGGACTTCTTATACTTAATTTATCATTAAGCAATGTCTCAGCAAATAAGAAAAATGGTATAGCGGGTGAGTGACGATTATCGGCGGTGTGAATAGGCTAGGGGGGATATGGTATCTGGCTGTCTTGGTGAGAAAAGGATTATAGTAACGTTAACAATACAGGAGGTGAACCGTGGCCGTAGTTAAAGAAAAACGCACGTTGTATTTTGTCTTATTAGCGGTGTTGATTGTTTTCATAATTATTTACGGATTGTTTTACTTCAAAGTGTTCTAAAGAGCACTAAATCTATAGGACGGGAAGACGAAGGAAACTATTCTTTCGGGCGTGTCTAAAAGGTAGGTTAATTTTTTTGTTCTCGTGCCGCGCTTTCCCTTCGGCCCACAAAGGTCGAGACTTTGGAAACCAACGGTGCAGATGTGTCGGTTCCCATGAGTCGTTGGGACATTGATAGAGTTGATCATTACCAAGTGAAAGCTTGAATGATTTTCATTGTCCCCAAAGTGAGGACTACAGGAAGAAATCTTTAGGAAGCGGCGGAATATCGAATGTCTCGATCTCATTATCATTCATGGTATCAATATGCTTCCAGTTAGTCTTTCAGCTCAATGGTTTGTACCTTTACTCTTGCCACGCCTTTCTTATGAAAACCCAGCTTCTTTGCCGCACCCTCGCTTAGATCAATGATCCTCTCGCCGGAACTGGCGTTGAAGTCACTGGGAAAGGGACCGCGGTCGTTGACCCTCATAATAACCCAGCGATCGTTTTCAAGATTTGTAACCTTGACGTGGGTAGGAAGAGGCAGATACTTGTGGGCGGCTGTCAACTCCCTCGGATCAAAGACCTCACCGTTTGCAGTCATGCGGTCACCCTTGCCGCGCAACGTCTCATAACCGTACCAAGAGGCGACACCCGTCTCCTGGTACGAGCGTGCTTCCCCAACGGACATGGGATAGTACATCTTTCCTTTGACCCTGTAGGGCGCGTTTTTCACTCTTCCCAGGCGAATCGCTTCTTTTGGGGGAAGCCCGTCTATAGTCTCGATGTTGTCACTCGTGAGAGCCCAGTCAAGGGGGGCCTTTACCACCTTGAAGGTAAATTTACCGATATGGTAAACGAGCTTTGTGGTGCCAGCAGTCAGTTCGTAGGCCCCTCTCACCGTATAATACGTACCCTTAATCGTCCCTTTCACCACCTTGTATGGGGCTTTAATGACCCAACAGTCGGCAAAAACAAAACACAGGGCGGCAAGAAGAAGGCAAAAGAACACATGATTAAAAAAGGTGGCAGATTTATTTTTCCATCCGGTGGTCTGTAACAAGTTCCGTCGGCCTTTATCAATTGTCATAGAATCACTGATAACTATTCGTAATCTTACATAATTGATAAAAGTTATCAAGCAAACATTACAGGAAGTATGATTTAAATTAAATCCCTACACATGCTGTCCAGGGAACTTCGTTCGCCAATACGTATTTCTATAAAATAATTGCAATAATTAAATTGATAAGTTAAATATAATATGCTTCAAAAATAGAAATGTAAGAGGTTCGTAGCAAATTTTAGTATTCTTCCCGCGTCGGCTGACCTCCAGCGTTGGCTGTCATTCTTCCATTTATAGCCATACATTTAGCCATATTATTATATTGCTTTATTTTCGCATAACCTGTATATTAAATATGTGAAAAGATCCAGCTTCGAGTGGGATGAAAACAAAAATAGAGAAAATCAAGAGAAACACGGTGTTTCTTTCGAATTTGTGCAACATGCCTTTATTGATCCCTGTCGTGTTATTGCGGAAGATATAAGCCACAGCGGCCGTGAGAATCGATTCTACTGTATCGGCCGGATTAACGAAGAGATCATCACGGTTCGTTTTACATACAGGGGTAATACCATACGCATTATCGGGGCTGGTTACTGGAGAAAGGGAAAGAAAATTTATGAAGCAAAAAATAAAATACACTAATGAACCAATGGGGAAATTGAGAATAATTGACGATTTTCTTCCGCCGCCGGATCAATTGGCATTAAAGGAAGACAATATAAAGGTGACAATTTCTTTGAGTAGATCGAGCTTAAATTTCTTTAAGGAAGAAGCGCAGGTGAGGAACACTTCTTATCAGCAAATGATCAGACGGATCATCGATCTTTACGCTACTCATTATAAGGATAGCAGATAACCATTTATTCAAGCCGAGCGTCTGTGGCGGCAGCTGATTATACAAACATAAAATAGAAAAGAGCTATAGGTATGAACGTAAAACGATTCATTGGGGCAAGTATTGCGGTATTTTTTGCCTTCGAAATAATCGATGCGGTTGTTCATATGGTGCTCTTGAAAAAAGCATATGAGGCTCTCGGTCCCATTTGGAGGCCGGATATGATGTCCTTGTTGTGGATTTTCCATGTGGGTTCTTTCATCCTGGCTTTTTTGTTTACCTATATATTCGTCAAAGGGTATGAAAACAAGGGTATTGCAGAAGGTGTTCGTTATGGCGTCATTGTTGGGCTTTTTGCGAACATTCCTTACGCATTTTACGAATATGTGATGTTTCCTCTGCCTCTTTCGTTGTGCGTGCAATGGTTCATCTACGGTATGATCGGATTTATCATTTGCGGTATAATTGTTGCCGGCATTTATAAACCAAATAAAGTATAAATTTTTGAGGACATTCTCGCAGTCGCGATGAAACAGTCCCCATGATGGAGATCGGTAAAAAATGAGAATTGTAAAATGGACTTTGTTGTTACTAGGCATCATAATTATTATTGGTGCGGGAATTGCGGCTGCTATAGCATTATCCTCCCCCAAATCGCCTCCAACTTTGGAATTAATCTCAGCACCTTTTCGCAGCATGGACTTTTCCAATCTGCCGCCGTTGAGTCACTATACAGCTCGTGACGGCGCCAAGCTCGTTTATCGCACCTATCTTTCGCGACAATCCAAACAAACAATAGTCTTGATCCATGGCTCATCAGGTTCAAGCCGAAGCATGCATGCCCTTGCCGGATATTTGCAGGGACAGGGGATGGATGTCTATGCATTGGATGTTCGTGGTCACGGCGAATCCGGTAGCAAAGGGGATATCACTTATGTTGGTCAGTTGGAAGATGACTTGGAAGACTTCGTTAATCAGGTATTAAAAGGTAAACGAGATGCAACACTGGTCGGATTTTCGGCGGGAGGCGGTTTTGCCTTGCGGTTTGCGGGCAGCAACAGGCAAAAACTGTTTGCTCATTATGTGCTGCTGGCACCTTTTTTGCGGTATGACGCCCCCACGACCAGACCCAATAATAGTGAGTGGGCCAAGGCGAGCGTCCCTCGGATCATCGGCCTTACGCTGCTTGGTCCCATCGGCAAAAAATGGTTCGGTCATTTACCTGTTATCGCTTTTGCCATTGATCCTAAAACGGTCCAATACCAAACCGCGACTTATTCATACAGGCTCTGGAGCAACTTTGGTCCGCATCACGATTACAAAGCGGATATGAAAGCCGCGAAACAACCCATTACAGTTCTGGTAGGGAAAGATGACGAATTGTTTTATCCGCAGAAATATCTACCGGTATTTGCCGGCTCACAGCCACACGCGGAAATTATCGTAGTACCGAATGTCGGCCATATTACTCTTATTTCGGATAAAGCCGGTATGAAGGCTGTCGCGGAGCAGGTTTCTCATTAAATAAATTTTTTTCAATTGGTAAATCAAAAAACATTTTCAATAATAACGGCGCGTGCTGAATAAAAAGGTCGAAGCGTCATGAAGCAAAATCGCCTAAAGAATGAAAAAAGTCCTTATCTTCTTCAACATGCACAAAATCCTGTTGATTGGTATCCCTGGGGTGATGAAGCCTTCGAAAAATCCCGCCGGGAAGACAAACCGATTTTTCTTTCCATTGGTTATTCCACCTGCCACTGGTGTCATGTCATGGAGCGTGAATCTTTCGAAGATGAAAAAGTGGCGCAGCTACTCAATGAAGTGTTCGTCTGCATCAAAGTAGATCGTGAAGAACGTCCCGATATCGACAACATCTATATGACAGTTTGTCAGATGATGACGCATAGCGGCGGTTGGCCCCTGACGATATTGATGACTCCCGAGAAGAAGCCTTTCTTTGCCGCTACATATATCCCCAAAGAAACGATACAAGGCCGGTTAGGGCTTCTGGAATTTATTCCGCAGGTTAAAAGAATGTGGGCTACTCGACGCCAGGAAGTAATAAACGCGGCAAATGAGATTACGCAAGAACTAACGGGACTGCACATAAAAACACAAGCCCAGAAACTGGGAGAAGATACTTTAGGCAAGGCTTTTGAAGCTTTTGTCCATAGTTTTGACCGGCGTTACGGAGGATTTAGTAATGCGCCCAAGTTTCCGACACCGCACAATCTTTATTTTCTAATGCGATACTGGAAAAGGAAGAATGAATCCTTAGCGCTAAAAATGGTGGAAGAAACTCTTCAGCATATGCGCCGGGGAGGTATTTATGACCAGATCGGATTCGGCTTTCATCGCTATTCGACAGATGCCGAATGGCTCGTGCCGCACTTCGAAAAGATGCTCTACGATCAGGCCCTCATTGCCATGGCTTACATTGAGGCGTATCAGGCAACAGGCAAAAAGGAATACGAAAACACTGCCCGGGAAATATTTACTTATGTATTGCGTGATATGACGGACACTGATGGCGGTTTTTACTCAGCCGAAGATGCCGACAGCGAAGGGGTGGAAGGTAAGTTCTATCTTTGGACAGAAGAAAAAATTCGCGGTATTCTAAAAAAAGATGATGCTGATTTGTTTTTAGCTGTCTTTAAAGCTGAAAATTCTGCCGCCGACAGTATTCTCTCGGAACAAGGACTCATCGGGCACTTTATTCCTCATCTGGAAAGTCCGCTCAATGAAATTGCTCAGCATTTGAATATCTCTGAAAAGAAGTTAACCGAACGATTAAACGAAATTAGAAAAAAGCTCTTGGAGAGCAGAGATAAGCGTGTTCACCCATACAAAGATGATAAAATTCTGACCGATTGGAACGGTCTTATGGTTGCCGCTTTGGCGCGAGGGGCGCAGGTGTTTAATGAACCTGTTTTTGCTGAGGCCGCCCGCCGGATAATCGGTTTTATTCTTAACCGCATGCGCACCTCTGACGGAAGACTGTTACACCGTTTTCGAGATGGTATTGCATCCATTCAGGCAACAGTAGATGATTACGCCTTTATCATCTGGGGCCTGCTCGAACTTTACGAAGCTACATTTGAAATAGGCCATCTTGATACTGCCCTGATGTTGAACAAACATCTCCTGGATCATTTCTGGGATAAAAAAGACGGCGGATTTTACTTTACACCGGACGACGGCGAAGAACTACTGGTTCGTCAGAAAGAGGCACACGATGGTGCTGTACCTTCGGGCAATTCCATCTCCATGCTCAATCTTCTTCGTCTGGCACGGATAACGGGAAACACCGAATTAGAAAGTATGTCTGCTGCCATCGGAAAAATGTTCTCCGCCCAAGTCGTCCAGGTTCCGACTGCCTATACACAGCTTCTTGTCGCATTCGATTTTGCCCTGGGACCGTCATATGAAGTGGTCATTGCCGGAGACCTAAAGAAACGGGATACAAAGGATATGGTGAAGGCGTTGAGAGCCGTTTTTGTGCCCAACAAGGTGGTTCTTTTCCGGCCGGCCGTCGAGACTCTTCCGGACATAGAAAGAATTGCGCCTTTTTTAAAGTCACAATTAAGCAGCAGCGGCAAGGCTACTGCCTATGTCTGTTCCAATTACTCTTGCCAATCACCCACCAATAGCATAAACGAGATGATTACTTTGTTGAATGGTGGAAGCGGATAAAGAATTAGTAAGTTTGCATTTAGTAAGCTTTAGGTATTGAAAAAGTTAAACAAATTTGACATAATATAAGCTAATAGTCGAGAAAGGGGATATTTCCATGAAAAAACCTCTGAAGCCTCCTTACCTAAAACTGATAGATAAACGCGGGGATCTTAAGATTTGGATAGTTGACGGCAGTTACATTCGTGGGCATATCGATGAGGAGTTCACCAATTTTGGCCAGCACTTCCGATATTCTTACATACCGGAAAAAGAACTGTGGTTAGATCAAGAAGCCCATCACGATGAAAAACAATTTTTTATTGATCATTTATTGGTAGAATATCGCTTGATGAAACAGGGAATGCCGTATGGTGATGCATTAGTAGAAGCTGATAAACAGGAAAGGAAAGAACGCAGACGTGCCGGTGATCTGAAAAAGGTAACCAACCATGGACAGAAACTCCCGGATGGAAAAGAAGTGCACGAAAAAATGTGGAAAAAGCTGGAAAATGGAATCACGGTTTGGTTGGTCAACGGCAGGCTGGTGAGGAGCACGTTTGATATTGATTTTACAGAAGGTGGACATGATAAGGTCTATGAATTTGTTCCAAAAAATGAAGTTTGGATTGATGATGATATAATTGAGCAGGAACGAGGTTACGTGCTCGTGCATGAGTTACACGAGCGCAACCGCATGGCGGATGGATGGCCTTACAGCAAAGCTCATGCTGAGTCAAGCCGTCTCGAATATCGTTGCCGCCATCATCCCGACGAATTACATGACGCCCTGGCGGCGGAAGGATGGGCTTAATAATTGAATTCGGTAGCGAGCATTCCCCATAGCTTGTTGCGGGGTAAGTGAGCGCATACTGAATGATATTATTCCTTAAGAATCTAAGATTCTCCGCGGCTTGTCGCGGAGAGCTTTAATTATAGCTTTACATGAAAAGCATAATTCACTTTCCCCGGCAATTTGATTTGCCTTTGCCGCGGCCTTCGGTAGTTTCATTTTTTAAAATGTTATTTTCAAATGTAAGGGCGTAAATGAAATCCCCATTGCCGCAGTTGTAGTGCCATATATGCACTTTTTTACTGATTTTTTCCTTTGATGTCGGCTTTCCACAAGTTACCAGCACTTGTGTTTTAGTATCGCCGCTGCTCACAATGCCTGATCCGCAGCGAAAAGCCCAGCAATTGGCGGTGGCAAAAAATAAGGCGATAGAACAAACAACTAAAACTTTTGTCATGATATGCATACTTTTTCTCCCTCCTATTTTTCCATTTTAATCATTACCATATATTCATACTTGTAAAGATCGTAAACGAATTGCCGGATAATCTCTTGTTCGGAAGTAAAGGGTGCTACTAATCTAAGCGCGGTCAAAACCTTGCTGTTAAAGTCCAAAGGCAGAAAATCCGCTATCTGTCCGCGCTAGATTTTATAATGAAACATTTTCACAATTTTTTGCAAGTAAGAAAATTTAATAGTGTATTCATCATGGCCTTTGAGCGGTATCTTTTCGGGAATCTCCTATGATTCGATATTAATGTAAGGTTTTAATCGCTCGGGTACTATGGTTTCGCAACTATGTTCGCTGAGATATATATATTTTATTCCGCCGTGGCAGAGTTTTTCCAAGACTTCCATGGCGTCTATATTTATATTTTCTTCCTCCTCGAAAGGCAAATTATATTTTTCGCTAAAATAAGTTGCTTTTTCCAGATAACACGCCAGTTCCTCCGCATGTTCAATATTTTCTTCAGTGTGTGCAACTAATGTCGGCAAATCACCTAAGTTTTCATTCATGATGACCAAATCAAAAGGCGCAAGGGCATTTATCTTTATCGGTAAAATGTCATTTTCTAAAAAAACAACACCAAATTCCTGTAAATTTTCCTTTTGTTTTTTCAGCAGATAAGGAGAAATATCCAACATTGTCGCTTCGAGCCGCCGATTAAGTGAAAGAAAATCGCGCATCAGGTAACCGAGGCCGCCGCCAATTTCCAAAATATTATGTATCTTTTTTAAGGGAATCAGCTTTTCTAAATACCGGTGGAGTTGAATGCCGAACGAATTCTTTGTTTGCAAAACACTGCGGTAAGGGCTATTTTCCGGATAAAGGGCGTTACAAACTGTAAGTTTCCAGCCCAGAGAAGTTAAATTATTTATATGATAGTTGTCCGTGGTGTTTAATGAGTAACCCATATTTTTATAATGAAAATTAATACTGGTTTTGCAAAAATTGTGATATTTAATTTACTTAATTTAACAAAGCAAAAAAAGCCATGAAAATATTCGTCAAGTGATAAATTGGTTAAAAGAAACATTAATGTCCATCGGGAGGCGACATGTCGCAATATTCGGAAAAGATAATAGAGCTTCTGCGCATTGATCATCCCGATCTTTCCGCCTGGACAATAATTTGTGCCAACGAAAGGGCTGTAGACCCCGTGCAACACCTTATACACAGCAAGCTTGGCGGTATCCTGCCCAAGGTCGAGGATCTTAATTCCTACATGAAAAGAAAAAACAACAATAGGTTGAATCTTCAACCTATTCCCGATGATGAGCAGTTGCTTTACTTTATCCAGTTCATTGCCGAGAGATTTCCGGATGAGCCATACCCCGCCAGACGAGCTACAATTCTTTTACGCCTTATTTTAAAACTTTCTGAATATAATATCGGCAGGAATACAATTTACGGCGCGGAGCGGTTTACAGAGGATGAATGGAATAGACTCGAAGAATACCTGGAAACCGCGCAGGATTTTCGTGAGTGGCTTTATAAAATAAATTTCTTCATGCCGAAACTGGAAATGGCGGCGCTTGACGAAATCACTCCCGGAGAAAAGGAAGTATTTATCGGACTTCCCGAGATAACGCCCGTGACCGAGCGCTTCTACAGAAAAATAAGAAAAGAAAGATTATTTATTGATGAGCCGCTTTTCGGGACTGATTTATCCGGTCCGGACAAGCTGCCCTTCGATTCGGCAAAAAATCTTGTCTTATCCTTCGGTGGAGGGGTTACGCCTTCGGAAGGAACGGGCATTGAGCTGGCCTCGCTGGCCGGACTTCATGCCCTGGTTGACCTTGTCACGCTGGAGGTTTCCGCTTTTCTCCAAGAAAGATCTGGCGATGATCAGTTGATGATATTTCTTCTTGATGAGTCGCTCACGCCAATGCTCTGGCACAGATCACTGCGGCTGTTCGGGAATGCCGTCAATCTTGCTGTCTGGCTGCCGTTTTCGACAACTGCGGCGGGAAGGAGGCTGTTAGCTGAGGTAGAAAAGGCGCAAGAGTATGGACAAACGCCCGATTTCAAGAGATTTGCCACAACCTGCGCGATGGAGTTATCGAGGAACAGAGACAGTTATGTTCGTGAGGAGTGTGAGGCGTTTGAGGCAGCCGTATCTTTTTCCTCTCTCCTTGATGAATGGAAAGAGAGGCTGGGACGAAACCTAGCTGATGCCGTGAAAATACTGATAGAAGCTAAAAAATTACGCGTCACAGGAAGCAGATCGGCGCCGGTGCAGGTTGTCGGTTTTGGCCATGTTTTGGGCGAGAGATTCAGCAGGGGATTGATACTTTCTCTGGACAGCGGCATAATGCCGACTCAGCCCTTTGAAGGACCTTTCATAAATCCGATACATGTTCCACAGATGAGAAAGAGCGTCTTTGAATATGAGGATCTTGTTTTCCGTCAGATTCTGGCCCAGGGCGACAAGATCAAGATAGTAGCGGTGAACGATATAATCAGGGAAAGAACACCGAGCTATTACATGAGCCTTCTGGCGCAGGAATTCGGTAAACCAGTTACAGCAACAGAATTTAAAGAACCGCCCCCGGAGAGGCGAAGCGCTAAAAAGCCTGTGATAAAAATTGATGATAATCTAAGGAATAAGCTGAAAGATTTTACCTATTCGTTTTCCAGTCTGAGTAAGATTCTGGCCTGTCCGTTTTTGTTCTACCATCAATATATCCTCGGGATCGAACCTCCTGCGTTCATGGATGATGATGAAAAGATAAATATGCAGATGGGGAGCTTTGTTCATAAATTTTTGCAACGGCTCTCGACTGCTAAGGACAAGTTTGATAACTGGGAGAAGCTTTTTGATAAGCTATGGGAAAGTGATGAAAACGCCGAGGTCAGAGATATTGACGGGATAAATATCTACATGCTCAACGCGAAAATCTTTTTGCGGGAGATATACGAGGACGAGAAAGAATCCGGAAAGAGTTTTATTTTTACCGATAATGCTCTCGCGTGCGAGAAAAAATTTACCGGGACGATCGCCGGAAGTTATAAGATAACTGGATCTTCGGACAGGCTGGCAAAGATAGGGGAACGAACTGAGGTTATTGATTTCAAGTATTCCAAAAAGCAAAGCAAATACGATCTTTCGGGAAAAACAACGATGCTGCAACGCTTTATAGAACAAGGTGTTTTGCATCCCGCGGCACAGCTTATTATCTACCAGTACTTTAATAAAGATGTGGAAGGGGCGCGCTTTTATTTTCTGAAGGAGCCGACAAAAGATCGCGAAATTAATCTTCCTCCTGCAGAAAGCGCTGAAGCGAATGAGCTGATACTGGCCATCAAGGAGCGACTGGATGCGATAATCGGCGGCAGTGAACTTCGGCCAGAGCATGATTGCGCGGAATGTGATTACTGTCGGTTTCAGGCCTTATGTGGCAGGGAAGATTATTATAAGGCCTCACGGAGGAATATCTGATGAAAAGTATCCTGCTGAAAGCCTCTGCCGGTTCGGGAAAAACAACAAGACTCACCGAAGAGGTGTTCGAAAGGATTCTTATCGGCGGGAAATTCATTGCCGCGCTGACCTTTACTCGCGCTGCCACTATCGAAATGCGCTCCCGGATAATGAAAGAGATAGCTTCAAAAGAGGGATTGCCTCTATTGGAACGCTTGCGGCTTATTATGGAGGCAGGACGTGTCGGGTACTCGACTATAGATTCATTTTTTTATCGACTTTTTGCTGCATCCCGTTCTGCATCTGGCTATTCACCAAAGATGGCTGATGAAAAGGCACAGATAGAACTATTGCCTGAGATAGGAGTTCTTTTTCGTGACAACATAATGAAAAACGGCAAGGGGAATAAGCTCATCATTGTTGCGAGGATATTGAGAAAAGATATTGATTCGCTCTGGGGTTCTCTTGCAGATGATCAAACTATCGAGCGCTGTTTGATGGATGTGGAAAGGCTTGCAGACCTTGATGATCTTATGAAAGAGAATGGAATTTTAAGGAATACGCTTAAATCCATCAGTGAAAAGGCAAATGTTTTATTAGATCAAATTCCGCCTCGTATTAACAGCTGGGTTATAAATGCTTTGGCTGATTATGAAAGTTTTATTGATAAAGCAGTGGCAAAATATTCCGATTTGGAAACTTACACAAGCCTTGGCAAAAATATAGCGTGGAATAAGAGCCCGTACTTAGACCTCAACAGGATTTTCAAGGATTACAGAAAAACAGCCGAGAAACTGTCAATAAATAAAGCTCTTCTCAGTGAGCTTGCGGTTGCATATCTTTACGAGATGTATCTTGACGCAGCGTATAATGTGAAGGAGGAAAAAGGGTTGATATTTTTCGCAGATGTCAGAAGAGATCTCATTGCACTTGACGGCGCGGCATCAAATGAACGCCCTAAGCTCATGAGTAACTATTTTTCCCTGGGACTTGACCGGACTGAACATTTGCTGATTGACGAATTTCAGGATACCTCACAAGGTGATATCGCGATACTACTTCCTCTGATTGGCGAGATTTTGTCCGGTCGAGGCGAGCGCGGCGAAAGGTCATTCTTTGCTGTGGGCGATTGGAAGCAAATGATTTACGGGTGGCGCGGCGCAGACCGCGAGGCTCTGGAAGCGGCCATCGGCAACTACATCAAAAACAAAGTTATCACGGAAAGCTCGCTCGAATATAATTATCGCAGCACGTCTCTGCTTATTTCTTTTTTTAATAAACTTGTTGAAAATCTATTTAATGGAAAAGAGAGAACGGAAACACAGAAACCGCCGGAGAAGCTGGAAACTTTTGACGGTGTGACGGAGGTTAATCGTGTTGAACTGGAAAAAGATGGCAATTCGGAAGCCCCTTTCTATCCCGCGATAGTTGAATATTTAAAGAAGAAAAAGGCGGAGTATGGCTGCCCCTGGGGAGATATGGCCGTGTTGGCTTTGACCAACAACCATGTGCAGAAAATAGAAGCCGAACTTTTAAAAAACGACATCGGTGTAGCAGCGGTTAAAGGAAGACAGCTTCTTTCGACCCTTGAAGGAGCGGCGGTAATGCTTTTTATTGCCGCTGTTCTGGCCAAAGATGATGAGACACTATTCATCGCCACAGTGGCAGCCTCGCCGTTATTCAGAGAGATATTCGGCAACATTGAAAATATTCGGACGGAATTTTTGCAAAAGTTTCCCCGGCCTTATGGGTTAATAGCGGTCAGTTGCGCGATTGAACTTTTGCGCGGGAAGCTCTCATCGACAGTACTTGATATCTGGCAGGATGAAGCGCAGATCTTCTTCAGTGAAAGCGGTGCTGATGTGGATAGCTTTCTTCTGAGGATGTTCAATATCCGGTTTAGCGTGAAAGTGCCGGAAGCGGAGCAAAGTGAAAATATTAAGGTTGACACTATTCACGGAACAAAAGGCCTGCAGTTTAAACATGTATTTGTTTTCTGGAATGAGGATGAAAAAACGTCGCCGTTCTATCTGGAAGCTGAAAAATGTAATGTGCAATTTACAGGCAAGGAGCTTGAATTCCTGGAGGCGAGCGATTCGGCAATAGCCAAAAATATCATTGAGAATCATGAAATAAATCTGAAACAACTACGCCGGGAGAAGGCGAATGTTTTCTATGTTGCCGCAACACGAGCCATAAGAACACTGACCGTTTTTCTGCCTACAAAGAAGGATGAGAACTACAAGCCTGTTCATCAGGCAGTACTGGATACATTTTTGCGCTTTGCGCCGGATGGCAGTAAAAAAGAAATATGCTATTTATCCGGCAAGGATAAAAAAACAGAAGCCGTAACGATACTCAATGTGCCCGCAAAGCATAATGACGAGCCGGAAAAATACGGCGAGATTGATCCGGCGCTTGTGTCATCTTACATCAAGGCCGGTATCATGAGAGGTGATCGGTTGCACCGATGGCTGGCCAAAGTTATTGATCGAGCCGAGCTTCCTGCGGCCGGAGAACTAAACGATGAAGAATATGAAGCGGCTGTTTGTTTTGTTGAAAGAAGCGATGTTTCCGCCGTAATGTTCCGACCGGGCAACATCTATATCGAGCAACAGATATCGGATAAGGAAAGTTTTGGTATTGTGGATAGAATGATTGTGTCGGATGATCTCATTACCATTATTGATTATAAATCCGGTTCCGTGAAGAGGCAGAGGCTCAGGCAAAAATACGAGGAACAGCTCAAGTGTTACACAAAGATTATGGAAACGCTCTATCCGCAAAGAAGGGTCGAATATTATATGCTTTCGATAGATATTTGATGAGTTTTATGGGGCTTTTTATTTGAATACGTTTTAGTCTGACTTACTTGAGTTCTGAAGCGCCGGGTCAAAATGGCTGAATTCAAACTTGACCTATGGTGCAAGCATTGGAGGCAGGTCACTTAATAAGTGTCAATTAATTAGGAAATCTTGACCACAAAATGTGGAGTATAAATTGTATTTATTACTGATTGAAGTCCAGTATACTAGATAAGGATAACGACTTGTTTCTTTCAGGAAGAAGTCTAGCGTAATAAGGAACGAACCCTCCGGTTAATGGCAAATCAAATTTTCCGAACGTCTGGAAATATTCCTGACAACGATTTTCTGCGCTGGAACATGATTTTTGGCAACTGGGTGGGTGTCCTAGAAGCACCCAGTTTTAGGCTACGAGCTGCAGATACGATTTCCATAAAAAGGGACCCATACTCCTTTGTTTGCAAAAACCTGATCATGCGGGTGGTGTCGGATAAGCATTCTTTTTCCTGTGACAGATGAGAGCGTAGAATGTCAGATATTTTGCACATGAAAATAAAAGGAGGCCGAAGGCAGATATTATTTGGCCGACTGGAAATCCAATTTTTTGGGTGATGATTACAAAAGTTACACGCCCCAATCTCTGCGGGAGGCCATGCTCAAATCTTCTTACATAATGCAGTATTGGATGTACACCCTTGCGCTGGATTAAAACACAAAACAAAGATAATATCCGTTTGATACCGGTTGAAGAAATTGATTATTTTCAGGCCGGAGATAAATATACCCTGGTGATGACGGCCCAGGGAGAATCTTTAATTAAAAAGAGTATCAAAGAACTGGCCCATGAACTCGATCCGCAGCAATTCTGGCAAATTCATCGGGGAACTATCGTAAACGTATCCCGGATTGAAAATATCAGTCGGTTCCTTACAGGCAGGGGAGTTATAAAACTCAGAAAGAGACCGGAATCTCTCATCGTGAGCCGTAACTACTTGCATCTTTTCAAACAGATGTAATTTGTAAAATTTAATATATATTAACTGTCTTGATCACTTCAAAAAATCTTGCATGACAGAAAAATCGTCCGATGATTCCAATAAAAAAAAGACTCTCTCGCGATGATCACAAGAGAGTCTTTTTTACTTCAAAAACCGTCTATTATAATTTCAATTGTGTTTATGTTTTTTTGGGTGGTTTGAGCAAGGCGAAAGCCAGCACCAGCCCGACAACCGCGAGTACCGCCGTCGGATAAAAAGCAAAGATGTATGTTCCGAATACATCCTTAGCCTTACCGGGAATTCTCGCACCTATAGCGGGACATTCTAAGCGAATTGGTGTTAAAGCTATTTCTGTCCCAGCGGTAAGACCACTTTTTTAAAGTTTTCATTGAGCACCTGCGCCATCGCACAGTAGATGGCCGAAGCGCCACAGAAAATACCTTCATAGCCGGTCACAACAGCGAATGTTCCGCCCAAGCCGAACGCATCACGCGCCGCCAGCATCCAGAACAGGATAGTCAATGTAAGAAAGACCACCTGCAGTCCGCGATTGAGCTTCCAGGTGCCGATCCACATAAAAAATGTGAACAGTCCCCACAGGAAGAGATAGCAGGCCATGAAACCAACCTGGTTGGCGGGCAAGTCAAATTTCCCATTGAAATAGATGAGAAACACGAGCGTCAACCAGAAGAGTCCGTAAGACGTGAAGGCGGTGGTACCAAAGGTATTTCCTTTTTTAAACTCCATACAACCTGCGATAACCTGGGCAATTCCTCCATAGAAAATACCCATTGCCATAATAACTGCGCTGATTCCAAACAGGCCGGCATTATGAATGTTTAAAAGAACAGTAGTCATTCCAAAACCCATCAAACCAAGTGGCGCCGGATTAGCAAGATTGTCAGACATGAGAAACCTCCTTAGAAAAATTTTTGTCTTTATATTAAACTTTTATAATTATGTCAAACAGAAAAGTCATAAATACGGAAACATAAAATTTTTTTTAATTATAATTTTAAATAACATTACATCAAGATAAATTGTCCATTATATACAAGATTATTTTCCCGTTGTTTGACAAATATTTATTTGACATTATATTAACAATAACTTCTATAAGTCGGGTTTTATTTTTCAATATTATTAAAAGAACTGAAAGGAGCAAAAAATGAAAGATGACTGGAAACAAAAAATTATGTGTGCAATCGAATGTTTTAGATGCCATAAAAGTTTAAGCCTCCGCGACGAAAGAATTCTGTCCTGTTATGATCATGAAGCAATTTGCATGGATTGCAAAAGGCGAGAGGAGAAACTACCTGACTACAAGGCAATATCCGGCGAAATACTGGCACAATGTTCAGTAGAGGTTGAGTTGACACAAAGTGATCCGGGATCGTATTGCCATAGCCATTTCTATCCTTATAAATGTTGATTTAATATTAAAGAAACTTGGGTTCGGATTCCCAAGCTTACTTTGGGGTTCATACCCGTGATTGATTCATCAATTTTAAAATGGCATTCACAGCCGGTTGAACAAGCGCCTGTACCTGAGGCGAAAAGGTTCGTTTAAAATCAAAATCGTAGCCGCGTATGGAAACAATATGCGCTTGAGGTTCGCACTGATACATAGTTTTGAGAAAAGCCAAAAGTGCAGAGGGCGTCATATGATGGGTAAAAGAAGAAGAAATATATTGCGCTAAAACTGGTGAGCAGTTAAGGTCTTCCGTATCAGAACCAACATGAGCATCAACAAAAATTATTCTATTATAGCCCGTGAGCAATTCCATAATTTCCGGTACAAGCTGGGATAGAAAAATTGAATCATTTTCATCATTCAGTTCATCCAAACCGGTATCACCCTCTTCCAGCATTTTCTGCCCCAGTTGCCGGCGCAGCTCATTTATTACAGCAAAGGCAACACCGTCGTCTGCACGGTCTATATTGCCATATCCAATGATAATTGTTTTGGAAACCATTTTATTTTTCAGAAAAAAACAGGCGGGTAAGCATCACACTTATCTGCCGGAAAAATTATGTCTATTTATTCGTGAAACTCCAATTCCGAAAGCGAAGCGGAATCGGTCTCCAAAGCTTGCTTTGGGGTTCATATCCGTGATTAACGGCTGAGGCGATCAAGAACGGTGCCGTCCGCAGCGATCAATGTAATTTCCAGCGGCATTTTGCCGATGGCATGCGTGGAACATGACAAACAGGGATCATAGCAGCGAATAGCCGCCTCCACTCTGTTTAACATTCCTTCAGTCAGCTTTGTGCCGTCAACATAAGCCTTAGCCACTGCTCCTGCTGCAGTATGCATGGCCCAATTATTGTTGCCGGTGGCCACAATGAGATTAACTCTGGTCAAAACACCGTTTTCATCTGTGCTGTAGTCATGGAAAAGCGTTCCGCGAGGGGCTTCAACGACGCCCACGCCCTGACCGGGAACCTTCTCCAGCGGCGGATAGGTGCGAACATTATTGGACATGATATCCGGATCATCCAGTAACTGGCCAATACGTTCCACACCATAAAGAGCTTCAATCATCCGTGCGTAGTGATAATACAGAGAACCTTCTACGGGCATGCCGTCATTGATTTGCCTGAACAGCTTGAATTCTTCCTGAGCCAGTGGTGTGCCGATTTTGTCAATGACATTTAGTCTGCCCAATGGTCCAACGCGGTAAAAACCCTGGGGAAAGCCCATCTTTCGCAAGTAAGGATGCTTCAAAAAGGACCACGGCTCAACATGCTCGGCAATAAAAGATAGATAGTACTCCGGCTTAAACTGAGCCAGAAAATTGCCATGCGCATCTTTCACGCGAATTTCACCGTCATACAGTTGTAAGCCTCCTTCCGCATCCACCAGGCCCATATAATTGGATGGAAAAGAGGCAAAGGTTACTGCTGTTTCCTTATTAGCTTCGAGCCAGCCTTTAGCTATGCTGATCGCCTCTTGAGCGGTTGCGGTCATTTCTTTTAGCTCTGAGGCCATGGCTTTACGATTTTCTTCAGTCAATGGAGCATTGACTCCGCCGGGAACCGCAAAATTCGCATGAACGCGTTTTCCTCCCAGCCTTTCTATTATCTGCTGACCATAGCGGCGCAAATTAACGGCTTTCAGGGCCAGTTTTGGATTCTCCTTAATTATTCTGAAAACATTGCGCGTTGCTGGATCCGCATCAAAGCCAAAGAGTAAATCAGGCGCCGCCAGATAGAAGAAATGCATACCGTGTGACTGAACAACCTGTCCCATGTGCATCAACTCGCGTAATAGTTTGGCCGGACGCGGAGGCTCGACACGAGAAATTGCATCGCCTGCTTTAGAAGCTGCCAGGTGATGGCTGATCGGGCAGATTCCGCATATGCGTTGTGTAATTTGCGGCATTTCATAATACGGACGCCCTTCGCAGAATTTTTCCAAACCACGGAATTCGTCAACGTGGAAAAAAGTTTGTTCTACCACACCTTGATCATCAAGATGTATTGTTACACGTCCATGGCCTTCAATACGTGTTACAGGTTCAATAGTTATCTTCCGACCCATAAATGTTCTCCTCTAATCATATGTAAATA
>Ga0182027_10005630_pt1 | contig 19000 bp, 17 predicted proteins | sample 712E1DmetaG_FD_121300 | JGI IMG/M metagenome (GOLD analysis project Ga0182027, IMG submission 121300) | Permafrost microbial communities from Stordalen Mire, Sweden - 712E1D metaG (Illumina Assembly) | ecosystem: Environmental > Terrestrial > Soil > Wetlands > Permafrost | place: Sweden...
ATATATATATTAGTTAATGCAAAATAGATTCTATTATTGCATTGGGGTGGTTATAATGACGGATAATGTTGAACAATTTAGTAAAACTGTATCAGAGATTGGAGATTTGAGAAGAGGGGCAGGAACTGATATGGATTCAGCAAAAAGGAATTTGCAAAATATTTTTAACTTTATTGCTGATAAGCACGATATTGTAGGAGACGATCAACATGTAACCTTAGTTCATAATAGACCTATACATTCAGAATTAGATGAGCAAGCAAACGATGCCATAATACATCTTCGATCTGCAATAGATAAGTTGGAAGTTATAAGAAAAGTATCTAAGAATATCTAATTTCTTAAAATATATATCCCCAATCAGAACAATCAATAGTTTGTGATTACTATATTAAGAAATGGCATTAATTAGCCTCTTCTGTCTCTTCTCATGCACTCCAAATCCTATCTCGTCATAGAATTTCTTGAGCTGTCCTGCTCCAATATAAATAGACCACATATCTTCTCTAGTAGTTCGACAGGAAATCTTGCAATCATAACCTAACATGATAAACAATTTATGGATATGTTCAATTTCTTTTCTATTTCTCATTTCAATTCGCACATATCTGCTCCTATTATTATAAACCGTTCCTTCACCAATCATCATCCCACGAATATAGGCACACGCAATCTTCCGGTCTTGAGAACAAAAATCCTTGATCTTATTATCAAGAGATAAAATTAGGTCAATAAGAACTGCTCTATAACAACATAATTTATACTTTACTATTTTATTGTATGACTCCTCTGCATACACAAATTTTTTAGAGTCAATTTTTTTTTTAATAGTTTCAATATTCACATCAGTACCTCTAGGTTTTACAATAACAATACTGTATTCTAGTTTCGGAAAATATTTTTGAATCCAGGCAATCATGTAGTTCATTACACTAATTTCTGAATTGGTAAAAACAAATCCTCGAGGTCGTTTCAAACCATTCGAACCATTATTTCCCTCAGCTAAATATAATGCATATCCTTCGACAAAAAACTCATCAGCGTTTATTATTCTAGGAATCATAACAAATTCTCGATGTGAACCCCAATGATAAAATCCTAAAATATTATCAAATAATCCTTTCTCAGAAATTTCTACATCTCCGATATATCTATTTAGCCTATGGAATGGGTGGTGAGCATTTTTTCTGAACTCTTTTTTCAACGTTACATATTGAATATTGATTGTTTTATGGTACTCATATAATGATCCATATTTTAATCGTAATAATGATTTTATTTTTTCAAAAAACGTATCTGTAATCTTGACGTGTATTCGAGGGAATTCTTTCAAATATTGATATGTTTCTATTTTTGCCGAATACATTTTTAACCTCATAAAACCTTTTGGGTTTAAAATTACGAGAATTAAAAAATAGAAACTAAAAAGAATTTAAGAACCTTACGGCTGGTTGTCTAGTGATGTTTTAGTCGGGTTTGATTCCTAGTCTTTGTTCCATCTCTGCTATTGCTATTGTCGTCTTGATTACTGTATCTGAATTTAGAGATATACTGTCAATTCCACACTCAACTAGGAACTGAGCAAAGTCTGTCCACGTCGACGGCGCTTGCCCGCAAATCCCTATCTTCCTGTGATATATCTTGCAGTCGGCTATCACTTTTCTCAACAGTCTTTTCACAGCCTCATTCCTTTCATCATAGATGCTTGCGACAATTTCAGAATCCCTGTCTAATCCGAGTGTCAATTGCGTCAAATCATTCGAGCCTATCGAGAATCCGTCGAATATTTCTGAGAACTGATCAGAGAGTATCACATTAGACGGGATCTCGCACATGACATATATCTGCAATCCATTCTCGCCTTTTCGCAGGTCGTTCTTCTCCATCTCTGCAATCACCTGCTTCCCCTCTTGGACAGTCCTGCAGAATGGTATCATGACTTTAAGATTGGTGAGTCCATACTCATTTCTTGCCTTGATTACGGCCTTGCATTCTAGTGCGAACCCGTCCTTGTAATTCGGATTATAATATCTTGAGGCGCCTCTCCATCCTATCATCGGATTATCCTCTTTTGGCTCAAACCCTTTCCCGCCTATAAGATTCGCATATTCATTTGTCTTGAAATCAGAAAATCTTAATATGACATCTTTGGGATAGAATGCTGCAGCAATCATGCCAATGCCCTGGGCCAATCTTTCGATGAAGAACTGTACCTTATCTGTATAGCCTACTGTGACATCATCGATCTGCCTTTTCACAGCATCATCCATCTCATTATAATGCAATAATGCAAGAGGATGGGCTTTTATGTATGACATCACTATGAATTCTTCTCTTGCAAGCCCTACACCATCATTTGGTATGAATGATAAGTCAAAGACTTCTTCAGGATTCCCTACATTCATCATTATCTTGGTCTTAGGCTTCGGCAAATTCTGCAGGTCGACATGCTCTATCTCATAATTCAAGATTCCATCGTATACAAATCCTGCATCGCCTTCTGCGCAGCTCACTGTTATCTTCTGTGCTGTCTTTGTCTTTTCTGTTCCATCAACTGTCCCTACAACGCATGGGATGCCTAATTCTCTTGATATTATCGCCGCATGGCAATTATTAACTAATATTGGTGTATACTGTTTTGTAAATACTATATAATTATGGTTATCTTTTACTGTGATGTTGTATACGTTTTCTTCTTCTAATTTTTTTGTGTCTCGTATTCTTAAATGTCTTAGACTCGAATTTACTAATTTCTTGATTTGTACATTATTTATTTTCCTAAGTTCTTTCTCTCCAATTAATAGATTCTTATCTCTTCTATTATTTATGTTTGATCCATAATTTTTTTTTGTGAATAATTGTTTTGTGTTAAAGAATCTTGTGTCTTGTGATATTCTCTCTGAATTAATTTTCACTCTTTTGGTGTAAGCTGTTATTTTATCTATTTTTTCAACTAATTGTATATTGTAAATGTTTCTATTATTTGTGACCTGAGGCATTATGCCAAGTCTTAAGCAAGAAATAATTACTGATTGTGCTAACCATTCTTTTGATATATATATACCTATTCTACCTCTACTAACAGTTCCATCACCATCAATTACTCCTGCTAAAAAATTATATAATATTTCTTGATCGCAAGACAATACTGTTTTGACAAGTTGTGTTTGCTCGGATTTTAATTCGTATGCGATTTGTTTAGAATATAGTCTGTAAGCATTTGCACTCCCTTCTATTTTATGTCCCCTGATGAACCCATTGCTCAACGGTTTTTCTTGAATACTAACGTTTTTATTATATAAAGAATTCATATTGTTTATAACTGTCGATATAAACGCCTTTTTTTCTTCTGTAGGTTTTTGGATGAACGTTACCTCTCCATGCGTTCTACTTGTATATAAGTGTCCGTCTGTGCTTATGGCCCCTAATAAGTATGCTAATTTTTTATCTTTTTCCGTTGGCTGATCTATTTTCGGTATAAAACTTGTTGAAGTAATACATTCTTTAGCATTTATCATTTCGCTAATTTGGGTATCTTCTAATTCTGCATTTCTAATATTTATCATTTTATGATCTGGCGTTAATTTTAATATATTTTTAGTTATTTTTCCAGTTTGAGATACTGTTACAGTTGTTGTAACAGACTTTTTCTTCATTACGGCTAATATCGGTTTCCATTCTAGGTTTAATGATTCTCTATTGAGTGATGGAACCGTTAATGTCTGATAATTTGGATATGAATATATTTCTTCCATTGTCATAAATCCATTATTTGTGAGTATTTTTGTATTTCCAGAAAAACATGTCCTTCCGCCACGATTTGTCACAATTGCTGAGGCTATCTTCATGATGGGTTCCCAGTCAGGATCTGTCATCTCAGTGACTAGCACTTGGCCTTTTTTGAATTGTCCTATGTCATGGACATTCTTTATCACATTCGCTTCACCAGCTCCTATCCTTTCGCCAACAGATTTGCCTTTTGCAAGTATTGTGCCTTTCTGCCTTAGTACATATGTCTCTAATACATTCCTGTTCTTTTGGCTGACAACAGTCTCTGGCCTTGCCTGCACTATGAATAATTCTTGGGTCTGGCCGTCTTTTGCCCATTCCATATCCATGGGCTTGAAATGTCCTGCTTTCCAAGAATAATGATCTTCAATTGCAACAGCCCATTTTCCTAGAAGCAATATCTCATCATCGTTCAATACAAACTTATTTCTTTCAGAGGCAGGCACTGGAACATTTTTTACAGTCTTAGTGCCTTCATGAGTGTATATCATCTTCAATTCTTTTGATCCTATTTTTTTGGATATTATCGGCCTGAAGCCTTGCCTTAATGTGGGCTTGAATACATAGAATTCATCAGGATTGACTGCGCCTTGAACAATATTCTCTCCAAGGCCCCATGATCCTGTGATGAATACTACATCCTTGAATCCTGATTCTGTATCTATAGAGAACATCACTCCAGAGCATGCCATGTCTGAACGCACCATCTTTTGCACGCCGATGCTCAAGGCGATTGAGAAATGGTCAAAATGCTTATCGACCCTGTATGATATCGCCCTGTTTGTGAATAATGATGAGAAGCATTTCTTGCAAGCCTCCAATATCTGGAAATCTCCTTTGACATTCAGATAAGTCTCTTGCTGTCCTGCAAAGCTTGCATCTGGCAAGTCTTCAGCAGTCGCAGATGATCTGACAGCGACATCAGTGTCCTGCCTATCTTTAGTGTATGCACCGCATAGATCCCTGTATGCTGCAAGTATCGCTGACTTCAATTCTTGAGGGAACTCTGCCTTTAGTATTGTATCCCTGACTTTCTGGCCTCTTTCTGATAGGTTTGCCATATCGCTAGTGTTCAGATCATGCAATATCTCTTTGATCCTGTCCTTGATTCCTGCTTTTTCTAGAAAATATCTATAAGCATATGCAGTGACTGCAAACCCATTAGGCACCCTGATCCCTTTTGATGTGAGATTCACATACATCTCCCCAAGAGAAGCATTCTTTCCGCCGACATGAGGTACATCATCGATGCCTAGCTGATCAAACCATAGAATGAACATATTAGATTTATCCACCAAAACCACCTTGTAAATATTTTATAAATCAGGCTCAAGAAAAAGAAATCTCACCCCTTTTTCCCGAGCCATTAATTGCTGAAGATTACTATCTAATCCCAATAGATAACTATAAATAAAAAACTAGCTCAATAGTATTTAAAGGTTTGTTATTATTAGAAAGTGGAGCTAAATTTATAAACATATTTTTATTCGTCTATATATGACTCGAGCAATCACATCACGTTTTAAGAATTTAGATAATACAACAATAGCATAGGAATTCATCTCACTGCTCATCCTTGTCTCCTGAACTTATCTTCTTGCCTTTCAGATAATCCTTCAATTCAGACCTTGTGACAAAGCTTGAAGGATCCCACATATTGAAGTATTTCTCGATGACTTTCAGGTCCATCTTCTGGGCGACATTTCCCAATTCGCTCTCAAACATTACAATCTTATCGCCAAAATCATTGGTGCTCCTTTTCAATTCCATCGATTCATCATTCATCTCTTTCAATTCCTTGGAAAATGATTTTTCGCTCTCAAGAAGGTTCTGGTCAGTCAATTGGATCTTTTTCCTTATATTGCTATATCTCTCTTCAAGTATCCTGAGCCTCCTGTCAAGGTCAGATATCATTGTTGCGATCTGGGAATATTCAGCTTCTGGGCCAGTTGGCTTGTCTTGGCTAGGCGCTTGCTGGCCATATAGAGAAGGCTCATTAGAATACATGCCAGAGTTGTTGGCATTAGGATTGAATTCTGCCATGAGATAATATAAAAATAGCAAGTATATAAATTTGTTGATGAGAAAATTTATAAGTTTGTGAAAAATTGTCCAATCATGGATCATCTAGCAATCCTTGACAAGAAAAGAAAATTATTGCCAAAGATTATCTCTGGAGAAAAGACAATAGAATCTCGATGGTATAAGACAAGAAGGACGCCATACAACAATATCAAGGCCGGCGATATAATATATTTCAAGGATTCTGGAGAGTTTGTGACTGTAAAAGCTGTTGTTGACAAGGCATTATTCTTTGCAGACTTGACAGAACATAAGATAAGAGAGATACTCAAAAGATATGCCAAAGACATTGCTATAAGTCCAGATTATTCAGAAAAATATCTCAAATACAAATATATCACATTGATATTTCTCAAAAATATTGAAGAGATAAAGCCATTTGACATCGACAAGACAGGATTCGGCAATGCATGCGCATGGATGACTGTCGATGATGTCGGGAAGATAAAAAATACGTGATGACTATCCTTTTATTTGTGTGTCGATTCCACAATCGACTCTAGATTGTCTGGGTTCACTCCCCAAGAGCTTTGCATGCCTCCTCCTGAATCTCCTGGCTCGCATACTATTGCATATCCTGTCTGTCCCATGTATCCGAATTCAACTTTCTCTTTATTCTTATTGTCCCAATATATCTCTCCTCGATTCAGCCTGTCCTGATGGTATATCATTTTTTCTTTTTCCATTTTTGCCTCCAATTTTCATTAAATTAATTAAATTAAGAACCGCCTCAAGATGATAAATATTCTCTACCCCAAAAAGGGGTAGTTATAGGAAGATTTATATAAGACGCGATATATGAACCATCATGATTCAAGAAACGCTGCAAGAGCTTGGGCTGAACAGGAGAGAAAGCCTATGCTATACTGCACTCCTCGGATTGGGATCTTCAAGAATAGGTATTATCGTGAAAAAAACAGGGATACCATCCTCTAAGATCTATGAAATATTGGATAAACTCATCAATAGGGGCCTTGTCTCTTATGTCAAGATTGATAGGATAAAGCATTATCAGGCATCAGACCCTAAAGCACTGCTCAATTATATCGACGAGAAAAGAAAGAGCATCGAAGAGATCCTTCCGCAATTATTATTGAAGCAAAAGTTTTCTACAAAACAGAGTGTAGAGATGTTTGAAGGCCAAAAGGCCATATTCTCGTTGTTTACAGGCCTTATCAAGGACGCAAAACCTAAAGAACAATATCTTGTGTTCTCGATAAATGAGGAAAACAAGAATGATGCTGCAGAACTTTTTTTCAAGAATCTAGCAGCGAGAAGGCAAGATAAGAGAATGGATGTACGATTGCTGAAAAACATGAAGTATTACAAGAAAGAGAATCATACAAAAGTGAAATTAAGATATACTGAGTTCAATCTGCCACAGGGAATAACAATATTCAGGAACATTGTAGTGATCCTATCTTGGGCTGAATCTCCAATAGCAATAAAGATCGAGAGCGAAGCTATCTCCGAACAGCTCAGGGAATTCTTTTTAGGATTATGGAGCATAGCAAAAAAATGAGATTAAAATGAGTTTAATGAGCACAAAATTATTGTTGCAACGGGCGTTTCTTGTATCTTGAATAATTGAACTGTAATGCTCCGAGTGAAATTATGCCTATTGCAATCGCGCAAGAATAGCGGTCTAGACTGTCATTATATCGCTGAATCTTATCTGCCTGAGCCAGAGATTCATATTTATTCGTGAACGATTCTTCATGAGGCAATGCCTTGGATAGATAATTTTGCGACATAACCAATGCTGGAACTGATGCAGCAATCATCCCAATACCTAGATATTGCGACCTGAAAATTTTTTTTGCTTTATTCATCACATAATTCATTTGATTCACCAATATAGGATAGCATTGGTTGTATAACAACCTTTTGGCTAATTTTTACTAAATTAATGGAAAAATATATAAATTTATACATGAATTTACTATATTATGCTTGATATTGACAATATTGACAAGAGGATTCTTTTCGAGCTTGACAAGAATTCGAGAATCCCTGATGTGCAATTGGCAAAACGTGTCGGCAAGAGCAAAGAGGCTGTGCGTTATAGGATAAAAAAATTGGTCTCATCAGGGATAATAAAAAAATTTACAATATGGATAGACCCAACAAAGCTCAACTATCAGGTATTCAAGATATATCTTATGCTCAGCAATCTTCCAGAAAGAAGAAAAGAGCTCATCGACCATGTATCATCAGACAAGAGATTGTTCTGGCTGGGCATCGCTGATGGTGCATGGAATGCCGGTCTGACTTTCTTTGTCAGGAACGCCAAAGAATTCTTTGAGCTCAAGAATAATCTCTTCAGCAGGTTCGGTGATCTGATAATAGAGAGCAAGACAGCAAATGTTGTGAGCATCAATATCCACGAAAAGACCTTTCTTCATAGTTCTGATCCTAAATGGTTGACTTTCTTTGACGAATCAAAGGAAATCCAGATTGATAAGACAAGTATTGCTATCTTGCGCATGCTTTTTGAGAATTCCAGAGAGAACCTTGCAACAATCGCATACAAAGAGAAAGTGAGCGTGGATATAATCAGGAGTAGGATGAAGAGGCTGGAGAAGGACAAGATCATAGTGAAATATACTATCGCGATAGATTTTGAGAAGCTAGGATATGAATTCTACAAATCATTCATATATTTCAAGGATCTCAACGATTCATCGATGAAAAAATTCATCAGCTATGTGTTGATGGACAAGAACATAATCCATATCATCAAGCAGATATCTCCATGGGACATCGAGCTTGAGATATTGTGCAAGAACTATAAGGAATATAACCAGATAATCTCTTCCTTGACTGAAAAGTTTCCAGGACTCATCAGCAAGATAGAGACAGCCATAATGAGCGAGGATCAGGTGTTTCCAGCAAAGCAAATGGTGTTTGAATAAAATGTATGGATTGTCGAGGGATAAACATAGTAAACTTTATATATTATAAACCGGATTTATTAGATCAAAGGAGAGGTGTGTATGCAATTAAGTAATCAAGGGATTTCTTATGATATAAGCAGGGAAGGCGAAGAGACTATTCTCAGGGTTGATTATGAGAAGTCATTAGAGGTCCCTAGCTTGGAAGATTCTGAGATCTGCATGGCTGATACTGTAGAGAAATTGATGGCTAATAGGGGTGTTACAAAAATAGTATTGATACAGAAGAGGGATTATGAATATGATTATACTCAGACAAGATTGCTTGTAGATATTGCAAAGGTGTATGCGCATATCCTGAAGCAAAGGGCGATATTTAATTATTCTGCGCTTGCATCGAACATCCAAGACCCTGTCGTGGCAAAAGAGGCTGCGATAAAATATTCTGAGCTGCAAAATATCCTGTTCAACACACTTAAAAAAGATCCTATAGGAGCTTATGTAGAGCTGAAAAGGGTCATGAGAAGAGAGAAGATCGAGATAGACAAGACATTAAATGATCAGTATGTCAAGATGCTTGAAAGATATGTGCAGATACTCGCTTATGTTCTCAAGCTTTTAGAGTCGACAAGGTTGATAGAGGTATCAAAAGCTTATATCTCAGGCATGGAGATCGGTGATAGGACGATCTATAGGAGGATATTCACCCCTAACATCAAGCCAGATTTCATGTTCACAAAAGTGATGAGCTCATATCCTAAGAATGCTGAAGAGATGGAGAGCTATAATGTAAGGAATTCTGAGGTGATAATATTCAAGCTAAAGCATAATGTGCAGAACCTCTATCATCTGACGCCTCCAGAGTTCAAGCTTGAAGAGGAGAAATATGAAGTGCTTGACCTTGCAAGAAAGATAATGTCAGAGCATAAGCCTGACAAGCAGGAATTTGTAGACCCTGCAAGGATGAGAGAAGTGTTCATGAATGTCGGTAGGGACCTGATCGAAGAGCTTGCAGAATATAAGAATATAAAATTCAAGCATGCTGAACTAGAAGAGCTGGCGAGGATACTTGTGAGATATACTGTAGGGTTCGGGGTCATAGAGGCATTGCTTGAAGATGATAAGATCCAAGATATCACGATAAACAGCCCGATGGGGCAAGTGCCTATATTCATTGTCCATCAGGATTATGATTATTGCAGGACAAATCTGGTGCCGACAGTCAGGGATGCTGAATCATGGGCATCAAAACTCAGGATGCTTTCAGGCAGGCCATTAGACGAGGCAAACCCTATACTTGACACAGAGATATATATTCCAGGGACTGCAAATGCAAGGGTTGGAGTGATTAGTCCTCCATTGAATCCGACTGGTCTTGCATATGCTTTCAGGAGGCATAGGGATAAGCCATGGACATTTGCATTGTTCATAAAAAACGGGATGATAAATGCGCAGGCTGCTGGCCTTATGAGCTTTCTTATAGATGGCTCAAGGACGATGCTTGTCGCTGGGACAAGGAGCGCAGGAAAATCCTCGTTGCTGGGCGCTATAATGGTCGAAGTGATGAGAAAGTATCGAATGATAACAATAGAGGATACGCTTGAATTGCCTGGAGAAAGCCTTCGAAGATTAGGATATAATATCCAGCAGATGAAAGTGAGCTCAGCATTGTCGAGAAATACCAGCGAAGTGACTGCTGAAGAAGGTATAAGGACGACATTGAGGCTTGGGGATTCATCATTGTTTGTCGGAGAAGTTAGGAGCACAGAAGCCAAATCATTATATGAAGCAATGAGGGTAGGTGCATTGGCAAATGTTGTTGCAGGGACTATACACGGCGACAGCCCATATGGCGTATATGATAGGGTCGTCAATGATTTGGGAGTGCCGAGGACATCATTCAAGGCGACAGACCTGATTGTCGTGTGCAATCCTATAAGGTCTGCTGATGGACTGCATAGGTGGAGGAGGGTCACAGAGATAACTGAAGTAAGGAAAATGTGGCAGGATGATCCTGTAAAAGAAAAAGGCTTTGTTGACCTGATGAAGTATAATTCCAAGACTGACACTTTGGAGATCACTGATGATCTGAAGAATCAGGACAGTGATATCATAAAAGCTGTTGCTGAGAATGTTAAGGAATGGAGCGGCAATTGGGATGCAGTATGGGAAAATATTATGTTGCGGGCCAAGAACTATCAGGCACTGGTGGATCTGTCGAATGCGACAAAAAATTATGATCTTATAGAGGCAAAATTTGTCGTAGAGGCCAATGATCAGTTCCATAAGATATCTGACAAGGTAAAAGAAGAGGTAGGCTCATTAGACAGCAAAAGGATATTTTTTGAATGGAATGATTGGCTGAAGCGTGCAGCAAAAGAGCATGAGAAACCAGTTAAGCAAAGATAAGTATTTTCATATCATATTAATATGTTTTTATATTGTTTTAATATTATATTTTTAATATTATTTTTTTATATGGTTTTAATACAATTTTTTTGTAATTGTCAAAGGGGTGAATAATTGATTGGGATGGATTCAGAGGATTTTAAGACCTTTGAAAAAAAATATCGTGAGCGAATAAAAAAAGAGTTTGATAATTATTCCCATAACCAATTAGATTCATCGACGCAGTCAAGGCAATACCAGGAATTCAAAAGCCTTTGGATGCCAAAAAACTTTTCATTATATGAAAAGGCATGTGATTTCTCTGAAAGGCTATTCAAGATAACTCCTGACAAGAAAGATGCTGAACTGTTGCAGGAATCCATAGACATATGCCATCTTAATGTCACGCCCACAGGTGTAAAGAGCTTCTCATACATAGGCCCTTTGCTATTCATAGTGATAGTATCTTTTCTTAGCGTAGTATTGCCTGTCGTCGTGGACCAGAATTCTGAGCTGACATCTGGGATGTTCTTTGTGCTGTTTTCTGTATTGATAGGGCTTGTATTGATAATACCATTATCCAAGCTGCCGCATTTTCTGGCAAATAATTGGAGGATGAAGGCCAGCAACCAAATGGTGCTATCGATATTCTACATAGTCACATACATGAGACATACGAGCAATCTTGAGAATGCGATAGATTTTGCAGCTGAGCATCTCCCCCCGCCATTATCATTGGACCTGAAAAAAGTTATTTGGAATGTAGAGACGCAGAGATACACCAGCATCAAAGAATCCATGGATGCATATCTTGAAGGCTGGAAGAAATGGAATATGGAATATGTAGAGAGCATGCATCTTATAGAATCATCATTATATGAGAACTCAGAATCCCGAAGGCTTGACTCTCTCGAAAAATCATTGACATTGATGCTTGATGAGACATATGAGAACATGCTGCATTATGCGCATAACCTGCAAAGCCCTCTCACAATGCTCAATATGCTCGGCATAGTGCTGCCGATATTAGGGCTTGTCATACTGCCTCTTGTAGTATCATTCATCCCAGAAGTGAAATGGTATCATCTATTCGCATTATATAATATCGTCCTGCCGATAGGAGTGTATTATCTTGGAAGAGTGGTCTTGAGCACAAGGCCGACAGGATATGGAGAGAGCGATATTGCAGAAGACAATCCTGGGCTGAAAAAATTCAGGAACATATTGTTCAAGTTCGGGAATTATGAATTCAAGATACATCCGTTCTTCGTGACCTTTAGCATATTTCTTATATTATTCTTCATAGGGATAATGCCAATAATAATCCATTATATATCTCCAGGATTTGATCTTGTCCTAACAAATGATAATTCATTCAAGGCGATCGACTCATATAATGTCAGTGACGGAAATTTCTATTTTCTAGGATATAAAGAGGACATCAAGCAGCCAGGCGTCTATGTAGGCCCATTCGGGATAGGCGCAGCAATATTTTCTATGTGCATCCCATTAAGCTTTGGAGTATCAATCGGACTGTATTATAAATTAAGGTCGAAAAATGTAATGAAGATAAGGAACGAGTCAAAAAAACTCGAAAGGGAATTTGCAGGAGCATTATTCCAGCTAGGGAACAGGATCGGCGACGGATTGCCTGTAGAGATCGCATTCTCTAAAGTCTCAGATGTAATGACTGGCACTGTTTCAGGAAGATTTTTTGAACTCGTGAGCATAAATATCACAAAGCTTGGGATGAATGTGGAGCAGGCGATATTCGACCCTAAACAAGGAGCAATAGTATATTATCCGAGCAATCTCATCGAGAGTTCGATGAAGGTGCTTGTAGAATCTAGCAAAAAAGGCCCTCTTGTCGCATCGCAGGCGCTGATCAATGTATCAGAATACATCAAGCAGATTCACAGGGTCGATGAAAGATTGAAGGACCTGATGGCAGACACCATAAGCAGCATGGATTCGCAGATATCATTTCTAACTCCAGCAATAGCAGGCGTGGTGATAGGCATAACATCAATGATCACCACAATATTAGGGAGCTTGTCAGACCAGATGAGGACGCTTTCATCATCTGCAGGAGATGCCCAGACATCAGCAGGAGGACTAGGCATGGGCGTGCCTCCAGACTTCTTCGGCCTCGGGATCCCGACATATTTTTTCCAATTCATAGTAGGCATCTATGTTGTACAGATAATATATGTCATGACAATCATCGTCAATGGCATAAAGAATGGCGCAGACAGCCTTGGCGAGAGGCAGATGCTAGGCGAGAACCTTATGAGAAGCACGATACTGTATTGCCTGATAGCATTGGTAGTCATGCTGATATTCAACATAGTAGCAGGCACAGTATTGAAAGGACTAGGCGGATTGACGAATACAGGATAAAAAAATAAATTAATTCTAAGAAAAATTATCCGGGTCGGATGTCCTAAGCCGCAAAGGACTCGCGTCCTTGCGTACAAGAAATTTTATTTCTTTGTGCTTTTTAAGAAAAAGCCTTGGGAAAAAAGGTCGCATTGCGACATAAGAAAAAATATGGGTCGGATGGAATTTGAATCCATGACATCTACGGCTTCAGCGTAGCGCTCTCCCAGGCTGAGCTACCGACCCAAATAACCTGTTGTTTTGAATTTGTTTTTCATTTATATAGATTGCGATTTTGCGTTGTCATCTAGGCTTTGTTGGTTAATGGAAATATTTTTATATGATAGCAAATATCTGGAATCATGGTTGATGTATATTATTCGGAACATCTTGATGAAGGATTCTTGTCACAATTAAGGCTTGATCTGGAGAAATATTTTTCTGGATGTAAAAGAATCGCTGTTAAGATGCATTTTGGCGAGCCTGGAAATTCTTATGCGTTCATGCCAGATGATATCAGGCCTATAACAGCATTACTCGAAGGTCTTGGATTAGAATATTTCCTCTACGATTCAAGTGTTGCCTATGGTGGGGCAAGATCTGATCCTAAGACCTATAAGGAATATGCGGTTTCCAAAGGATTTTCTAATGTTGATACAGGAGATGAATTCATGATCGTCAATGGAGTGCATCAACCATATCAGGTTTGCAGCAAGCTTGCCGATGCTGACGCTGTGCTCGTATTGACTCATCTGAAAGGACATGAATGCACAGGATTTGGCGGAGCAATAAAAAATCTTGGGATGGGAGCATTGACAAAACAGTCAAAATCATCAATCCATAAAGGTGGAGAGCCGGTATTTGAAGGCGACTGCAAAAAATGCGGAAAATGCGTAAGAAACTGCCCAGTCAATGGCATGAGGCTTGACGATGACAAGAAATATCCTGTAATATTCAAATGCTTCGGATGCTCGAACTGCTCATATGTATGTCCTCATGGAATAATCAGCCCTAAGCTCGCGTATTTTGATGTCCTACTGTCTGATGGCGCGAACGCTGCACAGTCAACTTTCAAGAGATATTATTATGTGACAATAATGAAAAGGATCACTGCGCATTGTGACTGCTATGATAAACCTGGAGAGATAATTGCCAAGGATGCAGGATTTCTTATGAGCAAAGATGGAGTTGCCATAGACAAGGCGGCGTATGATATTATACAAAAGAATGATAAGGACGCATTCCTTAAAATTAATTTCAAAAAAGGCACAGAGCAGGTATTTGCTGCTGAAAGGCTCGGCATGGGCAGCAGCATATATGAATTTAAGACAATTTGATTGGCTTCTTATTTTTTCTTTAGCTCACTGATCACATCAAATAATCTTTTATAGAAATAATCATTATTCTTTTTTGCATATGGGAGGTATTGCTCTTCTACCTCTTGCATGTATCTGTAGAATTTCGGAAAATCAAGGTTCTTGAATGCATAGAATGATTCCATATTATTTGTCCTGTCAGCGAGCTTTATCAGAAGGCAATATCCCCCTTTTGATATTACATTGATCCATAGGCTCTTATTCAATGCTATCATATCTTTTTGTGACATGCCTGGATCATGCTCGGGCTTTGTCAATGGATGCACAATGCCATAAACCTCTTCGCCGAACAGTTTTATGAACTGCTTTTTTGTGATCTCAGTATCATCTTCTAATGTATCATGCAATAATGCTCCTGCTATAAGATTTTCTGGGACCTTATCATCAGGATATTCGGATTTATAATAATTTATTATGTCAATGGCTATCGGATAGATGTGCTGCTCAAGATATGGGCCGCCATCATCACGAGCCTGATTTTTATGCGTCTTGACAGCCTGGGCTATCGCTCTTCTTATCAATGGAGTCATTGCTGAAAAATTCTTTATGCTCTTTACTAATCTGCCTTTTGTTATATATGGGACTTTCATTTCTTCAGCCACTCTATCTCTTCATCATCTAATTTGTATTCTTCAGAAAACTTTCCTGCAAATGATTTATTGTTGTTCTTCACCATGATGCGTATATAGGGCATGTCCCTGACAATCTTTCTTGTGGATGCATGCGTCTTTGCGGCAATCTTTGCTGCTATGCTCTTCCTTTTTGCATTGCGCTGGTTCGCCATCCAGATCTTCAGTATACGCTGCGTCGGGCCGTATTGCACAAAATTAGGGTTCTTTTCTTTTTTTGAGAGAGCGATGCCAGCTGACAAGAGATTATAGATATAGACATAATACCTGTAATATTGCCATCTCCTGATTCTTCCGAAATACACGTCAGCAAGGCTCATATTATCATAGGCCTTTGCAAGCTCATCTATTTTGAGATATTCTTTTGAAAGATTCTCGTCAAGCCAAAGGAATATCTTGTCGATGTCCTCATCGACATGATCATATGCGCCAAGGGCGATGTCAGGATTTGTCGTCTTGAAAACTTTCAGCAATGCATTGATTATGGTCTCTTCCCTTTCCCTCTCAGAATTCAACTCGACATCGTGCTTGTTGATTGTCTTATGCTCTGATGCAGCATTCTCCAGATCTGTGAGTGCGCTCCTAAGATCCCCTTTTGAGCTTCTTGCAAGAAAATTGATCGCATCATCATCGATCTTTATGCCTTCTTTCTCGCAAATCTCTTTTAGATGATTTATCGTGTCAAGAAAAGATATTGCCTTATATTCAATTATCGTGCATGACCTTCTTAGCGAGCTGAACTTATTGTCCCAGATATCATTTGCTGTAAGTATCATAGGGAATGGGGATTCATCAATCAATTTTTGCACTGTTGATAATCCTCCCCTATCCTCGCTGCCTGCAAGTCCGTCGATCTCATCAATAAGTATTATCTTGCTTTTGGAGAATAATGATTGCTGCCTTATCGCTGGCAATACCTTCTGCTCTAACCCTTCAGTATTTCTTGTATCAGAGGCATTTACTTCAATCAATTCAAGTCCTAATTCATCTGCCAATGCATGTATGCTTGAGGTCTTTCCTGTGCCAGGAGGACCCCATACGAGCAAGGCTTTTCTGGACTTAGATTTCACATTACTATAATTGGCAATCTTATCTTTCAAGTCCTTCAATTGCGCAGACTGTCCTACGACATCCTTGAGCCTCTTAGGATCGTATTTATGCGTGAATGGCATGGATTAAGGGAAAAGAAATTGATTTAAAAATTTGATTGGTTTTCAGATGAATGATTATTGAATCTTTGTTATTCCCCTATTATCTTCACAGCTATCTTTCTTGTCCTTGGACCGTCTAGCTCAAGGAACATTATCTGCTCCCATTGGCCGAGCTCTAATTTATTTTCAGAGACTGCGATTGTTACTCCTCTGCCTAGTATCATGCTCTTGATGTGCGCGTGTGCATTGTCATCTCCGAAATGCTTATAATCATTCTCTTGAGGGATCAATTCCTCTATTGTTTTCAATAGGTCTTGCTTAAGCCCTTGCTCGTCTTCATTGATGAATAATGCGCTTGTCGTATGCATAGAATTGACTAGGCACATGCCTTCTTTGATGCCTGAATCATGTAATATCATCTGGACCCTTGATGTTATATTGATGATCTCTTTCTTTTCAGTGTTTAAGGCAATATGCTTGGAATATGTCTTCATGTTATTAGAATTATCCTATGATTTATAAAATTAATTGCATTCGGCGCTATTGGCAACTTTGTCCCTTATATTCATATATGCGCATGGCGGTGTATCAGTGATGGTCACAATAGGCTGCAATGTTCCTGGCACTTGGGCTATCGCTGCTGCTTGCCCGACGCCATTGAATGTTATGCTTGTAGAATATTTGTTGGACTGCAAATAATTATTTACAAAAAATACCACAAGAAAGATTGCTACTATGCAAACAATAGCCAAGATATATATTGTGTGCTTATCTTCTGCCATGATATGTGATTATTTATTAGATTTATAAATATTGCGCTGAAATCTTATCGATGTAATCTTTCTTATATTCAAACCCATGCATCTTTGCAACCTTTGAGAGTGCCCTATCAAAGCTCGAGCCGTATTGTGCAGCCCTTTTGGGCCTTTCAGAATGTTCTTTCAGAAGTGGATAGGCTGCCTTTCTCAATATTAATTTGTTTCCAGAATTGTTCAGCTTGTATTTTATAGGGATTGATAAAGAATATTTCACTAGATCCTTGTCGAGAAATGGTGTGAGAAAATCAAATCCTAATGAGCTGGACATTGCGCTATCACGCAATAAGTCTCTCTCATACATATTCAAGAGCCCTTGATAGCATTCATCATTTGTAGGATTTTTCCTATGCCTGTCATATCCGGCAAATAATTCTTCTGAACCAAGACCAGAAAAGAAATATTTTTCCTTATTTGAAATTGAATAAGCAGCGTATTCAACTGCTGCAACTCCTACATTGACAACATTCAATAAATCTTTGTCATATTTTTCAGTGGCTTGCGACAATATCTTGATTGTATCCTTGAATATCTGCTCCATCTCTTTGATGTCAAATACTTTGAATTTGAAATTATTTTCCAGGCCAAGATGCTTGACAACAAGCTGTGCCTGTTCTATGTCTTCTGGAACTTTGAAATTCCCGTCCTGGAATCCTACAGTGTAGCATGTGAAGTTCGCATTGAATCTCTTGCATAATGCGGCAATATAGCTAGAATCCAACCCTCCTGAAAACATTATGCCGGCCTGATTCTTGCCTTCTAATCTTTGCTTGATAGAATCTTCAAATAATCTTCGGAGCTGGAGAGCAATCCTGTCCTCTGATTCGCTCACTTCGGAGTCTGGCTTGAAGCTATTGATGATTCTAAGCCATTCATCGTTGCCTATCAATCCCTTCTTATCAGCAAAAAACTCCATCATAATCAAAGGATTAGGAACTGATTTTTAAAGTTTTAGATAAATTTTATAAACCATGTTCAGTTCTTCTTTCTTATGCTAATAAGCGTCGTGGGCAAGGCAAATATTCTCCTTTCTCTCTCACTAGACATCCTCGATTAAGATATATAAATTCCACTCGATTTCTCATACTGCTCTGTTCGATGTTCTTGGTTTAGTAGGGAATGTTTTTTGATCCATAAACTTTATAAACAATTGACTATTATTATGGTCATATGACCAATAAATCATTCAACATCGATTATGAGATTATTTTGCTGTTGATCAACGAAGGGCTCCATGGCAGGGCAATATCAAATAGATTGAAAGCAAACCTTTCATCAGTGCAAAACCATTTGAAGCTATTGAGGGATTTGAATGTCATAGACTATAAAACCATCGGCAAAAATAAGATTTTCAACATAAAAAATTCATTATCTTCAAGAAAATATGTTTATAACGCTGAGAATTATAAATTATTGCTGCTAATTGAAAAATATCCTTTTCTGGAGCCATTGATCACAGACATTAATAAGAGTAATGTCGATATGATAATATTATTC
>Ga0182027_10005631_pt1 | contig 19000 bp, 10 predicted proteins | sample 712E1DmetaG_FD_121300 | JGI IMG/M metagenome (GOLD analysis project Ga0182027, IMG submission 121300) | Permafrost microbial communities from Stordalen Mire, Sweden - 712E1D metaG (Illumina Assembly) | ecosystem: Environmental > Terrestrial > Soil > Wetlands > Permafrost | place: Sweden...
AACTTCAATGTGAAAAAATCAGGTATACTCTCCTCCGTATGACCTCCCACATCCGCAACTTCTGTATCATCGCACACATCGACCACGGCAAATCCACCCTGGCCGACCGCCTGCTGCATTTAACCGGCACGGTTCCGGAACGCGATACCACCGAGCAGATCCTCGACTCGATGGATCTGGAGCGCGAGAAGGGCGTCACCATCAAGGCCTCTGCCGTGCGCATGAATTACACCGCCGCGGATGGCAACGCCTATGAATTGAACCTGATCGATACTCCCGGTCATGTGGACTTCGGCTACGAGGTCAGCCGGGCTTTGAACGCTTGCGAGGGTGCCGTGCTGGTGGTGGATGCCACACAGGGCATCGAAGCCCAAACCCTCGCCAATCTGTATTCCGCCTTGAGCGCCGATCTCGTCATTATCCCCGTCATCAACAAGATCGACCTGATCACAGCCCGCCCGGATGAAGTCGCTGAGGATATTGGCAGCCTGCTGGGTGTCCCGCCGGAAGAGGTGTTGCGTGTCTCGGCCAAGGATGGCAAGAACGTCGCCTCCGTCCTGGAAGCCATTGTCCAGAAGATCCCTCCTCCCATTGGCGCGGCCGATCTGCCTCTGCGGGCGCTGATCTTCGATTCGCATTACGACTCCTACAAGGGCGTCATCGCCTATGTGCGCGTGGTGGAAGGCAAAGTTACGGCAGAAGAGACCATCCGCATGCTGGCCACCGGCGTGGATGTCAAACCCATCGAAGTGGGCATCTTTGCCCCCACCATGAAGCCGGTGCCGGGGCTGACCGCCGGCGAGGTGGGCTACATTGCCACCGGCCTCAAGACCGTGCATGACGCACGCGTCGGCGATACCATCACCAGCGCCTCCGGGCCGGCCAAGCAAGCCTTGCCGGGTTACCGTGTCCCCAAGCCGATGGTTTTCGCCGGCATCTATCCCTCCGAAGCAGACGATTACCAGAACCTGCGCGAAGCGCTCGATAAGCTGCAATTGAATGATGCTTCATTAACATTCCAGCCCGAGACATCCCAGGCGCTGGGCTTTGGTTTCCGGGCCGGTTTCCTGGGCCTGTTCCACATGGAGATCATCCAGGAACGCCTGGAGCGGGAATACAACCTGGAAATGGTTTTCACCGCCCCCACGGTTGCCTACGAGGTGCTGCTGCATACAGGCGAGACGAAGATCGTTGCCTCCCCGGCCGATCTGCCCGAAGATGGCCTGGTGGCCGAGATCCGCGAACCCTGGATGAACATCGAGATCATTACCCCCACCGATTACTATGGTCCGATCATGGAACTGGTCACCCGGCGGCGTGGTGTATATAAGAGCCAGGAATACCCCGCTCCGCACCGGGTGCAGTTAAATTATGAAATTCCTCTTTCCGAAATCATCATCGACTTTTTCGATGAACTCAAAAGCCGCACGCGCGGCTATGCCTCGCTGGATTACCAGTTCCTCGAGTACCGCGCCGACGCGTTGCAGAAGCTCGAGATCCTGGTCAATGGCGAGCCGGTCGATGCACTGGCGGCCATTGTCCATGAGAAGGATGCTTACCATAAAGGCCAGCGCTTCATTACCAAGCTAAAGGAACTGATCCCGCGCCAGTTGTTCGATGTAGCCATCCAGGCTTCCTCCGGAGGGCGCATCATCAGCCGGGCCAACGTCAAGGCCACCCGCAAGGATGTGCTGGCCAAGTGCTATGGTGGGGATATCTCCCGCAAGAAAAAACTACTTGAAAAGCAAAAGAAGGGCAAGAAACGCCTGAAGATGGTCGGTAATGTGGAAATTCCCCAGGAAGCCTTCATGGCGGTCTTGAGTCTCGAAGAAGAATAAATATCTAAACACGACGGACACGAAGGTACACAATGGAAAGTACAAAGAAAACCTTTGTGCATCTTTTCCTTTGAGTGCCTTGGTGCCCTTCGTGTTAAGAATCTTTGGGTTGAGAATAATTAATGGCTAATTTTTGGAAATCTGCCGTTCGCTGGCTGCCGGGGGTGGTGATCAGCCTGATCGCCATCCTGGCAATCATCCACTTCGTGGATCTGAATCGTTTTATTGCAGCCATCCGGGCTGCCAATTACTGGTTGATCCTGCTTTCCGTAGTCATTTCGATCATTTGGCTGCTGGTGCGCGGGATTGTCTGGCGTACCCTGCTGCGGGAACGCGCCTCCTTTCGGGATGTCTTCTGGACCCTGTGTGAAGGCTATTTGCTGAACACGGTGCTGCCCTTCCGCCTGGGGGAGGTCGGGCGCGCCTTCCTGCTCGGACGGAAGGCTAAACTGGGCTTCATGGATGTGCTCTCCACCATCATCATCGAGCGAGTCCTGGATGTGGCCTTTTCAGCGGCCATCCTGCTCAGTGCAGTGCCTTTCGTGGTCGGCGCGGCCGGAGCGGGACGCATTGCCATCCTCATTGGAGCCCTGGTGGTCGTCGGAATGGTGGTTCTGTATGTACTGGCTCGCAACCAGGCCTGGGCTCTGGCTCAATTCCAGCGCCTCAGTGCCCGCTGGCCCAAATTGCAAACCCTGGGCGGGGATGTGCTGGCTTCGTTCTTTTCCGGGCTCGCCATCCTTACAGATGGCTGGCTCTTTGTTCGCTTCCTGTTCTGGATGACGCTTGACTGGGTCATTGCCCTGGCGCAGTTCTATCTGGTGCTGGTTGCATTTTACCCGCAAGCCCGCCTGCTCTGGTCGCTGTTTGGGCTGGGCGCGGTTGCCTTCGGCAATGCCATCCCATCCCTGCCCGGTGCGGTTGGCACCTTCGAAGGGGCATTAAGTGGCGCGCTGACGATTCTCTCCGGTGACCAGTCGAAGGCATTGGCGGTTGCCATCACGACGCATCTGATGGGGATAATCGTCAATTGTTTGCTCGGAGCCTATGGCCTTTCACTCGAAGGGGAAACCTTGCTAGGTGTTTACCGCCAGTTGCGCAACCGGCGGTCGGAGCAGGAAAGCCCGGAAAATAGTTGATATTGGGAGGGTTCCATGACAATGCCCATACCCGAACGCATTGCCGCTGCGCGTGCCGGCAACAATTCTGCTGTGATTTGCCGGGTACCCTCTGGGTGGGCGGTTATGTGTGATATGCAATTCCTGCGCGGCTACACCATCCTCCTCGCCGATCCGCCGGTTGTATCGATTAACGACCTTAAGCGGCCGCTGCGGACTGCCTACCTGTGCGATATGGTCTTGATTGGGGATGCCCTGTTGGAAGTCTCCGGTGCGTATCGCATTAACTATGGTGTTATGGGGAATTCCGATCCCTACCTGCATGCCCATATCGTCCCGCGTTACATGTCTGAGCCGGAAAATTTCCGTTTGGGGTTGCCCTGGTCCTACCCGAAAAAGGTGCGGGATTCAACCATATTCGATTTCGAACGGGACAAGGAATTGATTCAACAAATTAAGGCAGCCATACAAAAGCGTTTGTGACGGGGGTGGGTTATAATCGGTCAGTTCTGACCTATGTCACACGCGCACACGCATATTACTGAAATGAGCAGCTCCACCATCCGCCGTCTGGCTATATCCATCGGCCTGACGGCTGCTTTTGTGGTGGTTGAGGTTGCCGCCGGCCTTTTCGCCAATTCCCTGGCTCTGCTGACCGATGCGGTCCATAACGTTACCGATGTACTGGCCCTGGCGCTCACCTGGTGGGCGCTGCGTGCAGCCATGAGGCCGGCTTATTCCGGCAAGACCTATGGCTACCATCGCGCGGGCATCCTGGTGGCGTTGGTAAATGCCACCGTCCTGGCAATCATTGCCCTGGCCATCTTTTATGATGCCTATCGCCGCCTGCTTGCCCCGCCTGAAGTCAAAGCGAATGTGCTGATCGGCGTCGGTGTTGTGGCCATTATCGTGAATCTGGTTACCGCCCGTCTGGTCAAGCGTGGCAGCGAACATGACCTGAACCTGCGCAGCGCCTATGTGCACCTCTTGAGCGATGTCCTCTCCACTATTGGAGCAGTCGCCGCCGGTATCGTCATCCTTTTGACCGGCTTGAACTGGCTTGACCCGCTGGTCGGTATCCTGATCGGCCTGCTGATTCTCTGGAATGCCTGGGGCATCCTGCACGAGGCGATCAATATCCTGATGGAAGCCACTCCCAGGGATGTTGACGTGGATGCGATGCTTTCCGATATATTAAATGTAGAGGGAGTCTGTGGCGTGCATGACCTGCATATCTGGTCCATCACGCGCGGTTTGCGAACGCTCTCTGCTCATATTTTGACCAATGATATCCCGATCAGTGAAGGAACGAAGATACAGGCTGCCGTCAGCGAAACTCTTTACCATAAATATGGCATTGCCCACGCCACACTGCAACTGGAATGTGAAGGTTGCATCCCGGCCAATCTATATTGTGATATTACTGAAAACAGCCATACCCATTAGCCATGCATATTCTTATAGGCCTGACCTATTACCGTCCGCATACATCCGGCCTGACCATCTATGCAGAAAGGTTAGCGCGCGCCTTCGCTCGCCGCGGCCACGAGGTGACTGTCCTGACATCGCAGGACAACCGCCAATTGGCGCGCCTGGAGTTTATGGACGGTGTGACTGTGGTGCGTGTGCCACCGCTCATGCGTGTCAGCAAGGGTCTCATCATGCCCGGCATGCCTTCTGAGGCCTGGAAACTTGCCCGTCGGGTGGATGTGGTCAACCTGCACATGCCACAGTTGGATGCAGCTTATATTGCCTGGATCGGCAAAATGATGCACAAACCAGTGGTGTTAACCTACCAGTGCGATTTGCGCCTGCCGCATGGGATGATCCACTCCATTGCCAATCCGGTCTCGAACGCCGCCAATCATGTTGCCGCTTGGGGCAGTGATGCCATTGTCAGCCTGACGCGTGATTACGCCGAGCATTCTGCCTACCTGGTCCAATATATGGATAAGCTGCATGTACTGGATGCGCTGGTGGAACTGGCCCCTGCCAGCGAGATGGATATTCAGGCCTTTCGCGCGAAGTTTGGCATCCATCCCGGCCAGCGTATCATCGGAATGGCGGCCCGTTTGGCCACCGAGAAGGGTGTTGAATACCTGGTCGAGGCCTTACCCCAAGTGCTGGCGCATATCCCAAATGCACGCGTCCTGTTCGTCGGCTCGTACCAGAACGTCGTTGGGGAGCATGCATACGCTGCACGCGTCCTGCCAATGATTGATGGACTGAAAGACCATTGGTCTCTCCTGGGTAACCTGTCACCGGTGGAAATGACCGCGTTCTTCAAGACCCTGGACGTGTTGGTCATGCCCAGCCTCAACAGCACCGAGGCCTTCGGCCTGGTGCAGGTTGAAGCGATGAGTTGTGGCACCCCTGTGATCGCCTCGGATCTGCCGGGTGTACGTGTACCCGTAACGATGAGCGGCATGGGCCGGATCGTGCCGGTGGCGGATGCTCCTGCGATTGCGCAGGCCATCCTGGATATTTTGGCTGAACCCGAACGCTATCGTGGCAATTATGCCGAGGTCATGCATAAGTATTCCCCGGATGTGATCGCGGCCGGCTATGAAAAACTGTTCGAAGACATCCTACAAAAGCATAAATGAATATGTCTTTCGACAGAAAAATATTTCAGCACCAATGCCTATAAAGATGTTTCGTTCGCCAAGTACAGCCAGTACTGGTGGTCGAACCGCTTTTACGCCATCCTGGTACGCCGCTATGGGCAGCGCGGCACGCGCCTGCTGGAGATCGGCTCCGGACTTGGCCATCTGGTCGGTCAATTGGAAGGCCTGTATGCCACCTCTGCGGTGGATGTGAACCATTGGGCATTGGTCCAGTCGAAGACCGTGGCTCCCCATACCTTGCAACAGGTTGCCAGCGCGGAAGAGCTGCCTTTTGCGGACGGTATTTTTGGAGTAATCGTTATCAAGCATGTGGTTGAGCATTTGCCCCATCCCGAAAAGGCCGTTTCCGAACTGGGGCGCGTGATGGCCCCGGGCGGCGCGCTCATTTTGGCCACCCCCAATCTTGCTTCTTTATCCAGGCCTTCCAAGGGCGAGCAGTGGATCGGTTATCACGATCCCACCCATATTTCCCTCAGGCCGCCTTCCGAATGGTTGGCCATGCTCAAAGAGGCCGGGTTCAAGCTGAAACGGGTCTTTGCTGACGGTTTCTGGGATGCGCCCTACGTGCCGGTAATTCCAAAGAGCCTCCAGAAACTACTCTTCGGTTCCCTGGGCGGCTTCCAGGCCATCAGCGGGGTGGCGTTCTTGCCAATGCGTTGGGGTGAGAGTATCATGGTGGTCGCGCAAAAACAATAGTTGGAGAGAGTGATCCATGCCTGAAGAACCCAGTGTACTAGATTATCTTAAATCCAACCTGAAGTTCTGGGAACGTGGGGAAAAGATCCATATACCAGAGCAGCCTGAACTGCCCGAGGAAGGAGCTCCTTTGAAGTCCTCCCGTGAAATTGAAGTACAACCTGTTGCACCAATCGAGTCGGATTCATTGGCAATGGCGAAACCACCTCGGGAAAAACCCGCCGAACCCAACCGCTGGCCCTGGCGTTCCCTGCTGGCATTGGCCCTCGCTTTTGTGGCGCAACGTTCCTGGGATTCGCCAACCAACCGGACGGCAACCCTTGGGATCATTTTTTATGTGCTTGCCCTTGGAGTGCTGGCCTGGGCATTTTTAAGTAAAGAATGGACCCTTGCGCCTTTACCTGAGACAGGTACCGCTTCTGATATGCTGCAGGTGCGTTGGATTCCGCTTGTAATAGCCGTCCCGTTGACATTGGCGGCCTTCCTCACTTTTACCAACAACCTCTTTACCCCGCTGAATGTTACCCTTTGGGTCCTTGATATCATTTGTATCGTCTGGGGCTTTTGGCTGCCCGGGGAGGGCTTGCGGGCGCCCTGGACGCGCTTCAAGGCTTTCCTGAAGGGTGACTCGTGGCAGATCAAGGTTTCCCGCTTCACGCTGCTCATCCTGGCCATGGTGCTGATCATCGGCTTCTTCCGCATCTATCATCTGACCAGCGTGCCGTCCGAGCCGACCAGCGACCACGCCGAAAAGCTCCTGGATGTGTATGATGTATCCCAGGGCCTGACGCATATTTTCTTCCCACGTAATACCGGCCGTGAAGCCATTCAGATGTACCTGACCCTGGTCGTTTCATGGCTGTTCAGCACGGGGCTTTCGTACCTGAGCTTGAAAATTGGCACGGTCATCTGTGGGTTGCTTACGTTGCCCTATATGTACCTGCTCGGCAAGGAGTTTGGCGGCAAGCGGGTCGGCTTGCTGGCGATATTCTTTACCGGCATCGCCTACTGGCCTAATATCATCAGCCGGTTTGGGCTGCGCTTCCCGCTCTACCCTTTGTTCGTCGCTCCAACGCTCTATTATCTCTTGCGGGGCTTGCGCACGCGCAGCCGCAACGACTTCATCCTTTCTGGCCTGTTCCTTGGTTTCGGCTTGCATGGTTACACACCCATGCGCATCATTCCAATTGTGGTGGTAATTGCGGTCGGGATATATCTTTTGCACTCCCAGTCCAAGGGCAACCGCAAGCAAGCCATCGTCTGGTTGATCATCCTGGCGCTGGTTTCTGTCATCGTATTTCTGCCCCTGGCGCGTTATTGGGTGGATAACCCGGATATGTTCTCTAGCCGGGCCCTCAGCCGCCTGGGCACTCCGGATACCCCGCTGTCCGGCCCGATCTGGCAGGTCTTCCTCTCGAATACATGGAACGCCCTCAGGATGTTCAACTGGAACGATGGGGAAACCTGGGTGACTTCGGTTGTGTTTCGCCCGGCCCTGGATATAGTTTCTGGAGCACTATTCCTCATCGGGATTGCCCTGGTACTTATCCGCTACTTGCGCCAGCGCAACTGGCTCGACTTGTTCCTGCTGCTTTCGCTGCCATTATTGGAGCTGCCATCGATTCTGTCACTCGCATTTCCAAATGAGAACCCGGTGCTCAGTCGCGCCGGGGCCGCCTATATTCCGGCTTTCCTGATTGTGGCCATGGCTCTGGATGGATTGCTTACAGGCATCAAATCCAAAATGGACCGCCGCTTCGGTTCTGCCCTGATCTGGGTCGTCATGCTCTTCCTGGCGGGATTTTCCCTTTTCCAGAACTATGACCTTGTTTTCAACCAGTATGCCGCCCAGTACACTGCCTCCCAAGGAAACACCTCGGAGCTGGGCAGCGTCATAAAACAGTTCGATCAGGTCTATGGAACAACCGACTCGGCTTGGATCGTGGCCTATCCTTACTGGGTGGATACCCGCCTGCCGGGTGATACGATTGGGATTCCGAACCGGGATTTTGCCATCTGGCCAAAGGATTTTAATACGACCCTGGCTGTTAATGGCGCCAAGCTGTTCCTGATCAAGATGGATGACACGAAGGACGCGCAGACGCTGGAACAACTGTATCCACAGGGCGCGCTAAGCACGTTCCACTCGGCCACGAAAATAGAAGGCAAAAATTTCCTGATCTTTTTTGTACCATCGCATGGGTAACTGAGGTTTTGAATGACGATTGCTAACAACTCCAACCCGGAAAACAAGCGCCTCTGGCTGTATGACGTCCTGTTGATTGGCGTCCTTCTGGTAGCCGCGTATTTCCGCTTTACGGGGAGCGCCTGGGGTGATCTCCAGTACCAGCACCCGGATGAATTATTCCTGACATCGGTTACGTACAATATTTCCCCGGTCCACAGCCTGGCTGAATACTTCAATACCGCCTCATCCACCCTTAACCCCAATAACACCGGGGCGGCTTTCTATGTATACGGTACGCTTCCGATTTTCATTGTCCGCGGGCTGGCCGACCTGACCCACCAGATTGGCAACCTGCAACTCTTCGGGCGCCAAATGTCGGCGTTGTTTGATCTTGCGACCGTGGCTTTGTTGTATTTCGTGGCGAAACGCCTATATGGCCCGCGCGTGGGCATCCTGGCTGCCATGTTCTCGGCACTGGCAGTGATGCAGATTCAGCAGTCGCATTTTTATACAACCGATAACTTTGCTACATTCTTTATGCTCCTGGCGACCTATTTTGCAGTGGAAATCTTGGTGTGCGAAAACCGCCCAGCTGCAGCAGTCGCGGATGAAACCGGCGTAACCAAGAGTCCCCTCTCTGCACGTCTCGGCGCTTATTTCTCCCGCTTTTTTGCCGATCGTCTCTTCTGGTTTAGCGCCGCCTTTGGTTTGGCGCTGGGCATGGCAGTGGCATCTAAACTGAACGCATTTCCCCTGGCGATCCTATTGCCCGGTGCGCTGGCGGTGCGCTATTTTGGAGGCAAGGATGAAGCCTCCGCGCCGGATGGTTCAACCTCCCCGGTTGGCCGCCGGACTTTCGAAGGCTTTCTCTCTAAAATGTTCGTATTTATGGTGGTGGGTGGTCTGTTTTCCTTCCTGGCCGTCCGCGTTTTCCAGCCTTATGCTTTTTCCGGTCTGGGGCTTAACCCCAAGTGGCTGGCGAATATTAAAGAACTGCAAGCCGATGGCAGCCCGAATGCCGGGTTACTATGGAATTTGCAGTGGGCGCGCCGAACCCATCTTTATTCTTTTGACAACCTGACCGCCTGGGGCCTTGGCTTGCCGCTCGGCATCCTGGCCTGGGTGGGTTTCCTTTGGATGGCCTGGCGCATGTTCAAAGGCGAGTGGCGTAAGCATATCGTCTTGTGGAGCTGGACAGCCATCTATTTCGTCTGGCAATCGCTCCAGTACAACCCGAACATGCGCTACCAGTTGCCCATCTACCCGATGCTGGCGATGATGGCAGCCTGGGCGGTGTTCGACTGGGCGCGCCCGCGTCTCTCAGGCTTGAAACGCCTCAACTGGCCCGTGATCCTGGCCGGTACGGTGGGGGGCATCGTCCTTATCTTGACCTTTGCGTGGGCTTATGCCTTCAGCCGCATCTATACCAAGCCGGAACCGCGTATCGCCGCCTCCGAATGGATTTATCAAAATGTCGCTGGTCCGCTGGATCTGCAGATTAAGACTCCGACCGGGACAACCTACCAGCAGCCGCTGCCTTTCCAGGCCGGCAGTGCCGTCCAGACCAGTGTTCCTTATCAGGTGGCTTTCACTTCCCAGGTGGATGGGGTGTTAAACCAGATTTTGTTGCCACATGTCACCAACCATATCCTGCAGGTTACCTTCCTGCAAAACCCATCTGCTCCGCAGTTTGTTGCTTCCGGCTTCATGCTGGTTAGCCCTTCTCCTGGCGGGGCGGTCGACCCGGCTTCGCAAAGATTGATCTTCGACCAACTGCCCACGCTCTCTTCCCAGCAGAGTTATTTGATCAAGGTACAGGTGCTCGATCCGGCCTTCCAACTGGACCTGTGCGGTCCCCTGCAATTGTCGATTTCGGGAAACAATAGCCCGGTCACCCAGGAAGTTGATTCTTCCTCGCAGTGCATAGCCAGCGCCAACCAGCCCTACCAAACCCAATTTACCCCGCAAACCGATGGACCGCTGACCCAAATGACCTTCAGCCGTGTCGTGGATGTGACACCATCCGCTCCGCAGACCCTGCACGTGTTGGTTTCCTCCGGCGGGGATTTCACTCCCAACCAGGTTCTTGCCTCTGCCTCGGTGACAGCGAATTTTGTTCCCACCAACGCTGACCCGCGCGGCACTCCGGTCAATTTGGTTCTCGATCATCCCGCCGCTCTAAAGCACGGGGTGACTTATTACCTGCGCTTTGATACCACCGGCTATGCTCTCTCTTTCGTCGGCACCGCCATCTCCAATGAGACGGACATTGACTGGAATTTACCTTTCCGGCTGGATGGCTACGATGGATTCAATGGCATCTATCGCGGTGACCTCAACCTGCAGGTGTACTGGAATGACGATGCCAATAAACTGGCGCGTTATGAGAGTTACCTCGGCCAGACCGATTACATTTTTATTCCCACCGCCCACCAGTATATGCAGACCACCCGCCTGCCTGAGCGCTATCCCCTGACCACCGTCTATTACCGTGATTTACTGGGTTGCCCGGCCGATAAGGATATCATCTGGTGTTACCGGGTGGCCGAGCCGGGTATGTTCAAGGGCAGCCTCGGCTTCGACCTGGTTGCCACCTTCGAAGATTATCCAACCATTGGCCCGCTGGTGATTAACGACCAGAATTCCGAAGAGTCCTTCACCTTTTATGACCATCCCAAGGTGTTAGTATTCAAGAAGGATCCCAATTACAACTCTGCCCAGGTGCAGTCTCTCCTGGGAGCCGTGGACCTGAGCAATGTCGTCCAGTTGACGCCGGGCCAGGCTGACCATTACAAGAGCCTGATGCTGCCTGCCTCCCAGGTCGCCACCCAGCAAGCCGGGGGCACCTGGTCGGACCTGTTTAACCGGCTGGCCTTTTATAACCAGTATCCCGGGCTGGGAGTCGTGGTCTGGTATCTGGTCATCTTTTTGCTTGGATTGTTTGTTTATCCGCTGGTGCGGGCGGCCTTACCCGGGCTGGCTGACCACGGCTACCCTCTGGCGCGCGTGGTCGGCCTGCTGCTCTGGGCCTGGCTGGCCTGGCTGGCCGGTTCGGCTGGTCTCTCTTACAGCAAGCTGACCATTGCGCTCTCTCTCGGATTGATTATCCTGTTGGGTTTGTGGCAGGCCTGGCGCCAACGCGCCGGCCTGAGACAGGAATTGAAGGAACGCTGGAAATACTTCCTGATGGTGGAAGGTGTTTTCCTGTCCTTCTTCCTGCTTGACCTGCTCATCCGCCTTGGAAATTCAGACCTCTGGCATCCCTCCAAGGGTGGCGAGCGGCCCATGGACTTCGCCTACTTTAATGCCATCCTGAAGAGTACCAGTTTCCCGCCGTACGATCCTTGGTTTGCGGGCGGGTACATAAATTATTATTACTACGGCTACGTCATTGTCGGCACGCCGGTCAAATTGCTTGGCATTGTCCCGTCCATTGCCTACAACTTCATCCTGCCCACGTTGTTTGCCTGTGTGGCCTGCGCGGCTTTCTCGGTCGGCTGGAATTTCATGCATGGCATCTGGGAATTCCGGGCTCAAAAACGCGCAGAGCCTGAGCCATCCGAACCGATTCCCGCTCCACGAACGTCCCTCTTCGATTCCCGTTTCATCGCCGGGATTTCCGCCTCATCGGCCATGGTTCTCCTGGGCAATCTGGGCGTCGTGCGCATGCTCTACCAGGGTTTCCAGCAGATTGCCGCGCCTGGCGGAGTGACCGATAACGCCAACCTTATCCAACGCATCTTCTGGTCCATCGAAGGCTTCTTCATGGTACTGGTTGGCCGGATGCATCTGCCTTACGGATTCGGCGATTGGTATTGGAATTCCAGTCGCGTCCTGCCGGCTTCTTCGGGCGGCCCGATTACTGAATTTCCGCTCTTCACATTTATCTATTCCGACCTGCACGCTCACTTGATCGCCCTCATGATCACCATCCTGGCAATTGCCTGGGCGCTCTCTGTGCTGCTTGCTAGGGCCCACTGGAAGAATCATTTCGATACAGCCGCCGGATTGCTCCTGGGTGGCCTGATCATCGGCGCACTCAAACCCACCAATACCTGGGACTTTTACACCTACCTGATCCTGGGTGCGGTAGTCCTGGTCTATGCCGTCTGGCGCTATGTAGAGATTTCCCATTTCTCCATTGCCGCTCCGGATTGGGCGAAACGCCTCTTGTTGACCGGCGGTGCGCTGGCGGTTTTGGTTGGGGCCTCGCTGCTCTTCTACGAACCCTTCACGCACTGGTTCCAGCTTGACCCGACTTACACACAGGTATCGCCCTGGCTGGGCGGTCGTTCTGATCTGACTTCCTACCTCACCCATTGGGGAGTGTTCTTGTTCTTCATCTTCTCCTGGATGGTCTGGGAGACGCGCCAGTGGCTGGCCAGCACGCCGGTCTCCTCGCTGCGCAAACTGCACCCCTATCGAGACCTTATCCTGGCCGGGCTGGTGTTTTTCGTGTTTATTTTGGTGGCTCAGCAAGGCTGGGTGATGAGTTCCAGCCAGAATACTCCCTGGAAAGGCATCACCATTCTTTGGCTGGCGTTGCCGTTAGCGGCCTGGGCGGCTGTGCTCATGTTCAGGGCCGGCCAGCCGGATGCCAAGCGCCTGGTCCTGTTTATGACCGGGACCGGCCTGCTGTTGACCATGGTTGTCGAAATCATCGTCATGGGCGGCGATATTGGGCGCATGAACACCGTTTTCAAGCTCTATTATCAGGCCTGGGTTTTACTGGGTCTCAGCGCGGCAGCCGGTTTTGGTTTCCTCTTGACTGAGTTCCGCAAATGGAACTACGGCTGGCGCCTGGCCTGGCAGATCAGCGCCGCGGCCCTGATCGCCGGAGCGGCGTTGTTCCTTTTGATGGGCGGCATGGGCAAGATCCTGGACCGCATGGCCACAAATGCGCCGCATACCCTCGACAGTATGACCTACATGGACTATGCTACCTACAATGAGCGTGGCACCAACCTCGACTTGAGTGCCGATTACCGGGCCATCCTCTGGATGCAGGATAACGTCAAGGGTTCGCCGGTGATTGCCGAAGCGCCTTCGGCTGGCATTCAATATGAGTGGTTTAACCGCTTCTCGATCTACACCGGCCTGCCCGATGTGGTTGGCTGGGAATGGCACCAGGAACAGCAGCGCTTGATGTTTACCGATACCGTGCGGGCGCGCGGCGTCGAAGAGGATAATTTCTACGCTACCTCGGATATGCAAACCACCCTGAATTTCCTGAATAAATATAACGTCCGCTATATTATTGTTGGCCAGTTGGAACGTGCCAAATATATGCCGGGTGGGTTCTCCAATCTGGTCCCGGCTGGCGCGCCGGATAGCCTGGCGAAATTTGAGCAATATAACGGGAAATACTGGCATTCTGTTTACCGGGATGGCAGCACGGTGATTTATGAGGTGAACCCTTGAGTGAAAGCATCCTGCATCTCACCACGCACCTCGCCTGGTCCGCTGCGCAATCCCACGGGCAATATTCCGCCGACTCGTTGGCAGGGCAGGGCTTCATCCATTGTTCCAAAGTGGACCAGATCATGCGCGTAGCCAACTCTTTCTATTCCGGGCAACCCGACCTGGTGCTCTTGCTGATCGATCCACGCCTGCTGAAATCGGAACTACGCTGGGAACCCGGCGCGGACCTTGTCAGTGAACTTTTTCCCCACGTCTATGGCCCGATCAATCTGGATGCCGTGCTGCAAGTGCTCGACTTCGAACCCGCCGCGGATGGAAAATTCCATTTACCCCTATCCCTGGGTTTTACCGGGCGCTGATTGTTAATGGCCTGATATGCTCCAATTCTTCCTCTGGTACCTTCTCATCACCCTGGTTGGCTGGCTGGCCTTCCCGCTGGCCTATCGCCTCTTCCCGGCGCTGGCGGAGCGTGGCTACAGCCTGGCGCGCCCGCTCGGGTTATTGGTTTGGGCCTACGTTTTTTGGATGATGGCCTCCCTCGGGGTCATCCAGAATGACGGCGGCGGGTTGTTGCTGGCGCTGCTTGTGCTGGCAGTACTCTCCGGGCTGACCTTGCGCACGAAAGAAACTCGTCATGCCTTGCGGGATTGGCTCAGGTCGCATGTTCGCATGATCGTCCTGGTTGAGGTGCTATTCTTCCTGGCTTTTGCTGCATGGGCCTTTGTGCGCGCCTCCAATCCCAACATCGAAGTCTCGGGTGGGGAAAAGACCATGGAACTGGCTTTTATCAACGCCATCATGCGTTCGTCCACCTTCCCGCCGCACGACCCCTGGCTTTCGGGGTATGCCATTTCCTATTATTACTTCGGTTATGTGATGGCGGCCATGCTGGCCGAAGTCACCGGCACGCTCGGCAGTGTTGCCCATAACTTGATGAGTGCCTTGATTTTCGCCATGAGTTTCCTGGGGGCGTATGGCATTCTCTATAACCTGCTCTCGGCCTGGCGCAGCCGGCAGCCGGCCGCACATCCAGACTCCTCTGATGAGGCGGATGAAGCCCGCCCACCCCTGGGCCTGCCTCTGCTTGGCCCGCTTTTCCTGTTGTTTGTCTCCAATCTGGAAGGTTTCCTGGAAGTTATCCATCAGACCGGGCTTTTCTGGAAGTTGAATCCGGATGGTACGGGCACTTCTGCTTTCTGGTCCTGGCTGGACATCAAGAATCTGGTTGACCCACCGGTGAAACCGCTCAGCTTGATCCCGAACCGCTTCATCTGGTGGTGGCAGGCTTCGCGCGTCATCCAGGATTATGACCTGGCCCATAATTTCCGTGAAATCATCGACGAGTTTCCGGCCTTCTCCTACCTGCTGGGCGACCTGCATCCCCACGTTCTGGCCATGCCATTTGATCTGCTGATGGTCTCCGTGGCGCTCAACCTGTTCCTGGGCGGTTGGAAAGGTCAGACGAACCTGCGCTTGTACCGGCTTTCGATCAATCCGATCGGTTTGGTCTTCGGAAGTCTCCTCCTGGGTGGGCTGGCCTTCCTGAACACCTGGGATATCCTGGCGGGCATGGCGCTGCTGGTCGGCGCGTATATCCTCTCCCGGGCGCTGGAACACGGCTGGACTTGGGATCGCCTCAAAGATCTCTTTGCCATTAGCGTGCCAATGGGCTTGCTTGCGATTGTGCTCTACCTGCCGTTCTACGTTGGTTTCCAGTCCCAGGCCGGCGGCATCCTGCCCAACCTCGACAGCCCCACGCGTGGCGCCCAATTATGGGTCATGTTTGGGCCGTTCTTCCTGGCTTTATTTGCATACCTGGTTTACCTGTGGCGGCCGGAAAAACGCCCGGGCAACGGGCGCTGGGGCTTCGGCATGGCGGTCGGGCTGGCAGTATTCCTGTGGCTTTTCTCGTGGATATTGGCTTTCCTGGCCCTCAAGCTTCAACCTGGCCTGGTTTCAGGCTTACTGGCCTCGGAGTGTTCCGGCAGTGTTGCCATTTGCTTTACCCTCACTTCCCTGCGCCGCCTTTCTTATATTGGCGGCCTGCTGACCCTGCTGGCATTGCTTGGCCTGGCGCTGGCGTTGCTTATCAAGGCTGGCCAGCGGAAATCCGAAACGGAAGAACCGCGCGAATCCCTGGCCGGCCATCCGGTGCCCTTTGTCTTGATGCTCATCACCCTGGGAGCCATCCTCGTGATAGCGCCTGAGTTTGTCTTCTTGCGCGATTTATTTGTTAATCGCATGAACACCATCTTCAAGTTCTATTACCAGGCCTGGTGGATGTGGAGCGTGGTGGCCGCTTTCGCTGTGGCAGTCCTCTGGCAGAAGCTGCACGACAGTTGGGCCCGGGTTTTTAGGGTCGGCCTGTTGATTGTTCTGATCATGGCGCTGGCTTACCCGGTCTTTGGCCTGCCGGCTAAAACGAACGATTTCCAGGTGACCGCTTTCGCGAATAATTTGAAGGCCGCCCAGGCAGCTGGGGACCCGGCTGCTGTGCAGACCGCCGCGCGTGTCTGGACGTTGGACGGAGCGCAGCTTTTCCAAACTCAATACCCTGACGATGCCGCTGCCGCCAAATGGCTGTTGAATGCACCGGAAGGCGTTATTGCCGAAGCCTTCAATAAAACCTCGTCTTATACCGATTATTCCCGCATGTCAGTCTACTCCGGCGACCCCACCGTGTTGGGTTGGTGGTACCACGAATGGCAGTGGCGCGGCAATTTGGATAACTTGGTCTCCCCGATTACAGACTTGTCTTGTAAAGCCAAAGATTCATTTGATCCTCGCCGCATGCGTTCTGACGATATCAGTTGCTTGTACGAAGCGAATAATTGGGACGTGGCTTCCGAAGTCATTAACCAGTACAATATCCGCTACGTGGTTGTTGGCACCCTCGAACGCGCTGATTACCATATCAACGAGGCGCTCTTCCAGCAGCACCTCAAGCAGGTGTTCCAGCAGAACCAGGTGGTAATCTACGAAGTACCGAAGTAACGACTTTCATTGCTCTGTTGCAAAGATGAGGAACCCTACTTATTGTGTCATTGCGAGGAGCGTTCTTTGCAACGAAGCAATCACCCGGAATGCGAGAGGGACTGCTTCGTCGGAAGGACACCGCCTTGCAGCGACACCTTCCGGTATGTTTGTAACATAGCTACTTTAGCCGTCAGTACAAGGTCGCAAGAAGCAGTAAAATAAGCCATTATGAAAAAATTCGAACCCACTCTTGAACATGCCTTCTACGCCCTGGCGCTCGCCATTGCCGTTGGCCTGCGTTTTGTGCAGCTCGGAGCACTGCCGCTTTCCGACTACGAAGCCGGCTGGGCGCTCCAGGCGCTGCGGATTATTCAGGGTCTCCAACCGGCCATTGGTCCTAATCCGGCCTATGTTCACCTGACGGCCATCCTTTTCTATATTTTCGGCCCAACTAACTTCCTGGCCCGTTTCTGGCCGGCCCTGGCGGGTTGCACCTTGGTGATGGCCGCGTGGCCCCTGCGCGCACGCATTGGCCGGATCCCGGCGCTCATCCTGGCCTTTGGGTTGGCAATCGATCCCGGCCTGGTGGCCATGTCCCATCTGGCTGGCGGACCGATGTTGGCCATCACCAGCCTCGTTCTGACAGCTCTCCTGTGGATGAATAATCGCCGCGCCGCCGCCGGTTTCTTTGCCGGCTTGGCGTTGCTCTCCGGCCCCTCCATCTGGCTGGGGTTGCTCGGGCTGGGGCTGGCATGGGCCTTCGGTTCGGGGGTCGGAAAGAGAATTCCTGCCACGACCGAAGAAAAAGATGAAAAAGAAGAAAAAGCCGCTCTACAGGAAACTGGTTCGAGTCCCGCCTTCATCCGTCAGCCGGAATTTCGGATGGCGCTTTACTGGGCCATCGGTACCCTGGTCCTTGCCGGCAGCTTATTCTTCCTCTCATCCAAAGGCTTGCCGGCCTTCGTTACTTCGTTGGGTACTTTTCTGAGCGGCTGGTGGACCCTGTCGGATGTGCCCATCTGGCGGCCATTGCTGGCTCTCCCGGCCTACGAAATCCTGCCGCTGGCTTTGGGCATTGCTGCTGCAGTCCGTGCTATTTTGAAGCAGGATACGCTCAGCCTGCGCCTGGCGATCTGGGCGCTGGTGGCGCTGCTGCTGGCTTTAGTTTATCCTGGCAAACAGACCGGCGATCTGGTTTGGGCGCTCCTGCCGCTCTGGGTTTTGGCGGCGCTGGAACTGGGCCATCATTTCGATTTTGCCGGGAACAATCTATGGGAAGTGGCTGCCACCTTTGGGGTGGTATTTGCCTTTGTGGTTTTTGCTTGGCTCAACCTGGCCAGCATTACGAATATGGATTTAACTGGTGACGTGGCGCACACCCGCCTGTGGCTCCTGGCGGCCGTGGTGCTCCTGATTGTTTTGAGCATGCTGCTGGTAGGTACTGGCTGGTCCGCCTCCGTTGCGCGTCTTGGCGGCATTTGGGCTGGCGTGGTCTTATTGACGTTTTTTACCGTTGCCATGACCACCGGTGCCGCCGGTCTGCGGACGCCCTTGACCGTGGAACTCTGGGCGCCCGAGCCGCGTGCCGGCCGGGTGGATGTCCTGCTGAATGTTGCCACCCAGATCTCGGATTTGAACCGTGGCGACGCGGCCCAGTTGCCACTGACCATCCTAAACGAAGGCTCTCCGGCTTTGCATTGGCTGTTCCGTTACTGGCAGGTCACGGATGTCAGCCAGCTGGCTACGGAAGCCACCCCTGCGCTGATTATTAGCCCCTCCGGCAACCTGAGTCTTTCGGTGAAATATCGCGGCGAACCGCTGGTCTTGCAGGAAACAGGCGCCTGGGATAAGGTTTCCCCATCCAATTTGTTGAAATGGTTCATCTATCGCCAGTTGCCTGTCCAGCAGAGTAGCGTCATCCTGTGGGTGCGCAGTGATCTGATGATCGACAGCCAGGATACTACTGCCCCGACTCCTTGACTCTTCCACACCACTCCCTGATCCTTATCCCTTACCCTTGACCCGAAATCAATCCTCTCTAACCCTTATTTCCTCTCACGCTGCTCCTTGATCCCTAATTCCTACTCCCTGCTCCCTAATACCTAATACCTGATTGCTAATTCCTTCTTTCTTCTT
>Ga0182027_10005632_pt1 | contig 18995 bp, 16 predicted proteins | sample 712E1DmetaG_FD_121300 | JGI IMG/M metagenome (GOLD analysis project Ga0182027, IMG submission 121300) | Permafrost microbial communities from Stordalen Mire, Sweden - 712E1D metaG (Illumina Assembly) | ecosystem: Environmental > Terrestrial > Soil > Wetlands > Permafrost | place: Sweden...
CCGAACCTAAAAATGTTTCGGTTACAGGTTCACCGAGTGTCCAGCTTATGGAACCGGAGGAATTTGCATCATAATTGCCCGCAGGGGCAATCACTTGTTGTTGTGCATGTACTGCCATACACAGCAACAATACTGTTAATGTACATAGTAAAACCTTATTCATACTTGATCTCCTTTTAGTTAAAAAGCCAAGAATAACCAAAAGGAAACTGTAAAAATTGTATAAACCCGAAAAAATAAAAGCGCTATAAATCCAGATTGAACTTTTACTCAGGATAGTTAAGGGTGGTTTCCTGAAAAAGATGGCTGTCGTCTGTATCGGGAAAGATCAGACTATTAGATGAATAGAAAAATTTTATATTTTTGTTTTTTAAGAAATATTCGGGCGTAACGGATGTAGCATCCTTAAATTCGTTAATCAGGTGGGCTTGGTCGTAATACCCGTAATCGCGCACTATATCTTGCCAGTTTATATCCGTAGCATTGTTGTAATATATTTCTTTTAACAGGTTTTGAAACCTAAGGTTATGTATAAAATCGCGGGGCGAACTACCAATACAGGTTTTGAACCAATTTTCGAGCGAGCGTTCGGTCATATATGCATGCTCACATACGTTCCGAACATCTGGCCTTGCTTTTTGCGATGTTATGTAACTGATAATTTCGCACATATATTTGTAACAATTGGCATGTTTGTCCATTCGGATAAATTGTTTTTTAAAATAGTCGTTAAGTACCTCAGCCCTTGAAATATTGTCAGGGGCATCGTCCATTTTCATAATAACTTCTTTAAAACAGGGGAGCGATACTTCGAAAAGAGTATATACAGAGTTGTACAGCTCTTTCATTGGAATACCGAAAATACGATAAAAACCGACATGGGTAAAAATAATGGTTACACATTCGAGTATCTCCCTCTCACTTTGTAATAACCAGAGCTCGTCATTTCTTAAATTGAGCGGGCCAATAATTCCGTTGGGGTTATTTATGGATTTACCCTTAAATAGAGCGTTGTATTTAGAACCATGGTAATATATAAAAAGAGTTGGTCCCGATCCTGCCAAAATCCGTATCCTTGTCTTAATATCTGCCTCGGTCACTACATTAAAACAATAGCAGGAAATGTATTGTTCCAGACCGGTTAAAGGTTTTATGATTTGAATATCTACCATATAATAATAGAGCAAAAATACATTGTATTAATACGTTATTTGTTATGATAAAGATACAAAAAGTTAAACGATGATATAAATTATAAGGTACGGTAAAAGCAATAGTTTTCTTTTTATCACTTTATCAACTAATCACTTAATCTCTTCAACCTATTTGTCCAGATTTATAAACATAGACAAATATCCCCTTTATATTAACCTGATTAATATCTAATAAAAAAATATACAAAAACATGGTGACTTTTTAAAGATAGAATCATTAATAATGATTTAATAAGACTACTCCTAAAAATTATGAACTATTTATTAAAAGATAACCTGATGGCATGGACAAAATGCAAAGAGTTTCTTTCTAATGTTAAAGTAAAATCCTTTAACCTAAAAAATTCTAACATCAATCATTTGGGAATCACTTATCCTGATTTAACAAATTCAACCATTCCATGTCTCAAAATATGCCTGTTCATAATGTTTATAACAACTTTAACTTACGTAACAATTAACACAATTTATAAAGAAAATACATATGGAAAATATATACCATTTATTACTTTAACAGTATACTTCTATATTATAAGCAAAACAATGACTAACCCAAGGTTTCCTATGTTCCCAAAAAATAAAAATATAACAAAAAAGAATAATTGGCATGCCTTAAAAGCCAATAATTTCGATATCAGGATTATTCTTAACTATTTTGAAAAACATAAGCCTTATTTAGACAAAGACCTTAATCTTGATTTAGTGGCAAGTCAAATAGGTATTCACAAACAACAATTATCATATATTATTAACAATAAACTTGATACGCATTTCCCTGAATTGCTAAGTACTTACCGTGTTAAAGAAGTTCAACAAAAGCTGCTCGATCATACATACCATAATTATACTATCGATGCCATTGCACAAGAAGCTGGTTTCAACTCCAGGGCTAACTTTTACGAAGCATTCAAAAAACAAACAGGATTTACTCCTACTGAGTATAGAAAAAAATATGACAGAAGACAAATTGCAGTTAATAATAAGGAATGGTCAGTTGCAATGAGCGATGTTTAGCATTAGTGTCAAACTGAATTCTAACATATTTCCATACTATCACCAAATTAAACATTATCAAACCGATTTTAATAATCCATTTACCTATTCATATCCCCCTTTCGCCGAAAATTAGTAACCTTGCTTTAAAATCGTGACTATTTTCGTATCAAAATTGTATAATCTTAAATTATATGAAAATGAGCGTAGGTTTATTTTGGGGTATCGTATTAATCCTGGTTGGATTAAGCCTCATAGTTAAAATTGTATTTAATATCGATTTCTCAATTATGAGAATCCTGTTTGCTTTTCTTTTCATTTACCTGGGAATTAGAATATTTATTGGTAAAGACTTCCGTTTGTTTCACGATAACAAGGATGGAAACAGTATTATATTCAGTGAGCGAACTATAAAAGGTGTTGATGATGGCAAGGAGTACAATGTGATCTTCGCCGGGGGAAAATTTGATCTGAGCGAAATGGCCATTCCTGACAGTCAGGTGGTGCATATCAAATTAAACACTATTTTTGGCGGAAGCCTGGTAATTGTTAATCCTGATATTCCTATTCAAATTGATTCGAATACAGCGTTTGGCGGAACCAAAATGCCTAATGGCAATACGTCTGCTTTTGGATCTTTAAACTATGAAAATGATAGTGCAAAGGTCAGTAAACCAAGGCTTATTATCGAAACAAACACTGTTTTTGGTGGCTTACAGGTCAAAAACGCCCACTCTCCAAAATATTAAATCATTGGTACCTCAACCTGTTCGGGGTATATGATAATAAAATCCCGTTCCTGGGCAAAGTGCGACATAAATTTTGGTATCACCATTTGGCGGCGGCTAAATGAGACAGTGGATGGACGCGCGGCTATTGCTATGATCATATCGCCGTCTGAAAACTCAACAGGAATAGCTGAAACATTTGGGTAATACTCATAAGGAACATAATTACCGCCATTAAAAAACTTATATTCCTTAAGTCGATTTTTTAAGATTACTATAGTAGCTGCATTGGTAAGAAAGATTATTTTTCCACCTGTGCTTTTTGACAGGCTAATCAATGAATTAATCCATCCAGCGAAACCTATTTCCCTGTCAGCATTGGCTGGAACCAACACAAGAATTTGCCGCAAATGGGTAATAGGCTTTTCAACCTTAACAACCATTACCATTTGCTGGGTATGCTCGAGCAAATTATCAATGATATTACCAAAAAAATAATTAGCAGTAGAAGAAAGCCCACTCCAACCCAGTATTATTTTAGTAACAAGTAATTCCTTCACAACCCGCGATATTCCGGTGGGAATATTAATATCCACCCTGGTTATTGGAGAAAGCATTATATCAGAAGCAATTGCATGTGCAGAAAGCTGTTCCATTATTTTTTTATTATTCATTACCGCAAGCTGGGCATCTTCATCATCATTCACTATGGATATTGGATAAATTACTGTTTCTGAATCAACTGAACGGGTAAGAATGGCTAAGTCGATCAGTTTTTGGATAGTATCGGGATTTGAAACCGGCACCAAAATTCGTTCAGGCCCTGATGCCAGCTCATTTGCAGGATCAGCTTCTTCAATGACAATTGTGCGTCCGGCATACTCTGTCATAAACGAGCTTACCATACAAGTAACGAGAATTAATAGAATGGTCCCGTTCAGTACTTTTTCATCCAGAATCCCTATTTGAAAGCCTATCAGGATTATAGCAATTGTGGCCGCTGCGTGAGAACTACTCAACCCAAAAATCAGGTTACGGTCAGCACGCGAATATCTAAAGATCAATTGTGTAAAAAAAGCAGCAAGATATTTTCCAGTAATAGCCACAATAATTAAAACAACAGCAAGAGAAACGGTTTCAAAGCCTGCAAACAATATTTTTAAATTAACCAACATCCCGACACTGATAAGGAAAAACGGAATAAAAATTGAATTTCCTATAAATACAGTCCGGTTCATTAATGGTGAATGATGCGGAATGACCCTGTTAAGCGCTAACCCAGACAAGAAAGCACCAACAATAGGCTCAATACCAGCAAACTTGGCAAGCATGGCAGAAAGAAACAATGCCACCAAAATAAAGACATATTGCTGAATGCTGTCGCTTTGAAACGTATTAAAATACCAACGTGCAATTTTAGGCAGCCCCCATAAAACAGCAAATACAAAAACAATTAAAAGGAAAATTAACTGAAACCAAAACATGCCATTCAACTTTCCTTCGTAGGCTGCTGTTATGATACTGAACAGAACGAGCACAGCGGTATCTGTTATAATGGTCCCTCCGATTGTAATAATTACCGATTCCCTGCGTGTAATGTTCAGCCTGCTAACTATAGGATAGGATATTAATGTATGTGTCGAAAACATGCTTGAAACCAACAAAGCAGGCAGAAAAGTAAATTGCATCACGTAGCGGAGTATGACAAATCCTATAATAAGGGGTACAAAAAAGGTAGCAGCCCCAAAAAATATACTCTTGTTTCTATTTTGAAGAAAACTATTAAAGTTTATCTCTAAACCGGCCAGGAACATGATATATAATAAACCTACTGTTGCAAACATACTTACACTCTGATTGTTTTCTAGTAATCCTGTGCCATTAGGCCCAATGATAAGCCCGGCAACTATTAAACCAAAAATCGAAGGGATATTCAGCCTCTTGGAAATAAACGGAACAAACAGAATAATAGAAATAATAAGCGTAAAAATGGCTACCGGATTAGATATAGGAGTAATTAGCATAACTATAGCTTACTATTTTGTTATATTTATCATGAAGAACTAAACATTCAACGACTAAAATAATGGATTATTATGAGATGGGCAAGCCTGAACCTATTAATACTTTAAAAACTCAGCACAAACGTAGTTTGCTCACCAGGTATGGAAAAGGCCGAGATACTTCCTTTATGCAACCGTATTATTTGGCGCGACAGGCTTAACCCAATTCCTGACCCATTTTCCTTTGTAGTATAAAACGGAATAAAAATTCTCTCAATTTCATCTGGTGCAATACCCACCCCATTGTCGAAGATACTTATTTTTAGCCTACCCATAGTGTTTTCCATAATGTTGATTACAACTTTTTTACCCTGTGTGTTTTTCAGGGCATCTATGGCATTGTTTAAAATATTGATCATTACCTGGCTAAGCAATTTTTCATCGCCTATCAATTCTTTGCGAAACTCCTTCTTTAATATCCTAAACTCTATATTTTCTTCCTCTAACCTGTTTTTCATTAATAATTGAATTGCATTTAACCAATTGGGTATATCAATAGGCTTAAAAACCGGTTTTGGTATTTTAGTAAGCCTGCGGTAATCTTCTACAAAATGCATCAATCCCTTGCCTGTCTTCTCAATCACATCCAACCCATGAATGGTATTTGTAATATGTTTTTGAGTAACCTCATTTACCGATAATGGCTTTCCGTTGTTTACAAAAACCCTGGTAAGCGTATTGCTTAATGAAGTAATAGGGGCAATAGAATTCATTATTTCATGGGTCATCACACGAATGAGCTTTTGCCAGGAATCCAATTCGTTTTCTTCCAATTCGGCCTTTATGTCGTAAATAGAATAAAGCCTGTACTTTTTCTTACCAAAATTGAGCAACGCTACCTTCAAAGATAACAAGCGAAGCTCAGTTCCATGAAGCAATTTAATTGTTTGGCTTTGACCGGGTGCAATTTGCATCATCTGTTCGTACAACTCATTATTTTTTTGTTTTAGCAGATGGATATGCGAGATATGGAGAACCCCAATTAGATCAAGGGCTGAATCGTTAATCAATTCGATATATCCTTGCTCATCAACGGCCATTAACCCGGTAGCCGAATATTTCATCATTTCGCGAAAAAACTTTTCGTTGCGCTCATTTTTTATTTTAATGTCAGAAATATGTTTGTTTAACCGGTTAAGACCCTGATGCAAGGCATTTAAAGACTTGCTTCGAAGTTTTTCAGAAAAATGAAGTGTAGTATCGTCGTTACTTACAGCATCAAAAAAGAAAGATACTTTACGATTGACTGCATTCATAAAATAAATAACATTCCAAACAGATATCAAAAGAAGCAAAAACAATAACACAGCAACAGTCCAATTTTGATGATATAGCGTAATACTTAAGCCTGCCGCCAAAATTGCGAAAATAAACAAACGGATGAGAATAGCTATGTTAAACGATTTATAAATCATAGCGTTTGATCTTATTGTACAAGGTTTGCCGGGAAATTCCCAATTGATTAGCAACAGCCGTAAGGTTTCCGTTATGCTTGTCGAGGGCCACTTCAATCATTTGTTTTTCCATTTCCTCAATAGTGAAAAAATTTGCCTCAGCAGACCTTGAAGGCACTTTCAGCACAAAGTCTTCGGGTTTTAGTGTGTCCGAATCAGAAAGTATAACAGCCTTTTCAATAGTGTGCTGTAGTTCCCTTACATTACCTGGCCAGCAATATTTCATCAATTTATTTATAGCCTGGGAACCAATTTTCAGCGAAAACTTATGGTATTTTTTTTCAAAGTATTTGAGAAAAAATGTGGCCAGAAGTTCAATGTCTTCGCCTCGTTCACGGAGGGGCGGAACTTCAATCCGAATAGTGTTTAACCTGTACAATAAGTCTTCGCGAAATTGTTGTTGGGCAATCAGTTGTTCTAAATTACTGTTTGTGGCGCTTATCAGACGGATGTCAATAGCAACCGGCTGATTGGAACCTACCGGAATAATAGTACGATTCTGTAAAGCGGCCAGCAGCTTCGATTGAAGAGGTAAAGGTAAATTACCAATCTCATCAAGGAAAAGTGACCCCTTGTGGGCAAGTTGGAATTTACCGATACGGTCTTCACGTGCATCGGTGAACGCGCCTTTTTTATGTCCGAACAATTCGCTTTCGAACAAAGTTTCCGCGATTGCGCCCATATCTACAGTTATAAGCAATTCGCTGTTGCGGTCTGACTTACGGTGTACCTCACGTGCCACCAATTCTTTGCCAGTACCATTTTCACCTGTTATCAGGACATTGGCATCAGTCTTGGCCACTTTGGCAATCATCTGCATCATACGCAAGACCCCTGGCGATGAACCTATAATGAGACGTTGCTCCTGGTTAAGCTCAGTTTTGAGTGTTTGTTCCCTTTGCGTTAATTCTTCCACTTTGATATTAGATTTCCTTAACTTTAATGTCGATTTTAACGTTGCTAAAAGTTTCTCATTTTCCCACGGTTTCAAAATAAAATCGGCAGCACCTTGTTTTAATGCCTTTACAGCAAGTTCAACATCGCCATAAGCTGTAATCATCACTACCTCAGTGGTAGGCGCTATTTTTTTTATTTCACCCAGCCAAAATAAACCCTCGTTCCCTGTATTAATGCCGGCAGAAAAATTCATATCGAGCAAAACCACATCGAAATCGTTTTTGCGAAGTTCTGCAGTTATTTGGTTAGGGTTTGCTATGGTTACAACCGTTTCGAACTCGAATTGCAACAGCATTTTAAGTGCGCTAAGTGCGCTTCTGTTGTCATCTACAATGAGAATTTTACCGCTTTGCATCATATAAGCATTGACGACCAAATTTAGCTAACTTTAATATAGCAAAAACCAGGTGTTAAATTTTTTTACATTATGCTGTAATAATTTTTTACGTTTTAATAATGCTTTATTATATATTGATTTACTAATGAGTTAATTGCTAAATATGGCATTGCGTTTGGTTATTTTTATGGAAGAACTATTACACTATACGTAAAAAAATAATGTTAAATCCTAAATATAAAGAAAATGATAAAAACAGATGAATTAACCAAAATCTTCCGCACAGACGAGATTGAAACAACTGCATTAGACAAAGTAACATTTGAAGTGCAAAAAGGCGAATTTGTGGCCATTATGGGGCCTTCGGGTTGTGGCAAGTCTACTTTGCTCAATATAATAGGGCTGCTCGATAACCCTTCAGATGGCAAATATTTGTTTGATAATACTGATGTATCAAGTTTTAAAGAACGCCATCGCACAGACATGCGAAAGGGTAACATTGGTTTCGTTTTTCAGAGTTTTAACCTGATTGACGAATTAAATGTTTACGAGAATGTGGAACTTCCATTGATATATCTGCGGCTGAAAGCCTCTCAGCGTAAACAAATGGTTGAAAGTATCCTGGAACGAATGAAAATAGGGCACAGGAAAAAACATTTTCCCCAACAGCTCTCCGGTGGCCAGCAACAGCGCGTGGCAATTGCCCGTGCTGTTGTGGCCAATCCGAAACTAATACTTGCCGATGAGCCTACCGGTAACCTCGATTCCAAAAATGGTTTGGAAGTAATGAAGTTGCTTTCTGAACTGAACAAAGAAGGTACTACCATCATTATGGTAACCCACTCGGAACATGATGCAGGATTTGCACATCGCATTATGAACCTGTTTGATGGTAAAATCATTACTGAAGAAATGAAGCGTACGTTGGAGATGACAGGTCAGGATAATAATACAATGTAATATCTTCAGATGCATAAAGCATAAGAATAAGTAAAACACTTATGCCTTACTCCTACAATTACTTATTAAGAATATAAAATTTGGGCTGGGTGGAAAACGATATCCATGGTAAATGAAACCTATTGGAAGCATTGAGGTATGAATGAATAATTAATCATTAGTAATTTTTATACACAAAGATATGTGGAAACATAATTTTAAGCAGGCATTTGTAAAGCTTATCAAATACAGAAATCTTTCTATCCTTAACATATTAGGATTAAGCTTCGGTTTGGCGTGTTCCATAATACTGTTTTTATGGATTAAAAAGGAATTAAACTATGAAACGTGTTTCACGAATGCCGATCGAATTTGTCAGGCGTATTTGAAAGGCATTAGCAAAGACGGGACTTCATTTCAAACCACCACTTTTCCTAAAATTGCTACTTTATTGAAATCCAATTATCCCGAGGTTATCGATGCAACAAGGATTGGAAGATTAGACGAAATGGCTGTAAAAGCCGGGGACAAAATTTTTGTGGAAAGCCTTGGAGGGGCAGCCGATCCTAACTATTTTAAGATTTTCAATTATAGTTTTATAAGTGGTAATCCGGCAACGGTACTCAACAAACCTTATTCCATTGTTTTAACAAGATCATTTTCAAAAAAATTCTTTGGAATAGAGAATCCTATTGGCAAGTCATTGACATTCAATAATAAATATATTTTTACGGTCACCGGTTTAATGGAAGACCTTCCAGATAATGCGTACCGGAAATTTGATTTTATGGTTCCCTTCAATTTTCTGAAAGAATTGGGTAATGACATTGAAGGTTTCAATTTTTTCCCTTGTAGTTATATCAATTATGCGCTTTTGCACGAAGGAACCAATATTGCTGCGTTAAGTTCAAAAACAGAACACGATATTCAAACCAAAAACGAATTTATAAAATTTGAAATTAGCCTTAAACCATTAAAATACACTTATTTACAGGAAACAAACGGAAAAACAAAAGTGATTATTTTCTTAGCTATAGCTATACTCATTTTATTGGTAGCCTGTATTAATTCTATCAATTTAATAACGGGCCAATATTTCAATAACCTAAAAGGAATCGGCCTGCGCAAGGTAATTGGGGCCAATAAGCTCCAACTTATAAAACAAACCATTACAGAAACCTTTTTCCATGCATTCATTGCGATCATTTTAGCGCTTGTTTTTGTAAAAATTGCAATAGGTTTTTTCAATAACCTGAGCAATGAGTCATTAAACCTGAGCCTTATCGATCCTGTCGTTATAGCCGGTTTATTTGCAATTTTATTGGTTACTACTTTAATAACAGGACTTTTCCCTGCATTTTTGATCTCATCCTTTAAACCGGTTAATATCCTTAAGAACAAACTCAATTACCGGTTTTCAAATGGATCAGTCGGTGCGTCATTCATTGTTTTTCAATTTGTAGTAACCATCTTCTTCATTATTACTGTCCTGACTCTTAAAAAACAAAATAATCTTGTTGATGCTTTCCATTTGGGATACAATAAAACCAACATAGTATATGTAAGACTCGATGGAGATATAAAACAAAACATCCCTGTAGTAAAAGAAGAATTATTAAAAAGCCCGCTTATAAAATCAGTAACTGTTACTTCAGAATTACCAGGAAATGTTTATTCGGGATCCTATTTTGACTGGGGCATAGATGAGATAAAGGCACAAAGAATTTGTGAACTGGAAGTAGATCGTGATTTCATTAAAACCTTAGATATTCAAATGGCCGCAGGGAGCTTTTTTAAGGAAGATAACGAAACAAATTCTATTATAGTTAATCAAAGCGTAATAAAAGCGATTAATGAGATCGATCCTATCGGGAAGATATTTAAATACAGGGGAAAACCTTATACATTAATTGGCGTGCTGAAGGATTTCCAACATGGTTCTCCTCTTAATTTAAACATTTCGCCAATGGTTTTCAGATTAAAACCTGAAGATAATAATTACCTTCTTATAAAAACAAATCCATCTGGGAACAATGTTTTTAGCGGGCAGGAAGCTATGAGTTTTATTAAAAAAACATGCGAATCCTATAGCGTCGAATGGCCTCTTCAATATCAATACCTTGATGATTTTGCACCAGCGGCAGAGAAGCTTTTTATTTCACGAAATAAACTCATCACGCTTTCAACTTTTGTTGTTATACTCATCTCTTGTTTTGGATTGCTGGGACTTGTAATTCTCTCTGCAAGCCAAAAAACCAAAGAAATTGGCATCCGCAAAGTAAACGGCGCCAAAGTAATAGAAGTAATGGCCATGCTGAATTCAGACTTTATCAAATGGGTATCCATTGCCTTTGTTATCGCCAGCCCCATTGCCTGGTATGCCATGAATAAATGGCTGCAAAACTTTGCTTATAAAACGGAACTGAGTTGGTGGGTGTTTGCGGTGGCGGGAGCAGTGGCAGTGGTAGTGGCGGTTTTAACAGTAAGCTGGCAGAGTTGGAGGGCGGCAACGAGGAACCCGGTGGAGGCGTTGAGGTATGAATGATAGTTTTCAATGTACCAATATGCCAATGAACAATTCACCATGGAACTAAAGTATTATAATAATTAAAACGATAAAATTATGAATTCATTAAAAAGTATCAATTTATCGGTATTAACCGGATTATTCATTTTGGGCAGTCAATGCTTAAATAGCCAAACTCCGAAAAGTTACAATTTTGCTTTGGCATCGCTTGAAAATATAGAATTGTCTGGTGTGTCAGCAGTCCCTGCTGATTACAAAGGCAAAAAATCTGTAAGAGTTGAACTGGTACCGGAAAATCAAGGAGGAGATGGAGCCTCTTTTGCAAAGCTAAAAGGTATTGATTTTAAGGATGGATCAATTGAGGTTTTTATAGTAGGAAAACTGGAGGCAAATGCTCCTGAATGGGCTCGCGGATTTGTTGGTATTGCTTTTAGAATAAATGATAATAACTCCAAATTTGAATGTTTTTATTTGCGTCCTACCAATTCACAATCCGACGATATAGTACGTCGTAACCGTTCAACACAATATATTTCTTATCCTGATTACAAATTTGACAGGCTTCGGAAGGAAAGCCCGGGCAAATATGAGTCGTATGCAGCCATAATACCCGGAGAATGGATAAAAGTAAAAATTGAAGTGAAAGGTGCTTCAGCTAAATTATACATTAATGATGCGGAACAACCCACGCTAACGGTAAACGATTTGAAACATGGAGCCAATTTTCATGGTTCAGTGGGTTTGTGGGTTGATAAGGGCACTGAAGCTTATTTTTCGGATTTAAAAATCAACCGTTAACGGTTGGCTGTCAATGGTGAATATATATCTGGGAATTTCTATTAGCTACTTTAATCGTCTTACTGATAACTTTGATAACAACAAGTTACCAATCAATAAAAGTATCGTTAACTAACCCGGTGGAAGCACTGAGATATGAATAAACAATTTGCTAATTGTTCAATGTGCCAATATGCCAATGAGGAAGATCTAAATATATATAGAGTGGTAATAAATAAGAATTATCACATCAGCAAATTATCTAATTTTCAAATTAAATTTTATGTTTCGAAACTATTTCAAAATTGCCTGGAGAAGCTTGTCTAAACAAAAAATGTATTCTTCAATTAAGATTGGAGGATTTGCTTTGGGCATTGCCGCTTGTCTATTAATTGCTTTATTCATCAAGGACGAACTTAGCTATGATCTTCATTATCCTAATGGAGATCGAATTTATAGAGTTGTAGGAGTATATAATGACAACGGGAATATTGTGAAAGGGGTTCATTTTCAAGCCCCATTTGCCAATGCTTTGAAAGAAAATTTTCCTGAAGTGGAACAGGCTGGCCGGTTTAACCCTGTGGTTCTTTTTGGGGCAGGTAGCAATGAAATAAGACGGGCAGATAAGGTTCAAAACAATTATGAGGAAGATTTTACCTATGCCGACCAGGAAATATTGGACGTACTCCAAATACCTATGGTCTATGGCGATCGGGCACATGCCCTGGATGAACCGAATACCATTGTAATATCAAAAAGCAAAGCGGATAAATATTTCCCCAATGAGAACCCTGTTGGAAAAACATTCATCATTAATAATAATGCATCAAGGCCTTATAGAGTTGGTGGGGTAATGGCCGATTTCCCTGTCAATTCCCATCTGCATTATAATTTTTTGCTTACGCTCAAAGAAGTTAACTTTTATCCAGGGGAGGCAACTAACTGGGGAGCAACTAACTATCCCACGTATGTTATGCTCCGTCCAGGCACAGATGTGACCTTGCTGGAAACAAAATTTTCGGACATTACCAAAAAATATCTAATACCAAATGCCAAACAAGCAGGAAGGGCGGATGCGGATGGTTTCTTGAATAGACTCAGCTATAAATTGCAACCAATACGTGATATTCATCTTAAATCAGAAGGAATTCAGGACGGGCTAAGCCATGGAGATATACGCTTTGTATGGCTATTTGGAGCTATCGCGGTTTTTATACTTATCATAGCCTGCATCAACTTTATCAACCTTTCTACAGCCAAATCTGCTAATAGGGCCAGGGAGGTTGGGCTTCGAAAAACAGTAGGCTCATCCCGTGGTAATCTTATCAATCAGTTTTTGGCAGATTCATTAATGTTCAGTTTCCTTTCCTTTGCCCTGGGCATTCTATTAGCCTGGCTGTTTTTACCTTTTTTTAATTTTTTATCAGCTAAATCCCTGGTTATACCGTGGAATGAATGGTGGGTTCTGCCACTGCTTTCCTTTGCAGCAATAATTGTAGGTTTACTGGCAGGTCTTTATCCGGCTTTTTATCTTTCTGCTTTTAAGCCCATTCAGGTACTTAAAGGCAGTCGTAGCCAAGGGAGTAAAAGCTCCTACATGCGTAATGCATTGGTCATTTTTCAATTTACCACATCCATTGTATTAATTATAGGCACTTTTATCATCTATCGCCAAATGGGATATATTCTCAACAAAAAAATAGGGTTTGATAAAGAGCAGGTAATACTTATACAAGGAGCTAATACCTTAGAAAACCAGGTCAATACTTTTAAAAAAGAGCTTTTAAAAATGCCGGAGGTGAAAAACATTTCCATTAGTGATTTTTTGCCCATTGCAGGCACCAAACGAAACGGAAATGGTTTTTGGAAAGAGGGAAGAACCTTGCAAGATCCCGCTGTTGGTATCCAAATTTGGCGGGTTGATCATGATTATGTTAAAACAATGGGAATGAAAATTATTGATGGAAGAGATTTTTCCATTGATATGCCTACCGACTCAAGGGCTGCGATTATCAACCAAGCTATGGCGAAGGAACTAAGTCTGGAAAATCCTATAGGGAAACGTATTACTAATGGTGGAGAGGTTTGGTCTGTGATTGGCGTAGTCGAAAATTTTCATTTCGAATCTTTAAGAGAAGATATTAGAGGTCTCTGTCTGGTCATAGGAAACAGCCCTTCTATAGTATCGGTTAAAGTACATACGGCAAATATGTCCAATCTTATTCAGTCCATAACAAAGGTCTGGAAGAATTTTGCCCCCAATCAGGCTATAAGATATACGTTCCTGGACGAAAGTTTTGCCAGGATGTATTCCGATGTACAAAGAACAGGGCGTATCTTCAGCGCTTTTACCACTCTTGCAATTATCGTGGCTTGCCTGGGTTTATTCGCTCTTTCGTCCTTTATGATAGAGCAACGTATCAAAGAAATCGGCATCCGCAAAGTTAACGGCGCCAGATCAATTGAGGTTACAAACACAATTAACAAAGATTTTTTGATCTGGATCATCCTCTCTTTCATCATCGCCTGCCCCATTGCCTGGTATGCTATGAATAAATGGCTGCAAAATTTTGCTTATAAAACGGAATTGAACTGGTGGGTTTTTGCGATGGCAGGTTTAATTGCTTTGGTTATTGCATTGTTTACGGTAAGCTGGCAGTCATATAGGGCAGCGACGAGGAATCCGATAGAAAGTTTAAGATATGAATAATAAAAAAGGTAGCAAGGGAAATCACTTTGAAACCTTTATAAACATAAAAATTTATAATTATGGACTTAAGAGAATTTATGAGATTTCACCTGTTAAAGGTATTACTGATTCTTGTTGTAATCCAGATTGCTATCGTGGCGGTTATACAAAATTTTAACCATCGTCCCGTTGCTCAACCCGACAACATATCGATGATTGAAGGGCGGAGTGTTATAATCACCCCGCTTTCCAATGATTTCGATAAGGATAAGGAAGATGAGGTTGTGTTACTGAATGTTTCAACTCCAGCTCATGGTTTGGTTAAGCAAAAAGGGAATTTGATTAATTACACCCCTGACAATGGATTTACCGGAATCGATAGCTTTACCTATACAATAAGCGACGGCCGTAAGGAATCGAAAAGTGCCTGTATTACCATTCAGGTAAACAAAAATCTTAAACCTCTTGCTAACCGAGATATGGCTGAGGTTTACTGCGAAGGCAGTATAATCATAGATGTGTTGAAAAATGACAATGACCGTGAGGGCGATTCCATCTTTATTAAAGGATATTCGCAACCGCTACATGGCCGCCTCCATATAGTTGATAACAAATTTGTTTATTCATCCAATACATCATCAGCCTTGGCTGATAGCTTTCTTTATGTTATCAACGACGGAAAAAGTAATTCGGATAGTGTAGCTGTTTTTATTGTTATTAAGAGTAAGAACCATCCTTGTTATCCTTGGCTTTCGTGCGATGTAGGAGATGCAGCCAAACCGGGAAATTTCTCATGCGTGAATAAAACCCTTGTTATCAAGGCTTCAGGATCCGATATATGGAACAATAACGATGGTTTTCGCTATGCTTATCAATATGTAGATGGTGATTGTGAAATGTACACAAAAGTTGAAAGCCTCGAAGGTACCCACGAATGGGCAAAAGCCGGGATAATGGTCCGCGAATCATTAAGCGGCGGTTCACGAACTGCTTATGTATGTGTAAGCAATAGAAATGGCGCTACCTTCCACCAACGAACAAGAACCAATGAAAGTATGGAAGGCGGAAACCAAACCCCTGATATTAAAGCACCCTATTGGGTAAAGCTTACGCGCAAGGGCAACACCTTCAATTATTATGGTTCGGCTAATGGCAGCAAATGGAAAACTCTTGGTATCATAGATGTCCCTATGGTCAGGAATGTTTACATTGGATTTGCCCTTACAAGCCACAATAACAACGAAATAAGCAAAGCGGTTTTTAGCAATTACAGACTAACAGGCAAAGTGGCTAAGTTTCAGGATGCAAATTAAGGCAAAGAAGGTGGGAGGGCGCTGGAAGGGAGGGCGGCAACGAGGAACCCGGTGGAGGCGTTGAGATATGAATAAATTGTCTGAATCAGGATTTGCAGGATGAAGTGATTAACAAGATGATAAATTATAAGATAAATGAAAGAAAAAATTGACGACGATTTAACCTATAAAATTATTGGTTGTGCCATGAAGGTTCATAAAACTCTGGGTAATGGTTTCCAGGAAGTAATCTACCAGCGATGTCTTGCTATTGAATTAGAGAAAGCAGAATTAAAATTTGTTAGGGAACAAGAAATGCCAATTTTTTATGAAGGTATTGAAGTAGGCACAAGAAGGGCTGATTTTTTAGTTGAAAATGAAGTAATGCTTGAGTTAAAGGCATTAATCAAACTTGAAGATGTGCACCTCGCGCAGGGGTTAAATTACCTAACAGCTTATAATTATGACAAGGGGTTATTAATAAATTTTGGCTCAACCAGCCTTGAGGTAAAACGTCTATTTCGAAAACATTAATCCTGTGAATCTTTTTATCCTGTGAATCCTGATTCAGACAATTGGAGTGCAGTAACGAGGAACTCTGTCGAAACGCTCCGATACGAGTAAAAACAAATTGCGATATGATTCACATGATAATGCTAATTAACTGAGAACTATGATAAAATATTTTTTAAAACTGGCCGTCCGCAAATTTCAATCTAATTGGTTACTATTTGCCGGAAGTATTATTACGGTTTCTATAGGGGCATTATGCATATCGCTCTTATTCTCCTATGTTCATAATGAACTTACCATGAATAAGTTTCACAAGCACGAGAAGGATATCTACATGATGGTGTTTCAGGTATCGCCGGAAAGCCCGCTTGACCCATGGGAATCCAGTAGGTTTTTAAAATTTAATTATAAAGATTATCCCGAGCTTGAAAGTATTGTATCACTTAAGAAATATCTCAAAAGTCAAATAAAGGTATCATACGGCGAATCGTCTTTTTCGCCTGAGGTACTCATTGCTGACAGCGCTTTTTTTACTTTATTCGATTTTAAGCTCTTACTGGGAGATAAAAAAACAATACTCTCTGATCCCGGCAATGCTATTATTACCGAAGACTACGCCCGAAAAATATTTGGAAACAAAGATCCCGTCGGGCAGCAGATTAAAGTAACTACCCGTGACAGTAAAACATTCACCATAAAAGGGGTCATTGAAAAAGTACCTTCCAATAGCTCCATTACATTTGATATCGTTTTACCAAGTTATTCCGGTTTACACGATGGGGCAGGTGCCGATTTCCTTCTCGTAAATAAAAAATTTAACCAAGCGGAGTTTGTTAAAAAAATTGAAAACCTGGGACATTCCATCTTTAAGGGAAGCAAACTAGGCGTACAGCCTTTTGATGACATATATTCTTATGAAAACCACAATTTCATTTTTGAACTCCTATTTTCCCGTTTCGGAGATAAAAAGAATGTGTATGTACTATGTGTTATCATGCTTATCGTTTTCGTTATAACGGCACTAAATTTTTGCGGCTTTCAGGTCATCCAAATCAATACAGGTATAAAGAATATTGGATTAAGCAAAATCATGGGCATAAAGGACAGGGAACTCTTTATGCAAAAAACAATAGAGATCCTGCTGCTTATCCTTTTGTCCTCTTTGGCGGTTACCATTGCCTATGAGGAAGTGCTTCCCTATTTTAACAATTTCACAAAAGTCTTTCTTTCACCGTCTATATGGGAGATTTTATTGCTAAACCTAACCATCATTATCAGCTTGTTTGCATTGGCCATAATATATCCCGTCATCATCACCCTGAAAATCCCGATTACAAATAGTCTTAAAGGGAAGGTATTTTCAGGCAGTTTCCTTGTCAGTCAAAGATCAATTGTAACCATACAATATACCCTTACCATAGCATCCATCATTGCTTCTTTAGTGATCTTCAGACAAGTGTCTTTATTATTACATAAGGACATGGGATTTAACAGTGAAAACGTAATCAGGGTAGGTATGTATAAGGATGTTCCTTTTGTCGGAAATGAGGACGATAGGAAGGAAAGGGAAAGGGAAACGAAAAAGCAAAAAAGCTACGAATACATACGAAATGAACTGGCTTCAATTCCAGCTATTACGTCTTTTGCACAAGGTGACGGCCCTATCAGCCCTCCTATCCTCATGTCGTGGAAACTGAAGGGAAGTGATAAAGACTTTTTGAACATGAAAGGTCTGTTTGTGCAACCGGATTATTTGAAGGTATTAGGATTGAAGTTATCCGAAGGCCGATTTTTTGATGTACAAAAAGACAAATCGAGGTCGAATAAAATTGTGATCAACGAAGCAGCAAAGAAATACTGGGGAATAAAAGACATTCAAAAAAGCCGTTTGCTGATGGGGGAAAGAGATAGCACAGGACATGAAATTATAGGTGTAGTGAAAGACTTCAATTACGCACATCTTTCGAGCAAGCCAGAACCTTTGTATATGGAATATTTCGAAGATCTCAGAATGCCATTTCTCATCAAATTCAAAGATGGCACTGTACAAGAGGGATTACAATCTGTTTCCAAATTGTTTAAGGAAGTCAATCCGGGAGAAGTTTTTAGCTACAGTTTCCTTTCTGATGAAGTTGCAGCACTGCACCAAAAGGAAAAGCGGCTTAGCCAGATATACTTCGTCTTCACCATCATTGCTTTGTTAATAACAGCCTTAGGGATATTCGTAATTGCCGTTTACGATGCACAGCGGCGAACCAAAGAAATCGGCATCCGCAAAGTGAACGGCGCCCGGATCGGCACGATTATGTTTATGCTCAACAAAGACTTTGTAAAACTGGTACTTATTGCCTTCATCATCGCCTGCCCAATTGCCTGGTATGCCATGAATAAGTGGCTGCAAAACTTTGCTTACAAAACGGAATTGAGTTGGTGGGTGTTTGCAGTGGCAGGAGCAGTGGCAGTGACAGTGGCAATTTTAACGGTGAGCTGGCAGAGTTGGAGGGCGGCAACG
>Ga0182027_10005633_pt1 | contig 18985 bp, 16 predicted proteins | sample 712E1DmetaG_FD_121300 | JGI IMG/M metagenome (GOLD analysis project Ga0182027, IMG submission 121300) | Permafrost microbial communities from Stordalen Mire, Sweden - 712E1D metaG (Illumina Assembly) | ecosystem: Environmental > Terrestrial > Soil > Wetlands > Permafrost | place: Sweden...
CACTAACGTGCCGGAGCCGGCAAGCTCAACGAAGTGCGGCGCTGTCAAGAAACTGGCCAACATTTCGGGTGTGGTTTTGATCCACTGCTGTCGGGCATCGGTTTTCTATTCATGTTTTGATCCTGGGGCGTGAGGAATTATGGGACGGGTTCCCCCCCGAAATAAGACCGGCTCGGCATGAACCGGGGAGCATTCGCCAAAACCCAGGATCGTGCCGCCGCTATCGAGGCAAGCTGTTCGCCCACGGGCATTTCAATATCGAAATTCCAATCATAGCCGAATCGCACCCTGAGTTCATCCGCCGCCCATTCTCGGATTTTCGCGGGACTCCACGCAGCGTCGAGGGTTGCAAGTACGGCTTGAGGTGAATAAGGCTGCCCGAGCCGATAACACAAGTTTGGATCGAATTTGGGCCTGAATTCATTCCACCATTGTTCCCAGCGCTTGGGCGCCAGTGCCAGGCGAGTTACAGTCGTTCCGTACGGTTTTCCGTCCGGTCGTAAGTCTCCATCCGGGTCGGGAACGAACACAGTCTCACGCAAGCCGGCCCCCAGAACGACCTCGAGTGCCCCGGCGGTAGCCGCAGGGTGAACGCCCTTGTTCAACAAGGACATAAGAAGAGGCACACTCGCTCCGTCCGCGCACATTCCGAGCGCCAGTATGGCCTCTGGCGCTGCGTTGGGAGCCTGGACCGCAGTTTTGAGGGCGGTCAACATTACTTTGCCACCCGCCACCGCCCCGATAGCGCTCGCCCAAGGTTCGGTACCCACGAACCTCGCGCTTGAGTCGATACCACGGCGGTCCCGCAGCGCGAGCAAAGCCCCTGCCGCGCTCGCGCGGATCTTTTCGTCGGCATCGTTTAGTTTTGCGGTCAGGGCTATGCTAGTTTCCAAGGATGACGTGCGACCTAGCGCGAAAAGCAACTCCGGCACCACGGCCGGCGAAGCCTTATCCAGCGCGCTGGCCAGGAAGGGTGTAGCCCTCCGCCAACGCCGATAGCCGGCGACTCTGGCAACGAGCGCAAGTTGGGCCTCCGTCATACCCTCGTTAGCCGCCATCCCCGCAAGATCGCCGAGCCAGGTCTCAGAGCAATCCTGTTTCAAGCCGTCCGCAACCGCCCCCCATCGTTTCGCCTCGTCCAAAGTCAACTTTTGCACTGTGTTCAGCAGGGCTGCTTTGAGGCCAAGCCGACAAAAAACGCGCACAGCGGCATACACCTCTCCGCAATCCCCATCCTGAACCCGCTTCTTGCAGACCTCGGCAGCCAATTCGCCCCCCAGGACCAAGCCATCCAGGCAGGCTTCCAATCGTTCGTCGAATGGCGCGAGCTCGCGCCAGGACACCTGCGGGTCCGCACCCAACGCTCTCCTTTGGTCATACAGGAAAGAGGCGTCCTCCAGGTATTCACGGTAGAGTTCGATCAGGAATGTTTTTGGGGACGTTGCCATAGGTGCCACTAGGAATTACGCCGTCATAGGCTTATCCACCAATCTTGATCGCAACCACGTCCTCCGGCCCTCGCCGGAGCGCGAGGATCCCTCGCCAAATTAGCAGTAACAAACGATCGTCCGTATTTACAATCACCGTATCGAGTATCGTCTGGACGGGCCGCTTCACACCGCCGCGCAGCTCAACCAAGCAAGCAGGCGGCGACACGCCGGGCAAATTGAAATAAAGCCGTCTTTCCCGGGACGCGTTCTCAACCAGCACTGGCTCGTTCCCTTTCAGGTAGCCGGGAACCACCAAGCCCTCTGACGCAGCATTGAAGTACCGGAAATCAAAATCCTTCGGCAGAGCAGGCATGCGGGCCTGTTGCCACTTCTGGTCGTAAGTGCCAGCGAAACGCGCGCGGGGCTGCCAGTGGGGCGAGGTGAAGCCGAAACCGACGGGCGGCGGCTTCTGGTAATATCTTCTGAGACGATGCCGAGGATGTTCTATGTTCGGAAGCTTTACCTCATCCTCAAACCTTCCAACCCAGGCCCTGAAACCAGTGCCTACGGGATTCCGGGGGTCAAACCGGTGGAACTTCGGATTCTCGCGGCTCCGATCCCACCCACCGAACGCTCGTTCGTACTGCAACGGAATCTTATCGAACGGCTTAGGGGGGGTCTTTCGGAATATCCCAAAGCTCCGAAACCAGCACCGGTCCCCCGCAACCCGGGCGATTTTCTGGACGGGGCCCACCTGGAATTTGACCATCACATAATTCGCTCCGGATAGCCCATATGCGTGACCGATCAGAGCGACATCGGTGGCCGGTTTATGAAACGCTCCTTCCGGCTCGTACTTGTAACTTGAACAGTCTGGATCGCCCCAATACTGCCCGGCAAGGCTCACCGGCACCTGTTTTGCCGCGAGCTTCAGCTTCTCAGACCCCTCGATCTCAAAGGCGGCCTTGACTACCGAAATCACGGCAGGCCGGGCCTCGGAATCAGCCGCGAATACTGGTTCAAACGCGAAGCGGGTCTTGTTCTCTATATTTGGATGGCCCATGTTCGTGTTACCGTGCGCTAGCAAGCAACGATATTACGCTCACTCGCCTGGGAATGGCATTCGCATTGGCTCACGCGCAAGCGAGGGGCAGTAACGGTATTCCCGCTCCGTGCTCAAACCGCGGAGCTCCGCCATGCGCAGGATGGCCAAACCCTCGACGAACACGCGGCGCAGCGCCACGATGTGGGGTTCCTCCAACTGCCCTCTGGTCTTGGCCGCTTCAATTTCCAGGTCCCGGGCGAGCAATACATCTGCGAACGCCTCGTCGAATGCCGTTTGATCGCGCGCCGCCAGAGCGCGGCAAACGGCCAGCCGAGCGTTGGGCTGGTCTTCCACGTACTGCGCAAACCGATCGAGCAATCCTGGCACTTCAGAGTCGCGCGACGGCTGGGCCACCCAACACGAGAGGATCTGCGCATAACTGTAATCATCCTCGTACTCGTGGCCGTCGCGAAATTCTGAGGGCGACAAGGCGATTATCTCGCGCGCCAGAGCGAAATCGCCGGCCGCGAGGGCGTCCAAGAACGGCTCATATCGCGCGGAGCACCAATGATGGTCACTCCTTTGACCGGATGCTTGGACCCTTTTCAGGTAAGCCAAACGCCCCAGTCCGCTGCGAATGAGATTGTGGCAGAACGAATCCGTGCTGCCACCTACGACTAGGGCCATGATTGCCAGCGCTCTCAGTTTTCGTGAGAGGTCTAAACTCAGGGCGCCCATTTCCGCCAGCGGGTACTTCGGATTGGTTAACCCCTGCGCCCAGAAGGCTACTTCGTAAGCCAACGTCTCGCTGTATTCTTCCAGTCTCATCCAGGCGGCAACCTAATTCCTAGGCTTCGTATTCTTCCAGTTCAACCCACCGCATGCCGCCGAACTCCTGCTTATCGATCGCTTCCGCCAGTCTCCGGTGCACTAAGTTGACCAGTGGGTATGAAACAGGTCTGAATAGTGTCCTGGTCTTCTCGACCGTGGTCTCGTCGAGGCAGAGGCGCTTTACGCGGTCGATCGTTGTCTTGTCTATTCGCGACCAGGTTGGTTCGCATTTTCCAAGGTCCAGGCATTGGACTGGATCGAGCGGATGCACGATGAAGTAGTCACGGCTGGCCGGTTTCCCCTTGTGATTGAGAATTGTTACCGGCAAGTACTCGACCTTGGGCACGTTTTGGCTTTGGAGGAATTCCTTCAGCTTCTTGGATGCGACTATCCTCGATCCGAGGTCGATGAAACTGTCCGTGAGTAGGGTGTCTTCCGGGAAGTCTGGATCCATGGCATACGACGCATTTCGCGGAAAATTGGCCGCCAGAGCCACCCCATCGCTGAGCTCATAGACTTTTTCCACGCCGGTGAGTTTGTTCAACGAGCATACATTCGGAAGAGCCTTCGAATGCCAAATCAAGTAGTTCGATTTCATGTTCTTAAATCAGGTTGCGCCCCAATTCAGCAAGGCGGCGGCCAATCGTTTTATTTTGGAAGCCACTTTCGAGTCTATATTTGGTGCGGGAAAAGTTCTCTTCTCCGCACTTCCAGTGTTGGCCATCGAAAACGGCAGGTACCAATCTGAATCCGGATGTTCTGATCCTTTCTTCCAGGCGTTGTGAGTTCCGCCGCTGCGCATCCCGCGGTTGCTAAGCTTATCTCGGTAAACATCCGACAGGTCTTCCAGGTCGTGCTTCAGGGTTCCCGCGACCTCCTCATGCTTGTCCGTGCTCTTCGCAACCTTCTCTGCGAGCGTTGCCAGAGACCTTTTGACTTCCTTGGTATATCCCTCTTTTGAATTATGGTCGTAATCGTGCTGCGGCACGTTCTCGAACCGGGGTGCTGCGACGTTCTCTAGGAGCTCTCCACCCGCGGCGAGATCGCAATACCACTGGAGCGTATGACCCCAAAGCGGCATTCCCAACATATTCTTCTTCGCATTAATGCACCACTCCGTTTGCTCAAGAATCTCCCTCAACTTGGCTTCACCCGCGAGCATTTCCGTCACACAGGCAACGCACAATAGATGATGGGCTTCGTAATCCTTGGTCACCTTTTTCTTGCTGCCTTGGATAAATGTCAACGCCGTCCGCTGTGGGTCGCCTGGAATAGGCGTCAAGGCCGCCCACTCCACCCACTCCGGTTTGCCGTTCTCCCGGTACTCGCTTGGCGGATTGCTGGTGCAGGGAGGACTGCATTTATCCGTGCGCAGAGCGCAGAATTTGCTCACCCGAGTTCCTTCGGAATGGCCGCTCATGGGGATTACGAGAAGGCTTTCGGCTGCAACACGAAGCACCCGCGCGGTCTCCCGTCCGCACTCGAGACGACCGCTAGAGGCTTCGCCGACAAATGGGGACGCGCGTACGCTTGCGCTGCCACGCACGCTTGCACTGCACCCGTCGCCGCCCCGGTGCTGCCGAACGACGCTGACGGAAACCACACTTCTGGCTCGGCCAACACCTTGGATCGGGCGGCCAGTCGCAACAACGCCAATCCCCATTCGTGAGCACGATAGGTCTCTCCGTTCAGGTCATGACTAATGCGGGCCGGAGCCTCTCGTCCCCACGAGGACACGCTGGCTGCGTGGTGGACCACTTCCGCCAGGGCGACACCACTCGACTGGCCGCCTGAAACCAGCGACATAGCCTCTTCTTCAAGGCACACTGCGTCCAAGCACACTCGCCGCTTTGGCATACGCTTCGCCGCACTCTCTTCGGTTTCCAAAAGAAGGAAACCGCACGCCTCACCCGGTTGAAGTCCGTTCGCACGATCGGGCGTTTTGAGCCGCCCAGTTAATTCAAGCCACGCCAAGGTGTCCTCGTCCAGATATGAATCCACACCGCCCACGATTGCCAGATCGCACCCGCCGCCCTGCAGATCTGTTGACGCCCGGCGCATTGCCTCTGCAACACCGGTGTGTCCGGAGTCAGTGCACCATTTCAGTTCAGGCTTCCCCGACCAATGGGCCAACCGCGCGCCTTGACTAAGCAGCCGCCCGGCGCGTTCAAAGCCTGCGACTGGGTCGCGTTTCTCCTTCGCCAACTCCTGCATTTGCTGGCGCTTGCCTTCCTCGGCCACCAATTCAGCGCCAGTGGCAAGCCGTTCCAGGCTCGGCACTGACAGGTAGAACGCCGTGCGCCTGGTTTTCCACGGGGCATCCATGCACTGCCGGGCCAAGTCTTCCAAGCCGCCTTGAACGAGCCGAACCAGCCGCGCCTCGCCTTCGAATCCATCGGTGAGAAGCGGTACCGCGTGGCACACAACACCGCCCACAGAACCGTCTGCGGAAGATCGCACGGGATAAACGTCCATACCGGACGTCCGAACGATCCCCGCACGCGAAGCCGCACAGGCATTCACGACGTCCAGACCCAGTGAACTGACCAGTCCACAGCCAGTCACCGCAATCATTTCATTGCCGCTGGTATTTCCCACGAATCAATAGTCTTGGTCGCAAATATAACAGATGCGCCGATGCGGTCCCGGTATCGGGACCACGGGTCCCTGAAGAAGTGGAAACGGGGGCGTGTTCTTGTCGTTGTGCAACATAAGATCCAGCGCGCGGGCTACGCCTTTTCCCTCCACCTTGACATCGAACGAGAAATTCACGAACTCCGCTTTGCCCTTGATTTTGTTAGAAACTACGCCTCCGCCCGCGCTTCCAGCTTCATCGCCGGTGCTCATGCTGAAGTTCGAGTTTTCCAGGCAAATCGGATTTCCGTCGCACTTCACGCTGCTGCTGCCCTGTGCCGTATCAGAAGACATCGCGATATTGGGGTAAGGAATCGGAACCGGGCCAGCGGGGGTGGGCGTCTTGCAAACGTCAGGGAAAGCCTGCGTGACTCCGTTGCTGGCTGCGTGAACTACCGATAGGTTATTGACTCCCACTGTTACCGGCATGGCAGTTTGGGGTGGTTCAATTGATGTTCACGGAAGCTCCGCGGATCTTGTTGGCCCCCGACGCACAGCTCACGATCTCAGCACCCCGAAGGCTAATACGTCCTTCCTTGGTCAGAGTAATGGAACTCCGCCCACAGACCAGAGTGACCTCCTCGTCACCTCTGAGGATTACGCGACGGCCATCCACGGTGGCATAAGGTGGACCGCTCGCCGGCAACGGAGCGTCTCCTTCGCCAGCAGGCGAGGGAACTGCCGATTCCAAGGCGCCAAGGATGATCGGCCGAGCCGGGTCGCCATGTTCGAACACCAGCAGAACAGGGAGATTAGCCGGCGAACTGCGCCCTTCAAGCCGGAAGGTATCAAGACAGCGCGCCACAATCGGCTCACCTGGGTTTCCAGGAAAATCAACGAGCGGGCGTCTTTCGTCGTCGATGCTCGCAATGCGACCACAGCAGACCGGGCCAAACTCGCTCCACCATGAGCGCGTTCCTTTCTTTTCCTGAAGAGCGTGCATATCTAGTTTTCCTTGATTTGACTGCCTTTGATTACGACATCTCCGCTGCCCTTGATTTCAATCTTGTTGCCTTTGACCAGGATGTCCCCATTTTTCTTTAGAGTGATTTCGGCGTCGCCGCTCTTAAACTGAATCTCGTCCTCAGCGACAATCTGCACCTTTTTCGCGTTAAGGATGCTCTCCTTGGTCACCGAAACCTTCTGCTGGCCGCCAATGGTGGACTGCTGGTCTTTTGCGACCGAGACTGTGCGGTTCTTGGCCACGGTCTCGCTCTTGTTGCCCCCCACGTTAAGGGAGCGGTTACCACCAATATTTTCGGATTTAGTCATGCCGACGGACTCGACTTTGGCTCCTCCGACAGTTTCAGCCATGGCAGCGCCAACGGTAATAGCCAACGCTGCGCCCACCGTCAGTTCCATCGCTGCTCCAACCGTTTCCGCGTAGTTGACTCCAACCATCTCAGTCAGCGTCGAGCCGACAGTAATGTTCATGCTTGAACCGACGTTTTCAGTGTGGTTGACGCCAATCTTGACAATTCGGTTGTTCACGACTGTTTCCGTTTGATCATGGCCGACCGTCAGGACCTCGTCATGTTCGACCTTCTCCGTCCGATCATGGCCGACATAAGTCGTCTCATCATTCTCCACGACGTTATTTTGGTCCTTCTCGGCGTGGATATAGACTTCTTCGCTGCCCTTTTTGTCCTCGAAGCGGATTTCGTTGAAGTTGGCGGTGCTGCCGCCTTTGCTGGAGCGGCTTTTCTGCCCGCTTTGGGTCTTATTGGCGGGCAAAGCGTAGGGGGGGACCTGGTCGGCGTTATAGACGCGGCCGGTGATAATCGGTTCGTCCGGGTCGCCCTCTAGGAACTCGACGATGACTTCCTGGCCGATACGCGGGATATGAATGGAGCCCCATTGCTTGCCTGCCCAGAACTGCGAAACGCGCACCCAGCAGGAGGAATCCTGATCGGATTTGTCGTGGCGATTCCAGTGGAAGTGGACCTTCACGCGCGCGTGCTCATCGGTGTAAATTTCCTCACCGCCCGGCCCGACGACGATGGCGGTCTGGGGACCCTGGATAACGGGCTTTGGCGTAAGACGGGGGGCGCGGAACTGTTGTGACTTATCGATGGCGCTCAGACTGCATGAAAAGGACTCGCTGCCAGACGTTGTGTCAAACGGTCCGGAATCGGCCTGGATGGATACCCCCGTAATGAGGTAATCGCGGTTTTGATCTCCGCGCGGATGCTCCTTCAGCTTGAAGATGCAACCCGCAGCCAGGCCGCGCGCGCTGGCCTCGCCGCGGAGGATTTCGTATTGGCTTTGCAGCTCGTTGAGCCGTACGTCCGCGAGGCGCTGGCCTTCGCCGTGGTCAAGGTACTCACCGGGGAAGTCGTAGATTTCGTATTCCGCCTTCCCATGAGGGCGGGAGAGGTTGGAGGAGGAGAGCAGAGAGGTCTTGGGCTTCTTGAAATCAAAATCCTGCAACGCGGAGGCCACTGGCTGCAGCTCCTTCTCCATGGTCCAGTCGGTAATGACTTCCCGTTCTTCGGCGGCGCCTTCTTGCAGTTCGTGAAAAGTGACGTCTGCATACCCGGGAAAGGGTTTGTGGGCGCTGATTGAATCCGCGAGCACGAGTGTGTGGTTGCCGTCCTCGTGTTCGAAATAATAGTAAATACCTTCCTGTTCCATCAGGCGGCTGACGAAGTTGAACGCCGTCTCCCGGTACTGCACGCAGTACTCCCAGATGGGATAAGTGGCGTTGAGCTTGAGCTTGTAGTCGGAGAACCCGTAGAGCTTGAAGACATCCTGGATGATAGTCGGCACGGTCTTTTGTTGGAAGATGCGACAGTCCGAAGTGCGCGTGAGCAGCCACAGCCACGGCACAATGGTAGCCCGGTAACGGGTATAGTGGCCCTCGGTGGCTACTTGCACCAAGCGGCTGACGTAGCCGTTGAAGTAGCGCTTGTCGCTCTCGCCGATGTTGAGTCGGATCGTGGCTTTCTGCCCCACCACGTCGTCGAGGTTGATTTGGCCATCCTCGCTGGCCAGCTCAGCCTCGATCTGGAACAGCCGGCTCAGTTGCTCCTGGACCTGGATCGCACCAACCGCCAGCACCTTCGCGCCCAAGGCGGTGGTAATACCCATCATCCGCTCGTCTTGCTCTATTGGCATGGTGGTGGCTTGTTGCTTCTAGTCTAGCCGCATTTTAGTCAAACGCAAATGCGAAGCCCCCGTCCTTCGCCGTCACATGGACGCGTTTGATCTCGCTGCCGGCTGCCAGGCGGGTCAGGAATTCGCGGCCGATTTCCGGCAGCATGGTGTTGGTGATGAGCGCATCCACCATGCGCGCGCCGCGTTCCAGTTCAGAGCAGCGCTGGCCAATCAACTCCGGCACACTCTCGTCGTAGGTAAACGGCACTTTGTGGTTTTCCTTCACCCGCTTTTCGACGCGCGAAAGGTTGAGCTTGATGATGCGGGTCAAGACCTCCTTGCTGATAGGATAGAACGGCACCACCACCAGACGGTTTAACAAGGCGTCAGGGAAGACTTTCGTCAGCGGGCCACGCATCGCTTTCTCCAAACCCTCGGCATTGGGCATCAACTCGGGGTCCTTGCACATGCTGATGATAACCTCTTGCGAAGCGTTGCTGGTGAGGATGATGATCGTGTTCTTGAAGTCAATGTAGCGTCCCTCGGCGTCCTCCATCCAGCCTTTGTCGAAGACCTGGAAGAAGATCTCGTGCACGTCCGGGTGCGCTTTTTCCACTTCGTCCAGGAGAACGACGCTGTAAGGCCGGCGCCGCACGGCCTCGGTAAGTACGCCGCCTTCGCCGTACCCGACATAGCCAGGCGGCGAACCCTTCAACGTGCTCACTGTGTGGGCCTCCTGGAACTCGCTCATGTTGATCGAGATGAGGTTCTGTTCGCCGCCGTAGAGCGCTTCGGCGAGGGTGAGCGCCGTCTCGGTCTTGCCGGTGCCGCTGGGGCCCACGAGCATGAAGACGCCAATGGGACGGTTCGGGTTGTCCAGGCGTGCGCGGCTAGTGTGGACGCGGCGGGCGATCATTTCGAGTGCGTGGCGCTGGCCGATGACGCGGCGCTCCAGGATGTCCGCAAGGCCGAGGACCTGCTCGATCTCGTTCTTCACCATGCGTCCTACGGGGATACCGGTCCAATCGGCGACGACGCTGGCGACGGCGTTGGCATCCACGCTCGGAAAGATCAGAGGTGTTTCGCCCTGGAATCCCTTGAGCTTCTCCTGAAGCTGCTTCAATTCCACCAGCACTTTGTCGCGCTCCTCGGGTGTCAACTGGCCGTCGCCGTTTGCAGGGACCAGGGGTAAAGGGCGAGGGGCAGGGGGAGAGGCTGACCCGGTTTTCTGTCCCGAAGCACCGGGCGCCAGGCCCGCCGCAGCGGCAGGCGGGATGCCTACCCTACTATCGCCGGCGGCGGCGCCAGTGGCAGTGAGTTTAGAGCGCAGGTCGAGGATCTTGGCGACCAGTTCCTTCTCCTCATTCCAATGCTTTTCGAGGCCAGCCAGCTCTTCCTTTTCCTTTGCTAGCTTGTCGTTGATCTCGGCGACGCGGACCTGGTGGTCCAGGCCGGTGGCGATCTCGCGACCGAGGATGCCCAGTTCGGTCTCGAGGGCCTGGATGCGGCGACGACAGTCATCGACTTCCGGCGGCACGGCGTGTTGGCTGACGGCGACCCGGGCCGAAGCGGTGTCAATCAGGCTTACGGCCTTGTCCGGCAGTTGCCGTCCGGCGATGTAGCGATGAGATAATCTGACGGCGTTTTCTATGGCTTCGTCCAGGACCTGCACTTTGTGGTGCTTTTCGAAAGGAACCACCACGGCGCGCATCATGCGGATGCACTTGGCCTCCTCAGGCTCGTCCACCTTGACGACCTGGAAGCGCCGTGTCAGCGCCGGATCCTTCTCGATGTGCCGTTTGTATTCATCCCACGTAGTGGCCGCTATGGTGCGGAGGGTGCCACGGGCCAGGGCGGGCTTGAGCAGGTTCGCGGCGTCGCTGGCGCCGCCGCCGCCCGCCCCCATGAGCGTATGGGCTTCGTCAATGAACAGGATGATCGGCTTGGGCGAGGACTGGATTTCGTTAATCACACTACGCAGCCGCTGTTCGAATTCGCCTTTCATGCTCGCGCCAGCCTGGAGCAGCCCCATGTCCAGGGAGCGGATGCTCACGTCCTTGAGTGCCGGGGGCACGTCGCCGGCCAGGATGCGATGGACGAAACCTTCGACCACGGCGGTCTTGCCCACACCGGCTTCGCCGGTCAGGATCGGGTTGTTCTGGCGGCGCCGCATGAGGATATCGACGCATTGGCGGATTTCCTCGTCGCGGCCCACGATGGGATCAATTTCGCCGTCGCGAGCCTTTTGGGTCAGGTCGGTTGTGAAGCGTTTCAGCGCCTCCTGTTTGCCCATCTCCGCCGGTGGAATAGCGCCGCTGGCTTCGCCGGGGGCGGCGCCGGCGCTCAGGCCCGAGCCGTCGCTGGCGCGCATGGCGTCCTCGGGCGAACCGCCGACAATCTTGGCAAATTCGTCGGTGAGTTGTTCGGTCTTAATCTTGTTGAATTCGCGTGAGAGGCCAAGAAACAAGTTGCGGAGAGAGTCGGTTTTGAGATATGCGATGATCAGATAACCGGTGCGGACCTGGGATTCGCCATAGAGGAGGGTGGCATAGAGATAGGCTTGCTGGAGGGCCGTTTCAATGTGTGGCGAGAAATCGCTGATGGCCGTGGCGCCGCGCGGCAGGCGGTCAAGCGCGGCGACCAAATCCGCGGCTACTCGCGAGGTGTCGAGGCCGAAGTGCTTGATGATCCGCAGCACGTCGGAGTCCTGCTGCTGCAAAAGCTGGTGCAGCCAGTGGACAGTCTCGACGTACGCGTTCCCGCGCATCTTGCAGAAGATCGTCGCGGATTCGATGGATTTGTAGCCGAGCGAGTTTAACTTGCCGAAGAGGGTGGAGCGTTTGATTTCAGCCATGGCAATTGTTGAGAGTTGACGGTTTTGGGTGTTTTCAGGAAGAACCTTGAAGAACCAGGTCCTCCGCGTCGTGGTCGAAGGGTTTAGTTTTGAGCCAGGTGGTCCAGCCTAGCCGCCCAGCCCGGCCGATTTGAATTGTCGGCACCTCTTCCTTGGCTAGGACGAGCTTCACATCCCAGGAGAAGTGATCGCCCGCGTACAGGCGAACCCAGTCGCAAAGCCGACGGAAGGAAGCGCCCAGCGGCAAGAGGCGCTCAAACGCAGGGAACTTCATCGGCCCCATGCGCAGCCGGAAATGGTGCTGGCAGATCCAGACACGTGATCCCACGATGACACTGGCACCCAAGGCGCCCGTAGCGGGCGAATCTCCCAGCTTGCAGACGGAACTCTCGGGCACGTGCAGCCAGCGGCCGACGAAGGTCCACACCTCCGTCCGCACGCCGAAGAAATCCTGGATGATAGCCTCCAAACCTTCGGCGTTTCGGGCCTGGTGAACCAGCCGCCCGGCGAAATAAAGTTTAGCCCGGACAGGCACTTTGTCATCCTCTCGCTCCAGCAAGCTATCCATGCCGAGGCCGATCAGACTCCCGACGAACTGCGACCAGTTCTGGTCCTCCAGCCGGTCGAAATCGACCGTCTTTCTCGCATCCGCCCAGGCGCGGAAGAAGAAGGAGAGCAGACGATGATGGAAGACATTACAAAAGGAGGCGAACGTGAAATCGCCGTGGTGCAGAATGCGGTCGCGGGCGTATTCAGTGAGACAGAGCGGCAAGGGCCCGTCGGGGCCGAACATTCCGAAGTGCCGCGAGTATATGACCGGGGGCCGGGAAGGATCTTTGAGGCGCAGCTCCGCGGCTCGACGCATCAGCGGGTCATCGTTCGCCGTAAGGGTGGACGGGGCAAAGTCCAGGGCGGGATTCTGCGCGAAGCGGACCGGGTCATCGGCGGGAGATTCGGAATAGCCGACGCGGGGCTGGTTGCAGAAAGAACTTTGCAGCCGCCGAACGGCGGTATAAAAGTCGAATGCGAACGGCTTCTCCGCCAGGCTCGCAATCAGAGAATCTGGCGTCTGCCTATCTGCACCGGCCATCGCATTATCTCCTTCCGTTGCTGGGTGGTAACAACCGTTTCGGTAAATGAGTTCAACGAGACATACCTGGCGAAGAACTGCTCGAGGACAGCGCCGAGCACGAACACCCCTTGCCCCTCGAACGCCGCTTCGTCGAACAGCACCGTGATCTCCAAGCCTCGCGCGAACGTAATCGGCCCCGGCATCTCGACGCGGCGGATGACGGGCCGATACGAGATGCCACGGATGCCATCGACCTGCTTGAGGGTCTGCCGGTCATCGGGATCGGCGTATAACTTGAGCATTTCGCGAAGACCCTCAGCCCCGGCTTCCGGCTGAGCCGCGCCTCCAAGCGGCACATGGCCGCCGGTTTCCGGGCCGCGCGGGGCGCCGGGCCCAAAACCTCGATCCCGGAGCGAGAGGTTGTTCAGGGAGAGATGGCTGATAAGCCGCCAGGCAAACCGCCCCGAGGCAACCTGCGGCTGCTCCGGGTTCTGTCCGGCCAGCACCAGGCTCGGCCGCGGCAAAGTCGGGCCCTGGACGACGCGGATCGTGTTCACAGGGGCGCTGATGTCCATGGTAAAATCCGTCTGTCCGGCCCTGGCCATTTGAATGGGCAAGTGCCGATTGGTGCACAATGCCCGAATACCGAGCTGGTGGAGGTCCGGCCGGAAGGGGGCCATGTCCCCGTCCACGATCGAGATGAACGCGTCCGTTCCTGCGTACGAAGATCGCCGGCGCGTAAGCCGTTCACGATCACTGAATAGGCGGGGCGCACGATGCACCGTGTAAAACGCGCTGCTTTCATTATCAGTATCTCGCGCCTGGTAGAACGGCAGGAACGGCTGCTCCTGGTCAGGCGTGTCCCCATAGCCGGTGACTGAAGTGATCTGATAGACTTCGAAGTCCAGCGGGCGGTTGCGATCGGGCACCACGTGGAACTCGGAAAAGCGATCCGCAATCAAAACCCGGTCCAGGGTTTTCTCGAAGAGGTTAATGGCCGGGCAGCAAAAGAGATCAAAACAGGTCTTGTCCACTCGGCCATCCAGACGTGTTTCCGGCGCATCCAACACGATCACCAGGTCCACATCATCACCGGCAACCTGGGCAAGGGCTTCCTGAAAGCCGGTGAGCTCAAAAAACAGGAACCGCTGGGGAAAGGCGAAATACTCCCGCAGCAAGCGGTAGCCCTCGAAATCGCGCGGGGCGGGCGGCAGGAGCGCTTGCTCGTGAGTGAAACCGACACGCCGGATGCAATCGGCTCTCAAAAGCGGGCCATACTGTTTGCGGCCTGCGGGAGATTGAACGACCAGCCGCGATTTGTGCGCGAAAATCTGCTCGTAGATTTGGCCGGGCAGTTCGTCCGCCCCGCGGATGTGAAGGATCAAAGGATCAACGCTGATCTTGTCGAAGGGCTCAGGGATCGTCTTGTGCAACCGCAGGCGAAGGGCGGCCTTGGCGGCCAAATCGCGCGGCAGGTTGAGTTCCGCCAGGTCGCGAGTGAAGTAACGCGCCTCGGTCAGGGCCAGGGGCAGCAGCCGGACATCGTGCGCCGTGCTGAAGGTGCAGGCAGTGCGCTCACCTTTGCCCAACTGGCTGCGCAGCAGGGTGCCGCGTTTGATCACAAACCCCTCCGCCAAGGCGCCCTCGTGCTCTTCCGGCTCGAATTTCACAATCGCCATCGAAGGAACGGGGCAGAGGTAGTCGGGATAAACCGTCTCCAGCAAGCCCTGCGTGAAACGAGGGAATTCCGCGTCCAGCTTCAAATGCACTCGGGCCGCCAGGAAGGCGAACCCTTCCAACAATCGCTCGACGTAGGGATCAGGACAGATCTCCTTTGCTTCCAGGTCCAGCGCCAAGCGGCCGGCGATCTTCGGAAAGTCCCGGCCGAACTCGGCGGCGGTTTCGCGCAGGTGCCTCAACTCCAGATTGTAGAGCTCGAGCAGCCGTTCATCCATGAGGCGCGTCTCCCAGGAGGCACTGTCCGGTTTCCAGATCCAACTTGGTCTTGAGGTGCAGATGTTCCGGGAGCGGAAGGGCCCATAAGTCACCCTGGACGTCGAACGTCACAAAATTCCGGTCCACGTCCGCATGGATGGTCAGGCTTCGGGGGGTGATGCGCGGTTCGAACACTCGCACCGCCTCGCGCAAATCTTCCTGCAGCCGTTTCAGATCTGGCGTGGAGAGTCCGGAAACCTGCCGCGTCCCAAAGTTAATAACCGATCGGTACGCTTCAGGGTAATTCTCCGGACGAAAGATATCCCGCCCCTCCGGGTGCGGGTAAGGGTGCGCATTGAAGAGCCATTCGAGATCGCGCAGAACACCCGCCCGGTATCTCTGCGGCGAGACGACCCTTTGCAAGCGGCTTTCCTCACGGTTCGCCGGCTCATCATCGGTCAATCGGTCCAGCAGGCAAGGCTGCAGCTTTTCAAGGGGAGTCAATTCAGCCATGGCTTGAAGCGCCAAAACGTCGAAGCGCTAAAACTTGTCGCTCACGGGACCGGGATCAGTTCAATGCTCCGGCACCCCAGCAACGGGTACTCGTTGGCATCGGTGGCCAGAAGGCGCTGGCCCAAACCGAGGTAGGTTTCCCCCGAATGCTGGTGCCATTCGGTCCTCCGCGCCAGGCGCAACGGGCCATCAGCCGACGCTTCCGTGCCGGGATAGCGCGTGGGGATGTGACCCGGGGCGCTTCCCCCGTTGGTCCAGGTGAACTGGGCCGGAAGCCAGACCAGATCCCGCATATCGCTGGGCTTCTCGGTTTCGATCTTCTGAATGCGGCAGAACGGCACCCAGTAATACTTGCCATCCATGATTACCTCGATCACCGGGCCAAGGCGTGAATCCGCGTCCGCAATCCACTCGAAGGGTTCTCCGTTGATCTTCCCCGCGGACGCGGGAGCGGCCTCAAAGGCCTTGCCGCGCGATTCTGCGGCTGCGGAGAATTCGCGCCGCGCCACCAATTCATTCGCTTGAATCAGCGAACCCATCCACTCCATGGGTTCCCCGAAGATGATCGGCGTGCGCTTGCCCGCGAAGACCTCACGTCGGAGCAGCTCGCAGGCGATTACCGGCCGGAAGATCTGCGCCAGCAGCATCGTCTCCGCAGTCAGATTGGAGATGACCTCAAGCTGGGTCACCGCCTTCTCGAGTTGACCCAAAACGCAGTCGAGCTGAAACAGGAAAATGCGCAGCCGATTGTCTTCCGGCTTGTTCCGGATCTCGGCCTGCAAAGCAGCCAAGCTGTCTTCCAGACGCCCAGCTTGAGCTAGTTCCGCAGAAGTCATCATTGGAATAGCGTGCCTGACTCGAGTGCCAGCCAGGCACACGCTCTATCCAGGGGTGGCGACCTAGAACAAATCAACTCCCTTTGTTCGTCTTTGAGTTGTATTTATGAACTATAGGCGAATCGAGCGTGTTATCGTCTTTTTGTGGTGCGTACGAGTTCTCGATCTCCGTGAAATTGAGCGAGAACTGATCCGTCGGCACAATATCCCCGCCGGAGCCGCCGGTTTGATAGCTGGAAACGAACACCTTGTTGAGGGTGATCTTCAGATATTCCTGCGCGTCCTTGCCGGCTTTGCGGCAGGTCAGCACCCCTTTATCGATGAGCTGGCCGGTGGCACACGCCAGGAATAATTTGGGGCTGTGTTTGCCCATCTTGGCGGTGAAGGAGATATCCTGGAGGGCGGATCTGCCCGCGCCACTCCCGCCGCCCGCCTCGCCGGTGCCGGCGTTGGTTACCCCCCAACTCCAGCTCTCGAGCTGAATCTCGTCTTTGTGTTTGTCATCCTGGCTTTCGCCCTTAATGGGGTCAAGTTTGAGGAAGTAATCTACTGCGGCCATAACTTAATTCTCTTTCTGTTCAAGTGGGCTTCTGTGCCTGAAACCCAGGTTTTTTGGTTTTCACATCCGCGAGTGGCACATCCCCGCGGATCACATTTTATGCGCCTTCTCAGAGTCGTTCACAGTCCGCCGGCACCCTTACTTTTTCACCGAGGGCAACTTCGACACCAACCGCAAGGAGACCGTCAGGCCTTCGAGCTGGTAGTGTGGCCGAAGGAAAAACTTGGAAGTATAGTAGCCGGGATTGCCCGCCACTTCCTTGACTTCCACCTCGGCGGCGGCCAATGGATAGCGCGCCTTCACGTCTTCAGAAGACTTGGAGTCGCAGCAATACTGGCTAATCCATTTATTGAGCCACCGCTCCATATCCTCGCGCTCCTTGAAGGATCCTATCTTGTCTCGCACCAGGCACTTGAGGTAATGGGCGAAGCGGCAGGAGGCGAAAAGGTAAGGCAGTCGCGCGCTTAGGTTCGCGTTGGCGGTCGCGTCCGGATCGTCATATACTGCGGGCTTCTGCAGCGACTGCGCGCCCATGAAAACTGCGTAATCCGTGTTCTTATAATGTGACAGCGGCATGAACCCGTTCTTCGCCAGCTCCGCCTCGCGCCGGTCAGTAATGGCGATTTCTGTCGGACACTTCATGTCCACGCCGCCATCGTCGGTCGGGAAGGTGTGGACCGGCAGACCTTCGACCATCCCGCCGGACTCAGCGCCCCGGATGCGGGCGCACCAGCCGTAGAGCTTGAACGCCCGGGTGATGTTCGTGGCCATCGCATAGGCCGCGTTGGACCAGACGTATTTGTTGTGGTCCGCCCCTTCAGTGTCCTCCTCGAAGTCAAATTCCTCGAGCGGCACCGTCTTCGCTCCGTAGGGCAGGCGGGACAGGAACCGAGGCATGGCCAAACCAATGAAGCGGGAGTCCTCGGAGTCCCGCAGCGACCGCCAGGAGGCGTATTCGGCCGTCTGGAAAATCTTGGTCAAGTCACGCGGATTGCTCAATTGCTGCCAAGAATCCATTTGGAACGTGCTGGGTGCCGCGCCGGCAATGAACGGCGCGTGGGCCGCCGAGGCGATCTGACCCATACTGGTGAGCATCTTCACGTCTTCAGGGGAATGGTCAAAAAAGTAGTCGCCGACCAGGGCGCCATAAGGCTGGCCGCCGGGCGAACCAAACTCCTCTTCGTAGAGCTTCCTGAAAATCGGGCTCTGGTCCCAGGCGGTTCCCTCGTAAATCTTGAGGGTCTTTTTCAAATCCAGTTTCGAGATGTTGAGCACACGAATCTTCAGCATCTCGTCGGTCTCAGTGTTGTTGACCAGGTGATGCAGGCCGCGCCACGTGCCTTCCAGGGCCTTGAACTCATCATGGTGCATGATGAGATTGATCTGCTCTGAGAGTTTTCGATCAATCTCGGCGATCATGGCCGAAATCGTTCTAGTTGCGTCGGCTGAAACCAACTGGGTTGATGCCAACGCCTGCTGGGCGAGGGTGCGAATAGCGGTCTGCACCGCGGTCTGTTTTTGCGTATCGCGGGCTCTGAACTCTTTGTTGAGGAGCGACTCGAACTCGCTGACTTCAGCCGTAGCAGGGGCGGCGGCGGGGGCAGCGGCGGCGCCTTGTGTTTCGATTTCTGGGGGCATCATAGCTATTCCTTCCTTCTGAAGACTACTTGGCTTGCTGGGCCTCGGGATTCGGCGCCGAGGTGAGTGATTTCATTAGATCTGGATTGTTCAGGAGCTTGCCGACCAACTGCTCGGCCTTGTCCTTGCCATCCATGTAGGTGAGCAGGTTGGACAACTCGGTTCGAGCCTGCAGGAGTTTGTTCAGAGCGTCCACTTTGCGGGCGACTGCGGCCGGCGAGAAGTCGGCCATGTTTTCGAAGGTCATCTCGACACTTAAATTGCCTTCGCCGGTGAGCGTATTGGGCACCTGGAAAGCGACCCGCGGCTTGCAGGCCTTGAGCCGCTCGTCGAAATTGTCCACGTCGATCTCCAGGAACTTGCGGTCCTTCACCCCGGGCAACGCCTCCGCCGGCTTGCCGGTCAGGTCGGCCATCACCCCCATGACGAAGGGCAATTCGATTTTCTTCTCTGCGCCGTACAGCTCAACCTCGTATTCGATTTGAACGCGAGGGGCACGATTTCTGGCAATGAACTTTTGGCTGCTTGCTTTGGCCATAATA
>Ga0182027_10005635_pt1 | contig 18976 bp, 14 predicted proteins | sample 712E1DmetaG_FD_121300 | JGI IMG/M metagenome (GOLD analysis project Ga0182027, IMG submission 121300) | Permafrost microbial communities from Stordalen Mire, Sweden - 712E1D metaG (Illumina Assembly) | ecosystem: Environmental > Terrestrial > Soil > Wetlands > Permafrost | place: Sweden...
CCCAAGACTTTTTTGCCCAGGCGTTTGCGTCGAGGGGGATTGGGCAGAGTGCCGAAGATGACCGTTCGGCTGAGGATCTGCATCCGCTGGAGGATTTGCTGTGCTTCTCGCCAGTTTTCAATGGCTTGTTTCAGGGCTTGATATTGTTGGGGCGACAGCGCCACCGAGACGGTCTTGGCTCTGACTTTGCGGGTCCATTGGTAACAGGGGCCGCCCGCTCCCGGGCCCCGGTCTTGGACGTAACCCTGACTGATCCAGCCGAGCCGGGCCAGTCGGGCGCGCAACCGGGCGTACTCGATTTCGAGGGGGGTGCGGGGAGCGTTCATCCGAGGAAAAGCCTATCATGGCTGTCAAATAGAGCGGTATATATACCGCTCTATGAACACACCGTTCTTTCCCGCTTTCCGCTGCCGATTCGCCGCCCAAACGCGCCGCGCTCTTCATCACCTGCGCCATGCTTCGTTGTCGCAACTGGAGCAGTGCTTGGAAACCTATCTGCCCGCCCACTGGCTGGCCGCCGAAGCGCACGGACCCAACAGTCGGGAACGCGTTTACAGCCTGCGGCTGACCTTCCAGTGCTTTCTCTGGCAACTGCTGACGCCGCAGACAGCTTGTCGGGAAGTCGTGCGTCAGGTGCAAGTGTTGTTTCGGTTGAAAGAGCTCGGCCCGGTCCGCGAGGGTACCAGTGCCTATTGCCAGGCCCGATTGCGCCTGCCCCGCGAGCGCTTGGAGACGGCCTTGGTTCACCTGGCAAAGTGTGCCGAGCGACGCGCGGGAGAAGGCGGGCGACTGGCCGACCGACCGGTCAAAGTGGTGGACAGCACGACGGTGCGCTTGCCGGACACCCGCGCCAACCAGAAACGCTATCCGCAGTCCCCCTACCAAAAGCCCAGATGCGGGTTTCCGTTGCTGAAGTTGCTGGCGTTGTTCTCGCTGTCCAGCGGGGCGATCGAGGCCGTGACCATGGATGACCAATTCCACCACGATCTGCGATTGTCCCGCCGCTTGTGGGACAAGCTGAGCCCGGGCGACATCCTGTTGGGCGACCGGCTGTTTGGCGAGTACCCGACGCAGGCCTCGTTGCCCCGACAAGGCGTTGACGTGGTCGCCCGTCTGAGTTACCGCCGCAACATCGACTTTCGCAAGGCCAAGCGCCTGAGCCGCCATGATGCCTTGTTCGTCTGGACTAAAGCCAAGCCGTGCCCGCCGTATCTGACCGCCGCCCAATGGGCGGAGACGCCGGCGGCGATCACGGTGCGGGTGCTGCGGTTTCGCGTGACCAGTCCCGGCTGTCGCAGCCGCTGGATCAGGCTGGTCACGACCCTGCTGGATCACCAGCAGTATCCACCCGAAGAATTGGCCGCGTTGTACGCCCGTCGCTGGCAGTTGGAACTGTGCTTCCGCGATCTCAAAACCCAAATGGGCATGGCTGAGTTGCGCTGTCTGACACCGGCGATGGCGGAGAAGGAGGCGCTGGCCTATCTGGTGGCTCACAATCTCGTGCGTTGTGTGATGGCCGAGGCCGTTGCTCACTACCAAGTCGAGCTGGAGCGCGTCAGCTTTCAGGGCACGGTCGATGCGCTGCGCCAGTACACCCAAGCCATCGGGCAGGCCCGCAATCGGAAAACGCGGCGACAATTGTGGGAGGATCTCTTGTGCAATCTGGCCCGTGATTTGGTGCCGTTGCGTCCTGGCCGACGCGAACCTCGGGCGCTGAAACAGCGGCCCAAGCACTTTCCGTCGTTGACCTGTCCGCGCCACCGGTTCAAAGACTTCATCCCGTCCTACAAATGGCGGCGCAGACTCAAGCGAGGTCTTAATTAAGCGCCATTCCCCAAACAGGAACAACTTTGCAGGTCCCCATGTGATGATATAGGCGGTGTTGAAATGGCCATTTGTCATCGGTGTGAAGTGTCGCACGAAAGCTGGCGTGCGTTGTGTATCTACTACACACGATAGCGAAGTCGGCTGGGCTATAACGCCACCGATGTCAACGGGTCTCATACTCGACATGGTAGCCCAAAGCACCAGTCCAGTTGTTCGCAAGCGCGAACAAGCTGACCGGGCCAAGTGTGGCATTCAAACAGGAGAATTCATGATGACACCAACCCCGCCTGAGAGCGGTGACGAAATCGTTCGGCGAACGCCGGTCCGGTCGCTTGGTGGACGACGCATGACCGCCTCGCGAGCTGACGAGCGGACATCGCTCGGATGCCGCGCGGATACCGGCAAGATGCCGTGCGACCGCAGGAGTCGGCGAATATCTCGCCATTGGAATGTCAGCCACAAATCAACACAAGGAAATGACCATGAGCAGAACGATTGATTACACGAAACTGGCCGCGACGCTCGACTACGCGGCATTGGAAAAGAAGCTGGAGCAGTTGACGCAGCGCGATCCGCCGAGGAAGCGCAAGACCGTCGCTGACGTGTTGAAGCCGCTCCGCCAACGGTTGCTGGACCTTCACAGCAAAGGATGGAGTGCCAGCCAACTGGCCGACGAGTTGAAAACTGCCGGCGTGACGGTTAGTGCAGCCCGGTTGCGCGAGTGCCTCAGCGATTGGATGACTGGCGGCGACAGAACCGTCAGGTCGCGCACGCGCCTCCGCCCAAAACGCGCGGCGACAATCACTGAGCCGGCGATTACCGCTCGCCACTCTGGACGGGATAACGAGTCTCAATTTGGTCAACGGGCCACAGAACGGTGAACGCAACCACATATGATCTTCGCCGGCCATTCGCTGGTAGAATGCTGGCAGACCCAGCGCGCCGGTTGCTCATATCGCATCCCGCTCGCCGCGTCTGCCGTGCTGTCAGCGCGTACCGATCACATGTCGCTGTCCGTGGCTGCGCGTTGCTCGCCACCGACAGCCGAAATTTGACGCTGACTTGCCGGCTAGCGTATTCAAACACAGTCTGCAGCCGCGGCCATGCTTCGCCCACACAGTATCCGCTCACAGATTCCAATCAGTGTACTCGCTGTCTACGGGGACTACCGGGCAATCTCTCACAAATCTTGTGTAGTTGGTACACAATCAGCCAACTCGCTTGTGCTACCGGTGGTCGAATGATTGCACCTTATCAGCCATCGGCTTCGCGTGACGTGCCGTTTCGATTATACGGCTCGCTGCGCGCCGTCAAGGTCGAGTTCCCCTGCCGCCCTGAACTTCCACCATTGACGGTGCTCGCTCCGCCGGTCGGCCCTGCTTCTACGGCTTCACGCTGGAGCAATCACCGTCGAAAGGTTTCTCAGACATGAATGATTGTAACGTAAAACAAGAACTCGCCTTGCACACGAACAGGAAGGAATTTCGACTGGCACTAACACGCCAGGAAACAGCCAAAGCCTTGGGGGTGACACCGATCACAATTGACCGGCTTGTTGCTCGCGGACTGCTGCGACCTTGCCGCGCATTACGGCGACCGCTATTTCCGATCCCCGAGATCGAACGCTTTCTGAAGGAGACGAGTAGCGAATAAGAGGGGCGCCACGCAAACCGCTCTACTCGCATTCTCTCCAAGTCCGCGACCTCAGCATGACGCGCCCACTGCTTATAGTCAGGCGTTCGTTTTCGCCGCCCGCATCGGCACCACGTTGTCCGCCTCAACCTTCACGGCCAGATTAATCTTGTTCGCCATTTCCAAGGAGTATTTGTCCTGATGCGCTGCGTAGGTTCGGAGAAGGAGCGCGCCGCCATCCTTGTGGCGCAACCAGCCGGCCAAGGTACGAATCGGGACACCTTGTTCCATGCAACGGGTGGTGAAGTATCGGCGCATATCGTGATGCGTAAATCTCCGCCGCAACTTGGCCTCCTGACATGCGGCTTTGAGTGAATCCTTGCAGCCGTTGACGCGCATGATGCGGTCGTCGGGTTTGATGCCTTCGATTTTTCCCGTCTGGCGCGCTTGGCGGATTTTCAGGAGCAATTCGCGCATGGCAGGGAATAACGGCACCGCGTCGCGTTCGGTTTCATCGTGGCCCTTGCCCGCGATGTAGAACATGCCCCTGTCAAAGTCCACGTCTTCCCACTTCAACCCACAAGCTTCTGACAAGCGCAGCCCCGAGTACGCCATGAGTTCTACGAGATCGCCAGCATCGCGGTCACGGTGACTGCGGAGGATGATAACCAGCCGTCGGAACTCGTCTGCGGTTGGCGGGTCCGGGTTCGGGCGGGGAATCTTGTGCCGTTTCAATTTGGCCGTTGGGTCATGCATCATCCAACCGTTGTCGCGCGCATAACTCAGAATGTCACGCAGAGCAGCGATTTCGTTGTTCATACGCTGGGGGTGAAGCATGGGGGTCCGACGGCTGTGCCACATCTCGACCTTCTCCCGGCTGATCGACCGCAAAGGGTCGCTGGCAAAACCGCTGTGCTTGAGCAGTGCCTTGATGCGCCATCTGTAATCGGCCAAAGCCGTCTCTCTGAGGTCGCGTCCGGGGAGGCAGTTGCTCTCAAACCGCGCGGCCAATTCGGCAAAACTGCGGGGCGGCTTCTGATTAGCCTGATCAATTCCACCATCTTGGAAACTCTTCTCCAAATCGCGCAGCTTGCGCTTGGCGATGGCGTGATCGTCAGTCTTGAGGCTCTGCTTAACCTGGTGGCCGTGCACCTTGATGACGGCGTAGTAGCGACCACTCTCTTGACTCTTGTAGAGGTTCTGAGATACTCGATTCAATGTTTGACGCATGGCTATTGAACTCCTGTGATTGGTTGCAATATACTGGTTACAACTTCGGGTTGCAACCAGTATTTTTGGCGATGCGTCTTATGGAACGTAAGTGCTTGTAGATAAGTATGTTGCCGCCGTGGCGGAACTGGCAGACGCGCTGGACTCAAAATCCAGTGCCCGCAAGGGCGTGTGGGTTCGATTCCCTCCGGCGGTACCTCTTGGGCCGGTTGGGACGACGGTCGTCAGCCACGAGTTGAACCCGGTCATACAGGTCTTGGGACACGATCGGCTCGAAACTCCCCCGCACCTTGAGCCCCCATTTCTCCACGACAATCCAGCCGGCATAGATTGGTCGCCGCAGCATCTTCGAGAAGTCGTACAACGTGAGCTTGGCCCCCTCCGCCGTTGTTAGCCCCATGCTCGTGACCTTGTTCAACACATCCTGCTTGCTGTGCAGCCCCGTTGCGTACAATCGAAAGGCTTCCTCAATCAACGGCGCGCGCTTCACATCGGGCACAAGTGTCGCCTCTTTGCGGTCGTTGCGCTCGTTGCAGAATCCGAGCGGTGCGGGGAACGGCCAGCGGCCCTTCTCCACTGCCGCCCTCATACCCGCCTTGCAACGGTCGGCTCGTTGTTCATTGTCCAGTTGGTTCGCGCCAGCTAGCATGGTCTGAATAAAGCGTCCTGCGGCTGTATCCTCAAGCCTCTCCTGCACGCTATGCAGGCGAATCCCGGAGCCGCCCAGGGTGAACGTCACGTTGAGATGATCGCGGGCATCACGGGCGAAGCGGTTGGTGTGATAAACAACGACCGCGCCGATCTTGCCCTTGTTCCGGCTGCAATAGTCCAGCATGGCCTGAAACTCAGGCCGGTCTGTCGTTTTGGCGGACTCGCCACGCTCCTCAAAGATCCGGTCGACGTCGAATCCGTTCCGCTGGCAGTGGGCTTGACACTCGCGGCGTTGCAAGTCGAGTGACAGGTTCTTGGTCTGCTCCTCGGTCGAAACTCGTGTGTAAATCACCGCCTTCATTTTGCTGCCCTCCCCTTCCGCTCGCTGCGTTTGCGACTCGCCCAGCCCTTCTTAGCAAGGCGACGGTAGAACTCCTTCCCGCCCCGTCGCTTGGTTTCACCTGTGGTCTTGCCGCCCTTCGCGCCGATTCGGGCCAAGTATTGCTTGATTGTCTCGTCCATGGTCGTGCTCATTAGAGCGCAAGCCGATTGCGCAGTCAAGCACTGTGCGGCGCGGTCGATCAGATTTTCCGGCTGGGGCACTGCGGCGATGCTCGCTGATGTAGGTGTCGATGATGATGTCGGCCAGCCCATCCACAAGAGCTACCAAGTCCTCAACCTGGGAGTCGGTCATCCCAACGGCCTCGTCTCCGAGCAACTCTCGGGCTTGTTGAACGGTCAAGCTCATTGACCGTTTCCAAGGCTGTGAACGTGGCGGTTTCGTTGCATCGCAGGAGCACGTTAGCACGCCAAAAATCGAGACTTGGCAGTGCGCCAAGGTCGGGTGTTGCAGGGCGTATACCCCGTTTTCTCCCTTTGGCTATGCTTGCACAAAATTCTCACTTTTTTGCTGGACAGGTTTTGGAAGGCCTCCGGGACAATCTCCAGAAGCGACAAATCCGCGCGTGAAGTCGTAGGGGCCAGGCCGGTGGCGGAATGTTGAGAATGCAGAAATGTGGAGTTGGGACAGCCGGGGCTGATTTCACGGGCTGCGCCAACTGCTCAACTCAACATTTCTGAAATGCCTTTTGTTTCGACTTTACAACGATTCCAGCCATTGAATGAGGTTTTCGCTTACCCGCCGTCGCGCCGCTGCGGCGGCCCGGGCGACAATGGGACCAGCAGCGGCAAGCGCCGCCCGCTTGGCCTCCAAATCCAACGCCAAGTATTTGTGAGTGGTGTTGATGCTGGCGTGTCCGAGCCAGTGGGCAATCGTGCTCAAATCGACTCCGGCTTTGAGCAGGTGAACCGCCGTGCTATGGCGCAACACGTGGGGATGAATACGTTTCTTGGCCAACGCCGCACACGAGTTGGCGGCGTGCCGGGCGTGACGCTGCACAATGAGCCGCGCGCCGAACCGCGTGAGCCGACCGCCCTGACGGTTGCAAAACAAAGGCTGGGGTTCATCCAGCTTCAACCCTGTTTTGTGACAGAACTGTCGGATCAGTTTTGCCGTTTCCGGCCACAGGGGACAGATGCGCTCTTTTCTTCCTTTGGCGAGGAACTTGATGGACGGGGGCGGGATCAACCGCAGGTCGGTTGTGTTTAAGGAAACGATCTCCTGAACGCGGGCGCCCGTGTTGAACAGGACGGTCAACAGCAAATAATCGCGTCGGCCCAGCGGGGTGGACCGATCCACCGCCTCCAAGAGCTGGCGCAGTTCATCGGCGTCGAGGTAATCCACGGTGCGTTGCGTGGTCCGCTTGAAGGGAACGCTCAAGACACGTTGGGCCTGCAACAAATGCTCGGGATATTCGCGCCCCAGATACTCAAAGAAGCTGTGGATGGCGGTCAAGCGGACGTTGCGTGTTGCGGCCTGGTTGCCGCGCTTGCTCTCCAGGTGGTCCAGAAATGACCTGACGATCTGCGGACTGAGATCCGCCACGGTGAGTCCGGTCAGGTGGCGTTTGGTTCCTGTGGCAAAGTGAAGGAGCAACTTCAAGCTGTCTCGGTAGCTGAGGATCGTATGCGGGCTGCAAGCGCGCTGCTGCGGCAGGTAATCGCATAAAAAGCCCTTCACTGCTGCCGACAGAATCTCTGCGTCGGTTCGTTTCATCGGACACCTTCCATTCGCGCGGCTGCTCGGTCAGTCGAGGCGAGCAGTGAGCCAGCAATGTGTCGACGGAAACGGTCGCTGGCGACGCACTGCAACTGTTCGGTGAACTTGAGGTAGTAATGAGTGCCTGAGGGTGTGACGTGTCCCATGTAGCGCGACAATCTGGGCAGAGCGGCCTGTGGATCGTCGCCGGCCCGGTAGCTCCGACGCAAGACTTCCACGGCAAAGCTATGGCGCAGGTCGTGAAAACGCGGGGGCTTTCGATGCCCGTTCAATACCCCAGCCGCGTGGCAGACCCGATACCAGGTTCTCCCAAATGGCCGGGTGGAAAGCGAACGACTGTTTCCCGCCTGCGAACTCCAGACCAAAGGCGATTGGGGACCGAGGGGGATTCCTTTGCGGCGGCGTTGCTGGAGATAGTGCTGCAAAACGTCGGCCAATGATGGCGAGAGCGGCACCAGTCGCGATTTGTTGAACTTGGTATGGTTGATCCGTAACAGCCTTCGCTCGACATCGATCTCCCCGATGCGCAACCGGAATAGTTCACCCGAGCGCAGCCCGCAGCAATACAGCAACAGAACCGCCAGCCGCATGGTTTCGCGGCGTAGTGGGTTCTGAGGCGTGGGCCGAGCGATTCGCGTCGCTTCCACGAGGCGGGCGACATCGGACGGAGAGAGAAGACAGGGCGCTTGGGGAGCCGAGGGCCTGGGAAAAGTGTGCTCATCGGGAATGAAGGTTCTCGGCTGAATCCGGGCCAAATACAGACAGAACTTTCTGACGCACATCAACCGCATCCGAGCTTTGTCACCGGACACGCGAAGAATCTCCCCGCTCCACGCTGTAAACATTGGTTCGGTAAAAATGCGGTTTTCTGGAAACTGGCGAGCCAGGACGAAATCGAGACTACGCAAGACCGACTCCACTCGTTGGAACTTTCGCCCCAAAGCGCGATGCAGTGAGACGTAGGCTTCGATTTCTTTCCTAAGAAAACTGTGGCAGCCGCCCCGAGAATCCGTCACAGTGCCAGCGGGCCGCCGGTTTGCCGCCGGAATTGGCGGCAATGAGCCAGACACCAACTTCAAGGGGACTGGCGCATGTCGGAGATTGGCTGTCGGCACCGGCAGCGCCACCTGTCTGAGATCCTCCACGTCCAACCGCAGGTAATGCACACTGGAGTTGAGATCCTGATGTCCCAGAACATCGCTGATGGCCTTCAGCGACGCGCCGCCGCGCAGCAAACGCAAGGCGCGAGCGTAGCGGAGACTGTGAAAGCGTCGGGTGGGCAGCGCAATCCCCGTGGTCCGGCTCGCTCTTCCCAGGACATGGTAGACCCCAAACGGACTGAGTGGCCGCAATGGCGCGGACTGACAGAGGAACACATGGCGCAACGAGCTTGTGGGACGCCCGCGCTTCAGGTAGCGAATCAAGGCGGTCTCCACTTCGTTGGTGAGCGGCAGCCACAAGGTTCGCCGCAGCTTGGGTTGCGTGATCCGAAGCTGGCGTTTGCGCCAGTCGATGTCATCCAAAGTCAACCCGGCCACTTCCGATCGGCGCAGCCCATACGTGGACGCCAACAGCAAGATGGCAAAATCTCTGAGTCCTTGGGCGGTGGTCTGGTCGAGCTTGCACAACAGTTGTTGGAGTGTCGGCCAGGGAATGACCGGTGGTGTGTGCTGATCGCGATACACCCAAATCGTATCGAGTTGGAGATGCAATGGACAAGAAAGCGCCCCTCGCTCAAACTCCCACCGCAGAAACTTCCGAATGGTTGCGACCACTTGCCTGAGACTGTCCGGGTCGTGGTGGCGGGCCATCAGAGCCAGGAACCGGCGCACTCGTTCCAGTGTGATCTTCCCAATGGCGGCTGGGCTGTGGTCGAAGCCGATGAACCGAAGAAACAACCGCAAATGTCGGCGGTGTCTCTGCCAGGTGCTTTCGGCCAGACCGCAATCGTGGTGCAGATGTTCGACCATCTGCCGGATGAGCCGGTCGGAAGGACGTGGCCTCTGTAGTCGTCCCGACTTCAACCCCTGACGGTCTTCGAGAAACCGGCCAAAAGTGCCAATCCCATTGGCCAAATAGTGTTTGCGACTTCTGAAACGACGCACGGTTGCCTGCACATCGTCGGCGGTTAAATCCCGCGATGATTGGATGCCTCGGCGAAGCAACCCAGGCGCGAGCCGCCGCAACGCATACAGGTAGAGCCGAACCGTTTGGTACTTGTACCCTTTGCCCAGCGACCATCGCACGAAGTCATCGAGGCCGCGACCAAATAGCGGCAGCCGCAAATAGCGTTCGTGAGATCGTGGGCACACTCGAACGAGGAATGATGATGTGTTCATAGGAGCCAGAGAATGCCCTCTGGCCCCGGTCTTCAGAAATGTTGAGTTGAGGAGATGGCGCAGCCGATGAAATCAGCCCCGGCGACCCCAACTCCACATTTCTGCGTACTCAACATTCCGCCTGTTATGTGGAACTCCACATAATTGGCGCAGCGAGCACGGTCAAGAAGTTCTCTGGGGAAGCAAGTGATTTTTCATTGGAGTTATTCACAGTTGATCAGTTCTTCCTGGCCCAACGCGGGCACGGTGTTGCGAACGCAAAACCCTACGAGCACGGCACAGCGGTCGGACTGCGCTGTCAAGGCAGACCGCAGCGACGCGAGGAACGCCTTGTACAGCACGAGCAGCGCGACCGCTGTTCGGTTTAACAGCCGATCAGGATGCATCGCCCACCGCTGGTTGGTCTGGCTGCAATTGTAGTACCCATGATCCATGGTGTAGTTGGTTTTGGGCATGAAGCGCGGCGTCGTAGGGCGTGTGATTACGGATCATGGCTGCGAGGATCTTCAGCCAGCGCATACCCAGGCAGCGCAACGCGCAGGCATGACTCTGGCCTTTCTGGCGGTGAGCCGCGTAATAGACCTGCGCCCAATCACAGTAATGACGGCTCAGATCCACCCACAGGTGGACGGCGCACCGGAGGGAGCGATTGCATTGGCGGCGCAGATAAACGACGGACACCCTGCCTGATTGATAACTGACTGGAGCCATTCCCGCCAAACATTGGAGGACCTGCGGCTGCTCTGCCAACGGCTGCACCGCAAGTAGCTCGCCCAAGAGCCGTGGAGCCAGCTTCGGGCCTGCGCCGGGTAGTGACTCAAAGAGCCCGTGCGCGGGATGTGCTTGAAAACATTCTTCGATGAGAGTGCGGTAACGGGCTAGTTGCCGTTCCAACGTGCATAGCATCTTCGCCAAGGCAATGGCCAACGTGCTCTTGGCGGCGGTCACGGCCTCGTGGCCACAAAACTGGTCGGCTTCGGCAAAGATCGCCAAGCGTTTCTCGTTCATCTGCGGACGATACAGTCCATGCGTGTGCAAGAACTTCTGCCATCGGTGCCGACCCGCTTGTACCAAGGCCTGCGGCGTGGGGAACGTTTCGACAAAGGCCCACGCCGAAGGCGCACACCAATCGTCGAACGCTTCCAGCGCGGCCGGATAATACTCGTAGAGCGCTTGTTGGAGCTGGTTGATCAAGGCGGTGCGTTGCCCAATCAATCCCACTTCATCCCGACATAGCAGCCGCAGTTGCTGCACCAACGGCTGCGGTGCTGTCAGCGCGTGCCAACTGTCGCCTTCCAGGCGCAAGGCATCCGCCAATGCCCAGCAATCCGCCCGATCAGTCTTGGTGCCGCTGGGTAGTTTGCGGGTCCGATACGACTTGGAACTGCGCGGATGTACCGGGTAGACGCGATAGCCCAACGTCACCAGCCGCTCGATGGCCGCATTGTGGCCGGTTTCGACTGCGAGGGCCAACTGGGGAAACTCAGCCAGTTTCTGACGGCAAAGGGACCAACCTTCGGCGGTGTGGTCAAACCGGAACTCAGTGACGATTCTTCCAGTGCCGTCCAAAACCAGTACATCGTGATGATCCTTGCCCCAATCCAACCCGGCGAAGTGTGTGATCTCAGCCCATGGAGTCTGCATACGTTGCCTTTCCTTTCTCTTGGTTGCGGCAGCCTCGTCCTGGATGACCCGGTTCATAGTCGAGCTAATACGGCGGCCCTCGTGGGGCGAAGTTCTCTCAGACTTCTGAACGCGAGCCGCCGGTGTCGCCGGTTTTCTTGACTTAACCCTCGCGGGGTGTCTGGACCGTGACCGTATCGACTCCGCGGCAGAACCGCTGCCAGCCACAGTCTTACCATGAACCGCTTCGGTGGTGACTGCGGCGGCCAAGTTATTCACAACCTCCCTTCGCTCCGCTTGGGGGCTCCGCTTCGGTCGGCTGTGAACAACTTGCATAACGGTATTAGCTGGACCGCAGGCACGAGGAGGAGCTTGACGGCGCACAGCGAGCCGTATAATCGGCTGGCACCGCTTCACGCGTCCTTGATGGCCAATGCACCTGCATCATTCGACCATAAGTAGCACGAGGACATTACGGGGAGTGTGTAGGTACTACACCGGATGTCCGGTGGACGCAGTGAGAATCCTTCGCGGACAGCAAGTGGAGTAGCCGAGGAATGTGAGACGAAGATGCGTGGACAATTTCAGACCGTGGCCAGTCTGCGGACGGGAAACGTTCGCGACCACGGATAGTCCTTGGGCAGGCCGTTGCAGTGGACTGTGGACTGCCCGATCTCGTGAGCAAGAGGCGTATTCATCGCGACTTATTCGCGGACACAGAAACGTTGGGTCGCCAAGGGGTAGGGCTTACCATGCTAAAATGCCGTTTTTATGGCAAGCGAAAGTTCCGTAACGTTGCGCCACGAGTGCATGGGATTGAGGAGAATTGCCGCAGAATTGAGGCTTCTGGCTGTCCGTGACGAGCAGCGAAGCGCACAGCCAGGGACAGCGTAGTGCGACTGCACTCTTTTGAAGCGAAGCAGGCGCGTTGCGGGCATGTCGCTTGCCAATCCAGCAACGCGCCATGACGGGAACGGGCCTGCAAGCAATGAACCGTCGAGTCAGCGGCGAAGATTGCAGCGCGGCTGCGTGCAACATACCGTCAGCCATTCGACTTTTCTTCCGACAGCCGAGCGGTGTTCACTCGTCAGTCCGTGGTGTGGCCACGCGTTATTCACCGATCAGGCAGTCCGGCAGCCATCGAGCAGCTTCGTCGCCTCCTGGAGGAGGGGTAAGTGTCTAGGCTGAAATTTGGTTTTTCTGGCGCACCATTAGCCTTGCCAAGATGGTCACTTTCGCGTGGCGGAAGACAGGCTTTTCACCGCGACATTCGCGTTAGAGTGCAGACCAATGGACCTTCCCTGTCGGCAGCGTGTAGGCCTACTGTGTTCCTCACGCTGACTGTGTTAGCAATGATTTTATGGGATGCGCGCTTGTGCCTCAGCTCCGCGATGCCTTCCTTGAACGGCATAAGCAGCAGTTGATTGCCTGCCACTTTTGGTGCGTGGTTTCTGACGGCGCTGGCGAATTTGATCTGCGACGGATCTGCGACAGAACGCTTTTTCATAGCTTCCAATCTCTGCGGTCGCCCCATCGTGAAAATCTAGCGGGAGCTAGAGGTAGCGCGTCTCTTGTAAAATGCGCTAATCTGGCGCACGAATGGCAACTGTCGCGTGAACAATCTCACGGGTCCACAGTGACTCGCCGATGTACATGATGTGACCGCCGGGAACCCGTTATTGTCCACACTCTGTACGCGCATGTGTCAAATACGTTCCACGAAACAGGTACAGACAGGCCACGCCGAGTACACGGACACGCCACGCACACAATCAGGCTCGGGCCACGCGCTGTCCACTCATCGACCAAGCATTGACCACCACACGGCATCGCATTGGATTCCCAATTTTCGCGCAGCCGCCGTTCAACCAAAATGTGCACAGAATGAGCACCGGGAAGCCCACCCTATGCGGTTGGGTTACAGATCGGACGCTTTACCCCTACGCATCAGCGTAGGATTTCTGTCTATGCGACGGCAGCCATCTGGCAGCGATGTTGACCAGCGTTGACCGGTGTTGATTTAGTTCAACGCCGTTTCATGCGTTTCAATCCTACAGACAACATTCCGTAACGACCCTATGCGCACCCGTACAACCGCTTCGGTGGCCGTGAATGAGCATGGCATGGCGATGGATATGGACTGCCCACAGATAGTGCCTACTGCTGTACTGTCCATGTCCACACGAAAGACATCCATCTCTACGGCACGAGCCGGACGCGGTAGTGGCGCGGGGGAGAACTTGTGGCCGCGCCAAGGTCGAGATAATTGGTCGTGGTGAGATCGCCGCCCCTGCCGATGATGATTGGGCTGATGTCGATAAAGTTATCGGGGCCTGACGCGGCTTGGACAACGTTGGTCGCCCCGCCAACGGTCTGCCAGGTGATGAGTGTGTCATGGCCCTGCACGGCAACGCTGGTGATGTGAAACGCATCCGCAGGGGGCTTCGGATCCACGTAGTATGCATTCGTCTGCGCGCCGTCGCCGTAGTGGTCGCCCGTGAAATACACCTCGCCGGCGCGACCGATCAGCAACCGCATCGGTCCGGGAAACGGTACGACACCAAAGGCTCTCTGGCCGGAATCGAACGTGTCGTTGGTGATGTCGATGCCGGGCCAGACCACGAACTCCCGATAGTAGTAATTGCCCTTGCGCGGGACGTTGGACATCTCGCCGAAGTGTTTGAAGCTGAAGAAACCGCCGTCATGCTTTTCGGCGGGGATCGAGCAGCCGTGGCGGATACGCTCAAGGGTGGGCGCGACGTCGATGGGGCCGCTATAGACGAGTTGGCCGAAGTTGTAGACCTGAATGCAATTCGTGCGCCCGATGGCATCGTAGACGACGCCGGCATTGGTCGGCACATTGGCGATGACGGCGGCGACGGAGTAGCTGCTCGGGTTCGCGCTGTCCGGGAAACTCGCCAAGGGCATGGACGCGGCATAACAGGGCCCGGCGAGAACGCACGCCGACACAATGGCGATGCCCAAGCGCACAATCGACTGGCTCAACGATGAGCCGGAGCGACCTGTTCGACAAGCCGAATAGCGATGGGCACGGTGATGGGATCTTTCGCCTTGCCGGATTGCACGAACCGGGTGAAGGCACCGGAAGCGGATTCGTCGGCGTTGTCGCTGAGGACGCGGATGATGACACAGGGGACGCCGTTGGCCTCGCACACCCGCGCGATGCCAGCCGAAACCATGTCCACCGCATCGGCATGAAACGTTTCCCGCAGCCAGTTCCGTTTCGCCGTGCTGGCAATAAACGAATCGCCGCTGACAAGACGGCCCATGCGAAGGGAGGCTATCGGCTGTCCGCTCTCAGCGCTCGGCTTGTCAATGCCCGGTGGCGCAGGCGCCTGCCCTACAATAGCGGTAGCTACCCCCATTGCATTGCTCTGCAACGCCTCGCACCTCGACTGAGCCGAGGCAAGCTTCTCCGCGGCCGGGGCTGGTTCGAAGCCTGCCGTAGTCTCCTTCCCTTCCTGATGATTCACGACATTGGTCACAATGAGCAAATCGCTCACGTGCCAGGCATCATTGAGGTTACCGGCTACACCGATGGAGATGACGCGGTCGATCTTGTACCGGGTCAACAACGCCTGCGTGACCATCGCCGAATTCAGGTTGCCCGCGCCGGTGCGGACGATGTAGAGCTTCTCTCCCGTGTGATAGCCAATGGAGACGCGGTGCTGGGCGAGTTCAACGGACTGCCCGACCATACGCACTTCCCGGGACAGCGCACTTTGTTCCGCCGGCAATGCGACGAGGATGGCCGTGTCGGCAAAGACTGAGCCGATAAACAGAACTGCGAGAACCAGAGTAGCGGATGCAGCTTTCAAAGCGGCGAATGCCAAGGGAGGTATCAGCCTACTCACGAACCGGCCTTCAGTGATCCTTTGGAGCTGTCTCCTTCTGTTGCAGTTTGGAAATCGCCTCCTTGGCAGTCCTCGCAACTTCCGGACGATCGTCATTGAGCAACGGTTCCAAGTCGGGAATCACGCTCTTGTCCCTCATGAGCATGAGAGAATTCGCGGCCCACATCCGTACCTGCCAAACCGGATCGGACAAAAGCCTCGCGACGTAAGGCAGCAACTCGGGTTTGGCTGGATCCGAACTCCATATTCCTCCAGCCGCCGCAACAGCTTTTGCACGCTCGTAGGGGTGCGAACTCTGCATGTAGGTAATCACAAACGCGACCTCGTTTGAGGTTAGGTAGGAGTATGCGTTTTGGCCTTGCGCTTGTCGCGCCTCAAGGTTAGTGAGGATGCCAGTGAGTTCAGCGTCGAACGCTTTGCATTCGGGCGTCGCTTTCCATGCCTCATCCCTTTTCCAAAGTCCATCGTCTTTCTGGGAATCGTTAGGAGGCGTGGAAGGCCTCTCAGGCGCTTGTTTGATATCCATTTGTTGTGTTGCCGCCGGAGACTCGTGCGTCGGGGACGCGGTCCGCTGGCGACTTAGCCAAATGGCTACTACTGCGAGTGATAGCAAAACCAAGGCGGCACAAAAGGAGATGCTCTTTTTCACAAAACGCTCATGCTCATAGTACAAGTATAATCAATGGCCCAGTCGACCTTTGTCAACGGCAAACGAGTCATGCGATACCTCGCTGTCATCGTTCCGGGATGTCATGATGTGCAATTTGCGATGCAACCGGTCGGGCCGTCTATGCAAACCGCTATAGCCGCAGGGACAAGGCCGCTTCCGTTGCAGCAACTTTTGCACTGTTCTACCTGGGTCGGGCTGTTGCTGGCGCAGCATGAACCCGCCGACTGTCCTCCACCACATCCCTGACACGCTGGGCTACCGGTAGGACAGCAGCTCGTGCACCCTCCGCCGCCGCCATCGTCCTCTCCGTTGAATGGCCCAGCGTATGATGTCTCCGGGGTGCGGGTAACGCACACTCCAAGAGTAAGAATCGACACGAGTATGAGTACTCTCAGCGAATACCAGCTTGTGTTGTTGCTCATTCCGGTGCCCCTATTGAGAGTTCAATCTGCTCTGGATGCTCAGGGTCGGCACCTTGCTCACGGCCAGTTGTTTCAGAGCCGCCCCGTCCTGCGTTAGCCCTTGGCCCTGCAAACAGCATCCCCGAAGGTAAATCGCGCCCCAATAGGCCCGTTGTATCCAAACCGACTTGGTTCTTTCCGGCAGGCTGTTGATGACGTCGTCCGTCAACTTCCTGGCGCCGGCGAAATCCCTCGCATTGAATGCCTGGATGGCCAGTTGCAAGCGGCCAAAACTCGCCCAGGGATGTGACGGATATTTCCGGGCGACCCATTCGAATAACTGCGCCGCAGCAGCACTGTTGTTTGATTGGTTCAGAATGGCGAGGTTTTCGCCGAATTTTCCTTCGAGGTCGGCATTCCCTTGCGCCCGAATGAGCAACGCGTCCAAGAGAGCCACCGCATCCTGCTGATTGGTGGTCCCGTAGAGCGCAAGCGCCTTGTAGCCGTAGCACTCGAGATGGTTGGCATCAGCACTCACATCGGCGTCCAAGCCCGGGAATTCGGGGGAATACGCCGCGAAATGGTCCAAAATCCTCTGGAACTGGTGGACATCGGTCATGCGTCTCACCATCCGAAAATGAATCAGCGCGCGCTGAGCGGGGTCAGAGGTGCTGAGGAGAGCCTGATGCGCGAGTGCAAACCCGCTTTCCAAAAAGGTCAGCGACAGCTGTGGATTCCGTCTGTCAAAGTAAAGGCTTATATTTAGCAACACGTTGTAATCCTGAATCGCCGCAGCGCTGTTGGTAATCGCGACGTACGCCAAGTCGGCGGAGTTCGTGTCGCCGAGGGCATCCGCCACATTCAGGGCACTGGACCAGGACTGGACGACAAAACGTTCGTTTTGCGGGAAACGCTGCGGGTACTGCAGATAGATCTGGAGCGCGCCGGGCAAGTCGCCCTGTTTTTCCTTAACTGCGCCGAGTTCGTGAAAAGCAGCGCTGGCCCAAGTCGAGGCGGTGGGGCTGGTGGCTAGTAGTTCGTAGTTAGTGACGGCGGCATCAAGATTGCCCTGTTCCTCGTAGAATTTGCCCAGTCGATACATCCCATAGTCGCAATCTTCAGTATCTGGGAACCCCGCGCACACGGCGGTGAGGTTTGAGAGCGTGGTTGTGACGTCCTCGCTTTGTTTCGCCTGACACTCGGCAAGAAGGAACCAGGTGTCCACCGTTTCACGGGCGGTGGGCAAGGTCACGGCGCACAGGGCGGCGTAATTGGTCTCGGCCTCAGGCCAGCGCTCGAACTTGCGGGCGTTGCTGGCCAGTTCGCGCAAGGCTTGCAGCCGGCTCGCCGCGTTGTCAGAGAATAGATCGACAATCTGCTGGTCGAGGACGCGCCACAGCGGGTGGTTGCGATGCTTGAGCACCCGTTCGGCGTCTTGAAGAAAGGCCAGTTGGAGATCTCCCGCGCCGGCGAACTGGGCCTGACCATTTTGAACCCATTGCGCGGCCTGATCGTCCTGCTTCTGAGACAACAGGACATCCAGCAGCCCGGCGTAGGCTGAGGCCTGCTCGGGGTAAGGGTTGGGCAAGGCGATCACGGTCAGGAAATTGGTGAACGCGAGACCGTCCTGGTCCATAGCGTAGGCGATGTTGCCGAGCAATACCGTCGCGCGACGGGCGTATGGGTTGCTGAGGCTGTCCGCAGCGGTGGCAGTGGTGGCCCATTGCCACGCGTCGGCCAGATCCGCGTGGCGGTAAAAGGAATCGGCGATGGCATAGGCGGTCTTGCAGCGGGTTAGCGCGACGGTTTGGGTCGTAACCACTGCTGGATCGATGATGATGGTCGGGTCCGAGGGCGCGAGAGTATTCACCGCCTGCTGGTAGATTGAGGTGGCGAGGGTTTGGGCGGTGGTTACGTCATTGCTTTGCAGAGCGGCCTCCAGCGGGGAGAGGCTGATGTCGAGCCTGATTTTATGCTTGGCGTGGGCGAAGGCAGGGGAAGCACAAAGACAGAGTGTAACGACGATGGCCATCAAACGACTGAGATGTTTCGACCTTTCGACTACGCTCAAGGCAAACAGGCTCATGACAGGGTTCCCGCGCATCTCCTCCGCATCCCGCGCTCGACGAGCACGGCTACAGTTACGACGAAAGTGGCCCGGGGCTTACGCCCCGGGGGTGACCGCCCCAATCCTTTCACAAGGCTTGGGACAGCCAAAATCGCTCACGCGTTGGCGACGACGCCAAATACGGCGTTCACATCGACACCGAGAGCCTGCCAGTGATGCAGGTCACGACGAACGCGTTGATCAAAATCCTTGCGATGGCAAAACAGCGCGTACTGATCCATGCCGTTGACCAGCGAGCGTGGCAACGGCACGGCTTTGAGCCCATACACGAAGCCGCGGTGCGGACGGCGGGCGCGGGCGGCTTCGATGCTGGGAAAAATCTTGTTGGCCATGTGATTGGTTTCGGCTCTGTCGTACTTGCGGCCCGGCCGACCGCGCTCGATCTCCGACGAGAACGTCGCGCAGCTCATCCGCCGCACCTTGAGGGCCAAGCCCCACGGCGCAACCCACTGGACCGTGCGTTCGCTGGCCGACGAAACTC
>Ga0182027_10005636_pt1 | contig 18973 bp, 17 predicted proteins | sample 712E1DmetaG_FD_121300 | JGI IMG/M metagenome (GOLD analysis project Ga0182027, IMG submission 121300) | Permafrost microbial communities from Stordalen Mire, Sweden - 712E1D metaG (Illumina Assembly) | ecosystem: Environmental > Terrestrial > Soil > Wetlands > Permafrost | place: Sweden...
CCTGGCAGACTCGCTTGCATTCTGGACCTTCACGGACGTGTTTGAAGAAGGGCGCGCCGGCGATACGGTATTCCACGGAGGGTTTGGGTTGATGAATGCCCAGGGGCTCAAGAAACCTGCCTACTACGGTTATTATTTTCTGGCCCGGTTAGGCAACGAAAAGGTACTGGCGGGCGACGATTTCTTTGTGACCCGCCAGGGTGGTTCAATCCAAATCTTGTTGTGGAACTACTGTCATTACCACCAGGCCTTCGCCGCCGGTGACCGGTCGGCGCTGTCCTTGCTCGAACGCTACAACATTTTCGAAGCCCAAGTCCCGCGCATTTTCAATTTGAACATCGGGGGCCTCATGGGGCGCTATAAAATCACCGAGCATACTTTTGACCGCGCCCACGGCTCTGCCTTCGATACCTGGCTGGCCTTTGGCTCCCCGGCCAACCCCACCGCAGAAGAGCTGGAATGGCTTCAAAAGCACAACTCTCCGGATATGAAAGTATCGCAGATCGAGAATATGGGCAACTTACAACGCGAGTTAACGATCCAACCACACGGTGTGACGATGATGGAGATCCAAAGGTTATATTGATAAGGAAATCCAGATTATGATAATTATGATTTCATTATCAGTGATGGACGTACTACTATTCTCGGTTTACTCATGCCGGTCAAACCCCTCGCGCGCTTCTTGTAAAGAAACAGCGTCTTTCCATTTGCCCGTCAACATCAATTTGCGCTCTTCCACTGGTTCCCCGCCGCGCATCCGATAATAGTGAATTTTCTTTTCGGGAACATTGTATTTGATCAAGAAACTATGCATCAACACGTTTAATTGCGCCAGGATCTGTTCGTCCGGAGCCGGGTGATAGAGAAGTCCATTTTCTTTACAAAAGAGTTCTTCGCACCGGCAGCTGATAGAAATTCCTTCATCGGTTAATTCCCAGGAACGAACGGCTAACTCGCGCTTTTTCACATACACGTAAGCCGAGACCAAAGGCCTGGATGCCCCGTAATAGACTTCGACGTAATCGGCGGTCAGGGCCGGTTTTGCGGCCGCTTTAGCCGCCGAACCCGATTTTGGCGGGGCAGCTTTTTTCCTGGTTGCAGAAGGTCGTTCCTTTAAAACAGGCGCGGAAGGCGCGTTCTTACCTGGTGTAGGAACCGGTGAATCCGCGGCTCTCGCCGCTGAGAGCGCGGCAGCCGGCCTGATGTGCTGGGGTTTACCCTCTACAGCGTGGCAAAGGTGGCTGTGTTCCTGACAGGTGATCCGCTGGCAGGTAGAACAGCGCACCAGGCTATGAGTACAAACAGGTTGATCACATACCACACAGGTCTGAACGTTTTCGGCGCATTTCTGACAATAAGTTCGTTTACATTCCACGCATTGTGGGGACAGACAACCGGCATGCGCCAGGTGTCCGTTCTCGCATAAGTACATTTCTAGGCCGGCCAAACCACACACGTCACACACTAACGGTTCGGCAGTGTGCAGCAGCGGGTCCCAAATTATCTGCCGGCGAATGGTTGCGCTCCTTTTCCTGATCTCGACCGACAAAGCGAGCTTGGGTTGTGTAATCACAGCCAGGTTAGCCAGATCTAACTCGATGCGCAGGCGATATTTTTGCTCAACATCGATCAACTTGGAGCGGTGCTCGGCTTCTATCGCCGTGACCTTCGCCTCCATTGTTAAACGCCGGCCTTCTTCAGCCTTCTGCATGCGTCGCTCGGCGTCTTTTTTCAAGTCATCGTAATACTGATCGAGACGCGCTCGATCAAGGTCCAGATAACGCTGCAAACGCTTGTGTAAGCTCTGTAAAGTATCTCCCAATTCATGGCTAGTTGATTGGCGGGCGCGTTCTAATAAGGCATGGAGTACTTCTTCACCAACTGGGTTGGATTGTTTTATAAAAAACGGCTCTGCTGGTTCCAACCCCTGGAATTGGTTTTCGCCGTCGAAAACTGCCAGACGTTCGATTTCACGCCCATCTACCGGATATCCACCCTGCAGGTGCATCCAGATCGGCAAAATCAGTTCGCGCTTCTCGTCCGCAACCAGGCTGACCTTGAAATTAAACCGCACATAGTGAAACAACCGGCGCTGTTCTGATGCCCCGCTGACCGGGAAAAGTTTGGCATTGGGCAAAATTAACGTTTTCTCGATGACGTTGAACAGCCCCGGTTTTTCGAGTCGAACGTTGTTGATGAAAAATTGCCCATTGGCCGTGCGGGTACGTATCTCCTCGACCATCGTTTCTACCAACGGGTAGCCATAGTGCAAAAGTGTGACCGTACTGCCCGTGGGCGCCATCTCTTGACTATCGGCAAACATGAACAGCTGGTGAGGATTGACTTTCTAGCGCCTGGCTACCTCATCCGGCAATAAGACCTCATGTACACCAAAAGCAGGTGGCTCTACGAGCGCGCCCACCTGCTGGCAATAACCCAACACAAGATCCTGAAGGGAAGTGTCCTGGTTCATTCCGCTGAGAAGTCCTCGCCAAAGAGCGCTTCATCATATTCGCGGGTTTTCTGGTACTCCTGGCGAGCCTGGAGCAGCGTATCTCCAAGCTGGTTGAAACCTGCCTGAAGATCTTCTTCGCTGAGTCCGCGTACCCATACATCCAGCAGCAAGTCTTCGAAATCGCGTTCGTCAGAAAGATGACCAAGGATCATATCCATTTCACCAATGACAAGCTCGAACATATTGAGCTTCTGATCGAGGATTTGAAGCAGGTAATCTTCAACCGTTTCGCGAGCAGAAAGATTATAGATGCGCACTTCACTGGTTTGCCCGATGCGATGGATACGCCCAACGCGCTGTTCGATGCGCATTGGATTCCAGGGGATGTCAAAATTAACCATCGTGCGGCAGAACTGCAAATTGCGCCCTTCGCCGGCTGCTTCGGTAGATAATAACACCTGGGCGTGGTCCTGGAAATCGACTATGGCGTTCTGCTTGTCAGCCGCTGTAATACCTCCTTGATAAACGACGTAATCGAGGCCCATCCTTTGTAAACGCCCGGCAATCATCTCTAACGTACGGCGGAAATGAGTAAAAATGATCACCTTTTCAGACTTATTGGATTGGAAAATGGTTCCTAATAACTTTTCCAGTGCATCAGCCTTGGCCGAGGATGTCAACAGGCTGGCCTTGTCAGCCAGGTTGTAAAGTATCTGGCTGGAAGTTTTATCGGTTGTTCGGGCTGCAATCGAACGCAAGGTAGACTCGGCCGCCAGGGAACTGCTGCCGATTTCACGCTGCAGCGTGAGCAGGGCAAAGCGATCGGCCTGAGAAAGGTTCTCTTCTAATTCACTCTCGGAATCGGTTTCCGCAGGTGTAATTGAGGTTACCAGCCCGCGCAATTGTTTCCTCACAAAATTGCTAACCTCGTTATAGAAATCAGCTTCAGGCGGAGTGAGTTGTAATCGAATCGTTGTGGCCTGACGAGGTGGCAGCTTGAGACTTACCTGGCTGCGGCTGTGCCTGACCATAACGTTGCCTAACAGCTCGCGTAATTGGCCGCGGTTCTTCGGCTGGCGCGGGTCACCTTTCACGACAAATTGCTTGCGGAACTCGCGGGGTGTGCTTAGCTGTCCTGGTTTGAGCAGTGTAATCAGGTTATACAATTCATTAAGGCTGTTTTCTACCGGAGTAGCGGTTAACAGCAGGATATATTTTCGCTGCAGCTCGTTAATAAATTTCCACGATGCGCTCGCCCTGTTCTTGAGATGATGGGCTTCATCTACAATTACCAAATCAAAGGGAATCCGCGCCAAAATAGCACGGTTTTCCGCCCGGCGAGCCGTCGCCAGGGACACAATCAAGTGTGGATAACGCTCCCAGGCGTCTGCCCCGGCGGCGCGAATTTCTGGATCGGCTGTGCTGATGAAATCGGGCAGATCAAACTTGGCAGCTAATTCCTCGCGCCACTGCTCAACCAGACTGGCCGGGGTTACAATCAACACACGTTGAACGATATTGCGGACCAGATATTCTTTCAATACCAACCCGGCTTCAATAGTTTTGCCCAGCCCTACCTCGTCGCACAATAATCCTCGCCCACGAAACCGGCGTAAAGCGATCTGCGCCGCGGCCACCTGATAATCAAAAGGCGTGAAATTTAGTAAATCGAGGCAAACCAGTTCGTCAAAACTGCTGACAACCTGGGCATGTTCCGCCAGAAGGCGCAGCCGATAAAGCTCGCGGGTGGCAAACTGGCCTTGGTTTATAGACTTCCAAACCTCTTCCGGGACATTATTTAAACGGACTTCGATGTCTGATGATATGTCTGACAATGATGAAAAAGTCATGACATTATTATAATCTCAGGATCGCCGATATTCAAAGAATGGCCCTTATACCCCCAGAAATGAAAAATCCGCCAGGTCGAACAGCCTCCCTGGGCGCCCATAGAATACCAGGTAAAGGGCGTGAACCCCTTCAGCTCCCTGCACAGAGCAGCTAAACTTCTGCCACTGCTGCCAGCCGCCTGTGCGCGCCACCGGGCAGGTTCCAACCAGCGCACCATCCGGGTGGTCCAGGTGCAGCTCGATCACCCCGCCATAGGCCAGGCTGGCTGCGCGGGCCTGGAAGGCGGCTACGCCCGGTCCAAAATCGATATACTTGTAAGCTGCCCAATCGCCGGCGTGAATCATGGTCAAATGCTCGCTGAAACCGGGGCAGTGCGGCCTGGGCTGGATGGCTTCGCTGTGCACCAGGCCAGAAAGCAGGCAGGCGCGCCAGGCTTCGATCGTCTGCCCGGCTGCCAGCGGGCCTGAAATCCCCTGGGTGGTCATTTCCATTTCATCAATACTGCCGTCCAGGTTGAAGCGGACCGGTTCGACGCATACCCGGCGGTTGAAGCGGCTGGCCTGCGAAGAGCGGTGGTAGAAAAGGTACCATTGCCCATTGAATTCAGCAAGCGAGCCGTGGTTATTCCAGGTTTGCGGGTCACAACCGGTATTATCGATGAGGATGCCACGTTTTTCAAAGGGCCCCAGGGGTGAAGGACCGGTGGCGAACGCCAGGCAGGTCGCCCGTCCCCGGCTGATATCCGTATAAACCATATAATAGAAATCGCCGCGTTTGCGGATCGAAGCGCCTTCGTGAAAGCCATGCTGCGCCTCGGTCAGCAGGTCAGTATGCAGGCTGCCCGATTCGATCCCTTTCAGGTCGGGAAGCAGGCGGGCGCCGCGCAGGTGCATCTGGCCCCAATAATAATAAGCCTGTCCGTCCTGATCGATAAACGCCGCCGGGTCGATAGCATCCCCGTTGGCGCCATCCACAGGAATGGCGTGGGAAAAAGGGCCGGTTGGCTGAAAGCTTTCGGCAACTCCTTCCGTGTTATCCGCAAGGCAGAAGAAAAGGTAATAACGCCCATCTTGAAAAACACAATCCGGCGCATAGAGGGGCATATCCGCCCAGGGTACCTGCGAGTTTGGGCCGGTCGAGCGGAAACTTTTCCCGTGGTGTTCCCAATGGATTAAGTCAGCCGACGAAAACACGTGATATTCGTAGCTGCAATAGGTCGTGGCGCCGCTGATATCGTAAGACCCGTACAGATACATGCGCCCATCCTGCCATTGGCGCGCTTCGACGTCTGGAATAAAGTATTGGAGTGGAAGAATTGGATTCATATTTCACTACCCCGGCCCATTAGAAAAGACCTGTCTCAGGTGGATTATACCGGAATCACGTGCGGGAGAACGGCCAGTTGTGAATTTTATATGCCATTGCATTAAAAAGTAATAAGAATTAAGCTTTTAATGATACTCCTAGTTGTAATTAGGACATTGTCGCAGTATATTTGTGGTAAATAATATCAAAGAAATTCAGGTATAAAACTGACCTCAGTTATCTGAATAAAAGCATTGAAATTATTGGTTTCCTTTTTTTAAAGAGGTGGGCATGTTAACCGTAAAGCTCTTTGGCAGCGGCAACGCATGTATCTACGATCGACCGATCGATGGTTTCCCTTTCCACCAGGCCTATCTGGTATTTTGCTACCTCCTGCTGAACCGCCAACACAAACAAAATAGAGAACGGCTGGCCTCGGTCTTCTGGGGAAATTACTCCACTAACGTCTCGCGCAAGTATTTACGGAATGCCTTGTGGAAACTGCGTTCCGTATTCCAATCGGTAGGGGCAGAACTGGAAGATTATTTGCAGGTCAATGATGATAGCATTGCCTTCCAAAGTTCCCGACCATATCAGCTCGATGTGGAAACTTTTGAAAATCTTCTGACCTCGACCCGCACTCTGCCAGGTGAAGAACTCAGCCAGGAACAAGCTCAGCAGCTCAACCAGGCCATCGGGCTTTACGATGGGGAGCTGCTTGAAGGAGTTGACGAGGAATGGTGCCTGTATGAACGGGAACGTTTGAACCTGCTGCATCTGAACACCCTGCTCAAATTAATGGTTTATCACCGCTCGCATCATTCCTATACGGTTGGCATCGAATTTGGAGAGCGGATTCTGGCTTTCGATAATACGCGTGAAAACGTCCACCGCGAAATGATGCTGCTGTATTGGCTGCTGGGTGAACCTCAAATGGCTTTGGTTCAGTACCATCACTGCGAACAAATCTTGAAAGACCAGGTGGGTGTCGAGCCTGCCGAAGAGACAAAGAACCTTTACCAGCAAATGCTGCATCACCGCTACAGCGTGCCCACCGAGCTTTTTATTTCTAAAAGTTCTCCGGTGAATCCCAATATCGAGACAGCCATCGAATATGCTATCCATGAAATCCACCACCTTCGTAAGGTGATCGATGAAACCAAAGCTGAGCTGACCCGTGTAGAAGAACTGCTCGAGCAGTCCAGAAATACTGGAAAGTAGGCAAAAAGACGCCCTAATCCGCTTAAGCAAGACGCTGTAAAGGCGTTTTAGAGACTTTGCCGCGCTAGCATAAAGAAAAGTTGGCGCGAGGCAAGGTCCCATGAATGATGAAGATTGTAACGACGATACCCAATCCTTTATCTTACGCATTTGGAATGACGCCCCTCCCGGAGGCAGCAGCAAGGTGAAAAGCTGGAGGGGTTCGATTGTGCACGTCGGCAGCGGCAAACGCATTTACTTCCACAATCTTAACAGCATCACCCCCTTCATCCAGAAACAGACCGGCATGGGACCCGGGACCATCGGCGCCTGGCTCAAATCACTCTTCGGAAAGCCAGGCAAAAACAAAGCTCAGTAATAAAATACTTGCCCTCACCTCGCCTGTCCTTGAAAGGAATAGATCGCAATCGTGAAGGAAGCAACTTCTGGCATATCGGTGGAATACACCCTGGCTCTGCTGGCCCGGCTGGACGTGTGGCTTCAACGCGAAGTCATTCGATTTCGTCTGACCCAGCCTGCCCAACAGGATGAAGAGTACCGCGGTCTCTACATTTCCGATCAAGAAGTGGATGGCTTGTTGAATAGCCAGATGCCTGTGCATAGCTCACGCCAACCGGGCAATCTTTCCGAAGAGGCAGAACGCGCCCTAAATCAATCATCTGCCGCAGCGAATGCCCACGTCGCCTCCCTGAAAGAGCAGGCCCAGGCCAAACAAGCGGTTCTACGCTTTGAGCGCTTGATGGAATTATTCGGACTTTCCGAAATCGAACGGCAGATATTGCTCATCTGCCTGGCGCCTGAGCTGGATTTGAAATATGAGCGCCTGTATGCCTATCTTCAAGACGACGTCACCAAGAAACGCCCGACCCTTGATCTGATGATGCGCCTGCTGTGCCCGACGATGGAAGAGCGTTTAAACGTCCGGCGCGCTTTGGATCCGGGCTCAGCTCTTCTATATTGGGAACTGCTTAGCCTGCACGACGATCCAGGCGCCCGGCGCCCTTCTTTGCCGGCGCGTTACCTGAAAATAGACGACCGGATTGCTCGCTACGTTTTAGGCGGCGACCAGATTGACGGGCGCTTGCTGGAATTGATCGATCCTCAGGTTTACCAGACCCCGGCAGCTTTACCCGATGACATCCAACAGCGCCTGGGATTGTGGGCTTCTGGCTGGGAGCAAACCTGGAAAAATGTCTCCCCGGTCATTTTATTCCACGGTCGTTATGGCTCAGGCCGGCATGCCGCGGTGATCCAGCTCGCCAACGCCATCCAAAAACCGTTCCTGATGCTGAGCCTGGCCGGGCTGCCCTACAGCGGCCTGCGACCCGACCAGGCCATTCACCTGGCTGAGCGGGAGGCCCTGCTGAGTGGTGGATTGGTCAGTTGGGACCACATCGATGACCTGCTTCTATCGGATAGTGAAAGCGAGTTGTGGCGCGACCGCGACGGATTCATCCGCTCCTTAGCGGAGGGCCATACCCCGATGGTACTGCTGGCGAACAAGTCCTGGGAACCGGGCCGGGAACTGCGCGGGCGGCCTTTTATTCGCCTCGAGTTCCCGGCGGCTTCTTACGCGGCCAGAAAGGCGGCCTGGTCCGCCGAACTGAATGGATCGAATACTTTTTCCGATGAAGAATTGGATTCCCTGGCCGGTCGTTTCCAACTCACCCCCGGGCAAATTCGCGACGCAGTCGGGCGCGCCATGACGATGGTTTGGTCACGTGACCCTGCCTTGCCCGCCTTGCAAGCCGGTGATATCGACGCCGCCAGCCGGGTGCAATCCCAGCATCGCCTGGGTGTAATGGCGCACAAGCTCGAGCCTCATTACACCTGGGATGACATCGTGTTACCCCGCCAGCAACTCGCCACCCTGCACCTGATCTGCACCACCGTGCGCCAGCGGCCCACGGTGTATGGCGATTGGGGCTTTGACCGCAAGTTATCCACCGGCAAAGGCATGATCGCCTTATTTTCAGGGGTTTCGGGAACCGGCAAGACCATGTCGGCTGAAATCATCGCCAACGAGCTGGGTCTCGACTTATACAAGATCAATCTTTCGGCGGTGGTCAGCAAGTATATCGGTGAAACCGAAAAAAACCTGGAGCGCATTTTCACCGAAGCGCAGTATACGGATGCCATCCTGTTTTTCGATGAAGCCGACGCTCTTTTCGGCAAGCGCTCTGAGGTCAAAGACGCCCACGACCGTTACGCCAATATCGAAACCGCCTACTTATTACAACGCACCGAGGAATACAACGGGCTGGTGATCCTGGCCAGTAACATCAAAAAGAATATGGATGAGGCTTTTGTGCGGCGCATCCATTTCATGGTTGATTTCCCATTCCCGGAAGAGCCGGAACGGTTGGAGATCTGGCGGCGCACCTTCCCTGCCCAGGCGCCCCGGGCAGATGACATCGACCTGGCTTTCCTGGCCAGAAAGCTAAAAATTACCGGCGGCAATATTCGCAATATCATCCTTCTCGGAGCCTTTCTGGCCGCCGAAGAACACGAACTGATTTCCATGCGCCATCTGGTACGCGGGGCCAGCTACGAATTCCAAAAAATCGGTAAAATGATTGTCGAAGGTGATTTTGAAGGATATATTGAACAAGCACGTGGTTGAGGGAAAGACAAATCGAGCTCAACCTGATAGGAAGCGTAGAAATCAATCATCAAGCGAGGCGAGCTATGCAACATGAAAATGAAGAAAAAACACCTGCTCCCCTGGAAACCGAGAACTCCCAGGATCTTCAAATGGCCATGCAGGAGGTGGAACGCGGCTTGCGCTTCACCCACGTAATGATGGCAGTCAACCAGGACCAGGGCAATGAAGCCGTGGCTTACGTGCAGGCCCTGGCAGATGTGCTCGTCGAAAAAGGTATCTTGAGACAAGAAGACCTGGAAGAGCCATTGGAAAACGCTCGCAAAGAGGTGGCCCAGGTGCTCATGCCGCGCGTGCGTTTGGCCGATATGGGCGATAAATACGCCGAAGGCCAGGCGGTTGAAATCGATTGTTTTGCCCGGATTCCGCTATGCCATGCCCGCTGCTGTTCTTTCAAATTCTTCCTGACCAAGCAAGACCTGGATGAGGGGGGAGCGCGCTGGGATTATGGCAACCCATATTGGATCAAGCAAGCCAAAGATGGCTATTGCACCCATTGCGACCCGCAGACACGCGGCTGCGCCATCCACGCAAAACGCCAGCACGTCTGCCGCCAGTATGACTGCCGCTACGACAAACGCATCTGGGTCGATTTTGAGAAGCGCATTCCCGCCCCGATGAAGCCGGTTAGTGGTGATGCGCCGGTGGCCATGGCCGAGGTGGCGCTGCAGAATACCATGCATTATGAACAGAAGAGCGCCAAAAAAGAGCCAGATTAACCTGCCGGAAAGTGAAACGTTAACCTGGGAGAGCGAAATATGTCGAAAGCATTGGATCTGTTGCTGGAGTACCGCCAGGATGGTAGCAAGAATTGGGCGATCCGCTTTTATCAAAATGGCCTGGTCAAGCAATACAGCGATTCTGAAATGAACTTTGAAGATGGAAAAATTGTCACCCACTCCTTGCCCCCGGCCTGGCGTGAAATCACTCGCCTTTCGCCTGCCGAGCTGGTTAAATTCCTCGCTGCAATACGCAAGGCCGATCTTTTCTCCCTGCCAGAGAAGATCGGTTATCCAACCCGCATGATGGATGGGGTCGCATCCACCTGGATCGTAAACCTGGACGGCCAAAAAAAGACCATCCAGGCCACCGGTCCGGATGCTTCCAATAACCCCGCCTTGAAACTGCTGCGTGAGATGATCCAGGAAATAACCGCCGACGCTTTCGACCGCCAGGCGGGTGAAGGATAATTTATCAGGGTAGAACTATGGCAGAATCGACCAGCGCCAATCCTTCTAAAGCAACCCCGGTTGAGACCAGGCCCCAGGGTGGAAAAAGCCCTGAGCCGCAAACGGGGGAAATTCTCCCCGCGAACGAGACCGCTCCGGATTCGCTCGACTCAACCCTGGATGCAGTTGAGCGCACTTTACAGGATGCAAGCGGGGGCAGCATGCGGATGTCGATGGATCCTGGGGCGCGGACCCAGAATCTGTTGGCTCTGCAGCGGGCGGTCGGCAACCGCAGCGTGCAGCGCCTGGTTCAACGCCAGGCCGCGCCTGCGCCTGCCTCAACTACCACAGCCCCACCTGCCCCGGCGCCCGGACTGCCGGCGGATTTACAGGCCTTCCGCACCGCCGGGCCCGTTCCGGCCGCGGCAACCGGCACTACCATTGTTCCTTCCACCGGGATGGGTGGATTTAACGCCCGTTACGATCCCACAGCCATGGTGCTCATCATTACGCTCAATATCGGCATGAACTTCCTGAACGGCATGACCATCACCGGCAACCGGGTCGCGGCCACCGAACACAGCATGGATTCCTCGGCGGTGCAGATCAACCAGATGCTCAGCCGCCTGAGAGGCGAAAGACACACGCAAGCGCTGAATCAAGTGAGAGAACAATGGACCTGGACCGGAGCGGGCGACCCACGCATTACTGCCTGGATGGCCACCTATCGCAGCAACGTGATGGGCGCCTGGAGCAGCGCCGGCACCGGGATCATTTTTCAAGGCAGCCGGCCCGGCTGGGACTCGCAGCTCGCCAGAGTCAACGTAGTGGTCAATACCCAAAATATTACCGGCCTGGCGCCCGGAACGCCCATTCCAGGGCCACAACCGGTACACACCCAGGCGGATATCTATAAAACTCCCGATGAAGATGTCTTCGGGGCCAACGTCAATCCTGGTACAGCGGCCAGCGGGACTGACCAGAGATTGAGCCTGGGGAGCGGCCAGGTGGTTGCCCAATCCCATTTGCTGACCCAGGATGTTTTCTTTGCCAATAATTCCTCCACCCTCGGTCAACGGGCGAAAGAAAAACTGAGACGATGGATCATCAGCTTTCAAGCTACCCCCGGTACCCCCGGTAATAGCATTGCTATCACCGGGCATGCCAACACCGTGGGTGATACGTCATCGGCCGGTCGCGATCACAATTTGGACCTGTCCTTCAACCGCGCCCAGGCTGTCGAGACCTTCTTAAAGACCACATCCGTCGAGGGGAGCCTGCTGAGGAGTGCAGCGACGCGTATCAATGGCATCGCCGGGGTAGGATCGGGAGGCGCCGGGGAAGAAGCTGAATGGCGCAAGGTGGAAATCGTCGTAGGAAGCGGCCAGGGGCAGAATATTGCCGCCCATGAGTTCGGCCACATGCTCGGTCTCGATGATGAATATGCCAGTACACCCAAAAAGGACGCAGCCGGAAACCCCATCACGGATGCGCAAGGCGATCAAGTCACGCGCGGGTTGATTTCGGGTACCGGGGGAGACGTAGGCACCACTACCGGGCACAACGCCCTGGCCGCAAGCATGGGCCTGGGTGGTTCCGTTCACGAAAATAACGACAACATCATGTCGCTGGGCAGCACCATCCGCCCGCAGCATTACGCCACCTTCATGGAAGCTTTGCATACGGTAACCAGTATCAACGACTGGCAAGTGAAACCTTAACCCGGGCGAGGGATTAAGAAAAGAAGTCCAATCGAAGGCTCTGTCCTCACAATTGCGGCCTGCAATGTGGCTTTATTAAGTATAAAGACGCATATTTATCCTATGGTGAGACGCTTTGAAGGCGGTCGTTAGACGCTGATTGGATAGGATTATTAGTAAGCGTGAATTCTCCCCGCGCTGATTTTTATTTCTATGAATGCGGGGGGTTCAAAAAATTTAGCATCCTGGTTTTATTTCTATCCTCAGAAAGGAGGATGCGATGGACGAAGTGGATCTAGAAAAATCGGCCGCAAAGCATACCGCTCAAGGACCGGCGAAGTTCGACGAGGCGCCGGGTGAAGCGGAGGCGGATGCTGTACGGGATGCCTTCTTGAAGAATATCGGAAAACAACCCCAATCGGCCGGTCAGGCACTGTCTGCGGCGGATGGATCTACGCGTGAGAGCACCGTCAACCGTCTTCAGGAGCAGCATGGCAACGCCTACGTCAAGCGGCTGGTGGCTGATAGCCATGGCCAGCCAGGCCGGATGGTGGGCCTCCCGCAAAGCGACATGGTCAGCGAAGTGCAGCAGCGCAAAGGCTCAGGCTCCGAGTTGGAAGGCGGCGCCCGGGAGAACCTGGAAGACCATTTTGGCGCAGATTTGAGCGGCGTGCGCGTGCATACCGATAATGAATCGGCGGCCCTCAACCGCGAGCTGAATGCCCAGGCCTTCACCGTTGGCAGCGATATCTTTATGGCAGAAGGCAAATATAACCCGGCCAGCACCGAAGGGCAGGGCCTGCTGGCCCACGAGCTGACCCACGTAGGACAGCAGGGTGGGCTGGGCAACCAGGGGGTCCAGCGCCAGGGCAACCCGGAAGATGAAGAAGAACAGGTACAGCGCCAGGCGGCACCAGGGGAAGAGGAAGAAGAAGAGAAAGCCGCATGATTAACGATCTGGACGAGACTCTCAAGCAGTTGTTGATAAAGAAAGCCGGCCTCGACCCGTCGGAGGTGGACATCAGCTTCGACATCCCCACGCGTGAATGGTCAACACCGGTCACCCGCCCCACCGTCAACCTGTATCTGTATGACTTGCGCGAGAACCGCCAGCTGCGTGAGACCTACTGGGATGATGAGACCGCCCCGGATGGACAGATCAACCTCAAACGCCGCCCACTGCGCATCGATATGTCTTACATGATCACCTGCTGGACCAGCTCGGCGGAAGACCAGCACCGCCTGCTGTGGCGTGTCGTGGAAACCTTTTTCCGCTTTTCACCCATCCCGGATGACGTGCTGGTTGGTGAGTTGACCAAACTTACCCACGAAATCCGGACGGAGGTAGCCCAGCCGGATGGCGTGCTCAAAAACGTTTCGGATTTCTGGGGCGCCCTGGAAAACCAGCTCAGGCCTTCCGTTTCCCTGGTGGTAACCCTCGACCTGGACCTGGCACAGATCCTGACGGCGCCAATGGTGCTGGCCCGTGGGCTGAAGTTTGGGCATACAGCAGTACAACCAGGTCCACGCGGCGAAATCATCGTTCCAGAACTCTTACCTGGCTGGGAAGCTGGCACTGTGCGGCTGGGTGGAGAAGTGCGCAATAAGAAAGGCAACCCGCTCGCCAATGCCTCGGTCCGCCTGGTCAGCAAGCAGGTGGATGGGCAGCCGGTACAGTTCGGGTCAACCATCCAGACCGATGCGGACGGGCGTTACATTTTTACTGTGGTGCCGGTGGGTGACTATACTCTGGTGGTCGAGCTGGCCGGCCAATCACCGGTCCAGGTGCCTTTGACCGTGGCGATTGGCGAACGCGGCCAGTCTGCCCCCGAGCTGGCATTTCCGGTGGAGGTGCCTATGTAATGTGCAATCAAAAGAGAAAATCGGAAAGTTCACTTTTTTTGTTGTAAAAAACTGCGTTTTTTACAACAAAAAAAGTGGGTCCTGATTTTTAGGATAGATACCCAGGCTGTCAGTCAATAAAGGAGGTTAGATATGCCGTATAACTATAAATCACCCGGCGTTTATGTTGAAGAAGTTGAACGCGGGTCAAGACCGATCGAGCAGGCCGGCACGGCTGTGCTGGCGATGGTAGGCTTCTGCCGTGATTCGATTCAGGTGCAGAAACCTTCCGGTGAGATGGTCCAGCAAGCCACGCCGCTAACACCCACGCTGGTTACCAACTGGACCCAGTTTACCAACACGTTCGGAGATTTTGACCAATCTGTGCCTGGCGGGTACCTGCACCAGGCCATGTATGGTTATTTCTTGAACGGCGGGACGGCTGCTTTTGTGGTCGGCCTGCCCATCAAGGTCACCGAACGAATCGAGCCAGCCGCGCCGCAACTGCCTGCCGGCGAAGGCTTCTTGCTGAACGCGGCCGGCAACAAAACGGTGCGGATTCGGGGCACCGGGCAGGATATCTCTGTCGAAGTCCAGCCCCCTTCCGGCGACAATATCCCTGACGGGACGTTCACCCTGTCGGTGAAACGCAGCGGGCAAGAAATCAAATCTGTACAAAACGTCACTCTAGGCCGGGTACGCGGCCAGCGCAACGTGGTGGATGTGCTCACCAAAGAGACCGACGGACTGCTCTCCGCTGAAATCATGGACGCGCCTGGTTCACTGGCGGAACGCACCCCAGCGATCGGCAGCCAGACTGGCCTGGCCGTCGTCCAGAGCGGCGCCAATGAGGATGAGGCGCCGGCCCTCAAGGACCAGGCTACCATCGAGTTGTTCCGCGGCAAAGCCTCTGAGCGCACGGGCATTCTCGGGTTGGAAGGCATCGACGAAGTGACCATGCTGGCCTGCCCGGACGTGATGGCCGGTTACAAAGCCGGGGTCTTCAGCCTGGACAATGTCAAGCAGATCCAGACCGACATGATCAACCACTGCGAAAGCATGAAGGACCGCTTCGCCATCCTCGATTCACCTTTTGGCGCCAGCGTGGAAGACATGATCTCGTGGCGCAAAGACAAGATGGGCTTCGATAGCAAGTACGCGGCCCTCTACTATCCCTGGGTACGCTCGAATGGGGAACTAATCCCACCCAGCGGGTTTGTCGCCGGCGTGTACAGCCGAGTAGACGGCCTGCGCGGTGTGCACAAAGCCCCCGCTAACGAAATCGTGATGGGCGCCATCGGCCTGGAACGCAACGTTTCGCGCAACGAGCAAGATTTCCTCAACCCGATTGGGGTAAACTGCATCCGCGCTTTCCCCGGGCAGGGCATCCGCATCTGGGGCGCCCGCACCCTCAGCAGCGATGCTCGCTGGCGCTACATCAATGTGCGCAGGCTGTTCTCCAACATCGAAGAGTCAATCCTGCAGGGTACCAATTGGATCGTGTTTGAACCCAACGACGATACCCTCTGGCGGCAGATCAAGCGCGACATCACGGCTTTCCTCACCGTGGTCTGGCGCTCGGGCGCTCTGTTTGGCCAAACCCCCGAACAGGCCTTTTACGTCAAGTGTGACGAAGAGACCAACCCCAAGGAACTGCGCGACCTGGGCTACTGCGTCATCGAGGTCGGCCTGGCGCCCGTCAAACCGGCCGAGTTTGTGGTATTCAAGGTCAGTCAAAAAGAAGACAACACTGGATCATCCAGTGAATAACAACAGGAGGTGAACTATGGCTGGAAGAAAAGATCCTTTAATAAGTCCACGGTTCGTGGTGACATTCGGCTCGCATCTGACGGGCTCTTTCCGTGAAGTAACCGTCGTCTCGGCTGAAACCGAGCCTGCCGAATATAAATTTACTGATGACCAGGGCAACCCGGGGTATTATGCCATTCCGGGGCGCATGAAATACGGCCACATTACCCTGAAACGTGGCATGACCGATGATATGTCCATGTGGAATTGGCGCAAGCAGGTCGAAGATGGCGACATCGAAGGCGCTCGCTGCAACGGCTCGATCTTCTTAAAAGATCAGAAAGGCGCCACCGTAGCCCAATTCGACTTCACCAATGCCTGGCCGCTCAAGGTCAGCAACCCTGGCGGGAATGCCAACTCAAATGACATCGTCATCGAGGAAGCTGAAGTTATTTGCGAGGGCCTCAAGCGGGTAAGTTAGCCTGATGCAGCAGGCCGGGCGGGCTGCGTCTGACACGCAGCCCCCTGGCCGGGAGATTTTTTATGCCTGAAAATCACAAACACCCTTTGCAGACCGAGTTTGAATTTACCCTGCCCAAAGGGTATGTAGACGCCGAAGGAACCCTGCATTGCGACGGGGTCATGCGCCTGGCGACAGCCATGGATGAAATTGCCCCGCTGCGCGATGCGCGCGTCAAAGCCAATGAGGCCTACCTGAGCGTAGTGGTGCTCGCCCGCGTCATCACCCGCCTGGGCAAAGTCACCGACATCAACACTGACCTGATCGAAAACCTGTTCACGGCCGACCTGGCCTACTTGCAAGATTTCTATCGCAAAATCAACAGTGAAGGCAGCAGTGAAAGCGAAAATCAGATGACGGTTACCTGTCCGCAATGCCAGCACGTCTTCGAGGTGGAAACTGCCGGCCCGGGGGGATCGTAGGCTACCCTCTCGACAGCCTGTTCGAGGAGGTAGCCTTTATCGCCTTTCATTTTTACTGGCCGCTGGCTGACCTTCTCAACCTGGAGCATGGCGATCGTCAGCGCTTCATGGATGAGATTTCGGCCATCAACAGGCAGATAAACGAATCTTCAGGTTCGCCGCCGCCTTCCAAGGGCATTCCACTCGAAGTATGGGCCGGCCTGGCATGATAGGAAGGGAAACATGTTGAATCTGAGCCGTCAGGAGGATATGCTTACCCAGGGGCAGCCCCCAGCCGAACGGGTGCTGGCTAACCCGGCCTCCCAGGCCAGCGTTCAGAGGGGCCAGGCTGACGCGCCGGAGGCTTCCGCCTCCCAGGCTCCCGCGCCTGGCAGCAGTCCGGCGGTAGCCTCGCCTGACGTTAAGTTGATTGCCAACCGTGTCTATGAGCTGATGCGGAAAGACCTGCTGGTTCTGCACGAACGCAGCGGGTATCGCCGGTAGGCAGATAGAGAGGGAATTCAAATGGCGCTTGCGCGTGGACCAGATCCTTCACCCTCATTCCGTTTTCACATTAAGATCGATGGCGTCGATGCAGCCCGGTTTTCAGAATGCAATGGCCTTGATTTTGATATGGAAGTATTCGATTACAAAGAGGGTGGCCTGAACTCAGGCCTGCACCGCTTACCTGGGCGCTGGAAATATAGCAACATCAACCTGAAGAAAGGGATTGCTTCAGATGGCCAGCCGCTCTGGGATTGGATAAAAAATGTGGTCCAGGGTGCGGATACCGGCAAATTTCTCACCCACACGCTTACCGTAACCCTGTTCGATATCAGTGGCAAAAATCCGGTGCGCACATGGGTTTATAAAGACGCTTATCCGATCAAATGGGCGGCTACTGCCCTTTCGGCCGATCAAAATGCAATTGCCATTGAAACGCTCACCCTGGCTCACCAGGGATTGACCTTTGAATAAACACCGCTATGGATATGAGAGCAGGCGCTAAGGGTACCCAATTAAATCCAACCGGCCGACAACCAGGTTGGTTTGCGCGCCGGCCGCCCATGACTATTCTTTCAACGGCGCTGCGCCTCCGTGTATCCCGCTCCCTGCAGCCGTTGGTTAGCAAGTTGCCTGACTGGTCACATGACCTGGCTTCGCGCTGGTTGCCCCGCCGCCCGGCTGAGGAAGCCTGGCATGGCATATTGGACCTTGCGGCGCGTCCCGGCCAGGCACCCGGCTTACGCCGCGATTATCGTCGAGCGTCTGATTTATCCGGCAGAAATCTATTTACCCGGCGCAGTCTGCAAACCCTCAGCCTGCCGACCGGGTTGCACCTCGAACAGCTTCCCATGGAAAGTTGGGAAGAAGAAGCACCTTCTATAGATGCCAGCCAGCCGGTCGAACCCCCTAATGATCGTTCGGGTGAAGAGCTGGCTCAATCTGATATACTGGCAAATTCATTTACCGCTCACATCCCGCCAGGTGAAGAAGCGCCGTCGCCTGATTTCCAGGTGACAACTGCCAACCCGCTCACTCCTGCGCATGGAATCCCACCCATAGAAGGCAAGGCACTTTCCACCCATCCGGCAGCGCAGCCAAGGAGCGCTCGTTCTATCAGACAGGCTCTTAGCGGATCTCTTCAAGCTATGGCGGCCAAAATTTCTCCTCCCGCCTGGCCTTTCAGGCTGGTCACCCCCCTCTCAGAAAAAAAGGCGCCGGCAGCCCGTCCCTATTCGCCCGGTTTAACCGAGTTCAGGAAACAACGCCTTGTTCAGCCTGAGTCCACGGGTGTTGCTTTCCAGTCACCAGGTGCGGTCCAGATGAGGCCACAAAATATTCCTGTACTGCCGATAAACACAATTTCATTGGCGGGTGCGCCTTCTTCGCCGGCTGGTTGGGAGATTCCCAAGTCGCGCCTGGCGCCCAGGCCGATGGCCAAACCGCAGCTTCCCATTTCGACCACCCAGCCCTTGATCACAGCCGTTCCCGTTGAACCTGGCTTGCTACCGCTATTTATGTCCACGCAGCACTCCCAGCCGGCCGGCCGGGGATACCCCGCTGAACTGGCGGAAAGTTACCGGGCAGGCCA
>Ga0182027_10005639_pt1 | contig 18960 bp, 13 predicted proteins | sample 712E1DmetaG_FD_121300 | JGI IMG/M metagenome (GOLD analysis project Ga0182027, IMG submission 121300) | Permafrost microbial communities from Stordalen Mire, Sweden - 712E1D metaG (Illumina Assembly) | ecosystem: Environmental > Terrestrial > Soil > Wetlands > Permafrost | place: Sweden...
CCTGCCTAGTGGCCGGCCTCCTCTACTACCTCCAGGTGCCCCGAGCCTCGGTCGTGCGGGCCACCGCCGACATCCCGGCCATGACCCAGATCACGGCCGACATGGTCGAGCTCGTCAAGGTCGCGCCGGTCGACGTGTCCACCGATGCCGCGCAGTCGACGAGCCAGGTCGTCGGACAGTACGCGGCGATGCCGATCCTTGCAGGTCAGGAGATCGACAAGCGGGCCCTCGATCGGACGCCAGGTCAACAGCAGTTCGGCTTCGGCGCCGCGCTGGACCCGGGCGACGTCGCGTTCGCGATCCCCATTTCCGATCCATCACAGGCGGTAGGGGGCGCGCTCTCGCCGGGCGCCAAGGTCACCATCGTCGCCGTGCCAAACGCACTGAAGAACGGCGTTGCGGCTTCTCCCGCCCCCACGTCAACCATCCTCGGGACGAACCTGACGATCCTGGCTCTTCGTACGCCAAGCGGGCAGACCTTCACCGCTGCTCAGTCGGGTTCCGGGATCGCCGCGGTGCCACCAAAGCTTGGCAGCGTGGTCGTCGCGATACCGGCGAACCAGCTCTCAGACTTCGCAACGGCCGCCTTGAGCTCGACGTTCTACCTTGCGCTGTCGGTACCGGGAGGGACGGCCTCGACGAGCTGATCCGGCTCACCCCATCAGGGAAAGACCCATTCTCATCGCGACACGCATCTGGCCACTCCAGCTGACCGGCGCGCGACGGTCTTGTGACGAGGGCGAACTTGTCGCACCGCCGGTATGGGCCTGCGCGGCTGGGTCGCCTCGGATAGCCTGGCGCACGTGGCCGAGAACGCTGAAATCCGATTCAGGCGACTCTTGAGGCAGGCTACTACCGTGGTGGGCCTCCTGGCGGAATGCAGATCGGTCGGGAAACCGGTCGAGATCAGCTGGGACGACTTCGTCTCGGTAGCAGTCGAGCACCTGCTGACCTGGGCTGACCTGGAGACTCGGGCGGCCCTGAGCCTGCTCAGGGATGCAGCCGTCGCACCCGCGGCAGAGATCCTACTCCGCGGACTGCTTGAAGCCCTAGCCCATGTCAGCTGGATTGGGTCGCCTCCGACACCCGAGGAACGGCGCTGCCGAGCACTCTGCTACGAACTCGGTCGCGCAGTGAGCTACGGGCATGGACTCCGGAAGATGAGCCCGGACGCCGTCAGCCACTTGCCAGCGGACACGAAGGCTAGCCTCGACGACAACATAGACACGATCCGCCGTCTCCTTCGTGAGGCCGGCTGCAAGTGCAGCCGCAGGCATGAAGGCAATGTCGAGTCGGACCTGAAGGCCCTGGCCCAGGCGCTCAATGCGCCCTACGTCTACGAGTTGTGGGTCACGTCGTCATGGGTCGCCCATCAGTTCGCATTCGATCGTCTCGCCCGATCCAATGACGTGGGTGTGATGACGCTGGCGGCACCAACGGCAGTCGACCGAGCCAAACTGCTCACCTGGGTGGTCGCTATCTTCGGATACGTTGGGCAAGCAGCGTTGCTGATCGAGAACCCAGGACAGGTCGGACGCTTCAATGCATCTGTCTTGCGGTTCCTGAACAGCCGGGCGCTGCTGGCTGCCACCACCGGTGCGACGTAGCCCACGGGGATTGTCCCAGTCGCCGACATCACCACCCTCCTCGCTACCCGGCGGGGCCGCCGCCGAGTAGCGAGCAGATGGACCTTCACGATCAGGCCGCAACTTCGTCCCGCCCCTCGCCCTGACGCCGGTTACAGGTTCGGTGGACGGCCCGGCCGTTCTCGACGCTGGTCGGGCCGCCCTTGATCCAGGCGACGATGTGATCGAACTCGCAGTCCGCCACCGAGAGAGGCTCGCCACAGAGGCCGCACGCCCCGCCCGACTTTGCCCAGATAGCCTCGCGATCGGCCGGCGCGAAGGTGCGGCGTGGGTCCAGGGCGGCGAGCCCGGCGGACGCGACCACCTCGTCGAGGAACCATCGGGCGTGGGCCGCGATCGTGCCTCGAGATGTGATCTTGCCGACGCGCATGTCCGCGGAGGCCCGACGCCAGTCTGCGTTCCAGAACGCGGCGGCGACCTTCTCTAGCTCTCGATCCACTCGCAGGTTCGGACTCGCCGACAGGTCAGCGAGCGCCAGAAAGAGGCCGAACAGCCGGAGCTTCTGGACCTTGGCCTTGCTGCCGCCGGTGGTCCGTGGAGCACGGTCGTCGACCACGAACTCGACGTATCGCAGGACCCGCTCGAACTCGGCCGCCAGTTCGCCGCGGCCATCGAAGTCCGTCTCCGAGTGATACAGATCATCGAGTGCCCGGACGCCGACGCTGCCGATCCCGGATCCACGCTTTCGATCGAGAAACAGCCGCATCAGCTGCGCAGCCGTCTGCCGTCCGTCGTGGAACTGGTCGTCGAGTTCGTCCTCGTCGTCACGGCGTGAACCGCGCCGGTCGAGGCTGCTGAGGAACGGAAACCGGCCACGTCTACTGAGCTTGCCCGCGATCCGTTCGATGTACTCGCTCATCGCGCCCGGCCAGGCGTCCCTGATCTGCTGTCGGGTGAGCGCGGTTCCCGCCTGAAGGCGGATGAACAGGTCGCGCAACTCATCTGGCGAGTCGAACGACTCGACGATGACGACCGGAAGCTGTAGGTCCAGAAGGCGCTGCTGGTCCTCGGGTGCCAACTCCGAGAAGCGGCAGCCTGCCCACGGGGCGGGAGCATCGGCAACAGCCCGCGGAAACCGGCCCCGGTTCGCTGTTGGGTCGAGCAGCTCCCACCGATCTTCCAGGAAATCGGTGAACGCGACGATACGTTGGAGGCCGTCGATCACCTCGAAGGTGTTGGCCTGGTTGCCCAGCGGATCGGTCGTGTTCTGCGCGGAGAAGTAGAACCGAGGCAGCGGATAGCCGCGTAGGGCAGAGTCCACCAGCATCCGTTGCTGGTCGGTGGACCAAGCCCGGCCCCGCTGGTACTCGGGGTTCCGCGCGATGGAGCCCCGCTTCCAGCCCTCGACGACCCGAGACAGAGCGAGTTCATGCAACACGCTGAGCTTCATGAGAACCCTCCTTCCGAACTGCCGAATGGGCGCCAGAAAAAGTGCGGATAGCGACCCGCATCGACTCAAGCCCTTCACTGCCGACGCAGTTTCGACGGCGTGGGGAGCTGAGATCGCCGCCTTTGGCGGCCGCCTCGACGACGGCGTCCGCGGTCGCGATCCAGACCTGCCGAGGGTCGTAGTACGTGGGATGGTCGACCCACGACGGATGACCAACCTTGGCGTTCACTGGAAGTCGTCCGGCCCGGTATTGCGAGTAAAGCGGTGCGATCGAGACGACATCGCCATCTCGCCAGACAACTGCGAAGTACCGGTCGCCAGCCGCGAGGATCGCGGCTAGCCGGCCGTCTTCAAGCGTCGGATCGGGATCTAGTAGTCCGTTGAACCCATACGAGCCCTTGATAACTTCTGGATCGACGAATAGCGCAATACCCTCTTGGACTTCCGTAGTTGCAATCGAAGAACGCTGAATATCGTGGTAGTGCATCTGTGATAACCATTCCTTCCTTAGTCTTCCCTAACGATCATTGCCATTCGGCATTGCCTAACCACATCAAGCGTGAAATCGGCCAATAGGAAACCGAAAACCCTGAGCAACTGCCCAGGGTCTTTCGCGACTCACCTCTATCTGCTATTCCTTAGTTAGTTCATCGTTAGATCATTCTTATTTGTATTCCTACACTTCTTATATATGTTGTTTATCGTAACGCGATTGGCAGACGTATGGACGCCCGGCCCCGTCGCGCGGTGTGTGGCAGACAATGGACCGAGCCCGCCACAATGTCAAGCGTCTGGCGACTCGGACGCGGCGACGCCCAAGCGGGCGGCCGCGCAGGCGCCAGCCATCACCATAAGACTCATTACGGAGATCATCGTTCGCGGTCGGTGGGTTGACTGGCCGGCTTCAACGCCAAGTCTATCTGGCCCGCGATCCGGTTCACGTCCTCCGGAGCCAGTTGGACGGGCGCCTTCCGGAGCACCTTGATCAGTGCTCTTGGCGCGACGAAGCGAACCCCATCCACCACCACCTTGAACCAGCCGAGGTCGGCGCGGTGGACACACACCAACGGGGTAACCGCGAGCGGGGCAACGACCGCGGCCACAGCCGCGGCCTCGCGCTTTGCCTGGTCGGCGAACTGTTCCTTCCGTCGGCGGCTGAGCTTGCGTTCGTAGTTCTTGGTCTCGACGATGAACACGCCTGGTGGCCCCACCACGATGTGGTCGATGTTGGCCCGCGACCGTGGGATAGCACGATCGTGAAGGATGCAGAAACCGGCAGCCTCAAGCGGCAGGAGCAGCTCGCTGGTCCGTTCCTCGCCGATCGCCCCAGTTCGCCAGGCAATCGTGCTTGCAGGCAAGGCGAACATCGCAACCGGCGTCATCACCACGGCGGCCACAACGATGAAGAAGTAGAAGATGCGGAAGGACGGACCGACCGGACCCGGCGGCGTCGGCCCGAATGCCGTCAGCAAGAACCCGATCATCGCCATGACGAGCCCAAGGGCCAGGAGCGCCGGGCGCGCTCGGCGGAGTCGTTCTCGATCTCGTTCGCGTCGGCGTTGGAACTCGGCCCTGGCCGACCCGCCGGCTGCGACGGTCACGATGGGCCGTTCCTTGATGTTCGTGGCGGCGGCCACAGGTTCTGCTGGAGCCGCGGGCTCAGACGGCCCAACAGCTGCAAGGTCGACCGTCCCCCGACATGACGGGAATCTGGGACAGCCCCAGAACTCCGCGCCGTCCCTGCCTCGACGGCGGAGGACCATCGTCGCGCCGCACTTCGGGCACGAGATCTCGATCGACATCTCTAGGACTCCGAACGCCACCGGACGCTATACGCGTCCAGCCGTAACCCGTATCGGATCGTGGGCGCCGACTCCCGGGATTGGATATGCCTCGGCGTGGGAGGCAAGGTTGATCAGGCCGTCGAACGCGATCATTTCAAGCCGAACACTGGCAGCAACTCCTGGAATGAGTTCAGAACCAGATCGGGGCTGGTCCCCGAGGCTGAGCTGCGGAGTTCTGCCTCGGCCTTCACATCCTCGGCAGTCCAGTTCGTGACGCGGACAACGGTGGCCCAGTCCTCGCTGGCATAGAGCGTTCCGTACTTGGCCCAGGCCGACATAACGCCGGCCTGTCTGGCCATGAAGATGTCCTTAGTTCGGCTGTCTCCTACGTAGATGCATTCAGCCGGGTCCACGTCTTCCCGGCGGCAGATGTCGAGAAGCAGCGCCGGGTTCGGCTTCCGCTCTGTCCGTGGGACCTCGATTACCAGGCCCGGCGGGGGTTGCAGCTCCGCTTGCCTGACTGGCTCCGGGTGCGACACAGGCGGGGACTCGAGGACATAGAGCCTACGGACGAACGGGACGACGCCTAGTCGCAGCAAGCGGTAGTAGGCGTTGGCGAGCGACGCTTCGGTGTGGCCGACGATCAAGACGCCGGTTTCGCTGATCTGCTCAAGAGTCTCAGCGACTCCTTCATACAAGTACAGGGATCGTCGTCGCTCGCTATTGAACGCGTGCAACGCCGAGTCGAGAGCCGTCTTCAGTTCGTGCGGTGTCGCCGCGCCGAACCTCCTCCGCACGGAGGGCAGCTCGAACACCGAGAAAGGCTGCTCCACCGTCCCCAGCTGCCGGTTGTTGACCTGGATCTCATCGAGTAGCTGCTCCTTGTCGGCGTCAAGCAGCAACGCGAGTTCGTCGACCATCGCTCGTAGGGACCGAGCGAAATAGGTCACCCAGTCATAGAGAGTGTTGTCGAGGTCGGTAATCAGGAGTCTCTTCATTGGGCCAGTTCGAGCACTAGGTGGTGGAGCGGTTGCGACGCTTGAACTGGGTCTACAGACGCCATGTCCACCGTCAAACGTGTCCCATCAAACGTGAGAGTGGCAAACATGTTCGGGACATTGTCCGGGCGATCCGTCTTGACGACCCCTGTACTGCCCATGCCAACGACATACACGCTTTGCCATTCGACCGATCCCGCCGTGCCGGGAGTTGTGGCCAGAGGGGCCGACAGACGGGCGAAGTACGGCTCGTGCTGATGCCCGTGAAGGACCACGTCGACACGATGTTTGAATGCCCAACGCTGAAGCCGCCCCGAGTCCAGCACAGTGCTGTAGTTGGCCCCGTACTTGGCCTCTTCGGCGTAGGCGCCAGAAATGAGGTGGTGGTGAAGGACGACGATCCGTATTGTCCTGCCTGGGGGCCTAGAACTCCATCCCAGCTTTGCCGTGACCTCCTCGAGCTGCCGCTCGCCTACGAATCCCTGCCCCTGGAAGCGTGGCGCAACCTTATCGGGAGACTGCTCGAGGAGCGAGCTGTTCAGGAGCGCCACCTCAACTGGGATGGAGTTGCCCAGCAGAAAACGTCGACCTGAGCAGATGTATGGATCCGGTTCCTTGTGGAACAACCTCTTGTAGAACGCGGTGAATGCCGCGCGCGCCTCCAAAGGCGCCGCAGTGACCGGCGCGTCTTCCTTCTCCGGAGTGTTCGAGAACCTGATGTCATGGTTCCCGGGCGCAATGGCCACCCGTTGCTCAAAGACGCCCCTAACGCCTGCCCAATCAGCCACCTGATTGAGGCACTCCGTGGCGTCATCGAACTCCGCGGGGTCGGCCTTGAAGGTGATATCTCCGGATACTAGGATGCCGGCGAACTTCGTTCCCACGTCGGGGGTGGCGGCCTGGACGGCGCTCTTGATCGCTTCGGCCAATGGTCGTCGTTGCTCGTCGTTGGTTGCAACCTGGAAGTTGTAATGGCCGTCACGGCTGAAATGCAGGTCTGACAGCCAGAGCAAGCGATTGCTCGCTGACCTCGCGTAGTCGGAAGTGAAGTCCTCTGGCCTGACTTGCGCGCCACCGATGAGGATGATCTCGTGGTCACGATCCCGTTCGCTCTTGTAAGGCCTAATGAACCACACGGTCCGACGCTGTTCATGGAGCTCGTCCGTCGAAACGACTTGCTTGCTGTCGAACACTGAATAGTCCAGGCCGTCCGGGCTGTCGAAGTGCTCAGGGACATCGACGTAGCTGAAGGCCCGTAGGTCCCCAATGTCCGCGTCTTGAATGTCGTCGAACTGCCACCAGGCCGCGCAATCAGTCGTTCGGTAGTACTCGGGTGTGAGTTCAGGAACGGGCGACGCTATGGGGTTCGCCGGCTCCCACTTCAAGTCGACGCAGTGGGCTCGGAAGACCCGCTTCTGGCCCGAGTCGAACAGCCAAATCACTAGGCCACCTGATGACTTGGCTAGCGCGCGCAGCGCGGCATAGGCGTCGTTGGCGACCCGTTCGTTGCCCTGAGCCCACCAGCCCCACCAGACAGACTTCTGGCTCGTGATCACGTCTACGTGGCGCTTGATGGTTTCTCCGGACGGAATGCCCAGATCTCGGAAGCGAAGGATTACGGAAGCTGCTTCGGAGTTCGCCACGTTACCCCAGGTCGACCACGAAAACGCCAAATCGGCTCCGCTAGGTTACTTCAGGTCAACTAGCGATCCCTGGGCGTTCTCGCTCTCGAAAGACGGGCGTCGGATCGCGCTACTAGACGGCGGAGCGTCCGGCGCGCAGGGGTAGGCACGCGACATGAGGTGTCCCAGGTCTCTGTGGCAGACCGGCGATGTCAACAGCGTCGGGCTTCCTCTTGGCCAAGCTCCCGTCAGACGGTGGCGCTCGCGTCGTCTGGGAGGCGGAACTTGATGTCGTAGTTTGTTATGAGATCGAGTTCGCCGGGCGTCAGGTTGTAAAGCGTCGCGAGCGTGGTGTCTATCTCGTCGATGATGGGCTTGCTATGACGCGGGAGTATCGCCTGTACTGTGAGGATGCCGCTGGGCGAACTAAGACGACGCACCTGCGATGTCGATCGGATACTGGCCATAAGCCGTGTTGCAAGCGAGATCATCGGTTGAGAAACGGGGGAGCGCGCAAGAGCGGCTAGATCGACGGGGAAGTTGTCGACTTCGCGGCGATTCAGATGCCTGCAGTCTGAGAACACAGTCACGAACCAGAAGAAGAGTGATGAGTTCAAGACCGCGAGCGCAAGCTGGGCATGTTCAGGCGACTGGAAACTGGCTTGCTTGAACTCCGAGGGAGGCCTGAGCCTTCCTTGTGGGTCGTGGACATCAGGGACGAAATCTAAGACCTGAAGGAAATACCCGACTTTGCGAGAGTAATAGACCAGTCCGGGGCCGTCTTTTGCATAGAACATGGCCAGACGGCGTTTCGAGGCGCCGAGCTTCTCGAGGATGCTGTGCTCCTCCGGGTCCGACAGCTTGGGCAGGCTGCCGGAAATAAGCGAACGCGGGGCTGGCTCGTATCTGAGGAGGTCAAAGAGAAACGGTCGCTCGTCGGCTGTCCACTTCTGGTAGCGCGTGGACATGATGCGAGGGTGTGGCGCGCGCGCTCCAGTCAAGAGGATCGTGAGGCGAACGTGCTCCAAGCCCTCGAAGAGCCGGGAGGGGCGATCATCGTACGAGCTGAAATGCAGATCATGCTGCAGCAGCAGCTTCTGTAGGGCTTCGTACCGGTCCGTCGAGACGGACGACACAGGCACGATGAACCCCTGGCGGCCTTCGGGATGGACGAGCGACATCGACCTCTCGAGCATCAAGGCATACAAGTTGCCGGCGCTTTCAGTCTCGTAACCGCGCGGACTGTACTGAGTCAGGTTTCGGAGTTCTATGTACGGTGGATTGCCCACGATGGCGTCGAAGCCTCCGCGCCCCAGGATCTCGTGGAACTCCACGAACCAATGGAACGGCTGGTAGGACTGGCGCCACGTGCTGTACCCGGCGTCGGACTGTGCGATCCCATAGCCTCGAGCGCATTCCGCATCGAGATTGCGTCGAAGGTTGTCTAGCCCGGCCCGCAAAGCGTGTTTTGCTTCCCTCTGGGCGGCCGGATCGTGTCCCTGCTGAAGTGCTCGGAACGCAGCCGTTAGGCCGTCGACAAGGGCCGTCTGATCGTCAAGGCTTGCCATCGTGCCATCTAGGTCGGCCCTAACCTGACGTGCGCCTCTAACCGACTCGCGAGTCACGAACCCGATGAGGCTATTCCCCGCGCGCACGTTGAAGTCCACATCTGGCAAGGGTTCGAGCGTCTCTCCGGGTTCAAGCTGGGCTACGAGCTTCAGGAACAGTCGAAGCTTGCATATCTCGACCGCCTCTTCGACGATGTCGACGCCGAATAGGTTGTTCAGCATGGCAGCCTTGAGCACTGCGTACCGCCGATTGGGGGCAGACAGCAGGGCCGTCGCAAGGTCCCCGTGGCTCGTTTCGGGTATCAGGTTGTCCGCGTGAGACGGCAACAGCTCAGGCGTCAGCTCGTCCAGTCGCTCAAGGCAGGCGACGTAGAGGTGCTCGAGCTGCTGGAGGGCGCTGAGCAGGAACGCTCCGGAACCGCACGCTGGGTCAAGGACGGCTATACGCCTGAGGACCTCGACAGTAGCTCGCACCTGGGTGTCAGAGTCACACCTGGCCACGAAATCGACCATCAGCTGCTCTAGGTCGACGTTCAGCGTGATGAGCTTCTCAAGGGAGGGAAGCTCGCCTAGCCGGAGCTCGGTGGTTCGCGCACCAAGGGATTCGCGTCGCCGAACAACATCGCGCCACGATTCGTTCGGATTGGCGATGTCGCCAGGCGCCGCGGCGTTCCAGGCACTGCGGAAGGCCGGATCAGCCACGCCTTGCTCCATGGACAAGGGGAGAGTAAGGCCGGCGCCCTTCGACATTGCGGCCGGCAGGTACGCGGAGGGATCGTCCCCGAGAAGGTCCGCTATCAGAGCATGTGCGTCAGGGACCGATTGGAGGATGTGCTCCAGTACGACCGGAAGCAGCGTCTTGCCCACGATGTAGCCAGTTATGTCCTCCTTCGTGTAGTACGCGCCCAGCTCCTTCTGGTTTATGTACTTCTCGAAGATGTACCCCAGGACATCGGGGTTGATCTCGTTGTCTGCTCGGAGTGGCCGATCGTCGAGGTGCCATTCGTAGGCATCGAAGAGGCCTAGCACCAGCTCAAACGCCTCGTCCGGGATGTCGATTGACTGATACCGAACCTCGAGCTCGTGCACATCAAAGAGTCCGCCGTTGAGGTACGGGACCCGTCCGAGAAGGCTGTCGAGCTCGGTGGCCCTGGGCTCCGGGTGGCCCAGGCCGTCGTGAAAGAGACGCAAGAGGAAATGCCTATAGAAGGTGTAGAAGCTCCCAGGACCGCGTTCTCTCTTTACCCTCTGCAGGCGATTTCGAAGGTAGTCTGGGTCGTCGTCAAGGAACCGCTTCTTCTGGATGAAGTAGACAAACATGAGGCGGTTGAGCATGACCGAGGCATACCATTCGCGGTCGGCGGTATTGTCCAGGCCCGAGATGAAGGCGAGGAAGGCCCTGTGCAGTTCGCGAAAACGCTCGTAGAACAGTTTCGTGACTCGATCGGTGTCGAACGCAGCCCGGACGCGAGCCGTCGTGTCGATGATCGAGACGCGCTCCTCCTCGTCCAGGTCGAACGTCAGGCGTTCGACCTTCTGGGCCAGCCTTTCGGCGGTCGCTCCTGACCGATACGCATGACTCCGGATCTGCCTCCGATGACCGTCTCGTCGAACCCACTCCCACACCTGGGTGGTTCTATCGAGATCCACAAAGACCAGCAAGTGCTCTAGGGAGTTCTTGGCAACTTCTCGCTCGAGGCGCCATCGGACGGCGCGATTGGGCCAGTTCCGGCCGTCAACCTCGCAGAGATAGGCGACGAAGCCTCGTTTCTGTGAAAGGGCAGTCAGCACATAGGTGCTTGACTCGACGGCGACCGTGATCGGCAGGAGCTTCGCCTTGTCCCAGCCTAGGTCCTCGATAAACAGGCGGCGGAGATCAAACTCTCGTAGGTGCGCCCGGATGGCCTGCGGCGATGTCATTGCGAACTCGAGCGCGACGGGTGATGGATCCCGAGTGAACAGATGATCTGAGGCCCGCGATTGTCGCCTTCGCGCTCGACGACGCAGAGCCGATCGTCCTCCCAGAGGACACTCGCCATCGCAGCCAGCTCCTCATCCGACACTCCGGATCGCAGCTGCCGGGCAAGGCGCTCTTTCGCCGTCTCCGTCAGCGGGTATCTGTAGATGGCGTCGACCGCATGTCGCAGCGTTTCCGTGTCCCAGATGCCGCCCTCAACGGATCGAATGTACCGTTGAAGCCGATCGTAGGCTTTGAATCGTGGCCCAGAACGAGGTCCGAGTGATCCGCCAACAGACCGCTCGTCGGACGCGATCTCAGTAACGCCGGCCGCGACTGCTTCGTGGTGGCGTGGATGCCGGGGTATGGCTGGCTCGCCCGGATCGCAAGCAGCGTCGCGGAGGATCGCGAGTTGTGACTGGCTCACGATCTCACCGTTCATGTCGACGCGAGCGAGAATGTCAGTGTCATTGGCAGTTCTCAGGTAAACGAGCACCCGGTCGTCGGGGTCGTTGCCCTGGCCAGGAGCCTTGGCGGAGTAGGCCACGTTGGGCATTCCGACGATTGCCTCCGCCAGCTTGGGATCCCGGTCGGTTGCGTTCTTCCAGATCTGGTAGGCGTATGACGCTAGATCGACCTCGTTGTCATCCTCACCGTCCAAGATCCCGGCTTTCTCGTGATATAGGTCGACGAGCTTGCTGTCGCTCATGTCGTCCTCGAAGAACCGCTCGTCCGTCCCTACGACCGCGGCCGCCTCGTCCAGGCGCTGTTGAACGCGATGCCGGAGCCGAAGCAGGCGCTCGACCCCGTCTGCTGGAAGGAATGAGTAGCAGACGATCTCGGGGGACTGCTGGCCGATGCGGTCGACTCGTCCGGCCCTCTGGACGAGCCTGATGATCGCCCAGGGCAGGTCGTAGTTGATAACAATGTGCGCGTCCTGAAGGTTCTGGCCCTCGCTCAGAACGTCAGTCGCAACAAGCACGCGCAGCTCATCGTTCGCGGACACGACCCCCGTCTTTTCGTTGCTGCGCGGGCTGAACCTCCACGCCAAGTCCGTCGGGTTCGGACTCGACCCGGTAGCTCCTGCCAGCGCGCCGACATGCCGCTTCTTCAGTTCCTCGACGAGGTAGTCAACCGTGTCCGCGAACTGCGAGAAGATCAGGATCTTCTCGCCCTTGTGTCGCTCGGCAATCAGATCGTGGAGCGCCAGCAGTTTCTCGTCGCGATCGCTGTCCCAAGATGGAACCTGCTCCAGGACCTCCAGTAGGAGCTTGGCGTCACGTGCCAAGTCCCGGGTGAGCGTCTTCATGAAGAACCTGCCGTCCAGCCATTGGAATCGACCTCGCAGGTGACCGCGATAGCGGTTGTAGATCCCCTGGGCAAGCTCACGCATCTGCGCTTCGGTTGGAGCTCCCTTTGGAAGGGACGCCCCTTCCATGGAGCTATCGGCTTCCGGTTCGTCGTCTCCTCGCCCGAGCGTCTCGTCGAGATCGAGATCGCCGCCGATCGAGTCAAGAAGCGCCGCTTCCTGCGGCCCGATGGGGAGTGGAAGGCCATTCTCGAGCGCATACAGGTAGACGAAGTTACGAAGGGCGTGCCTTTCCACGGATTGAAGGAAAGCTGGCCCCCCGCTCTCCAACCGCTTGAACAAGTTGGTGCGCGAGAATCCCATGAGACGCTGACCAGAGCGACTCAAGTTCTTCAGTTGGCTCGCCTCGGTGGCATCTGGTTTGGTCGGATGGTGCGGAAGAACGTAGTTCCCCAGGCCATATCGAGGGAGCTTGAGATCGTTGATATGCGCAACGATCTCCGGCGCGTACAGCCGTGCGTACTGATCAGAAGGGTCTTCGTCGTGGATGCTGAAGACCGCCGTCCTAGGCACGCGCATCGGGAACCATGAGGGCGTGCCGTCTGAAAGGGTTAGGTATCGACGCCCCGTCGCGGGATCCGTCCGGGCGTAGTTGGCCTCGATGAAGCTGCGAGTGCGGCGAACCATGTACAGCCTCATGAGTTCGCGCCAGTCGTCGGTGAACTCGCTCTTTTCGAAGGCGCCGAGTGTTCGTACTCCAGCCTGGAATGCCTTCTGGAACTCGACTTCGCCGCCCATCTGGCTGATCTTCTGCTCCGGCCGGATGCCGATGTCAACGTCCTCAGGGACGAACAACCGAAGCTGCGCAGACAGGTCCTGGTAGGACTTGTTGTACGGGGTGGCCGTCAGCAGGATGCACCGACTCGCGTTCCGCTCGATGTAGTCGCGGATTGCCCTGTATCGCTTCCCCTCCGCGTTGCGTAGGTTGTGGCTCTCGTCGATGAGCACGACTCGGTACCGCTGGAGCTCCGGAAGCTCGGTGATCGCAAGCGAAAGCGACATGACCCTGGCAATCAGCCGATACCGCGCTACGTGCTCCTCCCACATCGGAACCAGGTTCTTCGGGCAGATGATGAGCGTCTCAGTGCCTTGGTCATCCTGAAACGTTCGGGCCAGGGCGGTCGCCATGAGTGTCTTGCCCAGACCGACCACATCCCCAATCAGCACGCCACCTCGGCAGTTCAAGTGGTGCGCGGCGATCTTCACGGCCGCAACCTGGTAGTCGAGAAGCTTCGGTGCCAAGTCCCGAGGAATGGTGAACTCAGCGAGCCCGGCACGAGCCTCTTGGGATAGGTGGTACGCCATCTTCAGGTAGATATGGAAGGGCGGGATCGGCGTTTCTCGGGCCCAACTCGCGTCGATGATGTCCGCGAGCTCGTCCGTGATGTCGATGGCGCGGACGTCGGTCCAGCGGTCCTCAAACCACTTCTGCAGCTTCGAGGTCGCGTCGTGTTCAAGCACGTCGAGATTGAGTTCACCTTGGCGCGAAAGCCCCGGCAGGGTGAGGTTGCTGCTGCCTACAAACCCGGTTCGGGGATTGAGTTTGTCGTCCCTGAAGACAAGGTATAGCTTGGCGTGAAGCGGGTAGCGCAGGAAGAGTTTGATCTCGACCTTTCGAGCGCGGAGCTGGTCACGAAGACGTCGAAGTCCGGCCTCGTCTGCGTTCGTCGGAGCCCCGATGATGAGTTGATCCCGGAACTGCTGCGCCATCTGCTTGCGGAGCGCGCTGACCTGACTCTGGTCAATCAGATCGTCCGGCTCACCAAACGCAAACGCCTGACGGAGCTCGTCGTCTGGAAGACGCTGCATTCCGACCAGAACGCGACACCGCTGCCCCGGCTCACCGGACCAACGAGCCACCAAGTCGTCGAGCGCCTTCCAGCCGCGCAAGTTGAAGTAGCCGACGGAGAAATCGGCTCGGACCCCAACCTCAAGCGAATCGCGCAGATTTGGAAGGAGCTGATCGTTGATATTGTCGAAGATCCGAGGCACGCGACCTATTCCCTCTCGATGCAGGACGGCTGGGACCCTGCTGGTGAGTCTACAGAGCGGAACGACGGACGGATCACGAAACATGCGCGATAAGGCGCAGTAAAGGGCGAACTCCTATCGTGCGGGTGGAACCGCGCTCCGGTTCCGGAGAATCGCTGGACCGCGTCGACTTAGAGCGGATGCCGTCCGGCGTCGGGCCGGACCGACGCGGTTCCCATGGGTCTGCCGTAACCCCCCGCTACCCAGTAATCCCCCTTTGGGGTGATCATGGCCGGCGGCGCCCCGCCTAGTTGGCCGTCGGACACACAGCAGACGGCGTCGCTCTCTCTGGTGCCTAGTCGGTGGACACGGCTACCGATGCAACTGGCATACGGCGCGGTCCGGCGGTGGGCCACCGCCCTTCGGGTCGAACTTCTCGCGACCCTCCCCCTACAATCGAGTGGCTACAGAGCGTCCCTAGTTCGCCGTCACCCACGGTTCAGCGCGCGCAAGAGGGGCTGTCAGTGCCATTCCAAACTCCGATCACGATCGCCAAGGCGCTCGAGAAGATCCAGTCCGAGGAATACGTCCTGCCGGCCATCCAGCGGGAGTTCACGTGGTCCACCGAGCAGATTTCGGCCCTCTTCGACAGCCTGATGCGCGGCTATCCCATCGGCTCGTTTCTCTTCTGGCAGGTGAAGGCTGCGGACGCGCGCGACTACGTCTTCTACGGCTTCATCCGCAGGTACCACGCACTGAAGTCGCCGCACTGTCCGAGGCTCGATGTTCCGGCCGACAAGCCGGTGACCGCCATCCTCGACGGCCAACAGCGCCTGACTTCACTGCTGATTGGCCTGCGCGGAAGTCACGCCGAACGTCTCCCGCGACGCTGGAAGAACAACCCGGACAACTACCCAGTGAAGCGGCTGTACCTCAACCTGGCAGGCCCCGCGGCAGAGAACGAGCAGGCTCTCGAGTACGACTTCCGGTTCCTAACAGAAGCCGAAGCCGGCGACGATTCGGGGGGATGGCACTGGTTCCCGGTCGGGGACGTGCTCAAGCTGGAGGATGCGACCCAGGTCTACTCCTACCTCGACGAGCGCAAGGTCGCATCGTCCGCGTTCGCCTTCAAGTCCGTTGAGAAGCTTCGCAGGGTCGTGCGCGAAGAAGGGATCATCGCCTTCTACGAAGAGGAAGCGCAGGATCTCGACAAGGTCCTGAACATCTTCATCCGCGTCAACAGCCTCGGTGCCCCGCTGTCGTATTCCGACCTCCTGCTCAGCATCGCCACGGCCCAGTGGCACGAGCGCGACGCACGAGACGCCATCTACGGCCTCGTTGACGAGTTGAACAACAACCTCCGCTTCGGCTTCTCAAAGGACTTGATCCTCAAGGCCGGGTTGGTCTTGGCTGGCGTCGGCGACGTCCGGTTCCGGGTGACCAACTTCAACCGCACGAACATGGGGAAGCTTGAAAAGCAGTGGGACTCCGTGTCTCGCTCGCTAACCACGGCCGCTGACCTTCTGTCGCGCTTCGGTTTCTCGGAGGAGACACTCGCGGCGAGCAGCCCCCTGATCCCGATCGCCTATTACATCCACAAGCGGGCGCCGAAGGATGGCTTCGTGACCGGGGCCGCCTGGGGGCCGGATCGTGAGCGGATCCGGGAATGGATGATCAGGAGCTTGCTCAAGGCTGGCGTCTGGGGCAGCGCCCTCGACACTCTCCTCACAGCTCTACGTCGCGCCATCGACGACAACGAGCAGGGTGGCTTCCCGATCGACGCAATGGAGCGGGAGATGACGACCCTGGGTAAGTCGCTGATCTTCCAGCCCGAGGAGATTGAAGATCTCGCGGACACACCATACGGGCACCGGCGCCTCTACCCGCTGCTGTCGCTGCTGTACCGCAGCGCCACTTGGGAGTCGCAGTTTCACGTCGATCACGTCTTCCCGCAGACGCTTTTCGGGCGCAAGCGCCTGATCGAAGCCGGCGTTCCCACTGAGGAAGTGGTGCGATACCAGTCGCTCTTGAACGGAGTGGCGAACCTCCAGCTACTTCCCGGCCCGATCAACGAGGCTAAGCAGGGCCAGCTGCCGCTCGATTGGGCAGAGCACGAGTTTTCCGACGAAACCGCCAGGAACGATTACCTCGCCCGGCATGATCTCCGCGGCCTGCCTCGCTCCATCGTTGACTTCCCGGACTTCTACGATGCCAGGCGAAAGCTGATAGTCGATCGGCTGACGCGACTCCTTCGATCTCGGGAGTCCGGGAGCGCACAACCCTAGCCCCGCCAGGCTGGGTTCTTCGCTCCGACTAGCCCGGTAGGCGGGCCAAAGGGAGCGTATGCTGGCCCGAGATGATCAGGGGGTGAGGGTGGCTTCCAACTCGGTTCCGACGGTCCGCGCAATCACATCCGGCGAACCCGCCAAGGGGGCTTCTCGGTCGCGGTTCATTCGCACGACCGGGGGCGACAAGCACGTGAAGTTCTTGCGGTCGGATGGCGAGGGGCCACATGCGTTGGCCAATGAGTACATCTCGAACCGGGTGCTTCAGTCGTTGGGAACTGAGCGTCCAGGGCTCGCCTTCGTGGTTCTGCCGGAGGCCCTGCGGAGGGCCGAGCCTGAGCTTCAGGCCGTCACATGCCTGACCGGGATAGGTCTAGACATACTGCCGCTCGCCCAGGATCTTTACGGCCCAATGATCGCCGCGGCGGCAGAGACTGCTCCTGATACGGAGTTGTTCGCGCAGTCTTTGGCCCTCGACCTTGTGCAAAGCAACGACCATTGGGGCAAGAACTTCCTCCACTTCGACCGGAGGGTTATCGCGATCGACTTCGCGGGCTCACCAGGCGAAGAGAACTGGCGCTGCCACCCGTTCGACGGGCCTGACTACGATCACGGGGGTTTGGCTGACAGGGTCCGGCGGGCGGATCGAGCCGCTCGTGAAGCCGTCTTGACTGCGTTTGACGCGCTAGACGGCGATACTCTGAGGCGCATGGCCGAGGAGATGCCGCAGGAATGGGCAGCTCCTCCGGACCGTGATCGGATGGTGGACAAGCTGCTGGCCCGGAAGGAGGAAGTGCGTGAGCGACATAGCCGCACCTGACCGCGTCGCCTACTACTCGATCCTGCGCTTCGTGCCGGACCCGCTCCGGGACGAGCCTATCAACGTTGGGCTGTTCATCGTCTCGGAAGACGGCGAGTGGGCGCGTTTCGACGTCCATGTGCCCAAAACACGTTTGATCGCGGTCAATCGTCGATCCGATGCCGAGCGCATCGAGGAATGGGCGCGCACGCTCAAAGAGCAGTTTGACGTCGGCGGCCTCAGGGGTCTCTTCGATGACCGCGGCCGGATTTCCCGAAGCGTGTTGGACGAATGGGCACAGTCGTTCTCGGCGTCGCTTCGCGTGACTGAACCGCGCGTCGCCGTCGAGCAAGACCTGGATGTCTTGTGGGTGGAGTTGTTCAAGCGGCTGGTGCGAGTGGGATCGCGGAGAGAACCGGCCGCGGCCGCAGATAGAAGGCGCATCGGCGCAACAACCGAAAAGCGTGAGATCGTCCGCGCATTCGTCGGCGCAGCCAAGCGGTGGCCCACCTTCGACCCGACCAGGCTGCACTACGGGAAGTCGTTCGAGGGTCGCAAGGCTGCCCACTTCGCGGATCTGGCGATCGTCAATGGGCATGTCACCGGCATCATGCAAGCACTCCCGCTGGCGGCGGGCAGTGCCTATGAAGTCATCTCGACTCGAGCCTTGCTTCTGGATGCTGCTGTCGATCTCGATCCGGACGTTGTGAAGCTCGCCTTGTATCGCGACCCTCCATCGGACCGGCGAGACATGCTGGCAGAGACGCGATCCATCCTGGTCGACGCGCGCCGCAGCATAAGGCTCGTGTCCACTCGCAGCTTCGATTCGCTGGCTCCGCAGCTCGCCAACACCCTGTTTCCGCCTGAGGAACTGGATACCGGCCGCTAAGGGTCCCCGTCGGCCGTCGTGATCACGCCTTTCAGACTCGCTTGGCGCCCTCAGCAGCCAGCGGCGTCTACACCGCCACGCCGTCACGCAGCCGAAACTAGGTAACGAGGGCACACAGCCATGACGTCACGCCACCGTAACGACAACTCCACTTATCGTTGGCCCAGCAGAGCGGCTCAGCCCTCCCGAAGATCGAGTTCCGCAGCCAGCAGCGCAAGCCCGGCCCGAAGCTCAGGCCCGCCACCATTGGCGGGATGGCGCAGCGGAGTCCAGTCCGGCCTGAGTGCCTGCGCCCACTTGCCAACAGCCGCAGTCGCTTTAGGCGACATCAGGCTGCTGAAACGCTCAAGCCACTTATCCCCGAGGGCCAACTCGTCCGTGTCCGGCTGACGGTTCTTGAGCGGGTCGTCGGGGTGGCGTGGGTGGAACGGGACGGCGTTCCACAGTAGGACTCGAGTCGGGTCGATCTCGACAGCCTCAAGTGCCCGACGCACGACCGTCGCTGAATGCTCGGCGAAACCGTTCGGCTGAAGATTGAGTGTGCTCGTTCGTTGGTCAGGCGGGAGCGAACGCTCGGCCGTGAAGGCGATGCCGGAGAAGCGCGCTCCGTGGGCAGAAGGCGCCTCACCAATGAGAGCCAGAGGAGCGCCCACGCGAGCCTCGAGGTAGGCGCGGAGGTTCG
>Ga0182027_10005640_pt1 | contig 18958 bp, 21 predicted proteins | sample 712E1DmetaG_FD_121300 | JGI IMG/M metagenome (GOLD analysis project Ga0182027, IMG submission 121300) | Permafrost microbial communities from Stordalen Mire, Sweden - 712E1D metaG (Illumina Assembly) | ecosystem: Environmental > Terrestrial > Soil > Wetlands > Permafrost | place: Sweden...
CGGCTCACAGCGTCACGCGACCCGCGCCAACTCATCCGTGGCGACGCTATCCTGCTCTTCGCCAACGGTGACAAAGTCGCTGGCCGCTTAGCGGTCAAAGTCGCTGTCCGGCGACAGCCCGAATGGATGAGTTTGGAGCGCTCGAGGGCGCGCAAAGCGGGCCCGAACCGGTCTCTGGCGCCGTACCGGTCCCGAGGCCTTATCCTCATGTCAGGCTTTGCCTCAGCGCAACGTGACAATGGGGCATCACCTGGAGGAATCGATGACCGAACAGACAACCAGGATCGCGTTGATCGCCCACGACGGCCGGAAGGCCGACCTGGTCGCCTTTGCCACCTACAACCGCGAGCGACTCGCCGAATTCGAGCTGGTGGCGACCGCTACCACGGGCAACCTGCTGACAGACAAGGTCGGTCTGCCCTGCCAGAAGGTGCTTTCGGGCCCGCAGGGCGGTGACGCTCAGATCGCCGCCATGGTCGCCGAGGGGCTGGTCAAGGCGGTTATCTTTCTGGTCGACCCGTTGACATCGCACCCGCACGACCCCGATATCCAGACGGTCCTGCGCGTCTGCAACGTCCACAACGTTCCCATCGCGACCAACGTCGCTGCCGCCGACCTGTTCGTCGCCTCGGAACTGCTGCGGTCGCACCAGTCCACCGTTGGGGTGGGCGCGTCCGGCTGAGAACCTCACTTCGCGCCGGAGACCTGACGCCGCTCTCGGGCTGGCGCGATCGGTCCGACTTGCCCCAACCGGTCCGACCGACCCGCGACCCCCGTCCGCCCGGCAACTCTGGAAGGTACAAGCGGTAGGGTGGAACTCAGTTCGGTGCGTGTACCATTCACGGGCCATCAGTGACCAATAACCCGGTCGCCTGGCGCGCCCTCCGAGTGCGCCGGCGCCGGGCATTTTCAGGAGATGAGACGCATGCCCAAGGTTGCCGGCTCAGTAAAGGAGCTCCTCGCCGCCGTCGACGGGATCGTCCGCATCGAGGGTGACCGCCCCGTCGTGGTGGACCACGATGGGCTTCGGACCCGCGGCATCTACGACCTCGCCTGGACTGCCACCTTCGGCGAGGACGAGGCCACGGTCGAGGCAGCCCGCTGGATCGTCTGGGAAGCGAGCCAGGCCGTGGGCGCTCGCTCGGCCAGCATCCAGGAGCTGTACAAGGCCCGCGCGCGCGGAGAGTACGAAGGCATGACCGTTCCGGCGATCAACCTTCGCGCTCAGACGTTCGACATGGCCCGCGTCATCCTCGAGACGGCCGAGAAGAACGACAGCGCGGCCGTCATCTTCGAGCTGGCCCGGTCGGAGCAGACGTACACCTTCCAGCGAGTCTTCGAGTACGCAACGAGTGTCCTGGCGGGCGCCATCGCCGCCGGCTGGAAGGGCCCGGTCTTCATCCAGGGCGACCACTACCAGTTCAACGCCAAGAAGTACGCCGCCGACGCCGAGAAGATGACCGACGAGATCCGGAAGGCCTGCCGCGACGCGGTCGCTGCCGGCTACCTGAACATCGACATCGACAGCTCGACGCTGGTTGATCTCTCACACCCAACCCTTGACGCCCAGCAGCACGAGAACTACATGCGGGCGGCGGAGCTGACCGCGCTCATCCGCTCGCTCGAGACCGACGGCGTGTCCGTCAGCGTCGGCGGGGAGATCGGCGAGGTCGGCAAGAAGAACTCGACGACGGATGAGCTCAAGGCGTACCTGGACGGCTATCGCCGCGAGCTCGACGCCCGAGCGAAGGGCGCGATCGGTCTGTCGAAGGTCTCGGTCCAGACCGGCACCAGCCACGGCGGCACGCCACTGCCGGGCGGAGGCGTAGCCGAGGTCGCGCTTGACTTCGGCGTTCTGACCGAGCTCTCCGCAGTTGCTCGCGAGTACGGCCTCTCGGGCGCGGTCCAGCACGGCGCTTCGACGCTTCCCGACGAGTTGTTCCACAAGTTCCCCGCCACCGGCTGCGCCGAGATCCACCTCGCCACCGGTTTCCAGAACGCCATGTACGAGCACCCGGCCTTCCCGGCCGAGCTCCATAAGGCCATCGAGGAATGGTGCTTCGCCAACGCCCTCGACGAGCGAAAGCCCGACCAGACGGACATCCAGTTCGTGTACACGGCTCGAAAGAAGGCGATCGGCCCGTTCAAGCGCCAGCTCTGGGACCTTCCGACCAGGGACGTTATCCTGGCCTCGCAGGCTGCCAAGGTGGACTTCCTCTTCAAGCAGCTCGGCACACCCGGCAGCCGCGCCCTGGTCGAGAGGTACGTCGAGCCGGTCGAGTGCCACAGGCCGATCCCAGAGGTCGTCAAGGCCGCTCTCTAGCCGCGGTCTCTCAGCCTCGCCGACGAAGGGCGCCCCGCGAGGGGCGCCTCTTCCGTTCGCGGCCGGTGGCTCCGCGGGGCCCGGAAACGCGCAGGAGAAACGCGTGGACACGTGGAAGTTCTACGACATAACGCATCGCGATCGCGTCGTCTGCAACCCCACGAGCGTCGCGAAGCTGGATGACCTCATCGGATCGCTCGATCTCGGGTCGGAACCGCGGGTTCTCGATGTCGCGTCGGGCAAGGGAGAGTTCCTCGTCCGGGTCGCCGAGCGGTTCGGTGGACCGGCTGGCCGGGGTTTCCACGGCGTCGCGATCGACCTCTCGCCTTACTGCATCGCCGATCTTCGGTCGACGGCCGCCCGGCGGATGCCGGACGCCGACCTCGAGATCCTCGAGATGGATGGCGCTGACTACCATCCCACAGTGGGGACGTTCGACCTGGCATCCTGCATGGGCGGCAGCTGGGTGTTTGGTGGTCATCGCGAGACGATTCGACACCTCGCGCAGGCGGTCCGGCCGGGTGGCTTCGTCCTTGTCGGCCAGCCATTCTGGAACGCGGAGCCGGTGGCCGAGTACCTGACCTGGTCGGGCATGAAGCGCGATGACTTCGGCAGTCACGCCTGGAACGTCGCGGCCGGCGAGGCCGAAGCGCTCGTCCCATTGCTCGCCCTGGTCAGTAACGGCGACGAGTGGGACCGTTATGAGACGCTCCAATGGTGCGCGGCGGCCCGATACGCCGACTCACACCCAGAGGACCCGGACGTGGCCGAGCTGCTCGCCCGAGTCGAGAGAAGCAGATGCGAGTACCTCAACTGGGGCCGGGACACGCTCGGCTGGGGTTTATACCTCTTCGTAGGGCGACGCGATGGAGCACCGGCGGCCCCAGGCTCCATAGGAACCCGTTGAGACGAAGGGGCCTCGACAGCGCCCACCCTTTTGAGCCGGTCTCAGGGCACCCTGAATGGCGCCGACGGTTCTCGCCCCAGGTCGGCTGCTCGTTGTCGCGGCCCGTCGGAGTGACCTTGTCGTGAGTACCATTCGCCCGTGACTGAGAGCAGCCCAACTCCGGCCGAACTGGCCGGCTGGCGCGACCTTGCCCTCTCCCTGTGCGACGAAGCCGACGCGATGGCCCTGGCCGGGTTCCGGCGGGACGTGGAGACTTCGACCAAGCCGGACCGATCGCTCGTGACCGAGGTCGACCAGGCGATCGAACACATGGCCAGAGCCCGCCTGCGGTCCGAGTTTCCCGGCTGCGGCATCGTCGGCGAGGAGGAGGGCACCGAGGCGGTCGGAGCCGGTCTCTGCTGGTATGTCGACCCGATCGACGGTACCCACAACTTCGTGCGCGGCGTCCCCATCTTCGCCACGTTGCTCGCGGTCGCCTTCGAAGGCGAGATCCAGCTGGGCGTCGTCAGCGCACCGGTGCTGCGGGAGCGATGGATCGCGTGGCGGGGTGGGGGAGCATGGCGCGGCTCGGATCGAATCTCGGTGAGCGCGGTCGCAACGATCGAAGAGTCGCAGCTGCTGTACGGCAGCCGGACCGTCGACATGAAGTCGGGCCTCATGCCCGGCCTGGACGCGACCCTCGCCGAAGCGTGGCGGGAACGTGGGTTCGGGGACTTCTGGGGCTACATGCTCGTGGCCGAGGGTGCGGCCGAGGCGATGATCGAGACCGGCGCGCATCCGTGGGATTGGGCCGCGCCCCTGGTCATCGTTGAGGAGGCAGGCGGCAGATTCACCGCCATGGCCGGAGAGCGAGCCATCGACGGAGCCTCGGCCGTCGCCACCAATGGGCTGATTCACGAGGACCTGCTGAGGCGGCTCAAGCGAGCGTAGCGGCGGCAGAAGTCATTTTCGGCCTGGCTCCCGGACGAGTCGAGATGGTCGAGAACCCCCGGCTGGGCTACGATGCTTTTGCGTCACCGGCCCGACCGAAGGGCGAGGCGCATTCGAAGCACGTGTGGAGGCTGGATATGGGCGACAAGACACCCAAGCGACCGCCGAAGGTGAAGAAGCCGAAGCCGGCGAAGCAGCCGCCGACCAAGGGCGCGTAGTGGCGGCCCAAGATAAGCGTTCACAGCCGTCGGCTGCAGGGCGTCGCTTCAAGCGCCGGCAGCTCAAGCTCCCGGAGGGCGGGTCGCTCGTCCTTCGCGGCGACGGCTCGATACGGCAGACGGACGCCACCGGTGAGATCACCGGGAACTGGGGCACCGGCGATCCGGAGTGGGCGCGTCATGCGATCCGGTTTGGGCTGCAGCCTCAAGCCCCGACCGTGGCCCCGCACGGTCGGGGCGTCCCAGAGCCGAGGACACAGGCCGGGTAGGAGTCCAGGTCTGCGTCCTGCCGGGGTCGCCGGCTGGGTAGGATCTGCGTCGAATCGCGTCCCGAACCGAACGTCGGAGGTCTGATGCTCCCGCCTGCCCCTCCCACGGTCCTCGTTGGTGGGCGGCTGCTCGATGGCCGGTCGCCGGATGCGATCGCGGGCGGCGTCCTCGTCACGGATGAGCGAGGCATCATCGTCGCCGCCGGCCGGGCCGCGGCCGTTGCCCGGGACGGCGCCATGAGGATCGACGCCGGCGGCCTGACGATCCTGCCGGGCATCATCGACTGTCACGTCCATCTGAGCCTGCGCCTCGAACCCGTCGCCGATCAGGCCCAGCGGTCCGCGACGGACCTCGTCGTGCGCGCCCTCGGCACCGGCCGCGACTTTCTCGAGGCGGGCGTGACCACGGTCCGCGACGCCGGCTACACCCCGACGGGCATCAAGCGCGCCTTCGCGTCGGGCGCCTTCCCAGGGCCGCGCACACAGGTCAGCTGCACCTCTCTCAGACCGGCGGCCACGGCGACGGCTGGACCCCATCCGGCATCGCGCTCGAGACCGTGGTTTCCGACCTGCCGCCCGGCATCGCCGACGGCGTGGACGAGGTGCGCCGCGCCGCACGCCTTCAGATTCGGGCCGGTGCCGATTGGATCAAAGTGATGGCATCGGGCGGAGTCCTGTCGGCGGCCGACACGCCCGACGCCAGCCAGTTCACCGTCGACGAGATCCGCGCCATCGTCGATGAGGCGCGGGCGGCCGGGATCAAGGGAACGCTGGCCCACGCCGAAGGAACGACCGGCATCAAGAATGCACTTCGGGCCGGTATCACCAGCATCGAGCACGGCGACCTCGTCGACGACGAGGGGATCGACCTGATGCTCGAGCGAGACGTCCCGCTCGTTCCAACCTTCAACATCAACTTCGCCCTTATGGACGAAGGTCGGGTCGCCCGTGGCGAGGTGCCGCCCTGGGCGGTCGAGAAGATGGCCTACCTGTTCGATAGGCAGCAGGCCAACTTTCGGCGCGCCGTGGAGCGCGGTGTCCGGGTCGTCATGGGCACGGACAGCTTCAACGGCATGTATCCCCCTGCGGAGCTGGCGTAGATGGCGGAGTTCGGGCTCGGACCCTTCCGCGCCATCCAGGCGGCCACGACCGAAGGGGCGCGGCTTCTCGGGGTCGCCGACCGGGTAGGCGCCCTGGAGCCCGGCATGGAGGCCGACCTGATAGCCGTCGGCGGCGACCCGCTGGCCGAGCCGGCCCTCTGGCTCGACCCCGCCAGGATCGTCCTCGTGATGCAGGGCGGGCGCATCGTGGCGGACCGCCGCGGGGCTTGAGCTCGTGGTCTTCTATTGGGCCGCGGTGGTCCTGGACGCATGTCTGGCGTTGCAGCGCTGTGTAGGGGCCTGCCTGCGTCGGTTCCCTCGGCTGGCCGACTTGTGGCGCCTGTTGCCGGGAGACCTGTTAGGCCTGGCGGTGATGCGGGGCTGCGGCATCGCTGTCTCGACCCGAACGGTCGAGGCGGGCGAGGTGACTGCCGTGCTCGTGGAGGATCCGCGGGTACGGCGGTGGTTCAGGGCGCACCTGATCCCGATCCGCGCCCAGACCCTCGGTCGGTACGTCTTCGCGCTCCGGCCCGTTCAAGACGACATCCTGGCCCATGAATGCGAGCACATTCGGCAGTGGCAGCGGCTCGGTCCTTTCTACCTGCCGCTCTACTGCGGCTCATCAGCCGTGCAGTTTCTGCGTGGCCGGCGGCCATACTGGGACAATGCGTTCGAAGTCGCGGCTCGTGACCGCGCTGAACGTGCGATGGCCGCCCCTCGCGACGCTGAGTGAGCCCGACTGGGCAGGTCGTCCAGGCATGCGACACTGGCGGAACCGAGAACTGTGGAGGGTCCGATGGCCACCAGCATTCAACTCAGTTTCGATTGCGCCGATCCCGGAGAACAGGCGAAGTTCTGGGCCGAAGCGTTGCACTACGAGATGCCAAAACCGCCGGGCGCCTCCGAGACCTGGGAGGAGTGGGCCCGTGCTGAGGGGATCCCTGAAGAGAATTGGAACGACGCGGCGGCGATCGAGGACCCGGCCGGCGTGGCGCCGCGCCTCTTCTTCCAGAAGGTGCCCGAGGGCAAGGTGACGAAGAACCGGGTCCACCTCGACCTCAACGTCAGCGGCGGTCCCGGAGTGCCGCTCGAGCAGCGCAGAGTCCGCATCCTCACCGAGGTGGAGCGTCTCAAGGCGCTCGGCGCCGACGACCACCGCGGAGCCATCGACCAGGGTGGTGAGTTCTGGGTCCGCATGAATGATCCGGAGGGTAACGAGTTCTGCGTCCAGTAGTCGGGGTCCTGGCGGCGAAAAGCCGACCAAAGCCGTAGGATATCCGGCGGAGCCAAGTCACCCGAGAGCTCGCCAAACCGATCAAGGAACTCGCCAACCATGCCAACACTCACCGAAGCCGCCGTCCTCAAGGCCCTTTCGACTGTCCAGGAGCCCGAGTTGGGGGGCAACCTGATCTCGAGGAATATGGTCAAGGACCTGGTCGTAGACGGCTCGCGCGTGGCTTTCACCATCGAGCTGACGACCCCGGCCTGTCCTCTCAAGGACGAGATACAGGCGCGGGTGGAGGCCGTTCTCCGACCGCTGGGGGCGGAGCGGATCGAAGTCGGCTGGAGCTCGACGGTTCGGCGGTCGACGCCCACGAGGCCGCAGATACTGCCCGGCGTCAAGAACATCGTCGCCGTGGCCTCGGGAAAGGGCGGAGTCGGAAAGACCACGATCAGTGTCAACCTGGCCGTAGCCCTGGCGAAGGCCGGCGCTTCGGTCGGGCTTCTGGACGCCGACATCACCGGCCCCAACATCCCGATGATGATGGGGGCGGAGGGCCAGCCGATCGCCAGCCCGGACGGCAAGATCACGCCGATCGAGGCGTACGGCGTCAAGGTCATCTCCATCCAATTCTTCCTGCCGCAGGGTCAGCCGGTCGTGTGGCGCGGACCACTCGTAGGTGGAGCGATCCAGCAGTTCCTCCGCGACGTGGACTGGGGCGAGCTCGATTACCTGGTGGTGGATCTGCCGCCCGGAACGTCGGATGCGCAGCTGACGCTCGCCCAATCGGTGCCGCTCACCGGAGCGGTACTCGTAACGACGCCACAGGAAGTTGCCCTGGCCGACGTGGCCAAGGCGCTCGCCATGTTCAAGCGCGTCAGCGTGCCGATCCTGGGTCTCGTCGAGAACATGTCGGGCTTCGTCTGCGCCCATTGCGGCGAAGTGACCGACCTCTTCGGCCGTGGCGGCGGCGAGCGCTATGCCGCCGAGAACGGCATTGACTTCCTTGGCGGCGTCCCGCTGGACATAACGGTTCGGCAGGGCGCGGACGTCGGTGTCCCCGCCGTATCCCAGCGCCAGCCTGGCCCGGCTGCGGTCGCCCTCGAGCACATCGCCCGCGCGATCGCCGGAAAGGTCAGCGTCCAGGCCGCACGCGAGCAGCCGGTCCTGACCATCTCCTAGCGGAGGCGCTCCGGGTTTCGCGCGGGCGTACCATTCTGGACGCCCCGATGAGGTCCCGATGTTCTGCCCCGACTGCTCCGTTCCCATCGTCCCCGGCGCCCGCTTCTGCCACCAATGCGGCCGCCGGCTCGACGCTTCCCCGGACGGTCTCAAGGTCGGCGATCGACGCATCGTCACCGCCGTGTTCGCGGACCTGGTGGGCTACACCCGTCTCGTCGACGAGCTCGATCCGGAGGAAGTTCGGGCGCGCGTCGACGGGGCGCTGACGCTTCTCGGTCAGGCGGTCGTCCACTTCGGCGGCTCGCTCGAGAAGTTCGTCGGCGATGCCGTGCTCGCCGTGTTCGGCGTACCGGGCGCCCACGACGACGATGCCTTGCGGGCATGCCTGTGCGCCCTCGAAATGAAGGCTTCGCTTTCCCGGTATGCAACCGGGGACGATCATCCCATGGAGCTTCGAATCGGCATCGCAACGGGCGAGGTGGTGGCCGCTCTCCGGGAAGTGGTCGGAACTCGGTCCGTGGCCCTTACCGGCGACCCCATGACCACCGCCGCTCGCCTCGAGCAGCTGGCGGAGCCCAACGAGATCCTGCTCGACGAGGCGACGGTGTCGGCCGCCGAACCGCGCATCGGCGTCGACCGTCTTGGCGAACGTCTGCTACGTGGCCAGCGCCGGCCCGTCCCGGTCCTCCGCCTGCGCGCCGAGAGGCGGGTGATGAGCCATCCTTGCCGCAAGGTCGCGCCGCTGATAGGACGCGACTCTGAAAAGGCGCGCATCGGGGCGATCCTTCGTCGGGCCGCGGAGACCGGCCGGGGCGGGGTGGTGCTGCTCCGCGGGGAGCCCGGTGTCGGCAAGTCGCGGCTTCTGTGCGAGATGGAGGATGACGCCCGGGCTGCCGGCCTGGCCTGGATGTGGCTCGACAACACGCCGCACGGGATGGGATCTCCCTACAGGGCCGTTCGAAGCATGGTGGACTGGCTCGCCGACGAGCGGGGGGTAAGGGCTGGCATCATCGGTCGCCAGCTGCTGTTCGGCGACGACGTCGCGGCTGACCTCGACCCGGTCAAGAAGCAGCTGATGCTCGGGGCGGTCTCCGTGCTGGCCCGCGACTCCGAAATGGTCCTGCTGCCCGAGGAGGGTTGGGAGTCGGAACTGCGCGATCCCGGTGATCCGGCTGATCTGCAGATGGGACTCAGGCTGGCGACCGAGCTGTGGGTCCGAAGGCTAGTCGCCGAGGAGCCCCGCTGCATCGTCTTCGACGACTTCCACTGGATCGATCCGTCGAGCCGCCAGCTGATGGACATTATGGTCCGCATGGCGGCCGACTTGCCGCTCGTGCTCCTGACCGGCTCGAGGCCACCGGCCGCGCCGGAATGGGTTGTGATGCCGCACGTCGACCTCATGGACCTGGGCGGCCTCGATCCGATCGCCACCGAAGAGCTGGGCACTGCCGTTGCGGGTGCCGCGCTCGAGGCCGAATCTGCCCGCTGGCTCTACGGACGGACCGGCGGAAATGCCCTCTTCGTGGGCGAGATCATGAGGACCTTGCATGAGACGGGCGGGCTCGAGCAGGTCGACGGGCGCGTTCGAATCGACCGTGGGACTGCTCGGAGGAGCGTCCCCCTCAGCCTGCGAGCCTTGCTGGGGGCGCGCATCGACGCCCTGCCCCCGGCTCAGAGGAACGCCCTCGAGGTGGCCTCCGTCATCGGGATGACATTCTCCGAGCCGCTTCTGCTCGCGTTGTGCGGCGATTCCGTCACCGGCTCGGACCTTCGGGATCTCGCCGATGCGGGCATGGTCGCCGGCGCGGACGAACCCGGGATGCCTCACAGCCAGTGGCGATTCCGTCACCAGCTCTTCCTGGATGCAGCCTACGGGCGCCTGCTCGCCGACAGGCGGCGGCGCCTGCACGAAGCCCTGGCCGATCACCTGGAGTCCTCGGATCAACGTGCCGATGCGGCCGAGCTGGCGCGACATCGGATGGCGGCCGGGGATGCGGTGCGGGCGCTGCCACTTCTCGAGCGGGCATCTCGCGAAGCCGCCGCGGTCGGCGCGCTGGCCGAGGCCGAGGCGTTCAGCAGGGCCGCCGCCGAGCTCGGGGGACCGGCGTCCTCCTAGGCTGTTCGGCTCAGCCGGTCAGGCCAGTGGCCCCGCAGCAAGGTGTCGAGTCGCGACTGTCGCCGTCTCGACGCCTGCGGGCGATCGGAAACAGCGGCAACGCCAGTCCGGGGGCCAGGGGGTCGAGCGGATCGCGCAACTCCGCGATCTGGCCTCCAGGGTCGCTCGCTGAGGGTGGCACCGTCGCCCAGACGTCGGCCTGCCAGGCATTCGCGGCCATCTTCGCCTGGCCTGAAAGCGACGGGTGGAAATAGTCGACGGTGCTCAGGTCTTTGATGGTGAAGTCCGACTCGGCCAACAAGGACGCGTTGTAAGTGCAGAACAGCCGCCCAGTGGTCCCCTCGTTGGAGTCAATGTCGTCGCACATCCCCTGAAGACTGGCGTCGTACTGAGACAGCATCAAGTCGGCCTGGGCGATAGACGAGGGACCGTTCGTCCCGAGATACGGCGCACACCGGTCCGAGTTCTGGGGCAGCGCCAGGGCCGCCCTGGCGGCGGCGTCTGCCTGAGTGATGTCGTGGAAGTGCGGAAAGTCGGGCACGGCCAGGATCAGGATCCGACTCCCAGCCGGCAGGCCCGTCCTCAACGTCAGGATGGCCGTCCGGAGCTGTACCTGGAAGTCGACCGTGTCGGTCATCGGGTTGGGACTGGCGCACAGGTCGTTGGTGCCGAGCTCGAAGGTCACGTACGCGGTCTTGCCGGGTGCGAGCTTCTTCGCCGCGGTCACCACAACGTCGGCCTGGCGCGGCGCGTCGGCCATCGTCCTGCCCGACGTGGCGGCGTCGACGACGATCGGCGAGTCTCCGAGGGCCCGGAATCTCTCGAGCAGGCTGAGCACTCCGTCGCCCTTGGCCGTGCCCACCACCCACGAGAACTGTGGGTGGTCGTATCGGTAGGCCGGCGAGACGCTATAGGCCTGGCTGTACGAGTCGCCGATCGCCGCGAGCAGAGCAGGGAGCGGCGCCGTGGGCCGCAGCGTGGGCGATGGCGAGGCCGTTGGAGGTGGCATCGACGACGCGGTCGCCCCGGTGGGCGTCGCGGAAGCCGGCGGGACCGGCGTCAACGTTGGCGAGGCCGACCCGGCCGCAAGCGGCGATCCGTTCAGAGTGGAGGAGGCGGGCGCGGCGGCCAGGCCCAACCAGCCGGCGCCGGCCGTGGCGACGAGGAGGGTCACGATGGCCAGGGCGCCGATGGCGGCCGCCCCGCGACGTCCCATCCGGGGGCTGCCGCTGGTCCGTGAGCCCGGCTCGCTCGGCCCGCGGGGCGGCACTTCGGAGGGCGGGCGCCCGCGGCCAGTCAGGTTCGGATCCATGCGTAGATCCTATCCCGCCCGGGCGATCCGCCAAGAGCGTGCCTCTGCGTCATCGGCGTCGACTGCCCGTCGGTTCGCGCCAGCGCATCAGGCGGCGTCGCCCACCGCTACGATGTGGGCGTGCTGCAGGCCGAGTTCGCGTACGAAGCTCTTGGACGGTGCCGCCTTTTCGCCGGGATGGACCCGCACTCTCTGCAGGGAATTACCCGCACCCTGCGGAGCCGCCGCTTCCGACGCGGCGAGGTCCTGTTTCACGAGGGCGATCCGGGAGATTCGCTCTTCGTCGTCGTTTCCGGAGCGATCAAGGTCGTCGTCCCTTCCGACGAGGGTGACGAGGCCATTCTGGCGACGCTTCGGAGAGGCGACTTCTTCGGCGAGCTGGCGCTGCTCGACGGTGCGCCGCGGTCTGCGAGCGCTATCGCTCTCGAGGCGACCGAGACCCTGACGCTACCCCGCGACCAGTTCCGCGCTCTCGTGGCCGCCGATCCCGCCATGCGCGACGCCCTGCTGGCGTCCCTGGCGAGCGAGCTGCGCGGCCTCACCACGCACGTGGCCGAGCTGCACTTTCTCGACTTGACGGGGCGGCTGGCGGCGCGGCTGTCGCGGTTGGCTGGAGATCACGGCGAGCGGCTGCCGAACGGCGAGGTCAGGTTGGATGCGCCGCTGACCCAGAGCGACCTCGCGGCGATGATCGGGGCAACGCGCCAGAGCGTAAACAAGCTGCTGGGAGAGTTCGCGGCCCGCGGCCTGCTGCGGATCGAAAACGACGTCATCGTCGTTCCCGACATCGAGCGGCTCGCTGGCGCAGCCCGTCGGTAGCCGGTCGGCCGAAGACGCCCACCACGTCGCGGCCGAATCTCCGGTGCGCGCCCGTTTCTCGAACGGCGAGTCGTCGCCATCGCCGCGGCCTCGTCCCCAGCCGCCGACACTGGCGCCCGCCGGCAGCCTCGCCCGCTGACCGCGAGAGCGGCGCGACCAAGGCCGCGTCCGGCGTCGGCAGGGGCACCGGCGTTCGCTTCAGCCGGCGGAGATAACCCCTTCGTGACCGAGCTGCAGGAGCTGGCCCCGGCTCTCATCGAGGTGTTGAGTGGCAAAGCCGAACAGCCGTCTGAGCAGCAGCTCCGACCGTGTCGACCCACCGGCGAGCAGAACCAGTAGTTCGGTCGCAGGCATCGACACGATCACGGCAGGACCGATGGCTCGGGCCGTCGAGAGGGCGGTGGGGTCCTCACGCAAAGCGGACCAACCCAGCAGGTCCCCGGCGTGGAGAGTCGAGATGAGCACCCAGCGGCTCTCGTGGCGAACGCGCAGACCGATCTGGCCCTTCTCGAGCCAGTGAACCTCCGAGATGGGCTCGCCCAGCTCGACGAGCGTCTCGCCGTCGGTCAGGCTCCTGCGGACCGATCTCAGCGCCAGGGGTCCGAGGTCGGATAGCTCCAGGCCTTCGAACAGCGGCAGGCCGGCAAGCTCGGCTGCACTGACCTTCTCCGTCGTGCCCATGCTTCACTCCCACTCCAGAACCGCCGATGGTTCCCGCCCATTCTCCGCCAGTTGCGGAGGGTGCGCTCGACTCTTCTAGCCGAGGTCCTCGTGCTTGAGTACCCGGTTCAGGAAGGCCGCGGCCGCAAGGCCGGCCCGCCGCCGCCCCTCGGAGCTGCCGAGGAAGGCAGTCTCGCTCGACTCCGAAATCCCCCATGGCCCTGCGGCCGCCAGCTCGACTCGCGTGTCTTCGCCAGTCTCGACGGCTCGCACCGCCAGCCCGAACGTTGAGCCCGCCTCCCGCTGCGCCCTCTGCGCCAGGCCCGCGAGGGGGTCGGCGGCGCCCGGACCGCCGGCCGCGATCGCCCGCGTTGCCGTCAACCACGGAACGTCGCCGAGAAGCCTGGCCGCGGCACCGCCCGTGCCGACCTCGACGAGGGCCGCCGTCCAGCCGCGTCGCCCCAGGTCGCGGCCGAGCACTGCCGGCCAGGTGTCGTCATCGTAGCCCCAAACGTGGCTGCCTACCGCCGCGAGGACGGCGGCTGCGGCCTCGTCCACCAGGTTTTCGGCCGACCGGCCGGCACCGCCGACGGCGGAGATGCGGACGTCCACGGCGTCGCCTCGGGCATACGTGGCGACGACGGGATTCTCGGCTCGGAGCAGCGGCTCTCCGAGCCGCGCGGCCACGGCCGACTCCCCGATGCCGGCCAGACGGTAGGTCCGCGTGACCCGTTCCTGCCCCAGGCCGCGATCACGTAGTCGCGTCAGGACCCAACCCTGCCACATCGGCCGCATCTCGCTCGGCGGTCCCGGCAGCGCGACGACAACGCGCCCGTCGGGCCGGTCCACCCACCAGCCCGGAGCCGTGCCGCGGTCGTTGCGGATGGCAGTCGCCGACGGGATCAGCCAGGCCTGCTTGAGGTTGGTCGTGGCGAATGGCACGCCGCGGCGCTCGAAGAGGTGGCGTAGCCACCGTTCGAGGTCCGCATCCACGGCCGGCGACTCGCCACAGACATCGGCGATGGCTTCACGCGTCAGGTCGTCCGGCGTGGGCCCGAGCCCGCCCGTGGTCACTACCAGGTCGGCTGCCACCAGGGAAGCACGCAGGCCCGCCGTGACCGTGGCGAGTCGGTCCGGCAACGCCGAGATCCAGGTCACGTCGACGCCGGCCACGGCCAGCGAGCGGGCCAGCTCGGCGCTATTGGTGTCTCGCGTCTCACCAACCGTTAGCTCGCTGCCGATGGCCAGCAACGCCGCCGTCCGAAGCGGTCTAGCGAATGTTCGCGGCGTATCCATGGCGTGAGTGTACGGTCGGGCGGCCCTGCCCGGCTCGACCGTGTCGGGAGACACGACCGGGTCTGGATGTCGACCGCGTCCGGAGGCGCTCGCCGCTGGTATCATCGCTCTGCTGTCTTGACACCCACCCGAAGGAGGCCACTTGGCTGACCGGCCCTCCTCGAACGATTCCTCCGAAGCTCCCGAGCAGTCCGCCTCCGAACCGACTGGCCCCGAACCGTCCGCGGGCGGCGGGCGGCCCGATGCCTCCGACGCTGGCGCCTCCACCGGTGGTTCCGGGTCCGCGCCCGGCCTGGGCGAGCAATTCGGCCGGACGCGGAGCGCGCTGCTCGGGCTCGTCGCCGCTCACCTCGACCTGGCGCGGGCCGAGTTCTCCGAGATCGCCGACCGGGTCAAGCGCGCCGCGGCGCTTGGCGGGGTGGCTTTGTTGTTGCTCCTCCTGGCGGGGATGCTTATTGCGGTCGGTGGGTTGCTGTTCGTGGGCGAGGCGGTCTTCGGCTCCATCGGCTGGGGTTTGCTCGACGGAGGCCTGCTGCTGATCGGAGTCGGGGCGTTGCTGGTCTTCGCGATCATCGATCTGAGCTGGAGCCGTGCCCTATCGGCGTTCGTCGTGGCCCTTGGAGTGGGCCTGGTCGTCACGGGGTTGCTCGCGGTCGACTGGCCGTACATCAGTCACCACTACTCTGGAATGCCGGCCGCCGTCGTTCTTGCCGCTGTCGCCGGTGCAGTCCTGATCGGCCTGCTCGGAGCTGTGCTCGGGTCGGGCTTCGGGCGTGGGCCGGCGGTCGCGGGCCTGGCACTGGGCGCCGTCTGCGGCCTGCTGGTCGGCCTGCTCGCCTCTGCTGGCCCCGGGCCGCGAGTGGCGGCGGCCCTCGGCGTCGCCGCGCTGCTCCTGTTCTGGCCGATCGTGGCGGCCGTGTTCGTGTTCCGGCACGGCATCGACACGGCCAAGCTCCGCAAGCGCTTCGTGCCCGACCAGACCATAGCAACTACCAAGGAGACCATCGAGTGGGTGCGCGAACAGATGCCGCTCGGGCGGAAGTCGTAGCCCGCCGCGGGCTTCTGCTGGACGAGGTCGTCAGGCTCGAGGCCGCCGGCTGCTCGGCGATCGACATTCCCGCCAAGGTTCGGCGGTCGCCCGGACGGACGGCCGCCCTGGCGGCCGGAACCGCGTTCGTCGTCTTCGGCGGGCCCAAGCGCAGCTATCGTGCGGTCCGACGCGCCGTCTTCGGGTCGAATGCGGATCTGCCGAAGTCGATGCTGCCCGAACAGATCGACAAGGCGCTGCGAGCGCTCGGCGACGACGGCGACCGAGTTCGCGGCATCATCGAGCGCGAATTCGTCGACTACCTCGAGAAGAACAAGCCCGTCAGGGATGCGCGCGATCTGCGGGGAATCGTCTCCGAACTGGGCGGCAACCTGCTGCGTCCGGCCACAGCCGAGGCCGGCAAGCGGCTGGCAAGGGAACTCTTCAAGCCCGAAGGTGGAAGCTTCAAGGAGGTCTCGGATCGAATCCGGGCCCGCCGCGGCGCGCGAGGGTCGGTGGGTTCCAGTGGTCTGCGGTCCGCTGTGCAGGAGCCGGGGCAGGGGACCGCAACGACGCGCTGAAACCTGTGCACTTCGGCGACCTGCTTGCCGGCCTGCCACGGTTGCACGGCCCGTTTAGACTCTGGTGCCGGGCGAGTGGCGGAATGGCAGACGCGCCAGCCTTAGGAGCTGGTGCCGCGTAAGCGGCGTGCGGGTTCGACCCCCGCCTCGCCCACCAGGACCGGAGCGTTCGGCGCGTGGACTGGGAGTCGGTGTGAGGTCAGACGTAGCAGCCGTGGCGCGAGCCGCTCCGGCGGCATCCCAACGAACCGCGAGGAGCGAGCGATGGATCCGAAACCGAACACCGAGACCAGCGTCGACCCGGATCAGCCTGTCGCCTGGCGCGCCGTGCCCGAGGACGTGCCGGTGCGGTCGGACGGCCAGCAGGTGGGAACCCTGTATGACCTCCTTGGGTCCGACGAAGAGGACATCTTCCATGGCGTCGTCGTCCAGCTCCACTCCGGGTCGAAGCGCGTCTTCGTGGCCGCAGACGACGTGACCCTGCTTACGGCCACGCACGTCGATGTATCGCTGAGCGCAGGCGAGATGGCCGCTCTGCCGGTCCACGATGAAGAGCGCGGGTTCGAGCTGGGCATGGTCGGGCACCTGCGGAAGCATCCGGGCTGGGTGCGGGAACGGGACCGCTGAGCCGGCGGCGACTCCTCGCCAGGTGAAACGGCACCACCCGCGGATGCGCCGCCCCGGACGCTGCCGCCGCCTATAATCGCCCGACGATGCAGACAACCAAGACCCCACTTCCAAATTCACGCGTTCAGCTCGAGTTCGAGCTTCCCCCGGAGGACCTGGCGCGAGCCATCGGCAAGGCCGTCACTCGGCTGTCGCGGGGCGCCCGCGTTCCCGGCTTCCGGCCCGGGAAAGCGCCCCGTCCCGTGCTCGAGAGGTTCCTCGGTCCGACCGCGATCCTCGACGAGGCCGTCGAGCAGCTGGTCGACGATGCATTTCGCGAGGCCGTTCTCGAACAGGAGATCGTGCCTCTGACGCAGCCAGAAGTCGAGATTACGCAGCGCGAAGAGGGCAAGCCCGTCATCTTCAAGGCAACCGTCCAGGTTCGGCCTGAGGTCAAGCTCGGTGATTTCGATCACTTCGGCTTCAAGCCGGAAGTCCAGCCGGTGGATGAGACGATGGTCGAGAAGGTCATCGACGAGCTTCGAGACAGCCAGGCCAGCCTGGAGCCGGCAGACGATCGGGGCGCCCGGAAGGGCGACTACGCGATCATCGCCTTCCAGGGCACGCGTGACGGCCTCCCGTTCGAGGGTGGTTCGTCGGAAGGCCTGCCGCTGATCATCGGAGAAGCCCAGATGATCCCGGGCTTCGAAGAGAATCTCTTTGGCCTTTCCAAGGGTGAAGAACGAGAGTTCGATGTCGTTTTCCCCGCGGACTACCAGGAAGAGTCTCTCCGCGGCCAGGCGGCGCATTTCAAAGTGACGCTCAAGGATCTGCGCGGCAAGATACTGCCCGAGGCCGACGACGAGTTCGCCCGCTCAGTCGGCAGGTTCGAGGGCATGGCCGACATGACGGTTGCCTTGCGCGAGCGCCTCGAGGCGAACGCCCTCGACCGGGCGCGCCACGATTTCGCCGACAAGATCATCGATTACGCCGTGGCCAACGCCACCATCGACCTGCCCGACATCCTGGTCGAACAGGAGGTTGAGGTCATGCACGACGAGATGCGCTCGGCGATAGCCCGCCAGGGGATCAGCGAACAGGCGTATCTCAAAGTAGTGGGCAAGACCGACGCCGAGGTCCACGAGGAGTTCCGGCCGGCGGCCGAGAAGCGTGTGAAGAGCCTGCTCGTGCTCTCGGAGATCGCCAAGGTCAGGGGCGTCGAGGTCACCGATCTCGAAGTCGAGGTCGAAGTCGCCCGGGCCCGGTCTCGCTACGTGAGCGATCGCAGCATGGTTCAGTACTTCGAATCGGAACGCGGGCGAAACTACATCCGGAGCACTCTCCGACGGTCGCGGACGGTCGAGCAGCTCATTGACGAGTGGCTCGACGCCCACCCCGAGGCCCCCCGGCTGCGCCACATCGAGGATGCAAACGAGGGCTCGCCGGTCGCCAACCCGTCTCCGGGCGCGGCCCAGGCGATCGCCGCAACTGAAACGGCCGACCTTACGCCGCCGGAAGCGCCTGCCCCAGCGGGCGCGTAGCTCAAGTCTTGCGGAGGAACGATCCGATGCTCGTGCCGATGGTGATCGAATCCTCGAGCCGTGGCGAGCGCGCCTACGACATCTACTCGCGCCTCCTGCGCGAGCGGATCATCTTCCTGGGCGACACCATCGAGGACAACGTCGCGAACCTGGTGATCGCTCAGCTGCTCTTCCTCGACGCCGAGGACCCCGAGCGGGACATCAGCCTCTACATCAACTCGCCCGGCGGGGTCATTACCAGCGGCCTGGCCATCTACGACACGATGCAGTACGTGCGTGCCCCCGTTAGCACGATCTGCATTGGGATGGCGGCCAGCATGGCGGCCGTTCTCCTCGCCGCCGGAGCCCCGGGGAAGCGCTACGCGCTACCGCACGGCCGGATCATGATCCACCAGGGGTCGGGCGGCTTCCGTGGGAACACGCCCGATGTCTTCATCCAGGTCAAGGAGATGGAGACACTTGTCAACACCAATCACGAGATCCTCAGCCGCCACACGAAGCAGCCGATCGAGAAGATCGTTGCCGATACCTCGCGTGACTACTTCATGTCCCCATTGGAGGCCAAGGACTACGGCATAATCGACGCTGTCTACTCGGCCACGGGATCGCCGCTCACGGCCAAAGAGAGCCCTGGAGGCCTGGCGGAGGACTGTCCGGCGACCGATAACTCGGACGAGCGAAACAGCCCCGATGCCGCCAGCGAATAGCCCGGACGAGGCGCAGGCTCAAAGGATGGTTCCAGGCGCGTGACGACGACCAAGAGCGGCCCCAAGGTTCCATATCGCTGCAGTTTCTGCGGCAAGAGCCAGGAGCAGGTTCGCAAGCTCATTGCGGGCCAGGGCGTCTATA
>Ga0182027_10005641_pt1 | contig 18958 bp, 18 predicted proteins | sample 712E1DmetaG_FD_121300 | JGI IMG/M metagenome (GOLD analysis project Ga0182027, IMG submission 121300) | Permafrost microbial communities from Stordalen Mire, Sweden - 712E1D metaG (Illumina Assembly) | ecosystem: Environmental > Terrestrial > Soil > Wetlands > Permafrost | place: Sweden...
CCTGCCGGCGATCCTGCGCTACCCTTTCAAACGGGGCGCACCCCGTAACGCCCGCTTAAAAACTTAAACCGAAGCAGCGCATTCGCTTTTATTCTCATCACCGCGAAATGATTGCAACTCATTTCCGCACCCTGCTATGGTCATGCTTCGAAGCGTTGCCCTGGCCCGAGTCACTTCGCAATACTCGTGGGGCCATTCCTACGGTTCTTTCGCGCATTTAGATTTTATTCCGGGAATGCCGGCACGCTCCATTCGCTTGCGCTCTTTGCGCTCAGTCGTGGCCTTGCCCTTGGGCTTTCCAGTCCAATTCCTGGGACACTTCGTGGCCGGCATTTTTTATAGATGAGTTCCGCTCCTCTCGCCGCGTAAAGCGGCGATTCACCTCGACCGCAGCGCCCAGGGACCCCCACCCCAGCCGCTCGCACCTTCTGGTTTCAGACAAAAGACACCTGATAAATAATTGAAGGAAAAGTAAGGTTTTAGTGTCAGGATAGAGTACGCCTCAAGTAGGCATCGGCTAGCCCGCCCCTTTTAACCCCCGTAGAACCCATTATCGGCCGCACCAGACGTACCGCAAGCTCGGATTTTTGACGCCAGAGCAGGCTAAAATATAAAAAAATACTCCTGGAGGATTTTAAGCGTCTTGAACAGGTTTGCTCCTTGTAATTCATGCTCTAAATTATTCATCTCATCCCCAAGCTCGTATTTCTCCAAAACTTCATATGCCTTGTCGATTATTCTTTGAGTAAAAAGTTTTTCGTCGTATTGGTAATATTCTTTTTTGGCAATGATGGAGCCTAGCCTAAGCGCCGGTTTTTCGGGTATTCTTTTTTTCTTGGCAGGCGGCGCATTGAGCAAGTAGAAATAATCTTCCAATGATTCCGAGGGGTTTTGGGTCAAGTCAATCGAGAACGTCACTAATACGCTCTGGGAATTGTTCGGCATGACTTTTTTTCCTGTTAAAACCGCTCCTGTTATATGAATATCATTTTCATAATGCGAATCGTTTCCCCGGAGTTCCAATGGCGTTTTTGAGTCTCCTATGCTGGCGAAGGGGAAAAGCCCTTCCCAAAGCCCGCTTATTTTTATGTGTGGCTTATACCTTTTGTCAAATAAGCCATTATTTATTATTCCAATCAATTTGCCGTTTTCAAATACTTTAAAGACCATGGAAAAAACCTCTGGTTGGTATGGTGTGTGTTTTTGAAATCCGCAATTTTTAATTTCAGGCCATCAAAGCTGCATTTTTCTCTAAGGGGCTTGGCCCATCTCTCCGAAACGGAAAATATAGTACGTTAGCGCGGCCAAAATCACTTTTTTCCGGAAGCACCCCCTCTTTTAACCCCCGGAGAAGCCATTATCGACCGCACCAGGTGTACCGCAGCACGGATTTTTAACCCCAGATCAAATTAATCCACCAAAAAATCGGCATTTAGTGTCATTTTGTAAACCTCTGCGGGGAATTACTCCTATTTGTTGGTTTGCCCTTTCATTCCTGTGACTCTTTTGCCCGAAATATTGAATTTAGCCGCTTTTTGCCCCCTCCCCTACCCCTGGCCAAAAACTATAGTTTTCGGCCACCCCATTTTTTATATTAAAACAGGCCTAAATCCGCTCAATTTCGCAATCGGCAGAAATAGGGTTTTTGGCCAGGGGGTAAATAACGCATGAAAGTCGCTTGTTACGCACGGGTATCAACCCACGACCAGCAGACCCTGCCGTTGCAGCTCAAGGCCATGGAAGAGTACGCAGCTCGCCGGGAATGGACAATCACCGAGAGAATCTCGGAGATCGGATCCGGCAAGGACGACAACCGCCCCAAGCGGGAAGAGCTTTTAAAAAAAGCGTATCGCGGGGAGATCGACGCGATCCTTGTCTGGAAACTGGACCGCTGGGGCCGGTCCCTGGCCGACCTGGTTTCCACGCTGAAAAATTTGAGTGATTTGAAAATCGGGTTCATATCATTAACCGAGGCGATTGACCTTACCACGCCGACCGGCCGGGCCTTGACCGGGATGCTCTCGGTCTTTGCGGAATTTGAGCGGGACATTTTGCGGGAGAGGATAAAAGCCGGCATCGATCAATCGCGCATGAACGGAAAGCCGCATGGCAGGCCCCGATCGGCATTCAGCAAGGCTTCTGAGATCGCGCAGATGCACGCCGAAGGCGTGAGCAAATCGAAAATCGCGTCCACGTTGGGAATAGGAAGAACTTCTGTCCGGAGGGTTTTGAGCCAGCCACCTGCAGGCGCTCCCTCACAATCGCCACAACAGCCTAAAAAACTCGAAGCGCTCCTCCGCCTGATCGTTACAAACAACAGCAAATTTGTTCGCGGAATGAGCCGTGTACGGAGGGAGATAGAAGATGCTATCCTTTATCCCTATGATGCGAAAAAGCTCAAGGACGGCGGCCAGGAATATCACCTGACCATCCCCTACCAAAACGACGCGGACCTTGATTCGATCATGAATGATCTCTTTATTGAAATGGAAACCATGGCGGACGAGCGCAACTGCTCCACCGAGGCAACAATCAAAGACAGGAATTCCGACCGGCAGTGGGATTAATCGCGCCTTGCGCTAACTTTACATTTTTGGCGCGTTGGGCAAAAACAGCCTATTTCCTGTTATTGTATCGTACGATACAATATATATTGAGCTGGAGGCAATCATGGTTCTTAACCCAACTTCAGCCACGTACGACAGTTTGCTTCTCGCCTATAAATTCATGACTGAGCACCTTTTCGGCAATGCCCTGCCGGCATGTCTGATAACCTTACAGAGAGAAACGCATACCTTCGGTTACTTTTGCAGTAAAAGATTTACTAATGATAAGAACGTGAAACAATCCGCCGACGAAATCGCTCTAAATCCGCAGTATTTCCGAATATCCGGACGAGACGATCGGACGGTCGTTTCAACTCTGGTCCATGAGATGTGCCACTTGTGGCAGCACCATTTCGGCAAGCCTGGCCGGGCACGCTATCACAATAAGGAATGGGCAAACAAGATGCGCTCTCTCGGCCTGGTCCCTTCCAACACCGGCGAACAGGGCGGCAAGGACACCGGCGACCAGATGAGCCATTTTATAAACAATGCCGGGAGCTTTGCGAAAATATTTGATAAACTCAAGAGCAAAGGCTTTGCTCTCGAATGGATCGAGTACCCCCCTACCATTCAACAGGCATTGGCCGCAGGAAAGATGGACCTCTCCGAAATCACGGCCGCCTTAATCGGCGGCAAATCAATGCCGCGCAAGGTTGACAAAAGCAAAGTAAAATACACCTGTCCGGAATGCGGCCTGAATGCATGGGCTAAAATCGGCGCGAACCTGATTTGCGGTGACTGCGATGAAGGCATGATTACGAAGCGGTTGAATAAAACCAACACCAAGCGTATAATATGCTTATTAAGCGGGTGATCCGCTTGTAATAAGCGGATCACCTGTATATTCCCGAGAAAAATTGAGCCCGTTTTCGCAACCTTAATGTGCTATATAATCCGTTTCGTGAGGTGACTCCCACATTATGAAATCAAATCTTAACACTTATTTGCTTTTAACAATTCTTTTACCAACAATTGGTTGGTCTGCTGGCCTTGAAATCCCTGCTTACACTGACACCGCCGCCGTGGTGTCACACCATGGATTTGCCCTTGAATACGCTGAACCATACGAACAAGCCCGTTGGGTGGCCTATTTCCTCACCCCAGACCGTGCTAATGGCACTTTGGCTCGTTCAGGGAAATTTAAAAGCGATCCATTAGTGGCAACTGGTTCTGCAAAACCCTCCGACTACACAAAAAGTGGGTATGACCGTGGACATCTTGCTCCCGCTGCCGACATGGAATGGAGCGAACAATCCATGAACGATTGCTTTTTTATGAGCAATATGAGTCCCCAGGCGCCTTCTTTCAACAGAGGTATCTGGAAAACGCTTGAGGCTCAAGTTAGAACATGGGCAAAACAAAACGATACTGAATATATCGCAACCGGGCCAATCCTTCGGGACGGCTTGCCTACAATCGGTACTGATCGTGTAGCCGTGCCGGAATATTATTATAAGGCTATAATTGTTACCTTAAACGGGAAAAAAAGAGGAATAGGATTTATTCTAAAAAATGAAGGTTCTCAACAGAGCTTGCAAAGTTTTGCAGTTACAATTGATTCTCTGAAAAAAATCACTGGAATAGCTTTTTTCCCAGCATTGCCAGAAAGCCTTAAAAACGCTATTGAATCCCATCTAGATTTAACAAAATGGTCATTTGATAATTCTGAAATAAAGCCAAGGCATCATAGATCGCATTCAAAAACATCCCTATTTGGAGAAAAATAATGTCTACATATATTGAGAAAGAAAAGGAAATAGAAGAAATTTCTATTCTTCAAGTAGGAATGTTAATTCTTTCAATTTATGTCATTATTGCATTATTTATTCAAACATTTTTCAAACTTTCGGTTCAGATGAATAAATTATTAGACAAACTTGATTTTATTGTTTGTATTGGATTTCTTACGGATGTTACATACAGATTTATTAAGGCCCCTAGAAAACTTCAATTCCTAAAATGGGGATGGATTGATATTATTTCAAGTATCCCTATGGTTGATTTTTTGAGATGGGGAAGATTAGTTAGAATAATTCGGCTTTTAAGAATCCTTCGAGCTTTCCGTTCAACAAAAACCCTTATAACTTTTCTTTTCAAAAATCGAGCACAAGGGACCTTGATCAGCGCCGCTCTTATCTCATTTCTTCTACTGCTTTTTTCATCGATAGCAATATTTCAATTTGAAAATGATGATCCGAATGCAAACATAAAAACGCCAGCAGATGCTATGTGGTGGGGTTTTGCAACAATAACGACCGTAGGTTATGGAGACCGATATCCTGTCACGGTTGAGGGTCGAATTGCAGCTATAATTTTAATGATTGCAGGTGTAGGGCTTTTTGGGACTTTTACCGCTTACATTGCATCCTTATTTATTGAACCAAGGGGAAAAAAGGAAGAAAGCGAAATTGGCCAATTAAGAAAAGAACTTGCTCTTCTTCGAGAGCAAATTGAACGAATTACTAAATCGACCTAAAGATTAATTTCCACAAATCCAATGATCGACTCCGCCATGCCCTGAACAAGCGCCGCTTCCGGTGGCAGTAGATGTTGTTCCATCCTTACATACGGCCCCTGTCCTCTGGTCAGCTGGGCAATCAGAATTGGAATTTGCCGTATTTGAACAAAAAAGCAATAACGCAAAAACTGATAAAACAAGTATTCGTTTCATTTTTATCGCCTTACTTTCAATCAATTTAAAAACGATTCGTTTTTAAATTAGCTTACTTGAGAATGAAAACAAAAAGAGTAAGCAACAAATACCCTAATATTTGTTGCTTATCCCCCGATTCCCCAAGATTATAATATTCTAAACCCTCTTATTCAGGATCAGGTTTTGCCTGCGCTTCTTTTTCCTTTGCTACACGGTCTTCCAATTCTTTATAGGCCTTCATCGCCTTAAAACTGGTAAGAGCATTGGTTCGCTCGTCGATCATATTTTTAATCGTCTCAGCAGAAAGAGTTTTAAGGATATATACCTTATAGCCATCCTTACCTTCTGTAACCAATTCCTTGACCTTCGCAACACCCTGGAGTTTAATATTCACAAAACTCTCGACGGTATTGCGATAATCTTCGAGTTTCTGGTCATTTACCGCTTCTAAAAACCGTTTTTGAAGGCTAGAAATTTCCTGTTCGAACTGTTTTGCAATAATCTGATCTGCATCAAGATCGGCTTTCTCTCTTGCGACCTGGACATCGGAATTCGTACCAATTCCTACTGCTGTAATGGACTTGGCATACTTTCCATTTATCAATTTTTCGAGAGCTGAAGGATACATGCTTTTTGCATCATCTGGCTTGCCAGTATCTTTTTTAAGAGACGCACTTCCGCCACACCCGGCAAAGGTCACCAATGACAATGAAACACAACCGACCAACAACGCTTTAAGCAAAGACCTCATACACCCTCCCTTTTAAATGATAAATTATGATGCATATTAGTCATCGATTTTAATTGCTTTGATTACTTGGGTACGGTCTGATAAAGGGATTGCAACCAACTTCTTTGCAATTTCTTTTACAACCGTAACAGCAGACGCATTATAAATCAAAGCAGCTGACTTATTAAGACCAACCGAGAAATCGACAGGATTCTTTGTCGCTATTCCAAAAATGAGTTCATGAGTAGCCGCTTTGCCCTTTGGTAAAAGAGCTCGAAATGATATTCCACTTGACTCTAATGGAACTCTTCGGGAAGCATTCGCTTTTAACTTATTATTTGAATCATATTTGTTCGGAAAAAGCATTAAAAGAGTATCTTCACCCTCAAAAATATTAAAAACAGTAAGGTAACAATCCTGGGATGCATTTGCAGTCAACTTAATCTGTTCATTCTTTGTATAGTTTAATTTGTCAATACTGAAAGTCAGAACAAAGCCAGGATCGGGGCTGCCCTCTTCTTTTTGAACTTTGCAATGCAAAGTAACAATATAGCGATTGACCGGCAAACCAAACTTATCTTTAGCTATTTCTTCTTGCTTCCAGATCGGCGGTTGTTCCTCAATTATACGACCATAAGAAAAAGCACTCGTAAACCCAGTGAAATATTCTACCAACGAATCGCCCACGCTATTTTTCGAAAGAATAGTGGCAGAAGAAAGATTTACCCCAACAACATATTTAATTGCCTTATTACGAGCATTATCAAGAGCATTCCGCATCGCCTCATCACGAGAAATATTTACTTCCTGCGCTTCGGCTACGGATACAATCCAATCGCCATCCCGCCACACATCCTTTGATTCATTTTTATCTGATTCGGCTGTAATTTCTAACTTAGAACTATCAATTGTAGAATTAGATTTCTTGGCTTGAGATACGTTTTTGTCTTTGATTCTATTTTGTAATTCATCACCAGCAGCATCAGACCTGGCCCTAATGGTAGACAAATCAGTCTCAACCGGCTTGTTAGACGCACACGAAGCTAAGAAAATGGAAAGCAAAAGAATAATACGTTTCATTATAATCTCATTTATTCTTAAGGATAATATTTTCAGAATTACCCTTCATCTGTGGGGTTTGAGAACGACCATTATAAATACTGCGTGCAAGATAAGGAACCCCTTCATTATCATCAGAAACATATTCCATTAAATTTTTAGCGCTAATATTGGTTTGATTATGGATTTTATCTTTTATACCTTTCAAAAAGACATAAGTAAAAAGACTATGGCCCATTTCGGGATACCAATTTGAAATTTCATTCTTCGCACAGGACATAAAAACCGAACAATTAGGCATCTGAATAATGGGGTCGTCTATTTCAATGCCAATCGGGCTTGCATTTGTTACTCCACTATAACATGCATCAATCACTACGGTAACAGAACGTGCATTTAATTCGCTCAGCTTTTGGAAAAGAATTGCAAAGCTATAGCCGTTGTTTTTTAAAGAAGAGGGGCTTGTGCCACAATCGCTTGGAACAAAAAATGCTTCCCTCGTTTCTACGACCGGAGCGCCATGCCCACTATAATAAACAAAAATATCTGTGATTCCTTTTTTAACATGATTCGCCAGACTACCTGCCGTCGATTCCGTGCCGAACATATCTCTAAACTGAGCAAAAGTAGCGTTTTCAAGTAGGAAAACGTTTCCAGGCTTATATCCGAAAGTTCTAATCAAATATTCCTTCATGGTTTTGGCATCATTAATTGCAAAATCAACCTTACTAACACTTGTTTCCGAATAATCTCGATTTCCAATAACAACCGCAAAGGCATTAGGATTTTTAATATTTGAAGCAGGAATTGCTTTATCGATATCACTATTTTCAATCGGATCTTCTACTTTTTGCGGTGCAAAAGTAACTTTAATAGCACTGTTGCTTTTAGGGCTACGTCCCTGGCCTTCAATAACAGCAGCCCGCAACGTATACGATTTTGCTTTTTCTAAAGGAGGAACAACAGCTTGAAAAACTGCGGTTTTGGTTGAATAAGCTGCAATATCTCCCAAAGCATATCCTTCACCTAACAGATTTACAATATCGGGACTACCCGACAATACTACACGTACATCGCTAGCAATCCCATCTCCCGAATTCTTAACATTTACACTAAGCGAAAGTTCTTGACCGGCTTCAATCATATTTTTAGAATCTGTACCAGTTACAACAGTTTCATAAGTAAGAGAAGGATATTTTATTACTGGAGCTGGTTCAGGAGAAGAATATCCACCATAACTACCCGTACTGCCGGAAGCATGGCTTGCGTGACTAGCATGGCTTGCATGACTTGAATGGCCGGCAAAAACTAAACCTGTTCCATTTAATAGATATTGTTTAAGGAAAATCAGAGGTTTTTTTGAGCGTTTTACCGTAATGCTAGATAATGGATCTGGGGAATTTTCTATGGCCTGCGAAGACTGATCTTTATTTTGCACGCCAAGATTAAGAATCGCACAGGAAGAAAGAATAGTTGTCCAAAACTTCAGAATGAACTTTCCCATAGTAATAAACCCTTAGGTTATAGGTTTTAATTCATCCTTAAGGTAAGAAGCCGATGAATTGAATATACCACCACAGCAGTCTTTTTGGCCACAATTTTCGCATATTGTAAAAAACTTCCTTTTCCATTCGGAAATTGAACTATAAGCGAAACGACGCAAAGTCTCTGGGAGAATACATAAAGGGTAGTTATAAATTGAAAACAAAAGACCCCTTCGATTAAATATTCTGGCAGCTTCAATCAATTTTGTCATGTATTCCCTCGGCTCAGCCCAAATATTATGGCTATTTTCATTGGCCCATCCCATCATCTCCAACCCCATTAAAGCAACATGGTTGACGAAAGGAAAAAACCTATACACATGTTCAGCCCACGCTGGTAGTCGTTCAAAATTCAACCTCGTAATGACAAATCGTAACTCAATTCTTAAGTTGCACCTTTCAAGATTATAAAGCCCTTCAACTGTTTCCCAGAAAGAACCTTTCACTCCCGTCATTTCATCGTGTAAATCATCATAATCTGCAAAAAGAGGAATTGCAACGTGCAGTTTATTACCCCCCGCTTCAGCCAATAAAGCTACTTTCCCATAATTTTTAAGGACTCGGCCATTTGTAAGAAGGTTCACAATAAGGTCTGGATGTTTTGTACGGATATTTTTTATTAGCGGGACAAGATTTTCCCAAAACAAGGTAGGTTCTCCACCAGTAAGGGTAATCGATTCTATTCCCTGCGGTAGCAAGTCAATTAAAGAAAGAGCCAATCCAAAATGGTCATGCGTGTCTTTTTGTTTTGGCGGTTGAGGGCAGGTAATGCATCTGGAATTGCAGCATTCAGTCAATAGAAAAATATTATTCTTTGAAGCGCTTTCAATAAGAACTGTGCATAAACCTGACGGGTCCAACTGAACTACATCGCCTTCGTGTGGCATTTCATTTAAATTGTTAAATTTAAAAGAGGCAGATTGCTTTAATCCGTTTCCAGCAGCACCAATAAACAAATCGTCACCTGTAAGAGTAATTGTGCTATTGGTATCATCCACTTGAGGCGTTGTTGTTAATCGTCCCAAGACAGGTGTTGTGAACCCAACCGCTACACCTTTATACTGCCGCATAAGAACCTGGTGAAATGGCAATCTGATTAATTGGTTTATTCATTATCCAAGACCAAAAAACATCCATTATTTCCGGATCATTTTTCCTCAAATATTCAAACAATAAATTAAAAACGCCTTTGTGCCTGTGACACATCTCGTTTGCATATCGGTGTCCGTAAATCTCCCCTTGTTCCGCATAATTATTTACTGGGTCTCCACCGCAATATGGCTGAAATACACACCAAGCGCAACCGGCAAGTGATTCGATACAAGATTTATCAACTATTTCTTTGAGTTGGCTACTGCAAAAAATATCACCCCATGTGTTTTTATGGACATTTCCAATACAAAAGTGCCGATCTCCGGTTGTTCTCTGTAACATCCTGGCTTCATCGGATACGTACACGTCGCCATTATAATCATATATAACACCTGAAATACCCGTACCTGCAGGAGATTGAAGGTCAACAAAACCGGTGGAATAAGGAGTCAGAATCCTTGTTAGCAGAATTGTCGTATATACTTCGGGAAAATAATGGCCTTTTAGATTTAGCGTAATAATGTAATCTAAGATTTCTTTGAAATGTACCAAGAAATCATCCACATTATAATTAAGTTTTCCCCAGTTAACTTGGGCGGCTCCGAATTTATTGAGCGGACGTAAAAAAATTGAATTAAAACCAGACTCCACATATTCATTGACAACTTCTTTAAGCCGTTCCAAGTTATATGGCGTTACCGTCATAAGTGCCGATATTCGTTCTTTTCCAATGGATGACTGAAGCAACCGGAACTTGTCTTTGAAGACCCGATAACTCCCAACTCCCGCTCTATCGCACCTGCAAGCATCGTGAATTGATTCTGGGCCGTCAAGAGATGTTGAAATAGAAATGTTTTTATTCTGGAGAAGAAAATCAATAATTTCCGCTGATATGAGGGTAAGGTTGGTGCATATTACGAATTCAATATTTTTACCGATATTTTCATTAAGAGTATTAGCGGTGTCAACAATCGACCGAATAACCCCAAAAGCAATAAGCGGCTCCCCTCCCTGAAATTCAATTTTGATCGAAGGCGCTGGACTCATCAAGGCCATTTCAACGCACCTGTGAGCAGTTTCCAAGGACATATCAGTCTCACAAGTATCTGAGTCTTGGGATTTAGAGACTGCATGACAATAGAGGCAGTTTTGATTACATCGCTGCGTTACAACCAACATATGCAAAGTTGTAAAATCGAAAAGAAACTGTTTTTTTGTTCTATAAGCGATAGCCAACTGCTCAATTATTTCCGGCAAATGATCATCAAAGAGAAACCTTTTTGACTTAAGATTTTTGAACATTTCCTCGCTAGGAGATAGCTGCCGGTGAATAAACCGATCAAAAACAGTCGAATCAAGAAAGCAAAATTCCCCGACATCATTTGCTAAGAGGATAGAACGGTCAAACCGTTCGAATCGAAAGGGTAAAAACCGATAAGGAAATTCACTCATGGCTTGATTTTCTGTACTAATTCATCCACATTATCGCAAGGCTCGAATGCTTGAGCAACAATCATCTCCCTAATCACTCGGTAATCTTTTTCTGTTTCAATGCGTATCTGATGGTCTAATGCGGCATTTCGATAAATCGAAGCTATGTCTGGTTGAATCAAACCGTTTTTTAATGGTGTTATAGTAACTTGAACATTTGTCCCTGAAGTCTTAAATTGAAACTCATAATCTCCAAGGAAAGAATAGGCAGCATTCTTTAGGGCGTTTATAGATATGGCCTTTAAATCGAATTCAAGGTTCATATATCACAATCCATTTGCAAGATGGCATTTAGTTGGTATCTTTTTTTTGTTTATATCCAGACATTAAAAAAACCCGTTCTGATTGCCCAGAAAATACCCGTATAAATACTCCATAACATTGATTGCCAGAAACAGAAATCCCCCGTAAATTATACAATTTACTATTTTGACGAGACGCATTTGAAGCAATCCTAGGTATGGTAGACTGCTGAATAGCGGTTATCGAACATTCCCAACAGCTAACGCCGCCATGACCTGAACATGCCCCAGAACCTGTGGCTGTGCTTGAAGCACCATCCTTACATCTAGCACCGGTGCGACTTGATGTGGGACAATTGATATCACAATTTGAATACGCCAGAAAGGAACAAAACAAACAAAAAGCACAAAATATCGCTATGATTCTCATATAATCGTTCCCCTTAAAAACACTTATACCATAAAAATCATGGCATCGTTTTTTCTGTTGCAGCCTGAACAGCCCGGCGAAATTCAAGTGGTGCCTCAACTCCTTTGAACGTCTCCTTTGTGCCACCACTTCCTGTAACCATGATATTGCCATAGCCAAGCATTTTTCCAAGAAGCCCTTGATTCACACTAATTGACTCGACTTTTGAATGTAATAACTCAACTGTTCGAGTGCTGATGATGCCAACCTTGAAAATAACACGCTTGGTTGTAACAGCAAATTCTGAACTTAATCTATTCAAAAAGGGAAACAGAAAAATGATCGCGGCTACAATCAACATACATAACCCAAATACTGGATTGCCGCCAGCAAATGCGCCTATTGAACTAAGAACAAGGATTCCAGAAAAGAATCCAGGGAATAGATAAACTTGCCAATGGAGTTTTGATCGGTGAAGAACTTTTTCATCGGAAAGCAACTGCGAATCTACATAACTCATAAAGACCTCCTTAAAATGCGGTAAGTTACACGGTCAATCTTGAAAAGAAGTTAAAGCCCCATTCTCGATATAATAACTATCTCCATGACATTTGCTCGACACTTCCTCGACAGTCGATTAACGCGATACATAGACGGTGCTCTTCCCTATTCCCTCTTTCTTCAGTGAACAATTCCCGTTCTGCCTTTTTCTGTTAGCCGATATTTCTGCAACCGGCTGTTTGGCTTGTCAGGAATGGTGCGCTCAATTTTCTTTTCAGACAACAGGCGATTAATCGCTTCATGAAGCTGTCCGTAGGGTTTTTTTCGTCCGAGTTTATTTGATATTTCCGCTTTGCTCATTGGAACAACCGAAAGAAATTCCAATACCTTTTGATTTAATGACTCTACCTTCGACTCTACCTGCGACTCTACCTGCGACTCTACCTTTGACTCTACCTTTGACTCTACCTTATTTACATTTTTCCCGCGTGGCCCAGGAGCTGGCGTAGTGGGCGAACGAAAGAATATGACTTGAAAACCGGCTTTTATCTTCTCGAATCCAACCCTGACTCCCGCCGCTTTGCATTCCTCGCTGATCCGACGCAAGCCAGAACCCCATTTTTCTATATCTTCCGAAAGATACATTGTCTCTGCAACAAGAGGATTGCGGGGAATGCTTGGCTTATTTCCTTTGATGAAATCTTTAGGCGAATACTCATAGGGAAACTGGCCCGGATTAAAAATTTCTATTCTATCACGATATATAGCAACCTCGTTGCTTTTAGGATTGGCAAAATCCCTGTGGCACAAAGAATTGATGATGGCTTCTGCGATTGCACGCACCGGAATTTCCGGGATTTCTATTCTACGGCTCCCTGACAGGTCTGCACGCCAATTGATGTGTTCTTTTATATACGTTTCGCTCTTTTCGGCCAACTCAAAAAGAGAGCCGCGAAAGCTCTGAATGTCTAAAAAGGTTATTTTATCTTTTCCCGCAAAGACGGCAGCTTGCACTTCTATGCTGTTGCTTTTACAGAAAAGCGCCTTGCCCGCATTGAGTAGTTTGTCGCCTTTGACAAGGTTTAATTTATTCAAAACATTTTTTGCTGAATCGAAGGAAAAACTGATTCGTCCGGCTTCTTTGCCCCTTTTAATAAACGAGCGCAGGCTTGAAACATCGGCCATGGAAACCGGCGTATCTGAAACTTCCGCGCCCCATGAATAAACGTAGTTTTTCTTCTTTTCAATAAGGCGCTCGATCTCATCCGTGGAAAGCTTTTTGTCTTCATCCCCGGTTCTCAGATAAAAACGTCCAAATGCCGAATAGAGAGATTTATAGCCGACAAACTCGACAACGATACAATCTTTATCTTCAATCTTTTCGACTTTAATATCCGGGAATATTTTTGGATCAATATGGTCGCTTATGGATTTTGAAATATCTTTAAGCGTTGATTTACCTACTTGCTGACCTAATACCGCGCCATTATCGTTGATTCCAAAGTATACGGTTCCTTTCCCGTGTTTGTTGAGAATCGCCGATATTGAAATAATCGCCGCTTTCAATTCGGATGTGGTTTTCTTTAATTCCAGAGTTTCCGTCTCTTTAAATTTCATAATCCTCCCCTACCTGTGCTGAGCTTTGTCGAAGCATCCACCGCTTTCCTTGCATGATATCCCGCAGTGTCAACCTTATCCGATTGCCAGCACCGCTCCCCCGCTTCCCAGACGAATCCATGCTTTTTCAGGTACCGGCGGACCTTATCGGCCGGCACATCCGGGAAAAACATTTGCACCAGGCCCCGGCCCGCATCCGTGCGAATTTTTACGCCCTGGTACTCTTCCTCTACCGCTTCCTTTCCTGCCGCATCCGCCGACTCCGGCAGCTGCGGTTTAACCCGCTCCCGGATTTTCTGCAGGGCGATCATTGCCGCCTCTTTTTTGTTTTCCTTCTCGGCCATGATTTATTCACCAATACCTATTCCTCAAATAAGCTATCCATGATTGAGAATCATTGAGCTTCTCTGCCGCTTTAATGAATTCGCTTGGATCGATGGATACATATAATTCTGGCCATTTCAATATCTTTTTCCAGGCTTGGTGAATGTTTTTCCCAGAGAGGCCTGGCGAGGTTATGGTTTCTTTCAATTCCAAATTATCCTCAGGTATCACATGCAGATTAATGCATTTAGAACAACCCAACTCCTTGTTTCGCACAAAATACCAGCCAAGCAAAGTTTGCCGCATCATTTGGTAGAAAGGCTCGTAGTAAAGGCTTTTCGGTTCAATCCCTTCTTTAAAAGGTCCGTCCGGATTCTTAATAAGGGCATCATAAACCTTTGCCCGTTCCGGGATATATTTATCCTCTTTTTTGTATATCTCTGTGTATTTCCATTCGATTAAAAACAGCACTCTCTCATTATGTGAAGTAACGCCAAGCATCGCGGCATCTATGGAGGTGCAATTTGCCCCACGTGTAAAACCCCTCTCCTTCAGATATTGTTTTGTACCTATATATTCAAATTCAACAAATCCGTCCTCGACCATTATTGCTTCGACAATTTCAGGCATCACTTTTTGCAAAAGTGCCGTTGCTATGTCCTTGCGTTGCCGGACATAGTAAAGATGATTTAGGCACGCGACTTGTGATGAAAGCAGATGGCCGGTGGGATCACCGGATTCTCCTTTCCACCATTGAATGTCATATTTTTTAAAATATTGCTTTGCATCATGGTGAATTCCATCCCAGAGATTGAGGGATGGGTCATTCAACACAAACTCTCTCGGCTTCCCCATGAAAATGCCGCTGCCTGGGTCCCGGAATAAATTGTCTCTTTGCTTAACAGCTTTTTCTCTCTGTGTTTCGATATAGCTCATTTATGGCCTCTGACTGTAAATCGGAATCCTTATTTCTATGAAATATCTTCAACCGTGTTTTTATTTTGCCGTTGACATCTTAGACAAATAAAACGATTGCCAGTATCATAAAGATCAGACCCGCATGTTGAACATTTATTTTTAAAAAAACCCATAAAAAATGATTTAATAAACATTACACAAAAACCAGGTAATCCAATGAAAAACAGCCACAAATAATATTTCCCTGGTTTTATTCTCTTGTTTGTCAAAAACATCCCTCCGCCCCTGATACCGCCGAACCATTTTCAACTCTTCGGATGTCGATCGACATTACTCTTTGCCCTCTCCCTTGCTCTTGAACAGATCAGCATGTTCCTTTTCAAACCAAAGCTCAAGCGCCCTATTGACCTGCCAGATAAAATCCGGCCCTTTTTTATCTTTGATAAGGCACATCTTTTTATAATTTTCATCTGTGTATTTAATCGACCTGGTAACCATACGATCTTTTAGTTTTCTCGTGGCAAAGGCGACACCGCTCACATCCACACTTTTTGTCGCTCCCTGAATAACCTTTGTCGCTTCCGCTTGGGCCTTTTCTTGGGAATCTTTCTTTAAGGGAATCAAAACATCTGCTCCGGCATTCTTATTCATGCGGCAACCTCCTCTTCATTTTGGCGAGTATTTATTCCAATGTTTGCTTTTTTAAGATTTTCCCGTGCAATATCGCTTGTGTATTTTTTCCGAGCTTCCATGAGCTTGCTCCACACCTCGTCGGTTGTAAATCCAAACAACTCGCATATGACATCTTCAAACTTGCCGACACATTTTGCTTTTGATCTTGACAAAAAAATACTTTTGTTGTCGGTTACGATTTCGTCGATGGCCTCATCTTCGGGAATGATTGTTTTCAACACATTGTCCTGGAACATGCTTTGAACCGCAATGGACATTGCTTCACGGTGCCGGGTCGGTTTCCAGAAGTTTCTTAAAATTCTGATGTTCTTCTTGTCCACGCCATATTCCTGGGTCATTAGCGCCATAAGTTCCGTTAGGCCATCGACGGCCAATTGTTTTAACTGGACAGGAACTATAAAAAAATCAGAAGCGGCTATCGCCGACTTGGTTTTTGCGTCAAATGACGGACAGTTATCAATAATAATTACATCATATTGCAACCCTTTAATAATTTCGCTATTGACAAGTTTTTTTAATGTCTCAGTGTGAATATTGATGCTTGCAAGTCTTGCAGACCCGGTTATGCAATGGACATTTTCAAGAAATGTTTGCTTCAATGCCTTTACCACAATGCCTTCATCAATATTTGAGCTATAGATGTCCGCCAGGTTGACTTCTGCAACACTTATTCCCAGCGTCCTGGTAAGATTGTGTTGCTCGTCATTATCGATCACAAGAACCTTCTGGCCAATGAGGCCCAACGCTTGAGCAAGATGCGAAGCAACCGTCGTCTTCCCTACCCCGCCTTTTTTATTTAAAATGCTTAACACATACATACGCCCTCCTTACATGCTCGTAAATACTTATACGTACTATTTAATATTAATTCGTTCTTATACTCAAACATACTTAATAATACATATACACATTTGTACTGTCAAGTTTTTTAAAATATTTATTACACCTTAAACATACTTTTATATATTTATAAATACTTATTTATATTTATAAATATTCTTTTAAAAGCCGCAATCTGTCCTGATGAAAACCAAAGCGGAAATAGGTCCCTAAATGGCAAAAACGTGAGAATTCGTAAAATTGGCCTGCTCATCCATTTCAAAAACGCACTTAACCTACGGAAACACCCCTATTTACTCGAATTGTTACTAACCCAGACACAAAGCAGCCTTCGGGTTTTTAAAGACCTTTAAGCGGCTCTCCGGCGCTTTTTAAAAATAAACCGCTGGCCCTTTCAGCAGCTATTGTGTTTTTTGGAATATTCTTGGGTATTTTTTATTGTTGTCTGCTTTTTTTAACTTTATTTAGCCTTATTTATCCTTTTTAATCCTAAACTATCGGCATCTGTGTGATAATCGCACTGTTTTTTTGTTTAAAAAGGCGCCTGGAGTTCATAACAACCGCATTAAAACCTAATTTTTTATTGACAGATCAGCACTAAAGCATTATTTTAGTAACGGCATTTGTGTGATATACTATCGGCATTTGTGTGATTTTAATGATTTTCATGGTTTGTACCGCTATCGGCATACGAGTGATGGTTTGTCGGCATTCGTGTGATACTCTATCGGCATATGGGTGATAAACTATCGGCATTTGTGTGACGTGTATAGTATAAATATATATTAAATATATTTAAATACCGTTTGAATATGAAAGGCAACGGTTTATGCCAACAACACAAGACCAGGAACCCAAGACAGCAAAACTGCCGGAGTCGATCGCAGACATTATCCGTAAAAATCCGCTATTCCAGCAGAATCCGGCAGATAGTGGGGGAGTATCAATCCCTGAATCAGGCAGCGATAAAAAAAAGATCTCCCCAGATAAAGTAATCGCCGATGAAGTAAGCCTGGCTGATGACGATGATGACAAGGACGATTATTTCATATCCAAGCCGGTCAACTCCGCTTTTGAAATAAACATTGCGGAATTTCCGATTGCATACCTCAACCGCGGGCAGCTTCCTGCAGGGGTCTCGAAAACTAAATATCAATATCATGACATTATCAAAGGCAGGGACGGAAAGCCTGTTGAAAGGGTTTGGACCGTTGAGGCGCATGCGACCGATGAAATAACGAATGAAAAAGGTGAAAGAGAAAGTGTTCAGCTTGGTTTCGGAGGGCCGGCCACTCTTGAGGTGATCTACGAACTTTTTCAGCTTTGGAAAGAGCAGGGATTTAAGGAACCGAGGATACATATCGGGACCTTTTATAATTTATTGCAGCGGTTGGGATGGGGCAAGGGTAATTCACAATACAAGCAACTTCGCCGCGTCCTTAATTGCATACATGGCTTGCATATCAAAGGGGAGAGCTGCTTTTACCTTCCTGAATTGGATAAATACGAGAACGTGGATTTTTACCCATTTTATCGTATCAAAACATACACGAAAGAAGAGAAGAAACTTAATCCTGATGATTATGTTTTTGTATGTGTTGATGATGAGTTTTTTAACGCAGTAAAGTCAAACACCGTTTATTACCTTCCCCTGGACAGATTCTATTTCAAGACCCTTAAACCAATGGAGCAGAAGCTCGCATTGATGTTAGCAAAAGTCTTCTCGCCCTATCGAAAGAAACAGCGCTTCGAATGGCGAAGAAACATATACGAATTAGCCAACCAGATTCCAATTTTATCAGAAGAATCAACAAGGATTCGACAGCAGTTTAAAAGAATATGTGACGGGTTAATCCAAAAGAAATTTCCCTTTCTCTCATCCTATAAAATTGACGGTGACGTAATAGCCTTTTATAACGCAATGCAGACATCATTAAACCTTCTGGCCGATGGAACCAAAACAGAAAAGAAAGATTATGATACGGTTGAATGGCTGATCAAAGAGCAGTTGAAAATTTGTGGTGATGAACACAGCCGGGCATTCTATGCCCTGGTTGCCAAGTTTGTGCCGGTTGACCTGATTTACCAAGCACTGTCTGAGGCCAGGCAGGAGGGGAAAGTCAAGAGGAAATTATATACAAAGATCATATTGGAAAAAGGTCATAAATATCTTGCTCCATATTTAAAGAATGCGAAAAAAACAGAGGATACTGTTATTATTCCAGATGAAGAAGCTAAA
>Ga0182027_10005642_pt1 | contig 18958 bp, 13 predicted proteins | sample 712E1DmetaG_FD_121300 | JGI IMG/M metagenome (GOLD analysis project Ga0182027, IMG submission 121300) | Permafrost microbial communities from Stordalen Mire, Sweden - 712E1D metaG (Illumina Assembly) | ecosystem: Environmental > Terrestrial > Soil > Wetlands > Permafrost | place: Sweden...
GCTATGCCTCCTGCAAATTAAGATTGGATACATTTGTAGGAAATATAGCCCTGATCGGGGCATTTTGTAATTTATGGAAAGCTACATGGGGAAAAATCAGCTGCGCGAAGCGCTTAGTTCAACTTCCTTTATCCTTCCAATTGGAAAAATCGCCAATATGACGTGTTCGCCTAATATCCGCTGCCCATGCCTGATCAGTTTTTATAACCCCATCATCTAGTCGAATAGGGAATAGAACTGTGATGCCTATTTTGTGTTCCTTTTCAAACGCAGTCTCCACCTCTTTTTCCACCCAAGTGCTGTTGATCGAATATTCCGAGAGAACAATAAGAAGTTTATCGTGAACCCGGATCGCATCGTCAATTCGCCCGCGGAACTTGTCGCCGATTTTCAAATCTTCCGGCGCAAACCAGCAGCGTACACCTTTATTTTGTAAATCATTATGCAAGCGTTTGGCGAATTCTTCATCTTTGCTACTATAGCTAATAAAGCAAGAGTAGTATTGAATTGAATTACCCGCACGGAATTGGCATACATTATCGGTGATACTCGTGACCTGGTCGGCGCTAAGTCCCGGTTGGTACAGTTTCGCGGCCTCGATCTCCCAGTCGCTCAATCCACACCCTCGCAAAAATTGTTCGGGAATTTTCCCCTTAAATAGTTCGAGGGTCCTTGTACTGATCGGAGAAGGGCCTAGATGCTTGATTTCATCAAGCCCCTTGGTCTTACTAAAATCAATTATTCCCAATGTTGTATTTTCGAAAAAAGCTCCCGTGAAATTAGCTCCGCCAAGAAGGGCTCCACTTAGAAATGCTCCACTTAGGTCAGCTTCACTTAGGTCAGCACTATTGAAGTCGACTCCAATAAGATCGGTTCCGCTTAGGTCGGCTTCACTGAGGTTGGATCTACTGAGGTCAGCTCCGTTGAGATCGGCTCTAAAGAGAATGGCTTTCCTGAGATCGGCTCCGCCAAGATTGGCTTCCCTAAGATCGGCTTCCCCGAGTCTGGCTCCAATGAGATTGGCTTCTCCAAGATTGGCTTCCCATAGATTGACTCCAAAGAGATCGGCTGCTCTGAGGACAACTCCTAAGAGATTGGATCCTTTGAGATTGGCTTCCCTGAGATCAATCTTGGCATGGGGATTTTCCATCCGCCACTTATTCCACCCCTCCACGCCAGCCAACAATCTCTCTAATTGCTCTTTATTCGCCATCTTCTACCCCTTCCTGCGCCCTCAAATCCTTTAGCAGCCTCTCGAACGCTGCTCGGTATGACTTTTCGTCCCGCCAATTACTGAAATCCGGGATGAAATACTCTCTCACTTCGCGTGATAGATCTTTTCCCGCATCGGCATCAAAGGCTTCCCATTCCTGGATCTTTTTGAAATCTATCAGGCGAATCGGAATAAGTATGCGTCTCTTCTGGTTCTTTTCCTTCTCCCGCGTTTTTGCGATTTCTACTTTTACCCATTCGCTGTTTATACTATTTTCAGACAATATTAGTAGGGTCCAATCGTAGCTTTGTATGGCATGATCGATTTGCTCAAAAAGCTTCTGTCCGGATTGGATATCTTCCGGTGCAAACCAACACCTTACACCGTTATTTTGTAAGTCGTCGTGAAGGCGTTTTGCAAACTCTATGTCTCCACTGCTATAACTAATAAAAACCGAGTAATATTGAATTGAACGTCCAACTCGTAGTTGGTTTATCCTATAAGAAATATCTGTCACTTGATCGGCACTAATTCCTGGTGCCGAGAGTTTGGCAAATTCAATCTCTATATCACTAAGCCCACAACCGCGTAAGAATTGTTCAGGTATTTTTCCTTTTGATTTAATAATTGTATCAAGTCCAATCGTAGATGGTTTTCTATGAATTACTTCTTGAAGACCTTTTGTAGTACTCAGGTCAATGTTAGTCAAAATTGTATATGACATGATAGCTTTTCTAAGGTTAGCATTCTTCAGTTTTGCCCCATTCAAATTAACACCAGTGAGTTTGGTTTCAGAAAGGTTGGCATTGCGTAAATTTGTCCCACTGAAATTACACCCCACTAAATTTGTCTTGCTAAGATTGATATTTGACAAATTAGGCTTTATGGAAGGGTTTTTTACTCTCCATATATTCCATACCTCAATTCCCTGTTCTAATATTTCTACTTGCTTTTTATAATTATTTATTGTTGCTTTCTGGATTTCTTGCGCTTGACGGCTTAAGTCTGCTGTAACACTAACGGCGAGATCGTGAGAATCATCGAATTCACGTACAGTATATTTATTCCTGAGCGAATCTTTGAATTTATTTAGTAAATCCCTTTTGATAGGATCTGTTTCAACATTAATAGGTAATACTTTAGCTTTTGGTGAGATGATATATACAAGACATGGTTTCCCTAAATGGCTGCCTTCAAGAAATTCAGCCTCAGTAAAAGATATACCAATCTCAGGAATCATACTGCCGTACAAGTGTCCGACGATAACAATTAATACATCACTTTTTCGCACTTCTGTGAGGCAAGTTTCTATTGGTGTGTTCGGTCTAGCCCCAAAATATTCCATTGTATCGTGTTCATGGTGCAATTTCCGAATTGCCTCAAGGACTTCTTTCCGTTCATCCTCTAAGTCGCGATGGGTTCCACAAACGAAGACCCTTAGCCGCGTATTCGATTCAGTTTCCATCTTCTGCTCCTTTTTCTTACTTACCATCCCAAATTTCACCTTCCTGGTAAAAGAGATCTATCCCATCTATCATCCTTCGAAACATCCTCTCGAATTCTGCTTCATCCTGCCACTTCGAGAAATCCAGAATGTTGTATTCCATGATCTGCTCGCGCAGCCTCGCCGGCCACTTGCAATCCTTCCACGCATCATCCAATGCAACCGGGCACAACACATCTCGCCCTAACTCTTTCTCCAGCTCCCTTGCCGTTCGTGCTTCATGCTCCACCCAGTCACTTTTGACCGAGTTCTCCGATAGCACCAACAGCACAGTCGGGTTCATCCGCATCGCCCGGTCCACCACCTTCTCTAGCCGCCCTGCGATTGCTTCGTGAATGTCTCGCCAGAAACGAATACCTTTTTCGTTCAGTTGCTTCTCCATCACATCCACAAACGCTCCGTCCCTATGATTATAGGAGATGAACAGCGGGTTGATCTGAACACCTTGGCCAACCCGAAGATCATGAACGCGATAGAGTATCTTATCAATTTCATCTGGCGAAAGTCCCGGTTGATACAACTTCGCCGATTCGATCTCCCAATCATTCAATCCGCAACCACGCAGAAATGCTAGAGGAATTTTCCCTTTAGAAAATTGGAATGTTTCAGAACTAATGTATGACGGTGATCGATACGTAACTTCATCTAGCCCTTGGATTTCACTTAGATCGAGACCGTTCAAAATAGTTTGTCCGAGTATGGCTTTTTCAAGATTTGCTTTTTTCAGAGATGCTCTGGTGATATTAGCTCTGAAAAGATCAGCATATATCAGTCTTGCTTCATCAAGTTCTGCATCACTAAGATCGGCCCCTCTCAAATTAGCTCCGACTAGGTCGCATCCTCCAAGAAGGGAATGGTAAAGAGTACTATAACTAAGGTTAGTCGAATATAAACTTGCGTTCCTCAGGTTGGCCATTGTGAAATCGGCCTTGAAGAGATTGGATCCTGTGAGATCGGTTCCGTGGAGATCTGCTTTGATAAACATAGCCTGTGAAAGATTGATTCTAGAAAGATTAGCTCTTTGAAGTTTGGCTGAACTAAGCTCAGCTTTCTCTAGATCAATCTCGATTTTTGGATTGGCGCCCCGCCACTGATTCCAAGCTTGGACACCGCTCTTCAATATCTCAAGCTGTTCTTTATTGGCCATTACCTATCCCAGTCATTATGGATGTACTTTCCTGGCCTTTTACACAAGCTCTTGCTTTGAGTTTTTTTGTTGATAGCTGATCGTCCACAAGGTCGCCGAATTCCTCTTTATGTTCATTGTTCAATGTATCACAGAAATCAATAAGATCTAAAGTTGATGTCCAAGCCGAGTTTACTGCAGCAGATACACGTCCGCATAGACCCGTTTTGCTCTTATTCTTCAAACATTCACCATCGACTATTTGGCAAGCAATCCCAAGATCATTAGAAAGCCTATCTACATAATGAAAAACGCGTTGGCATCTCTTTACATTCTTCTTTTCATTTGATTTGATAATCTCATCATTCAATTCTTCCAGTTTTTTATTTAGTTTCTTTATCCGGCCCATGGCTATTGTTTGGTAAATAGCGAATCCAAATGCCAAAAGAGTGCATAATACAGTGATGAGTTTCACCCAATTCGAGTCTAATAATGCTGTCATTTTTCTCTTCCTTTCATTTTTCCTTATAAAACAAATCTAGCCCATCGATCAACTTCCGAAACATCTTCCCAAACTCTTGCTCATCCTTCCACTTCGAGAAATCCAGAACATTGTATTCCATGATCTGCTCACGCAGATGTTCCGGCCATTTATTATGTCTCCACGAATCATCCAACGCTATGGGACATAGAATATCCCGGTCCAACTCCTTCTCTAAATCTCTAGCCTTGCGTGCCTCATGCTCAACCCAATCACTCTTGATCGAGTTTTCCGATAGGACCAACAGCTCTATTGGATTTTGCCGGATTGCCCGGTCTATCACCTTTTCCAGCCGCCCGGCTGTAGCATCGTGTATATCCCTCCAAAAGCGGATTCCTTTTTCATTCAACCGCTCCTCCATTGCATCCACAAATTCACTATCCGAGTGACTATAGGAAATGAACAGTGGATTGATCTGTATCGCCTGGTTTGCCCGTAAATCATATATTCGATAAACAATGTCACTCACATCCTTTGCAGAAAGCCCTGGCTGATATAACTTTGCCGATTCAATTTCCCAATCGTTCAGCCCACATCCACGCAGAAACTTTTCTGGTATTCTCCCTTTGGAACGTTGTAATGTTTCGGCACTGATAATTGAGGGAGAATGATGATAAACGGCGTCAAGCCCCTTGACTTTGCTCAAATCGATGCCCCCAAATATTGTATATCCGATAGAAGTTCTCCCGAACTTAGCTCCATCCAGATAGGAATAACCGAAATTGGCTCCCTCTAAATTTGCCCCTTCAAAATCTGTATCGCTGAGATTGGCTTCAAAAAAAACTGCTTCATTTAGATAGGCATTTGTGAGTTTAGCCTCACTGAGATTGGTTCTATAAAGTTTTGCATTTTTGAGAGAAGCGCTTCTGAGGTTGGTTTTCCATAGATTCGCTCTGCTAAGATTGGCATTCCAGAAATAACCACCCTTGAGATCGGCCTCCTTGAGATCTGCGTCTTCTAGAATGGCTTCACTTAGGCAGGCCTGGCTGAGATCAACTTTACGGAGATCGGCGCCGGCGAGATCACTTCCCATAAGATAGCTGCCCTGAGATTAGCGCCGAATAGATCAATTTTCCTAAGATCTGCTTTTTGGATAGAAGCATTATTTAGATCAGCTCTTGAAAGATTGGCTCCCCAGAGGTTAGCTCCTCCTAGGTTGGCTCCTCCCAGATAGGCTCCCCAGAGCTTGACTCTCCCGAGATTGGCATCTTCAAAATTGGCCTCACCAAGTTCTATTTCAATATCAGAATTCTCATCCCTCCATTTGTTCCATCCATCCACGCCCTGCTTCAACAACTTTACTTGCTCTTCGTTCGCCATCTCCTACCCTTCCTTATAAAACAGTTCCAGCCCATCGATCAACTTCCGGAACATCTTCGCGAACTCCGCATCATTCTTCCACTTCGAAAAATCCAGGATGTTGTAATCCACGATCTGTTGGCGAAGCACCTTTGGCCAGTCACAATTCTTCCAAGAGTCATCTAATGCGATAGGGCATAACACATCCCTTCCTAATTCTTTCTCCAATTCTCTCGCAGATTTCGCTTCGAACTCCACCCAATCGCTCTTGACTGACTCCTTTGATAATACCAACAACGTGATCGGGTTTTGCCGGATTGCGCGGTCCACCATTTTCTCCAGCCGGCCTGCAGTCGCATTATGACTATCCCGCCAGTACCGGATACCCTTTTTGTTCAAATATTTCTCTATCTCATCCACAAAATCGTTGTCATTATGGTTGTAAGAAATGAACATCGGATTGATTTGTATTGCTCGGGTTGCCCGTAAATCGTAAATCTTATAGATAGCAGAATTTATTTCTTCGTTGCTCAGATTAGGATTCGCTAATTTTGCATATTCAATATCAACATCGCTCAAACCGCACCCCCGCAAGAACTTTACCGATATTTTCCCCTTCGAGCGTTCAAGAGTATTGGTGCCGATGGTTGAAGGCCCATCATGCTCAACTTCATCGAGTCCTTTGGTCTTACTAAGGTCGATATTCCCGAATTTTGTATTTCCAAGTATTGCATGATCTAGGTTAGCACCCCTAAGAGAAGAGTATGATAAATCCGCCAAACTAAGATCGGCTTCTTGAAGATCCGCGTTTTCGAAATTGGTTTTTTCTAGGTAAGCTTCTACTAGGTATGCCCTTTTGAGATTGGCTCGACTTAGATTCGCTCTATAGAGGTCGGCAGTACCTAATATGGCTCCTTCAAGATTGGCCTCTTGTAGAATGGCCTTACGAAGCTGGGCGCGAACAAGATAAGCCTTCCGGAGATCGGCTCCGCCTAGATGGGATAATTCAAGTATAGCGTTATTTAAATTGGCTCCCCTGAGATCTGCATTTTTCAAATTAGCATTGATAAGATGAGCTCCCATGAGGTTGACTACTCGGAGATCGGCTCCCTCTAGATCAATTTTATTGTTGGGATTCTCATTGCGCCATCTATTCCATCCTTCTATGCCCTGCTTCAATCTCTCTACCTGCTCTTCATTTGCCATCTTCTACCCCTTCCTAAAAAGATTCTCCGTAATCTCCGGCTCGAACCACTCCCACGCATTCAACACCGCCACCCAATAGACCAGCCGCCCCACCTCTTGCCTCTCAACCTGCCCCGCCGCCTCTCGCCTCTTCATCCCCCCATTATTGCACATTTTCCATCTTCCGTGTTCCTGATTCAATCATCCTTTATAAGCAGACCAACCTGGATACTCAAGAAGCGCATCATCGGGCCGGGCCGGTGGATAATATGTGAGATGGAATTGTCATAATTATGAAACCCTCGCCTTGTTATGGGCGAGGGTTTTTGTTTATTCCAACTTCATTTGCATAAGTTTCTGTTAACTGGTTATTTTCTTTAGTTTAAATGGTTATATTACTGTTTTTTTATCTCTTGCGATTTGGTAAACAATTATGACCAACAATCTGTGATATGTTGTGATTGCTGTTCAGGGGATGGTTCGTGCCAACGAAAATGTTCGCTTACAAATACCGCATTTCCACCATAACTGGGCACCAATTTTGCGTCAATTCTCACAGTAGAGTCCGATATTGGTACTCCTCGTTCTTCGGTATCGACTGACCCTTCTACGATTACCTTCCCGGGTCCGTAAATAAAGACTTCGTCACTTGAGCAACGCACAGTTATCGTATCCGGTTTCGATACCAACCCTACATAGTTTGCAGGGTTAGAAGCTAGAACCGATTTTAACGGTGGAACAATCTTTATTTTAGAGAGAGAAGTTTTTGACAACCTATCTAACACTTCAAATGTCACTTCACAACGGTGGTATGGGAAGACAACTACCATACTGTCTTCTGGTTCCACATAAAGCCTTAGGCTAAGTTTCCAGTTTAAAACGGCAGCAATACCGTTCAAAGAACAATTCAATTCTCCCCCTAATACCTCTACTCTAGGCGAATGCGCAACAGGAACTAATAACCGAAGTAGATCTGATCGAGTAGCTGTTCGAGTACTTGTTCCCTCTCTCCAAGGTACTTCACGGGAGATTACTACACCATTTGTTTTTCCGAATGATGGATTCTTCACAACAAAAGGCGCTCTATCTGTTTCTAATAATAACGCTACTACAGTACGATCATCAACGCGAATGTTGACATCTGTCAGAGAGGGAGCATCTCCATCGAATTTCGATTTAACTTTTTCCCACCAATTAGCAAGCTCTTTGTGCTCTGCACCTATTACTCCTTTTTCCTCATCAATACCCACGAGCCATAGAATAGGTTCTCCCCTGGCTGCATTGGCATGGCCTGCGATTCGTCGTGCTGCTTCCTCTTCGCCAATCCAGGTAGTCTTCAATTCGACTTTAGAATCTTCGCGGGGTTGTCGTTCTTTTACTCGGTCGATTACCTTCAATGCCCAATATTCTATTTCACTATGTTTCATTTTGGTTTCCTTGCGTGATAGGGACGGCAGAATTAATCCTGCCGGGCAGGATTATTGATTCATTATCGCGCATTTTTATCTGATTGTGATGATAATAACAAGCAGCCGAAATGAGGGGCGCATCCCGGCCGGCTTGTTACAGATAAGGTACCACATTCGGCCAAGAGGGCCAAGAGGGTGGCGTTCTGTTCACCGCTTCCTCCTTTGCTCCTGTTTCCTCCAATTTATCCAGAAATGAAATCGTGTAATGCCTGTGTTATTGCTACTTACCCTTCCGTGTTCTGAATTCATAACCCTATGGTAGAATTTCATTGCTCTTGATTGGCTGCACCCCTCAGCCAGTCAGGGGCAACTTTTTATATACGCCCCATATGCTAACCTTGAATGTATAATAGTGTTGGTGTCTCATCACTATTCAGATCATCTAGCAGCCGTCCTTGCTTGGATAAAATGTGGGTTTGGTAAATAAATAGAATTGCCATTTTTGAGCTAACACTGAGGTTATTGAAATGAAATTGGCGTGGGATCATTTTATTGAATACTCTACAAATCTTAGAAGCTGGTCAAATATCACATTCCAATAACAATCCGGTCAACATAATGCAAAAATATCCAACCCTCCAGAATTTCCCTTGGACTCTAAGCATCCAGGCCATCAAAGATAGTGAGCACTTTGACTCCTACGCTATGTTTTACAAAGATCTACAGACAAATCTGCCTATCAATTCGCCTCAGACTCGCGTGAAATATTCCAATGTTATTCAACGCAGATTTTTCCCTAATCGCTCCCTAAATGATATCGCACCCCTGGTATGGAAAACGTATCGCGATGATATTATGCTCATTGAAATCATGCGAGTTTTAGCACTGGAAAATGAGCTCTTAATTGGAAATTTTGTTTCTCAATATATATTGCCTCGAACTCCAGGCAGTCAATTCGATCTTCAGATCATTAAAGATTACATAATTGATTCTTATGGATTTCTCCAAGAAGATACCTTTAGACGTCTAAGCATTGTACTTAAGGATATGGGCTTCGTTGGACGATATGACAAGAATCTCTATATTCAGTCGATACAATTACCCGCAAATAGCTTTCTGATCTTGTTGCATGATCGCTTGGCTCCGGCTCCTAAAATAGTGCGTTTCAGTGAAATCATTGAAAATAACTGGTGGCGCTATCTTGGTCTTCATGATGAACAGCAGGTTCGAGATATCCTTCACCAAGCGGAATCGATAGGGTTAATAGCACGATATAGTAAGGTCGATGAATTAGAGCAGGTAACCACTCGATACACTCGTAATGAATATCTACAAAAGGCATTGCGCTTATGATGCGGGAAGATTTTTCTCATTTGTTGAAGCGTTTTGCAATCAACCCGGTAACATCTACTATCGGAAGGCACGTATATTTATGGCACGGAAATGATTCCCAGTTGCTTGATTTGGTTCCTGCCGAAGTAAAAGAAATCCTTGATCTACATACCATTATTGCTTCTGCTCCAAGAACTCCCTACGAACAATCTGAGGCTTCCCGGATAATACAGAAATTGTTTGAAGCATGGCTTGAAAAGAATCTGGTAGAAATAAGACAGCGAATTGTTATTATTTCAGGATGCGATGTTTTAGTAAGGTACCATATTCCCCTCACCGCATTTTTTCAGTGGGCTTCTGATACAACGATGTTTATATTCATTGCTGAAAATTGGACATCTATTTCATTGGCTGGGCGCATACCTGAATATGTGACCATTAACTCCCAGGATGAGTTCATCTACCTGCGCGAAATTATAAGCGAATCGGCAACTATTGAAGGTGAGAATAATCATGTCAATCCAACCCATTAAAGAGCTCTATAAAGCGAAACCACGTCCAGATACCACCCCATCCCTTGTTCCAGCGTTCAAAATTAAATACCGCGAGATGGTGGAAACATACGTCTTCACCGATACCATTCGCTCATACTTCGAAACCATCCTAGAACGCGTCTCTACTGGTTCGGGACAGGGCTTCTGGATAGAAGCAGAATATGGGGCAGGGAAGACTCATTTCTTGGTAACTTTGGCTGCACTTTTGGCCTATTTGCAGGATGATGCATTATGGGATTCGGTTCAGGACGAATCAATTCGCTTATTTCACAAGCGATTGGGAAATAGCCGGCTCTTCCCCTTGGTTCTTTCATTGAGAGGCGAAGGCGCCTCAGACAAACAACAAGGTCGGTCACTCATGGATGTCGTATTGGAAAAACTCCAATCATCCATTGATGCTGCTGGGCTGGCCGAAAAAGTTCAATTGACTGCTGCTCAAGATATTCTGAATTGGCTTAATTCAACGAAAACTTCCCAGGCAATCCGCACGGAAGCCTCTGAATTCATTCAGAAGAAATCCGGAAAATCCATAGAATTATTCCGCAAGGAAAATAGCGAACAAGCCCTTGCTCAATTATTGAATCAATATTTTGTGGAAGCTAATATACAGCCACGTGATATACCTGTTAGTGTTCGGGACCGCTTGAAGTATATTTATGACCAACTGATCGAATCAGGATACACTGGCCTAATGGTTGTTATTGATGAGTATGAAGGCTGGCAAAAGATCCACAACAGTCCCGAGGAACTCGGCCGGGATGCCGATCTTCTTGAGACCCTAGGATTTATACTTCCCAGAGATTTGGGGTTGGCTGTTTTTACTATTGTCGCATCTCAGTCTGATATACCAACCAAGCTACAAGGGAGCGGAACGGGCGATCGCTATATCCCAATGCCTTTGTTGGCATCGGCAAATCAGCGTGACTATGATGTGATCATCTCTCGCCGCACTCGCGACCTTGTTAAAGATCGGGATCCAGAACTGATGGAGCACTATCGTTTTTGGTCAGGCCAGTTTGATTTTGCGCGGGGCTTGAGCGAAGATGAATTCCGGGATGTATTTCCCTTCCAACCTCGTTGTTTTGAAGCAATCCGGAGAATTACAGCACGAGACCTGCCCACTGCCCGCTCGGGTCTAACTGTATTCTGGGAAGTGATCAATAATCCCGAATTAATAAAAGGATCGGATTTGATCCGTTTATCTGACATGGCTATCAGTAATCATCTTGTGGAAGAATGTCTTACGAAAAGTGTCTACAGGGATTCTTACTCTATTTACAAATCCGCCTCTGAAACACTCCCACAATTAGGGTTGGATAGAGAAGACGAACCGCTTGCCCAATCTCTCCTTTCCACTTTATATCTTTGGTATGCGGCTTTTCTTGAGCAGACAAAACCTTTGACGTTCCATGAATTGGCCGAGGCGACCCTTACAACTCAATCAAGCGATGGAATTCGCCCGGAAGATCGTGTAGCTCTTATTTTGGCTAATTATTCGATGCCTCAAGTGCAAGTGGATGGCGAAACAGCAATTTTCAAGATCGGTACGGATGAACGGGCGCCATTGATTAAGTTCAACGAATATAAACGCCAATTTCTAAAAGATCCCTATCAATTACAGTCCGTTGTGTCATCCAGCTTATTCCTTAAGCCTCACGAAAGTGGAGGCGCTGGAGGCTTGTTTGCAGATTTACCGCCCGACAGCGAGACTCCTAAACGTCTAATTAGTCGCAATATTGAATATGGCGGGAAAGTCAGCATTGCCAGCAGTTGGAGACTGGATTCAGGCATCGAAATCCGGGAAGATGACAATCATTTCCGATTGATTTTACTTACGCCATCTGCATTGGCGAATATTTCTCCTTCTAATTTAGAGGATTCACGTATTGCAGTTGTCAAACCAGGCGACCTTACAGACGAGATCAAAGAAGCAGCGGCAGCATTTGCAGCCTGGGATAGAATGAACAAAGAGTATTTCAATCAACCTGGTAAACAGGCGGATGAAATACGATCTTGGCTGGCTACGCAAAAAATGCGCGTGTACGGCGATTTAATCAGCACACATTTAAAAATCTATCAAACCGGGCAGGTTATTACACGTGATAACTTGGGCATTTCAGCGCGGGAAGCATTTGCACAAGGTGGATCGAACAACGATTTACGTTTTAGCTTTATTGTTGATCTTCTCCTAAAAAACGCATATAGTCATTTGCCTCTGGATGCCGCTAAACTGCGTGCTCCCTTTACGCCATCGGATGCAGGCAAAGTCTTTGATGGGTACTTCAACACCAAGAACGCAAAAACCGCAGATACCAATGCAACCCGCAATTATGGGATCCCGCTTGGGCTTTCACATTCAGACGCGCCTACGCATTTTGCGCCGCAAAATGTTAGGGCATTTGAAATCATCGAGCAAATGCTGGCGGAAAATGCTGGCGAGGTGCCGGTGTGGAAGATCTTTCAAAACCTTTCGCGTCCGCCCTATGGGTTACCTTACGCAGTCATCCAGTTGCTTCTTCTAGCATTTGTTCGATACCGCAACCCACGCGTCGAATTAACATTAAAACTTCGCCATGATTTGCAAACACGCACAGGTAAAGTCATTGCGCAGAACCGATTAACCAGCTCAACGGTCGTAGAGCTTACTTGGAAACCAAATATTCAGGAAAAGTTTGACTCACTCATTCCTGGCGTTGGCCCAAGTTGGAATGATACGCTTGTATATGCAAAACTGGTATTGGATGAGTTACGCCCAGCTCACGATCAGTCCGAAATTGAATCTCAAACAATTCGCTTGTTCGATGAATTAAAAAGTCTGCAGGAAAAGTTGATTAACCTGCGTACTGGAATAGAAAGCCTGGCTGGAGAATTAGGGGAGCCGGTGCCGTCTGGAGTTGGAAAAAGCTTGGAATTATTGACCAGTCTGACATCTGGAACATTCGGTAATTTTGCCGATTTCCACGAAGCGGCCGAGGAGACATTCGCGGGCAGTCCGGAAAGCCTCCGGGAAGCCATGCAATCTTTCCGAAAGTTAACTGAATTGAATAGTTTGGCAGCAGATATTATCAACACGCGCAGTTACCTACGCAATGCAGAAACTCCTACCAGCGATCTTTCCCTGTTCAATGCAAGAAATAATTTGCTCGGGCGAATATGCCTTGATGAATTAATATCTGCACCAGAGAAATGGAACCTATTAAGACCAGAATTTACCAACTTTCGTAACCGCTATCGCACAGCTTACCAGAAACAGCACCGGGATTATTATCAAGCGATAAGTCATCTCGAAGAGAAATTAGCGGCTGTCCCTGCCGAATTGAAGGCTTTGGGAATCTTGAATGAGTTGGATCTTGGCAAACCTATCGGCTCTGACCTGCCCGGCCGTTTTGAACAATTAAAGAAGAGCCTTCGGCTTTGTCCGGTGACAGATATTAGCGCTATCCAGGTCGAATATAAGCCGGTCTGTGATCAATGCGGATTAGCCATCAATCAGGCTGTGCCAGGATCTGAAGCGGGGCATGTTGTTGAAGAACTTCATACTGCATTACTATATAAAGCCAGGCTATTGGCCAGTGAGTCTGTGGCTAAAGTGGTCGCGGAGAGCAAAAATACCAAGCTCAAGAAAGCACTTTCGGCTGCCCAGACGGAAGATTTAGCTTCCCTGGTGGATAATCTTTCACCCGATGTAGCTAATATCGTCAATGAAGGCTTACGGAAAGAAGGTGTCTTGACCTTCGAAGCTGGTATTTGGTCCGAACTGTCAAAACAACATCCAGCCGTGGAGGAAAGCGATATACCACACCTGGTTAAGGATTTCGAAAACCTGCTCCGTAATGCATTTACACAAGCCCGGAAAGAACAACCGAAGAAGAAGATATTTCGGATGACTTTGAAGTAACCGATCACTATATCAAAAACAATGACAGATTCCATCGCTGATTTTCTGGCAAAGCATGCCAAACCTTACGATCCTGTTACGGATACTTACCGCCGGCCGCCATTTGCCGAGCCGGTGAAGGCTGGCAAGAATAGTGCGATCTATAACGCCCATTCATATCACACCAAGGTGCCACCAGAAGGTATTGTGCCATATATCAAACACTATACCGACCCCGAAGACTTAGTGCTCGACCCGTTTTGTGGCTCTGGAATGACTGGTGTCGCAGCATTGATGTCTGGATGTGCAGTGATTCTAAATGATCTTTCTCCTGCTGCTGAGCATATTGCGCGAAACTACACCACTCTAGTAGATGTGCAACTGCTTAGGAGAGAATTTGAGCATATCAAGTCAGAAACAGATAAAGAATTCAGTTGGCTGTATGGAACGACATGCGATCGATGTGGTGGACCTGCGTCAATAATTCAAACAGTCTGGAGTGATGTTTTTGAGTGTGGACGTTGCGGAAAGGATTTAATCCTTTTTGATGTTGCCTTCTCGCCAGAGACAGGAACATTAAACAAGCAATTCGTATGCCCTGGTTGTGAAAAAGAATGGAACAAATCTCAATTAAAAAGAATTCGCGTACAGCCTATTATTACATTTTATGAGTGTAAAGGGACTTGCAAGCCTAAGCGGCAAGAACGTAGAATCTCTGATTCTGAATTGACTTTAATTGCTGAGATTGAAAAAAACGAGATTCCTTATTGGTATCCGACTAATGAATTAAACTCCGATATGGAAATGTATATTCGGGGATCTTTACATCTACGGAACATTAGAACTGTTGATCAACTTTTTACAAAGAGAAATTTATGGGCAATGGCTCGCCTTTGGGATGAAATTAAAAAAGTAGATAATGAAGAAGTTCAAGAACGGTTACGCGCCGTATTTACCGCAATTTGTCAATTAGTTAGTCGGATGAGAAGGTATAGATTAGGCGGTTTTGGCGGGAATATCATGTCAGGTTTAATTTATTTGCCGTCTCTGAATTTGGATGTTAGCGTACCTAAATTGTGGCAAACTAAATTTGACGATATTTTTAACGCGGCACTTCAATTAAACAGATTTGTAAAACCTGGGTGGGCAGAAACAATTATAGGTTCTGCGACAGATCTAAAGTTAATTTCGAACAATACTTTGGATTATGTATTTACTGACCCCCCTTTTGGAATGAATTTATACTATTCTGATTTGAATGTCTTGTGGGAATCCTGGCTTAATAATTTTACAGATTCAACGTTAGAGGCTGTTGTTCATCGAGAGCAAAAAGTACTCGCTAAATCAGTGAACGACTATGCTGTCTTAATGGAAAAAGCATTTAGAGAAATGTACCGCGTCTTAAAGCCAGCAAGATGGGCAAGTGTAGTATTCCATAACTCTGACGATAAAATCTGGCAAGTTATTATCGATGCTGCAGCAGCGTCCGGGTTTGAAATTGCAGAAATAAATGCGTTTGACAAGGTTCAACTCTCATTCAAAGGGGTAAAAGGTCAAAAAGGCGAAGAACGCGTTACCAACAAAGATATCGTACTCAACTTGCGCAAACCTCGTTTAGAGGAAACCGCCTCTGTAAATGGACGCACGCATCTGGCCGAAGCCGAACAGCGTGTACTTGAGACTGTGGCAGAATTTCTGAAAACCAATCCAGCGCCCAAAGAGCGCACCCTCCAACATATCTGGAACCATGTTCTCTATGGAATGATCCGAGATGGCAGCGTCCAAGTAAGCATGGCTGGTTTGGAGGAAATGCTTGCTTACCACTACAAAATTTTCAAAATGGTGGATGGCCGTTATTATTTGCGCGGCGAAGCCGTTGTCGGGGGGAATGTCTTCAGCCTTCAGACCGACACCGATGCTATCACCTGGCTGGGTACGGTGCTTGCTTCCCAACCGCTCACCATCGGTGAACTCATTCCACTTTGGCAACGTGAAACAGCCCATCTTGGCGGGGCGGATGCCAGCCGCCTTGATCGTCTCCTCGAGCAAAATTTCTGGCAGGACAATAAGACCGGTCAATGGAGAAATCCCACAATCGAGGAGCGCGAGAAAATGAACGCCCAAGTGGATCTCTCAGCCCAGGCACACTTACGGGTTGTCCGCCGTTATCTGGATGGAGGTCTTGATCATCGCCCTGATGATCGTGAACTTGCGGCCTGGATCCGTTTCTGCTATAGTCGTGAGTTTTATGAAGAAGCAGCAGCGTTATTCGAGCGCATCAATGAAGCAACCCTGGAACCCGAAGAATACAGAACTATAAAAAAGATGACAGCGGTAGCCAAACTTAAGAGAAATAATACATAATTGCTTATGCAGCCTAAAGCACCTTTTGAAAGCTATACTGAATACCTGATCAACCTACTCATACTATTGGATGAGAAAGGAGAAACCCGGCTGAGCGAGGCAGTTCAAACATTTGAATCCAAATTTGGTGCTTTCATTCCCCCCAAGGATAGGGCACTAATGAGTAGCGGCAAGCCTCGTTGGGCATATCTTCTCGAATGGGGACGGTATGATCTAAACCAACTTGATCTTATGACAACTCCAGCCCGAGGTATATGGACATTATCTGATGAGGGAAGAACTTGGTTAAAAAACCACAGCGAATATGATTCTGCCATCAGATCGATGGATACTATGCTGCGCGAAAAATCGCGTGCTTGGCGTGGAACAATTAAGAAAGATAAATACTACACTTTTCGCTGGCACGACCAAGAAATCCATTGCGATGCAGACAAACTTGAACAAAGTGCGCTTGATGAGATACGCCTTCAGAACCCATCAGAAGCTTTTCGTTTTCGAGATTGGTATGCTTTATTGGATGATAAAAAAGTTTCTGTGAAATGGCTTTTTCATTTACTGACTGGTGCAGGTTATGATGAGTTCGTCACATACCAAGCAGTGGCAGTCTTACGAAAATTGGGCTTTAATATCCAAAAAAACAGCGAGAAAGCGCAAATGCAGCCTAAGCCTAATCAAGATGAAAACCAACAGGATTCTGCTATCTCCTACGATCTCCAGGGCGACGAATTCGAGCATTTCCTTGAAGAAATCAGAATGACACTGCCCCATCGTCTCCCGGATATTGCAAGCTATGCAAAGATCAACGCTTCCACAAATTTAAAGATAATTCAGGTAAGCTTTCCGGATATAAATTACGCTCATTATGAAATATTGTTTAGGCGAGCGGATGAAATTGCTTTCCACTTTGAGTGTCAACTTGCCGGCTTAAATCTCGAACGATTGAAGCAGTCCAAGCCGTTTATTGAGGGTTGGAGTAACGAATTGGGTGCCCCAATTCAAGCTGAGCTATGGGGGAAAAAAAAGGCGCGCATTGCAATTAGATTATCTGAAATCGATAAATTCATTTTTGCCGAGCTTTCTTTAAAAGAGATCTTATCTCTTAACAATCAATTCCAGGAAGGCGAAAACTTCTTTATAAGCAATATTAAAGAATATGCCAGGAAAAATCCAGATCTACCATTTTGGAAGATGAAGGCCGATATATATACCAGTATGCTGGCACGTTTTATCCAAGTAACCTTTCCTGACCTGCAAAGAATGTTCGGCGGCCAAAAACGTCATTCGGCTTCTTCTATTACTAATGGAGTTTCGGAATACAATCAGGATTCTCGCTCACACCACAAGCTTGATCAAAAAATAAATGAGATTCGGGATTTTCTAGCCGGCCGGTTTGTACGTACTCCGGAACCTGAAGAACTTTGTGATTGGATTCAGTTATGCTACCTTTTTGAATTGTCTTATGAGGGACAAAAATTATTCCAATTCGTACACCCTCAGATTCTAAATAATGACTGGCTTTACCGCCGTACTAAAAAATATGCCGATGTCTGTCGACTTAAAGCCCCCATAAAAGGGTAAAACTATGCCAGCCAAAACTGTGTTGGAATTTGCCTTTGAAAAAATAAATTCCCTGCCTGATTCGGCAAGATTGGTGGTCCTATTTGATCCGTATGCTACGTTGGGTCTGTCCACTTCAATAGCGGATGGGATTGAGCGGATCTGGCAGATTATCTCCTACGATGGGAATGATTTGGCTTTTCGAAAGCAAAAGCTGTCTTTATCTTCACACAGATATTTGATTTGGGTTGTTCTTCCCGAATACCAACGTGAAGAAGTTCCTCCACACATGACGATCATCAGCTTGCCCGATATATGGCATCGCGCTGATTTGATCTTGGATGTCAGCATACTCGGGATTCTGCGTGAACTTGCCCCCGCCGAAACTTGGCCCGTTCTACCTTCCTGGGAACAGGCATCTGTCTTTGGCAAGAATTTACAATCCATTAAACCTGACTTACAGGATTTACGGCGCTATTTGGAACGTAACGCTGCCTTGGATGAATCGGTAATTCGCGCATTAGCCTTGCACTGCTACCGGCCGGACCTGCCTGCTCATGAGTTCTTATTTCACCTCGACACACCTGCGCGAGTTCTTGATAAGTACCTTTCTTTGTTGTGGAATGGGAAATGGACTGAAGCGGGTCGAAAGTTGCTTCAGACCCAAGCATTAAAAACCCCGCATATTTCGACTGAAACCATTCAACCATGGCTGGTGGCGCTGCCAGAGGAACTTGCCAAATATATTTACTTGCGCCAAGCATTGGGAAGATTCAATGTTTCAAATCCTGTCAACCAATTGCGAGGTTTGGGCATTTTTGATCTCAATCCCGAAAATTTCGAACCCTACTTTATGCGTTTGGCGGAGATGTGGGAACAGGATCCCGTTTGGAAGCAAGAGATCATCCAACAGGCTGAAGGAACGTTGAATGATGATGACATTCATCGCCTCGTGGATTTGTTTGAACTTGGTGATCCCACAAGTGTTCTTCAGGCC